>Ga0214472_10007593_pt1 | contig 11342 bp, 8 predicted proteins | sample RVTome_6_FD_207662 | JGI IMG/M metagenome (GOLD analysis project Ga0214472, IMG submission 207662) | Soil microbial communities from uranium-contaminated site in the Upper Colorado River Basin, Wyoming, United States - RVT140D175 | ecosystem: Environmental > Terrestrial > Soil > Contaminated >...
CACCGACCAGACCACGGATGAAGACCTCACCGCCGGTGGCGCCGTACAACACGACGTTGCCGGCGATCACGTTCTCCTCGGGGACGATGGGGGCATCGGGCGGTGGCTGGACCACCAGACGACCGCCGGACAAGCCCTTCCCGACGTAGTCGTTGGCGTCGCCGGTCAGCCGGAGCGTGATGCCCCGGGGCAGGAATGCGCCGAAGCTCATGCCGGCCGAGCCGGTGAAGTTCACCGTGATCGTGTCGTCGGCGAGACCCTCGCTGCCTCGACGCTTGGTCACCTGGCTGCCCAGGAGCGTTCCGACGGTGCGATTGACGTTGCGAATGGGCAGGTCGAGGGTGATGCGCTCCCCGGTCTCTATGGACGGCCCGGCCAGCTGGATCAGGGTCTGATCGAGGGCCTCGGCGAGACCGTGATCCTGAGTGGACTTCGCCGATCGGGGGGCGTCGGGGGCGAGGGCGGGAACATGGAGGATCGAACCGAGGTCCAGACCCGCCGCCTTCCAGTGGTCGGTGGCGTGCGTCACCTCGAGCAGCTCGGCGTGTCCGATCGCCTCTTCGAGGGTGCGGAAGCCGAGTTCCGCCAGCAGCTCGCGAACCTCCTCGGCGATGAACTCCATGAAGTTCACGACGAACTCGGCTTTGCCCGAGAACTTCTTGCGAAGGTCTGGGTTCTGCGTGGCGATGCCCACCGGGCAGGTGTCCAGGTGACAGACCCGCATCATGATGCAGCCGGAGACGACCAGGGGTGCGGTGGCGAAGCCGAATTCGTCGGCCCCGAGCAGGGCGGCGACCATCACGTCTCGGCCGGTCTTCAACTGGCCGTCCACCTGGACGACGATCCGATCCCGGAGTTCGTTCAGGAGAAGTGTCTGCTGGGTCTCTGCCAGCCCCAGCTCCCAAGGCACCCCTGCATGCTTGAGGGAGGTGAGGGGAGACGCTCCGGTACCGCCGTCGTGACCAGAGATGAGGACGACGTCGGCCTTGGCTTTCGTCACACCGGCGGCGACGGTCCCGACGCCCATCTCGGCGACCAGCTTGACGTGGACCCTGGCGTCCGGGTTGGCGTTCTTCAGGTCGTGGATGAGTTGCTTGATGTCCTCGATGGAATAGATGTCGTGGTGGGGCGGTGGCGAGATCAGTCCCACGCCCGGGGTGGAATGGCGGGTCTTGGCGATCCACGGGTACACCTTCTGCCCCGGGAGCTGTCCCCCCTCGCCCGGCTTGGCCCCCTGTGCCATCTTGATCTGCAGGTCGTCGGCATTGACCAGATACTCCGAAGTCACGCCGAAGCGGCCCGAGGCCACCTGCTTGATGGCGGACCGCCGCAGGTCGCCGTTGGCGTCGGGTGTGTATCGATCCGCATCCTCCCCGCCCTCGCCCGTGTTCGACTTCGCGCCGATGCGGTTCATGGCGATGGCCAGGGTCTCGTGGGCCTCACGGGAGATCGACCCGTAGGACATCGCTCCGGTCGAGAACCGCTTCACGATGGAGGAGACCGGCTCGACTTCGTCGATCGGCACCGGCTTCCTGCTCTCGGTCCTGAAGCGGAAGAGACCGCGAAGCGTCGCCAGGCGTGCGGCCTGGTCGTCGACGAGCCGGCTGTACTCCTTGAAGACGTCGTAGCGGCGCTCGCGGGTGGCGTGTTGGAGTTTGAACACCGTCTCGGGGTTGAAGAGGTGGATCTCGCCCTCCCGGCGCCACTGGTACTCCCCACCGAGGTCGAGGTCGCGATGGGCGCGCTCGGCCGGGTTGGGGGCGAACGCCATCCGGTGGCGACGGGCGACCTCCTCGGCGACGACGTCGAGGCCGATCCCGCCGAGGCGACTGGGAGTTCCGACGAAGAACCGGTCGATCAAGTCTTGGCCGATTCCGAGAGCCTCGAAGATCTGCGACCCGACGTATGACGCCACCGTGGAGATGCCCATCTTGGACATCACCTTGAGGACGCCGTTGCCGGCTGCGGTGATGTAGTTGGCGTGTGCTTCCTTGCGATTCAGTGCTTCGACGCCGTGGAGTCCGGCGGAGATCATCCAGTCGATGGTCTCGAAGGCCAGGTAGGGGTTGACGGCGGCCGCCCCGTATCCGAGGAGGAGACAGAGGTGGTGGACCTCGCGCGCCTCTCCGGTCTCGACGACGAGGGTGACCCTCGTCCGGTTCTTGGTGCGGATCAGGTGGTGATGGACACCGGCCGTGATGAGCAGAGAGGGGATCGCCGCCAACTCCGCGTCCACTCCGCGGTCGGAGAGGACGATGCCCGACCCACCCGACGCGATGTGGGCGTCGACCTGGTCGAACACCGCCTCGATCGCCGTCCGCAGCCCCGCCTCACCCTCCGCCACCGGGTAGAGGCATGGCACCACGGCCGTGTAGCCCTCAACCGTGGGGACCTCGTCCATGTGGATGATCTGTTCGAGCTGGTCGTTGTCGATGATCGGGCTGTCCAGCTCGATCATGTTGGCCGACCGCTCGGTGGGGTCGAAGAGGTTGCCCTCCGGGCCGATCATCGTCCGCAGGGCGGTGACGAGCTCCTCCCGAATCGCGTCGAGCGGCGGATTCGTGACCTGGGCGAAGAGCTGTTTGAAGTAGTCGTAGAGCAGTCGGGGGCGGGCGGACAGCACGGCCAGCGGGGTGTCGGTGCCCATCGACCCGAGGGCCTCCTTGCCGTCTCGGGCCATGGGCGCGAGCAGCAGCTTGAGCTCCTCGTGGGTGTATCCGAAGGCTTGCTGGCGGGACAGGAGCGGCGACTTCTCACTCCGACGCGACTCGCGATCCTCGACGTCGTCGAGGTGAAGCAGCTGGCGGTCGAGCCACTCGCGATACGGCCGCGCCGCCGCCAGCCCCGCTTTGATCTCCTCGTCGCGGACGATGCGGCCCTTGGTCGTGTCGACGAGGAACATCCGGCCCGGTTGGAGCCGACCTTTCTCGATGACCTTGTGCGTCGGGATGTCGATGACGCCGACCTCCGACGCCATGATCACGAGGTTGTCGTCCGTGACCCAGTAGCGGCTGGGCCGCAAGCCGTTTCGATCGAGGACGGCGCCGATCACTCGCCCGTCGGTGAAGGCGATCGAGGCGGGACCGTCCCACGGTTCCATGAGCGAGGCGTGGTACTGGTAGAAGGCCCGCACCTGGGGATCCATGTGCTGATGGCGTTCCCACGGCTCGGGGATCATCATCAATACCGCCTCGGGGAGGGAGTATCCGCCCATGTACAACAGCTCGAGGGCTTCGTCGAAGCCCGCCGTGTCCGAGGCGCCCGGGGAGCAGACGGGGAAGATGCGAGAGAGGTCGCCGGGGATCAGATCCGTCGCGAGAAGCGTCTCGCGCGCTCGCATGAAGTTGCGGTTGCCTTGGATGGTGTTGATCTCGCCGTTGTGGGCAACCATCCGATACGGGTGGGCGAGCGGCCACATCGGGAAGGTGTTGGTGGAGAATCGCGAGTGGATGAGCGCCATCGCGCTCTCGATCCGATCATCGTGCAGATCGGGGAAGAACTCCGCGAGCTGCGGTGCGGTGAGCATCCCCTTGTAGACGACCGTCCGGCACGAGAGGCTCGGGAAGTAGACGCCGTCGTGCATCGTCGATGCGCCCCCGATCGCCTCGTTCACCTCGTCGAGGCCCGCTTGGAGGTGGATCTCGTGTTCGATGCGCTTGCGGATGACGTACGACTGGCGTTCGAGAGACACGCCGGCGAGTCCTTTGCCGGAGATGAACAACTGGCGAAAGCGCGGCATGGTCTCGAGCGCCGCCTTGCCGAGGATGGAGGGCTCCACCGGGACGTCACGCCATCCCAGCACGTCGAGCCCTTCGTCGCGGACGATCGCCTCGATGGCGGCGCGACCCACCCGGGCCTGGTCTCCGTCCTGGGGAAGGAAGGCGATACCGGTGGCGTACGCGCCTTCGGGGGGGAGATCGAAGTCGACGACCGCTCGGAAGAACCGATCGGGCACCTGGATGAGGATCCCGGCGCCGTCACCCGTGTTGGGGTCTGCTCCGGTGGCGCCCCGGTGTTCGAGGTTGCACACGGCGTCGATGCCGTGTTGCACGATCTGGTGGCTCCGTCGGCCTTTGAGATCGACGACGAAGCCCACGCCGCACGAGTCGTGTTCGCTCGATGGGTGGTAGAGGCCGTGGATCTGGGCTCTGGCGCGGGCGTCGAGAGGGGCGGGGCGATCGGCGTCCATGTGTGCCCTCCTCTGGCCGGTGTCTTTATGCGCATATGCGCAAGTCGGCAGTCTACGCTGGTGGCGCCGGCACGGACCAATCGACGGGCGACCGGGTCCGAGCCGGAATATCGCTGGGCGGGCGAGTGCTTTACACTATGCGCGTAGTGTAAATTGGAAAGAGCACCCCGCTGCCGGCCGGCGGCGGCGCCCGACAAGTCACTGTGAGGTGAGTGCCTGATGGCCACCGTCGATATCGACCTCGGCGCATACAAGCTCGGTTGGCACGACTCGGAAGACGAGTACGTGTTCAAGCCCCAGAAGGGCCTGTCCGAGGAGATCATCCGCGAGATGTCACGAATGAAGGACGAGCCCGAGTGGATGCTCGACTTCCGTCTCAAGGCCTACCAGCGGTTCCTGCGCAAGCCGATCCCCACCTGGGGTGGTGGTGGCGCGCTCGAAGAGATCGACTTCGACGACATCTACTACTACGTCAAGCCCACGGCTGGTCAGTCCAAGGACTGGGACATGGTTCCCGAGTCCATCAAACAGACCTACGAGAAGCTGGGGATTCCCGAGGCCGAGCGCAAGTATCTGGCGGGAGTGACGGCTCAGTACGAGTCCGAGGTCGTGTACCACCGCAATCGTGAGGACCTCGAGGCTCTCGGCGTGCTGTTCTGTGACATGGACACCGCCGTACGCGACTACCCCGAGATCGTCCAGGAGTACTTCGGGACGATCATCCCGCCCAACGACAACAAGTTCGCCGCCCTCAACTCGGCGGTGTGGTCCGGCGGATCGTTCATCTACGTCCCGCCCGGCGTGGCGGTCGACCAGCCTCTACAGGCCTATTTCCGCATCAACTCCGAGAACATGGGTCAGTTCGAGCGGACCCTGATCATCGTGGACGAGGACGCCTTCTGTCATTACGTGGAGGGCTGCTCGGCGCCGATCTGGACCTCGGACTCGCTCCACTCCGCCGTGGTCGAGATCGTGGTGAAGAAGGGCGGCCGCTGTCGCTACACCACCATCCAGAACTGGTCGAACAACGTGTACAACCTCGTCACCAAGCGTGCCGCCGCCTACGAGAACGCCACGATGGAGTGGATCGACGGCAACCTCGGTTCCAAGCTGACCATGAAGTACCCCGCCGTCTGGCTGATGGAGCCGGGCGCACACGGGGAGGTGCTGTCGATCGCGTTCGCCGGCGAGGGTCAGCATCAGGACGCCGGCGCCAAGATGGTCCACGTCGCTTCCAACACCACCTCGACGATCGTGTCGAAGTCGATCTCCAAGGGTGGTGGCCGGGCGGGTTATCGCGGTCTCGTCCGGGTCGAGCCGGGCGCCGTGAACGCCAAGAGCTTCGTCCGCTGCGACGCCCTCATCCTCGACGATCACTCGCGTTCCGACACGTATCCGTCGATGGAGATCGAGGAGAACGACGCCGAGATCGGCCACGAGGCCACGGTGTCGAAGGTCGGGGAGGAGCAGCTCTTCTACCTGCGGAGCCGCGGTCTGACCGAGGAGCAGGCGACATCGATGATCGTCGCCGGCTTCATCGAGCCGATCGTCAGGGAACTGCCGATGGAGTATGCGGTCGAGATGAACCGCCTCATCGAACTGAACATGACCGAAGCCGGCGCCATCGGCTGACCGGCTTGCGCACGCGGGGTCAGCGGCTGGAGGCGGAGATGGCGAAGCCGAGAACGAGGCCGCCGGCGAAAGACCAAACCCAGCTGTAGCCGCCTCCGGCATCGAGGATCGGTTCGACGTTGACGATCCGCATGATCGCCCCGAGGGAGATACCGCCGATCGCTCCCATCAGGATCGAGCCGATCAGGTTCGACTGGCGGGAGGCGAAGAGGGCGCCGAGGAGCCCGCCGATCCCTCCTGACAGGGCGATGAGGGCGATTGCCTGGTTGGTGACGTCGTCGAACGGCATCGTCCCGACACGTTACCCCGGACACAGCGCGGCTACAGCAGTTCTTCCAGGTCGACCCCGCACGACGGATGCCGCAGCTTGGCGAGGGCCCGACTCTCGATATTGCGGACCCGCTCCCGGGTCATTCCGAGATGCTTGCCGACGGCCGACATCGTCCATGGGTCGTCGCCGGCGAGACCGAAGCGGAGATCGACCACCGTCCGCTCCTCGTCGTCGAGATGTGTCAGCGCCATCATCATCTGAGCACGCCGATCGGATTCGGCGGTCTCGACGTACGGGTCGGGCGCCGCCACATCGACGACGAACTCGTGGAGCTCCGAGTCGCCCTCGTCGCCCACCGGACGATCCAGCGACACGGTGTCGGTCGGGGCGTGGATGGCTGCTTCCACCTTGTCCCGATCCAATCCGCTGTGCTCGGCGATCTCGGCGACCGTGGGCGGCCGGCGCAACGTCTCGAAGAGGACCTGCCTGCTGTCCTGCACGGTGCGGACGATGTCCACCATGTGGACCGGCAGCCGGATCGTTCGGGCGGCGTTGCCCAGACCCCGACTGATCGCCTGCCGGATCCACCAGGTCGCATATGTCGAGAACTTGAAGCCCTTCTTCCAGTCGTACTTCTCGACGGCGCGGATCAGGCCGAGGTTTCCCTCCTGGATGAGGTCGAGCAGATCGAGCCCTCGACCGGCATAACGCTTGGCGATCGATATCACCAGCCGGAGATTGGCCCGGATGAAAGCCATCTTCGCCTCTTCGCCTTGTTCGACGATCCGGCGGAGGCGGCGTCGCTCTTCGGGATCGAGATCCGGTTCCGTCTCCAGTGTGAGTGCTGCGCGCCGCCCGTGCTCCATCGTGCGGGACAGGCGGATCTCGTCCTCGGCGGTGAGCAGCGAATGAGAGGACACCTCGTCGAGGTACATGCCGATCGTGTCGGCAGCAGAGGCCGAATGGCGGTTGGACACGAAGAACCCCCGTTCGTATCGCTGATCGGTCCACTGGCGTGGTCCTCGGGTGACGGACACCCGTCATCCGCAGCCAACGTATCACCGGCCTGTGACAGCCGCAACGAAGTTTCGCCGCGGTTCGCCCAGCCGCCACGGTTCGTACACTTAGAAGTCGTGGCGAAGCGAACCCACCAACTACGCGTCCTTCTCGTCATCACCGTCCTCTTCACGGGCTGGGTGGCTTTCGCCGCGTTCGGGCCGAGCACCGCGGCGACGGTGGCGGTCGTGGACGAACGCGGCGAACCGGTCGTCGGAGCGGTGCTGACTGCGGGTGGCGGCCAGTTGGGGGTGACCGGACCGGACGGCGTCGCCTCTGTCGACTGGCCCGACGGCGAGGAGGTGCAGGTCGCCGCCGATGGCTTCCTTCCCCAGCCCGTCCTGTCCCCAACCGTCGACACCGCCACCACCGTGCGACTGATGCCGCACACCCTGCGCGGAGTGGTGCAGGATTCGGCCGGCAGGCCGGTGGGGGGCGTCTATGTCGAGTCCGGACGCGGCGCGGCCGTGTCCGGTCCCGACGGATCGTTCGAGGTGCGGCTCGCAGAGCCGGGACAGGTCAGAGTCTGGCGTCCGGCATGGCATCTCGGCGATTTCGAATGGGACGGCGGCCTGGGGGAACGGACCATCGAGATCGAGCCGCGGGTGGTGAAGGCCGTCCACGTCACCGGTGAGGCGGCGGGCGATCCGGCGCGATGGGCGGCTCTGCTCGAGTTGAAGGACTCCACGGAGTTGAACGGCGTCATGCTCGACCTCAAGGACGAGTACGGCTTGATCTACTACGACACCAAGGTCGGTGTGGCGGAGGAGGCGAATGCGATCTACCAGACGTACGACCTCGCCGAGATCGTCCGGGAGGTGGACGAGCGCGGCCTCTATCTGATCGGTCGCATCGTCGCGTTCCAGGATCCGCAGGCGGCTCATCGGGTTCCTGACATGGCAGCCTGGGACACCGCCATCGGCGGTCCCTACGGCAAGGGGGGACAGTGGTTCCTCGACCCCACCGATCCCAAAGCGAGGGGTTATGCAATCTCGCTGGCAGTCGAAGCATGTCAACTGGGTGTAGACGAGATCCAGTTCGACTACGTCCGCTATCCGGACGGACTGCCTGACACGGTCGTCTTCGACGGCGGCTCCGACGCCGATAGCCGGGTCGCGACCATCGAATCCTTCCTGCTCGAGGCGCGTGACGTGTTGCACCCTCTCGGTTGTGCGGTGGCCGCCGACATCTTCGGGTTCATCACCACGGCTCGCGACGACGGCGGCATCGGGCAGCAGTGGGAGGTCGTGGCCGATGCCCTCGACGTCGTGTCGCCGATGCTGTACCCGAGTCACTACTCGGCCGACTGGTATGGCTTCGCCCGCCCGGTCGATCACCCCGGCGAGATGGTGGAACGAGCACTCACCGACGGCATCTCTCGGCTGGAGCGCGGTACGGTCATCCGGCCCTGGTTGCAGGACTTCGGCTACACCGCCGACCAGGTCCGGGCACAGACCGACTCGGCCGAGTCGTTCGGACTCGGCTGGATGCTGTGGAACGCCTTCTCGAACGTGAGCGTCGACGCCCTCGATCCCGGGTGAGCCTCTCCCAGGTCCACGAGCGGTTGATCGAGTGCCGCCGCTGTCCACGCCTGGTGGAGTGGCGGGAGCAGGTCGGGCGGGACAGGCGGGCGGCGTTCCGGGACGAGGAGTACTGGGCGAAGCCGGTGCCCGGGTTCGGGGATCCGCACGCTCGCGTGGTCGTGGTGGGATTGGCTCCGGCGGCCCACGGCGCCAACCGTACCGGGAGGATGTTCACCGGCGACCGCTCCGGCGACTGGCTGTTCGCTTCGCTTCATCGCACCGGGTTCGCCAATCAACCGATGTCTTCGCACGTCGACGACGGGCTCGAGCTGACCGGGATCTTCGTGACCGCGGCGGTGCATTGCGCCCCACCTGGCAACCGGCCGACGCCCGTCGAGCGGGCCACGTGCCTGGTCTGGACGCTCGCCGAGATGCGGGCGTTGCCGCCGCCGCGCGTCATCGTGGCATTGGGCGCCGTCGGCTACGAGGCGGCTCTCCGCATGGCGGAGCCGATGGGATGGAGCCGACCCGTGCCGAAGCCGAGATTCGGGCACGGGCTCGAGGTGGAGCTGTCGGGGGGCCCCTGGCTGATCTGCTCGTTTCACCCCAGCCAGCAGAACACGTTCACGAAACGGTTGACCCAGGGAATGCTCGACGCGATCTTCGAGCGGGTCAGGGTGATTCTTGCCGGAGGCGAGTGAGAGTCGACTGTCCGAGCTAGGAGACGTCCCGCGCCGTTCTCACGAATAGGCTCGATCTGGTGTCGTTCGATCCTCGTCTCCTGCTGCTGCCGGACGGGCCCCTTCACGGCAAGCTGACGAGGGCGGAAGAGTTGCTCGGGGAGTTGAGTCGAGAGACCGCTCGGTGGACCGCCACTCAGGAGCGCTACATCGTTCGAGAGCGCCGAGACCCAAGTCTCGACGTGTGGTCGGTGGCTGAGATGGACCCGCCTCCCCTTCGGCTCTCGATCCTCCTGGGCGACATCCTCAACAACGCCCGATCTGCCCTCGACCATGCGGCGTTTGATCTGTGCGACGGGCAAGAGCTACCCGCAGACGAGCAGTGGATGATCGAGTTCCCGATCTGCAAGAAGCGGTCTGACTTCGATGGTTTGCGAGTCAGGGCCGTACGGAAGAGGGCGAGGCCAGGTGGCGTGCGTCTGCTGGAAGAGGTCCAACCATTCAGCGAGCACGCCGTTGGCATCAACTTGACCTAGGGGCGCCCACGCGGTTCGACCCAATGAAGAACCCCCTCATATGGCTCCACAAGCTGGTGAACGTGGACAAACACCGGTATTTGCACCTCACCGTGGGAGGTGTCACAGGCTTCGGCTTCGGCTCGCCTCCTGGCGTCGAAGTCTCCAGCCACTGGTTCCGAGGCATTGGACCGCTTGAGCCAGGCGAGGACCTCCTCCGAGTTCGCTATCGGGAGGTGCCTGCGAACGGCGGCGATCTCGGAAGCGTGAGTCTCCCATTAGGTGCCTTCCTCGCCGCCCCTGTAGTTGCGGTAACAGGCCTCCCCCTCACGCGGCTGCCCGTGCTTGGGACTGTGCGGCTGATCCTCGGAGCAACAAGGGAGGCCATCCATCACATTTCGGGCGGGGACAGTGTTCCCCCATTCGGAATATCGAAACTCCGGTCGGGGTAGATGAGCGCATAGCAGCGCCGTCTCGGCGGTCGGGAAAGGATTCCTGGTGCGAACCACGAAGACGTTGCCGGTTCGTCAGCTACCCAACGCTTCCAGATCGGTACGAGAACACCTTTACCGGTCGGCTGACTCGAGGAGATGCTCGACGCAGTCTTCGCCCGGGCGGCGGAGCTCACCGACTGCTCCGAGTGACGCTGGGACGGACACGCGCATCAGGATCGGTGACGTTGAACAAGCCGGACCTGCTTGTCGATCAGGGTCTACGAAGGTCAACCTCCTCCGTATGCTTCGGTTTGGCCATGGGGAGAGATTACCGGTGGATTGGGTCCTGGAGCTGATGAATCAACTCGACTGGCACTGGCAGAACCAGCTACGGCCTCGGCTCGACGGCCTCAGTGACGACGAGTACCTCTGGGAGCCCGTGCCCGGGTGTTGGAGCATCCGGCCGAGAGCACAGGCCGCCTCGACCATGGCACGGGGCGCGGGCGACTACGTCATCGACTGGGAGTACCCGGAGCCGCAGCCGCCGCCGGTCACCACCATCGCCTGGCGGTTGGGGCACATCGCGATCCCGGTCCTGGGCACACGGGCGGCGAACTACTTCGGAGGCGGAGGTGTGAACGGCGCGACCACCGATTGGTCGCCCGCTGCGAACGATGGTCTCGCGTTACTGGATCACCACTACGCGCGCTGGATCACTGGCCTGAAGTCGCTGTCGCTCGACGATCTGGCGGGGCCGACAGGCGCGGCCGAAGGCCCGTACGCGTCGGAACCATTTGCCGGTCTCGTTCTCCATATCAACCGCGAAGTCATCCACCACGGGGCCGAGATCGCCCTTCTCAGGGATCTCTATCGCTCAGGGCTCAGTGCCTGACGGACGGGACTCGATGAGCCTGACCGCCGCCACGCCGGTGTAGCTGAGGAGCAGCGGGGCGGTCGCCACGATGCCGTCGGCACCACCTGCCACGGCGGCGACGACCGCGGTCAGGATCCCGAAGCGGGCCGCCTCCCGGATTCGGCGCGG
>Ga0214472_10007594_pt1 | contig 11342 bp, 10 predicted proteins | sample RVTome_6_FD_207662 | JGI IMG/M metagenome (GOLD analysis project Ga0214472, IMG submission 207662) | Soil microbial communities from uranium-contaminated site in the Upper Colorado River Basin, Wyoming, United States - RVT140D175 | ecosystem: Environmental > Terrestrial > Soil > Contaminated >...
GCTGCTCGAGCGCCAGCTCGGCGGCCCGCTGGCCGGTGCCCCACGAGAGCGACATTCCGGAGCCACCGTGTCCGTAGTTGTGGATGAGCATCTTGCCCCCCAGGCGCTCCGCGCGGAGCACGAACCCGGAGGGCCGGTAGGGACGGAGACCGACGGTCGTGCGGATCACGCGGTCCCAGGAGGCGCGCACGGGGACGAGTCTGCGCATGGCGCGCGCGACACCGACGGTGCCGATCCGGGGCGCACACGCTGCGAGCCCGAGGCCGAGGAGCCCGAGCCCGCTCTTCTCGAGGAACGTCCGGCGTCGCATCTGTTCTCCCTCCCGTGCATCCGCGTCCTGCGAGGACCCTACGGCAGCCTGAGCGCCACGAGCTGCCCCGGCTCGCCGCGCTTTGCGCTCCCGGCTTGCACGACGACGTACTGCCTCCCTTCGTGCATGTACGTCATCATCCCGTACTGACCCGGTGCGGGCAGCTCGACGCTCGCGAGGACGGCCCCGGTGCGCTTGTCCCGCGCATTCAAGAGCGGCATCCCGTTCTCGCTCACCTCGGTGTCGCCGCGTAGGTCCTCCGTCGTCTGGAGGAGCAGGTCGCCCACGACCATCTGGATGGAGTTGCCCGTCCCGCCGGTCGCCGGGACGTCGACGCCCTGCAGGAGCGGGTGATTCGTGAGCCGCTCGGGTGTCTCGCCGATGGGGATGTCCCAGAGCTTCTCGCCGGTGTTCATGTCGTACGCCGCGAGCCCCTGATAGAGCGGCTTGTAGACCGGCAGCCCCTCGACGAAGGGGAGCGGCTCGCGCGGGCCCCCCGGCGCCCAGGCGGCCACGGTGAGGCCCGTGGTGGGCGTGTGCCGCTCACGTCCGCGCCACGCCTCCGCGCTCCGTCCGGGGAGCCCACGCGGCTCGTCCACCCCGTTCGTCGGGACCAGGAACGTGGGCGCGCTGCAGTTGCGGCTGTGCGGCGCGTACATGATGCCGGTCGTGGGGTCGGCGACGGGCGGGTGGTAGATGTTCAGCCCGCCCATGCATCCGGTGACGTTCCTGTACGCGTTGTCGTGCGGATATGGAAGCGACGGTACGTAGAGCCCGCCCACCTCGAAGTCCCTCAGCACCTCCAGCGCCCGCGCTTTCAGCTCAGGCGTGTAGTCGAGCACGAACTCCTCGGTGATCCCGTTCCAGACGATCGGATCGAGCGGCTCGGGGCGCGTCGGGTAGGGCTGCGTGGGCGCGGTGTAGTTGCCGGGCACCTGCGTCTGCATGACCGGCCGTTCGACGATGGGCCAGATCGGCTCTCCGGTCTCGCGGTCGAGCGCGAAGACGAGCCCCTGCTTGGTGTTCTGGATGAGCGCCTTGATCGGACGCCCTTCCACCGTCACGTCCATGAGGATCGGCGCGGTGGGAATGTCGTAGTTCCACTGGTCGCTGTGGTGGATCTGGTAGTGCCACCTGCGCTCACCCGTCCGGACGTCGAGCGCGACCACGCTGCCGCCGAAGAGGTTGTGGCCTGGGCGATGCCCCGCGTACGCCTGCACCGTAGACGCATTCGTGACGAGGTAGACGAGACCCAGCTCGGGATCCGCAGCGGCCGGAGCCCACGTCGACATATCGCCCGACCACCGCCAGGCGTCGTTCTCCCACGTCTCGTGGCCGACCTCTCCGGGTCTCGGGATCACGTGGAACTTCCACAGGTTCCGCCCGGTGCGCGCGTCGTACCCCATGATGTCGCCCGGGACGTTCTCGATGCGCGTCTGGTCGTAGCTCGGCTCGTGCCCCACGAGCACCACGACCACGCCGTTCACGACGATCGGCGGCGAGGAGCTCGTGACCATGCCGATCTGCTGCGGGATGCCGTGGTCCGGATCGTACGTGCCGCCGCCGGCGATGTACTGGTCCCAGCGATCCCAGTCCGCGACGAGGTCGGGGATCAGGTCGACGACGCCGGTACGGGAGAACGACTCGATCCCCACCGGCGCGCCCCACGCCTCGAGCGGCCTCCCCGTCTCGGCATCGAGCGCCCAGAGGAAGAACGCGGGCGACGTGATGAAGACGACGCCCCGCCCGTCGACCTCGGCGTACGCCACGCCCTTGCCGAAGTCGGTCCTGGGCGAGCGCAGGTAGCGCATGGTCTCGGGCTCGCGGAACGTCCAGAGCGTCTCGCCGGTCGCCGGGTCGATCGACACCACCTGCCGGCGCTGGCCCGCGACCGTGAAGAGCCTGCCGTTCGCGTAGCTCGGCGTGGGCCGCATGGTGAACTCGAGTCCGCCGCCGAAGTTGTCGGCCCTCCACGTCCACGCGACCTCGAGGTCCGCGAAGTTCGATGCCGTGATTTGCGTGAGGTGCGGGTTCGACCGCGTGTGGCCGGCGTCGCCCCCCAGGTAGTGCCACTCACCGTTCTCGAGCCCGCGGAGCTGGGCGGCCGTGGGGGTGGGGATGGCTGCGCCAGTCGCGAGCGCCACGAGCGCGACGAGGCGCGACGACAGGTGGACGCTGGTGCGATCGATCACCGTCATGGGACCTCCGGAGGCTGCCCTCGAATGAGCGCGTCTACGCGACCGCCACACGCGCGCGCTCAACGTATTCGACCCCGCCGGGCGGCGGCAACGAGAGCTGAGCGCCTCGCTCAGTACGCCGCCGACGCCCCCTCCCGCCGCATGTCGGCGCCCGTCCTCAGGATTCCCGACGGCAGCCGCCAGATCGCCTGTAGGTTCCCGAACGGCGCGGTCCACCCTTCGACAGCATCGACCTCGTGGCCGAGTGCCCGGAGCTCGGCACGTACGTGCGGGGGCACCCGGTCCTCGACGCGCAGTCCGAGCCCGCTCCCGCTGGCAAAGCGCGGAGCCTCGACCGCGCGCTGGGGCGACATGCCGAAGACGAGCATCTGCACGAGCGCCTGCGTCACCGCCTGCGGCTGCACGTCGCCGCCCGGGGTTCCGACGCTCATCTCGTAGTCGCCCTCCGCGTCTGTGAGCATCACGGGCATGAGCGTGTGGAAGGGCCGCTTGCCGGGCGCGATGAGGTTGGGGTGTCCCTCTTGGAGCGTGAACCCGGAGCCGCGGTTCTGGAGGACGATCCCCGTCGTCGGATCGACGAGCCCCGAGCCGAACGTCGCGAACAGGCTCTGGATCCAACTCACGGCATTGCCCCATTGGTCGACCGCTGCGAGATAGACCGTGTCGCCCTCTCCGTCCTCCTCCTCGACGACGAGCTCGGGACCGAAACCGGGAGGCTGGCTGCTCGCGGCCCGCCCGGGGATGAGTGCCGCGCGGCCACTGAGGTACTCGGGTTCGAGGAGGCGCTCGACCGGGACGTCCACTGCGGCGGGATCCGCGATCCAGCGCATCCGATCCGCGAACGCGAGCTTCTTGATCTCGACCAGCCGGTGCAGGAGGTCGGCTGAGTTGGGCTCGTACGACTCGAGCGGGAGCGTCTCCGCCATACCGAGCATCTGGAGGAGGGCGATGCCCGAGCCGTTCGGCGGAGGCGTATACACGCGCCGCCCACGGAACGTCGTCGAGACCGGTTCTGTCCACTCCGGCCGGTGGGCCGCGAAGTCCGAAAGGCGGAGCGGGCTCCCGAGGCTCTCCAGGAAGTCGGCGAGTGACGCGCCGAGCGCGCCGCCGTACAGGGCCGCCGGGCCCTCGGTGGTCAGACGCCGGAGCGTGCGGGCGAGCTCAGGGCTCTTCAAGAGATCTCCCTCGGCCACCGGCGTTCCCCCCGGCTCGTAGATTCGGCGCCCGCCGTCGTTGAGTCGGGCGGCCGCCTCGAGGTCCTCGGCGAGCGTCTCCGAGGCCATGAATCCGCCCTCTGCGATGGCGATCGCGGGCGCGAGCGCCTCGGCCAGCGTGATCGTGCCGTACCGCTCGAGCGCCGCGTGCCAAGCCGAGACCGCCCCAGGCACGGTGACCGACAGCGCCCCACGACCCGGCATCCGCTCGAGCCCCTGAGCCGCGAAGAGCGCGGGCGTCGCGCCGGCCGCGGCGCGGCCCGACGCGTTGAGTGCCGTGACGCGCCGCGTGTCCCCCTCGTAAAAGAGACCGAACGCGTCGCCTCCGACGCCGTTCATGTGCGGCCGGACGACGGCCAGGATGCCGGCCATGGTCACCGCCGCGTCGACGGCGTTCCCGCCGGCCTGGAGGCGCGCGAGCCCTGCCTGGACGGCGAGCGGGTGTCCGGCGACGACGGCGCCGCGGAGGCCGCCCACCTCCGGCCGGATCGCGGGGCCGGGGGTGGATCTCGACCCCTCCGCGGGTGCGGCTTGGGCCTCGCGGTCGGCGGTGGATGCGTCGCATCCCGCCAGGGCGATGCCGAGCGACGTCACCGTGATCAGGATCGAGGTCATGGTCTTCATGGTGGCCCTCCTCAGGTCGATTCTCCCCTCAGCGCCGCGCCGGTCCGTACAGCACGCGCCCGGGCCGCGCGTCCGTGACGCGCCCGTTCTCGAGCACGATCTCCCCGTTCACGACCACGAGCGAGAAGCCCTCCGCGTACTGGTGCGGCTCGGCGAACGTCGCCGGGTCGCGCACGCGCGCGGCGTCGAAGACCGCCAGGTCGGCGGCCATCCCGGGTCGGATCACGCCCCGGTCGTGGAGCCCCATGCGTTGCGCGGGAAAGGCGCTCATCTTCCGCACGGCCTCCTCGAGCGTGAGCGTGCCGCGCTCGCGCACGTACTCCGAGAGCACGCGCGCGAAGGTGCCGTAGCTGCGCGGGTGCGGGCGCGCCTCGCCGAAGACGATCACGCCTCCGTCGCTCGCGATCATCGACGCCGGGTGACGCATGATGCGGAGCAGGTCCTCCTCGCCGATCGCGTGGAAGATGCCGCCGCAGCCACCCTGCTCGGTGAGCCAGAACGCGGCTTCGGCCGCTCCCTGCAAACTTCCCTCGAGCCCGCGCATCTCGACGACGTCGCCGAGCGTCCGCCCAGCGAGCGTCTGGTCCCAGCCGCAGCTCGAGACGACGACGTTGTCGGGGTTCCCTCCTCCCCGCTCCAGCTCGATGATGCGCGCGGTCTCGTCGCGGATGCGCGCACGCTGCGCGGGGTCGGCCAGCCGCCGGCGGGTCTCCTGCAGCCCCCCCTCCTGGGCCCACTTGGGGAGGAGCGCCGCGTGGATGCTCGTCGCCGAGGCCGTGTACGGATACTGGTCGATGGTGACGTCGACGCCGCGGGCGCGCGCCTCGTCCACGAGCCTGAGCGTCTCTTCGCTCGCGCCCCAGTATCCCGGCCCGATCACCTTGTGGTGCGTGATCTGCGTGGGTAGCCCGCCCTCCTCTCCGATGCGGATCGTCTCGCGCACGCTCCCCACCACGCCCGAGGCCTCGTCGCGCATGTGCGACTTGTGGATGCCGCCGAGCCGGCCCACGACGCGCGCGAGTTCGATCACCTCCTCGGTCGACGTGAACGTGCCCGGAACGTAGAAGAGCCCGGTCGAGAGGCCGAACGCGCCGTCGTGCATCGCCTCCTCGGCGAGCGCCCGCATGCGCTCCATCTCGGCGCCGGTGGCCGCGCGGTCCACGGAGCCGATGACCCGCGCGCGGATGGTCCCTTGGCCGACCATGCTGCCCATGTTCACGGTCCGCGGGAGCGCCGCGAGGGTGTCGAGCCACGGCCCGAGCGGCAGCGCCGAGCTGCCGTCGGGCCCCGCGATGAGCGTGGTCACGCCCTGGCGGATGTAGTTGTCCGCCGTCGGGACGGCGAAGATCCCGCCGCCGCCGTGGCTGTGTACGTCAACGAAGCCGGGGGCGATGACGGCGCCCTGAACGTCGATCTCGCGCCGCCCCGTCCCCGCGAGCCCGGGGCCGATGGCGGCGATCTGATCGCCGCGGACGGCGACGTCCGCTCGATACCAGGGGCTCCCCGTGCCGTCGACGACCCTGCCGTTCCGCAGGACGAGGTCGTAGGTGGCGTCCTGCGCGGCCGCGGGCAGCGCGGCGGCCGCGAGGAGCGCGAGGGCGAACAGCGGGGCGGGGTAGGGGCGCATGGTGGTCTCCGTGGATCTACATGAACAGCTCGACGATCCCTTCCTCCAGTTCCATGGGCTCTCACCCGAGTCGGTCTGTCCGTCGAATTCGCCGTACGTTAGGGTGCGGCATGAGTCGCGCGCGACCCCTCGCGAGGCGGAGCGCCGTCCGACTCGACCACGACACGGAGGTCACGGAATGAGAGCCACGATGAGAGCGGCACTGTTTCTGGCGGCGGCGCTCGCGGTCGCACCACTCGGTAGTTTACACGCTCAGGAGCTCACCATCGAGCGCGTGAAGGACGGACTCTACGCGATCTTCGGGCCCGGCGGCAACGTGGGCGTACGCGTGACCTCCGAGGGCGTGATCCTGGTCGACGACAAGTTCCCGCAGAACTTCGCGGAGATCCAACGGCTGGTCGGCACCGTCACCGACCTGCCGGTCCGCTACGTGCTGAACACCCATCATCACGGCGACCACTCGGGCGGCAACGCGCAGTACCTCCCGCTCGCCGAGATCATCGCGCACCGGAACGCACGCGACAACATGGTGCGCGGCAACCAGGACGGGCTGCCGCGGGTGGTGTTCACCGACCAGACGGCGATCTATCTCGGAGGCGTCGAGGTGCGCGCCTACCACATGGGCACCGGCCACACCAACGGCGACGCCGTCATCTACTTCCCCGACCTGCGCACCGTGCACGGGGGCGACCTGCTGCACGGCACGGCGCCGTTCATCGACTTCGCGAACGGCGGGAGCAGCAAGGGATGGGTCGCGACGATGAACAACATCCTCGCGCTCCCGTTCGACACGGCCATCCCCGGTCATGGAGCCGTCATGGATCGGGACGACGTGACAGCCTTCCGCAATCAGATGGAGGCGGTGCGGGCGCGCATGACGGATCTGGTCCGTTCGGGCATGCCGGATGGCGATGCCGCTGCCCGCATCCGCACGCCGGAGCTGAGCTGGACACAGGCCGAGCAGGGACTCTTCATGCAGCGCAGCATCCCCGGTTTCTACGAGGAGATCGCGGCGGAGGTCAGGCAATAGCGTAGCGGTAGCACGGGCGAAGCGGACAGCCGGGCGAAACCCGGCGGACCGAGGTATGCTACGGGGTGACGTGAGGCTCCAGAGCGGGCAGGCATCATGGCATCCAGGAGGGCGCGCGCGGCGGCTTTGCTCGGACTGGTCGCGGTTGCGCTCGTGTTCCTGAGCCGGCGTGGCGCGGCGGTGCTGGATCCGGCTCCTCCTGTGGCCCGGTCCGACATCCTGCCGAGCGAGGCAGCCCCTTCGACGATCAGCGTTCCGCTGACGCTGCCTCTCAGCGTGCTCCTGGAGCTGCTCGAGGATGCGGTGCCGACGACACACGGCACGTTGGACTCGCTCGTGGCCGTTCCCGACCGGGGGCGCACGTCGGTCGAGATCGCGTTGGAGCGCGGACCGTTCAGCGTGTCCATGGTCGACGACGTGGCGCGCATCGCGACCACCCTGCGCTACCGGTTGCGCGTGTCGTACGACCTCCCCGCGCTTCCCGATCCAGGGGGCTCCTGCGGCTTCGACGGTGATCGCCGTCCGGGGCTGGGCGTGACCATCCGGTCGCCGGTCTCGTTGGCCGGCGACTGGACCCTGCGAACGAAGGCGGAGGTCGTCGACGTGCGGCCGGCGACCGAGACCGCGGCCGACCGCTGCGAGGTCAGCGTCGTCGGCCTCGACGTCACGGACCGGGTCGTGGAGGGAGCCCGCGGGTTCCTCGTCGACCATCTCGACGACATCGATCGGCGGGCTGCCGGCGTCGACACGAGGTCGCGCTTCGAGGGGTGGTGGCGAACCCTCCAGGAGCCCATCGAGCTCGGCGACTCGCTCTGGCTCGCCATGGGGCCCGAGACCATCACGCGGGGGCGCGTGACGGGGACCCGCGATTCGTTGTTGGTTCCGCTGACGCTGAGCGCGCGTCCGCGCATCCTGCTGGGCCCCCGTCCGAGCCTCTCCTTGGTGAGCCTCCCGCCGCTCGACAGCGGCGCCGTCGAGCCCCGCCTCGATCTGCTGGTCGACGGGCGCGCCGACTACGGGGCCGGCAGCCGCTTCCTCACCGACCGCCTCGCCGGCACGGACCTCGCGCTGACGGGCTTCATGCTCCGCATGGAGTCGCTCCGGGTCTACGGAGTCGGAGGCGGGCGGCTCGCCCTCGAGGTGCGTGTTTCGGGCGACGTCCGCGGGACGCTCTATCTCACCGGCTCACCCACCATCGATCCTGCGGAGTCTCGCGTCTCGGTGCCCGATCTCGACTTCGACGTGGCGACCGAGCAGGCGGTGTTCGGTATCGTGCCGACCCTGGTGGCGCTCTCGCTGCGCGACTTCCTGCGAGAGCAGGCGACCTGGCCCGTCGGCCCCGCGGTCGAGTTCCTCGCCGAGTGGCTCCTGCGGGGACTGAACCGCGACCTCTCCGCCGACCTCCGTGTCACGGGGACCGTGGACTCCGTCGGCATCGTCGGCGTCTATCCCCTGCGCGAGGTCCTACTCGTGCGCATGTCGGCGCGCGGGTCGGCGAGTCTGGTGGTCGTGGAGTAGGACGCGCCTCATCCCCCCCGAGCGCTTCCCGCCGCTGCCACTGGCGCAGCCCAAACCGCGCGCGCCTCGGCCTCGGCCTGGGACGCCTCGGCGCAGGAGCTCGGCCAGCAGCTCCTCCAGGTCCGCCGCGATCTCCTCCAGGATCCTCGTCCGCTCCGGCGGTGGCAGGTCGAGGCTGGCCGCCGCGCGGCGCAGAGCCTCCTCAAGGCGCGGCATGGCCCCGACTCCGCACGACTTCGAGGAGCCCCCGCGCCACGGCCTCGAACCGGTCGATCTCGCCGGTGAGATGTCGGCGCCCATTCGCCGTCAGCCGATAGACGTTCTTCCGGCGCCCCTCGCCCGAATCCCAGCGGCCCTTGATCCAACCCCGATCCTCCAGGGCGGTGGAGGCCTGCGGCGAGCGCCTCCGAGCGCGTGGCAAGCTTGTTGCACCAAGTCTTGCCGGAGCGTTCGGTCGGCGACCGAACCGGCGGCACACCATTCGAGAGCTTGGAGGGAACGTGTGGAAGAAGGATGAAGAGGAGCCTGTGCGGCCGACGACGGCGCCGGCTGCGAGCAGCGAAGCGGTGAGGGCGCCGGCCGTGCGCTCGGGGCACGCAACGATCGGTCCGTCGATCGTCATCCGGGGTGAGGTGTCCGGGAACGAGGACCTGTTGATCCAGGGGAGGATCGACGGCTCGGTCGCGCTCGATACGCACTCGGTCACGGTCGGGGGCGGCGGTCGGGTGAAGGCGAACATCACGGGTCGGGTGATCACCGTGGAGGGTAACGTCGAGGGCGACCTGAACGCGCAGGAGCAGATCGTCCTGCGCGGCTCCTCCAAGGTGCTGGGAGATCTCAAGGCTCCGCGCGTGGTGCTGGAGGACGGCGCGAGCTTCCGCGGCCTCGTCGACATGGGCGCGCCGCGAGAGAGTGATAAGGGCGCGGAAGGCCCCGCGCCCGCGGGCGCGCCCAAAGGGGGCGCGCCGAAGGGCGGTGTGGCGTCCGCCCCGACGGGCCAGGGCTCGTCCGGTCCAGTGAAGGAGGCCCAGGTGTCCGCCGCGCGACCGGCGGCGGGCGAGGGCGGGAAGGGCGCGCCGGAGCGGAGGACCGGGTCCTGAGTGACCCACGCCACGGAAGGCCGGGTGGCCCCGGGCGAGCGGCGGTCGCCGGGGCTCGCCGCCCTCTTCGACAGGCTTGCGGCCGACGGGCGTCACTCGATTCTCGACCTCGGAGCCGCCTCGGGGGCTCACCTCCGTGTGCTCGGCGCCTTTGCCAGGCAGGTTCGCTTCGCAAGCCTGCTGGTGGGTGCCGGCCGGGACGACGCATGGGATGACGCGCTGCGGGCCCTGCCGCCGAACTCGGCCCGACCGTACGACGTCGTGCTGGCCTGGGACGTGCTCGACCGGCTCGAGGCGGACGGACGCTCGGCCCTCGTGGCGCGCCTCGCGGACGTGACCGCGCCGGGGGCACGGCTCTACGCGATCACGGCGGGGGAGGGAGCCGCGGGCGCCGGCGGTGTCGCGTTCACGCTCCTGGGCCGTGACCGCGTCGCGGAGCGGCCGGCCGCTGTCACGCGTGTGCCGACCCGGCCGTTACTTCCTGCACAGATGGAGCGCGTGCTGACGCCGTTCGAGGTCGTGAGCGCATTCATCCTGCGTAGTGGGGCGCGCGAGTACGTCGCGATGAAGAGGCCATGACGATGCGCGGACAAGGGAGGAGGAAAGTGGAGAGAGATGCAGTGAGGGGCTCCGACATGGTGGTCGAGCATCGCTTCACCTGCCCCCACTGCTGGGAGCAGATCACGATGCTGTTCGACCTGAGTGCCGCGGACCAGAGCTACGTTGAGGACTGCGAGGTCTGCTGCAACCCTATCGCGCTGCGGTTCAGGGCCAGGAACGGGATGGTCGTCTACCTCGAAGCGAAGGAAGTGGCGTAGCGCGATCCGGCCTACTTCTCCAGGTGCACCGTGAGTAACATCGCGCTCCGCTCCGAGGCGCGGACGTCGTGCGGCACGTCGGGGTCCAGGATCAGCATGCTGCCGGCCGGCAGCTCGTGGTCAACGCCTTCGGCTTCCACCCGGACCCGACCCTCCAGGGCGTGAATCGTCACCAGGCCGGAGGCGGAGTGCTCCTGGAGGTGCCCACCGGGCTCGAACGAGAATAGCACCTGGGTGACGGGCCCGCGCTGCAGGAGCGTCACCTGATGGTGGCCGCTGCGTGCGGGATGGCCTTCTGCCCTGAGCTGCGCGAGTGCGTCGCTCAGAGAGAAGAGGTGCTTGGAGCCGGCGAAGCGCTCGGTCGGCGGCGTGCGGAGCCTGTCGGTCACGGTCACCTCCATTCGGATCGATCGGGTGCCGTCAACGAAGGTTCGACGGCGCACTCTTGGCAAGTCGCGTCCCGTTCCCGCGAGGACGGTCCGGGGCCGAGGTCGCGCGCAGCCACACGAATCTCCCCTGGCGCTCACCCCGCGTCAGGTGTTTACGTAGATGAGCCCAGGGGAAGGCACGGATGGACGGATTCCACCCATGGCGAACACAGCCAAGGACGTCGTACGCACGATCGTCGAGCGGCTCGCCGCGACGACGGGACGCGCGATCCACGCCTTCGACGGCTCCCCCCCGCAGGGGGAGGAGTTCCTCCGTAGGCTGCTCAGGCACCTTCCGGGCATGGCGTACAGGTGCCGCAACGATGCTGCCTGGACCATGGAGTTCGTCAGCCGGGGGTGCCGCGCGCTGACGGGCTTCGCGTCCGAGGACCTGACGAACAATCAGGTCGTCGCGTACGCGGACCTCATTCACCCCGACGACCGTGCGGCGGTGCGCACCGCGGTCGATGACGCC
>Ga0214472_10007596_pt1 | contig 11341 bp, 10 predicted proteins | sample RVTome_6_FD_207662 | JGI IMG/M metagenome (GOLD analysis project Ga0214472, IMG submission 207662) | Soil microbial communities from uranium-contaminated site in the Upper Colorado River Basin, Wyoming, United States - RVT140D175 | ecosystem: Environmental > Terrestrial > Soil > Contaminated >...
GGTTGGAGACCCGCCGCTCGCTCGCCGGGTCGATGCCCTTGGCGACGATGTCGGTCCCGTCCGGCGTGGCGGCGGAGGAGGCGAGACCCGATTGGTAGATGACGGGCGCCGTCGCGCGCACGCGGGAAACCTTCGCGACCCGGCGCGCCGCCGCCTCCGGATCCGCTTCGGCCGCGGTCGACAGCGGAAAGAGGACGACCTCGGCGTTGGCGCCGATCAAGTTCTCACGGATCTCGCGGCGATATCCGGAGAGCAGCCCCATCGCGACGACGAGCGCGGCGACGCCGAGCCCGATCCCGGCGATGGAAAGGAGCGAAACCGAAGAGACCAATCGGGAGGAGCGCGCCTTGAGGTATGCGAGCGCGACCTCAAGTGCGAGAGACTTCATCCCGCCTCCCGTCGCCGACGCCTCTCCATTTCCTCGATGAACCTGTCGAAGAGCACGTTCGCGTCATGCGGCCCCGGAGAGGCCTCCGGATGGAACTGCGCCGCGAGGATCGGCAGAGTCCGGTGCCGGAAGCCTTCGAGCGTGCGGTCGTTCAGGTTGATGTGGGTGGGCTCGACCTCCGAGGAGAGGCTCTCACCCTCGACTGCGAAACCGTGGTTCTGCGACGTGATCGCCACGACGCGGCTCGCAAGATCCTGGACCGGATGGTTCGCGCCTCGATGCCCGAACTTCAGCTTGAAGGTCGTTCCGCCGAGGGCAAGGCCCAGGAGCTGATGGCCGAGACAGATCCCGAAAATCGGTTTCTCCGGCAGCAGCCGCTCGATCGTGCGGATCGGACCGGCGAGCGCCGAGGGGTCACCGGGACCGTTGGAGAGGAAGATCCCGTCCGGATCGTTCTCGAGCACGCGCTCCGCGGGGGCCGTCGCCGGGTAGACCTTCACGCGGCAGCCGGCGGCGTTCAGCAACCGCACGATGTTCCGCTTCATTCCGTAATCGATCGCCGCGACCCGGAAGCGTTCGAGCCCCGAATTCGGGGCGAACTCCGAAGTCGCCGTCGCCGACACCGCGAGCGCGAGGTCGCTTCCGATCATCGGGGGCGACTCGAGTACCCGGGCGTGAAGCTCCTCGGGATCGTCGATTTCGCCCGAAACGCCAGCCCGCATCGCGCCTTTCGAGCGGATGCGGCGCACGAGGGCGCGCGTGTCGAGTCCGTGAAGGCCGATGACTCCGGCGCGCTCCAGGTAGTCCGCGAGGCTCTCCTCTCCGGCCGACCCGCTCCAGCGCTCCGGAAAGTCGCGCGCGAGAAACCCCGCGACGTGCACGCGCTCCGACTCGGCCTCCGCCGCCCGAACGCCGTAGTTCCCGACGTGCGCGGCCGTCATGACGACGATCTGACCGGCGTAGGAGGGGTCCGTCAGGATCTCCTGGTAACCGCTCATCGCGGTGTTGAAGACGATCTCGCCGAACGACGTCCCCGGGCGTCCGATCGCCTCGCCTCTCCACGAGCTCCCGTCTTCGAGGACGAGGAGTCCCTTCAAGCCGTGCGCCCGACGACCGGCGCGAGAAGGCGTACCTCGTTCATGAGCTGCGCGAACATCTCCGGCAGCAGCGCCTGGGGGCCGTCGGAGAGCGCCACCTCCGGGTGGTCGTGGACCTCGATCAGCAGCCCGTCGCTCCCGGCGGCGACCGCTGCACGCGACATCGGCAGCACCTTCAGCCGCTTGCCGGTGCCGTGGGAAGGGTCCACGAGGATCGGGAGGTGTGATATCCGCTTGACGTAGGGGATGACCGAGAGATCGAGCGTGTTGCGGGTGTGATCCGCGAACGTGCGGACGCCGCGCTCGCAGAGCACGACCTCATAGTTCCCCTCGGAGAGGAGGTACTCGGCCGAGAGGAGGAACTCCTCGATCGTCGCCGACATCCCGCGCTTCAACAGGACGGGCTTGCGCACGCGGCCGACCCTTTTCAGGAGCGCGAAGTTCTGCATGTTGCGGGCACCGATCTGCAGGCAGTCGGCGTATTCGGCGACGAGGTCGGCCGTGTCGGTGTCGAGCACTTCCGTGACGATCGGAAGACCCGTCTCCTCGCGGACCTTCTTCAGGATCTTCAGGCCCGGCTCCCCGAGCCCCTGGAACGAGTACGGCGACGTCCGGGGCTTGAAAGCGCCTCCCCGGTAGAGCGTCGCGCCCGCCGCGCAGACCTTCCGGGCGATGTCGAGCGCCTGCTTTTCGGATTCGACCGCGCAGGGCCCGGCGATGACTGCGACGCGCGAGCCACCGACCGGCACGCCGCCGATCGAGACAACTGTGTCTTCTCGCTTCGCTTCGCGCGAGACCAGCTTGTAGGGCGCGGTGACCGGGATGATCTCGGCCACGCCGGGCAGGTTCTCGAACGCGGCCGACTCGACGGCGCCGCGGTTCCCGGTGATCCCGATCGCCGTGCGCTCAGCGCCGGGGATCGGGTGCGCCTGGAGACCGAGACTCTCGACGGCTTCCACGACGCGACGGACGTCCTCCGCCGTCGCCACCGAGTTCATGACGATGAGCATCGGGGTGCTATCATTTGCCGGTGAACAGAGTCTGTCAATCGGGGCGCGCGCCGGGCTCAGGGGCCTTCGCGCGGGCGGCGCTCGCGCTTTTCGCGCTTCTCCTCCTGTCGCCTGCGGTCTTCGCGTATGTCGTGAAGCTGAAGGACGGATCTCTCGTCTTCGCGCGCGCGCCGTATACGGTCAAGAAGACCCGCGCGATCATCACGCTCGAGAACGGAACGGTGACCCAGATCGACCTCGACAAGATCGACGTCCCCGGCACCGAGAAGTACAACCGCGAGAACCCCGGAAACGTCGTCGCGATCGACACTCCGGAGGAAAAGGTATTTCAGCGTCCGACCCCGGTCGCGCAGCCGAAAAACGCTCTCCAGGACCTCATCCGGCAGCGGCGCGGGGAGCTCGGGCTCCCGACGCCACGGCCCGCGAATCCTCCGCCGGGATCGGGCGCCGCGGCATCCGAGACGTCGCAGGTAGATCCCACCTTGCGGGCGTCGTTCTCTCGCGTATTCGAGGGGACGGGCATCACCCAATACAGGGTGACCGGCTATCGGGGAAAAACGAGGCTTCTCGCGACCGCGAGCTCGGAGCAGGCGGTCTTCAATACGCTCTCCGCGTCGGCGCGCGCGATCGCGGACGCCGCGGAGCGCGGCCATGCGTCGGCGGTCGAGATCGTTCTCACGAGTCCGTCGGGCGAGGCGGCCGGGACGTTCGAGATGACGCCGGCGCAGGCGAAGCTTCTCGTCGACCGGAACCTCACCGTTCAGGACTACTTCGTAAGAAACGTGATCTTCTAGACTCCTGGCGGGCGGCTCGACGCCGCCCGGAAGAGAGCAAACACGTTAGCGGACGGCTCGACGCCGTCCGGTAGAGAGCAAACGGCCGCGGCGCATCATTCCATGGCTCAGACGCAACGACCTTCCTGATCGGTGGGCCGACTACTTCAAATGCTCCCGCACGTCCTCGCCTACAACGGCGCGGAATCGCTCCGCGTACGACTCGACTTCGCCCGCGGTCTCGTCGGCGAATACCCGCTCGACGCGATGCAGCGGAAAGAACACGGTCGCCGGAAAGGACGACGGCGGTGCGCCGCGCGCGAGCTCGCGCATCCAGCTCTCGAAGGAGTCGAGCCCGAGCCCCCGCACGGTGACGCCCGATGGACTCGTCTCGAGGAGCACACCCCAGAACTTCTCCCGCGGCGAGACGAGGTGGACGAGAACGATCTCGCCGGTCTTCACGGCTGGCGGCTTCCTTCCGAGAGTTCGATGAGCACCCCGTGCCCCGCAGATGGATGGAGGAACGCGACGCGCTTGCCGTCCGCTCCGGGGACCGGAGTTTCGTTCACGAGCCGGAACCCGCGCCGCGCGAGGTCCACGAGTGCGTCGTCGAGGTCGTCTACAGCGAAGCAGACGTGATGGATCCCGGGACCGCGCTTCGCCAAGAACTTCGCGATCGCCGAGTCCGTCCTGGTCGGCTCGAGGAGCTCGAGCCGCGTCTCTCCCAGCGGAAGGAACGCCGTCACGACCCCCTGACCCTCGACTACTTCGCGCCCGGACTCCTGGAGCCCGAGCGCGCGGTAGACGCCGAGCGCCTCGTCGATCGAAGCGACCGCGATGCCGATGTGGTCGAGCCGGTATGCGAAGACGCTCACGCGCGCTCGACCGCCGGCTCGCGCACCAGCCGCTCGAAGAGCCGTCCGGCCGCGGAATAGGGATCTTCGCTTCGCTCGCGGACGCGCTCGACCGCGTCCTCGAAGCCATCCGGCTCCGGCGAACGGGACTCGAGGGTGCGGTGGAAGCGCTCCTCGAGGAGCGCGAGCAGTCGGGCGCGCACACGCCGGACGGCCCGCCGCCCTCCGTCCGCGGAGGTCCCCAGCCAGCCTCCGTGCGATTCCATCGCGTCGACGACCGCCTCGACTCCTTCCGCGCGCGGCGCGACCGTTCGGACGATCGGTGGTCGCCACTGCCGGGAAGGAGCGAGGTCGAGCATCATCGCGAGCTCAGCCGCCGTGCGGTCGGCGCCCTCGCGGTCCGACTTGTTCACGACGAACACGTCGGCGATCTCGAGGATCCCCGCTTTGATCGCCTGGATGTCGTCGCCCAGCCCCGGGACGAGGACGACGGCGACGGTCTCGGCGGTCTTCACGATGTCCACCTCGTCCTGGCCCACGCCGACCGTTTCGACGAGGACGACGTCGAACCCGGCCGCGTCCAGGATGTCGACGGCGTCGCTCGTCGCCCGCGCGAGGCCACCCATCGCTCCGCGCGTCGCCATGGATCGGATGAAGACTCCGGGGTCGGTGTAGATTTCGGCCATCCGGATGCGGTCGCCGAGAATCGCGCCGCCGGTGAACGGCGACGACGGATCGACCGCGACCACCCCGACCGTGCAGCCCCGCCTCCGGTAGGCTTGCGCGACCCGAAGAGCGAGGGTGGACTTTCCGGCGCCTGGAGGCCCGGTCAGGCCGAGCACGCGGGTGCGTCCGGTCCTCGGGAAGATCTCGCGCAGGAGCTCGGGGACTCCGTCGCCCGATTCGGCGGCGGAGATCGCCTGTGCGATGCGGCGGGGCTCTCCCGCGAGTACCCCGTCGACGAGCGCCGCGGTCCCCGGCGCCCGGGAAAGGCTCATTCCCTTTCCGTCAGCAGGCTGCGCGCGATCACCAGCTTCTGGATCTCGCTCGTCCCCTCGCCGATCGTGCAGAGCTTCGCGTCCCGATAGAACTTCTCGACCGGAAAGTCCTTGATGTAGCCGTAGCCGCCGTGGATCTGCACGGCCCGGTCGGCGACTCGAACGGCGACCTCGCTCGCGAAGAGCTTCGCCTGCGCAGAGAGCCGTGTCGTCTCTTCGCCCCGATCCCGCGCCTGCGCGGCACGCTCGGTCAGGAGGCGCGCGGCGTCGATATCCGTCGCCATCTCGGCGAGATAGAACTGGATCGCTTCGAACTCGGCGATCGCCCTGCCGAACTGCCGCCGCTCGCGCGCGTACTTGAGTGCCGCCTCGAAAGCGCCGCGAGCCATCCCGACGCCGAGCGCCGCGATCGAAATGCGGCCGCCGTCCAAGACCTTCATCGAGTCGACGAAACCGGTTCCTTCCGATCCAAGGAGGTTCTCGCGGGGAATCCGGCAATCCTCCATGACCAGCGTGCAGGTGTCCGAGGCGCGCATGCCGAGCTTGTTTTCCTTCTTGCCGACGCGGATCCCGGGATTGTCGAGCTCGACGATGAAGGCCGAGATGCCGTGTCGGCCGGCCGCGCGGTCCGTCACCGCCATCAGGACTGCAACACCGGCGACGGAAGCGTTCGTCGTGAAGTTCTTCGAGCCGTTCAAGACCCAGGAGTCGCCGTCCCGGACCGCCGTCGAGCGCGTGCCGCCGGAGTCCGACCCGGCCTCCGCCTCGGTGAGGCCCCACGCGGCGAGCCACTCGCCCGTCGCGAGCTTCGGAATGTATTTCTGCTTTTGCGCCTCGGTTCCGAACTGGAAGATGTGATTGGAACCGAGCGACGTGTGCGCGGCGAGCGAAAGCCCCACGGAGCCGTCGACTGCGGAGATCTCTTCGACCACCCCGATGTAGTCCATATAGGAGAGCCCGGCGCCGCCGTATTCCTCGGGAAAGACGGTGCCGAGGAAGCCGAGCTCCCCCAGTTTCTTGAAAACCTCCCGGGGAAACCGCTGCGCCTCGTCCCACTCCATGACGTGAGGGCGAATCTCCGCTTCGGCGAACTCGCGGATCGCCTGGCGGATCGCGTTCTGCTCGGCGGTCAGGACGGCGCTCATCGGGGAAATTCTAGCGCGGGGGCGCCCTTCCCCCGCCATTCCGAGCCCGCCGAAGACGGCGAGGGGTCTCAAATGCCGATTCGCGCCAGGATTCATCGGCGCTTCGCGCCTCCGAATGACGGGCGGAGCTAGGACTGTCCGAGTATTTGTCGGCGGGACCTTGCGGTCCCCCACACCTCCTAACGGAGCGACGGCGGAGCAACCGCCGTCACGCTCGGCGCCGACACGATCTCGACGCCCGGGTAGTAGTGCCTGAGGATCGCGTCGTACGTCGCGCCGGCGAGCGCCATCCCGTACGCGCCGTTCTGGCAGAGGCCGACGCCGTGTCCCCACCCACGCCCGAGGAACACGAACTCGATCTCTCCGTGCGGTCCCCGCGCGCGCGCAAACGTAAAAAGGAGCTCGGGCAGCTCGAGGGCCTGGCGCACGTCGAACCCGCGCAGCGTGAGCTCGGCGGCGTCCGTCACCACGCGCATCTCGACGACCCGCCCCGAAGCGCTCCTTCGGGTGATCGCGAGCTCGCGCACTTCCGTTCCCGCGACCCGCGCCGACATGCGCCTCGCGAGCTCGCGACTCGACGCCCGACGCACCCACTCGGTCCACGAGGATTCGCGCTCGAACGTCGGACCCGCGGGATCGAGCTCGACCCAGAGCGCGAGCACTTCGCTTCCCCACTTCCACCAGCGCAATCGGTCTCCGGCGCGCAGCGTCAGGGAGGGAGATGCGAACCAGCGGTCGCCAACGCGCCGAGCGAGCGGAAGGTCGGGATCGACGGGCAGGCCGACTCGCCCCTCCGCCGTGCGAACCCAGACGTTCGATCCCTCGCGCGAGAGAAACTTCCCGGAGGCCTCGGAGACTCCGAGCAGGCGCAGGGCGCCGGAAAAAAGCAAGCCCGCGTACTCCTCCTCCGAGAGAGACCGGTCGGGCGGCGGCAGAGGCTCGCCCGCGCCGAAACGGAAACGCAGCAGGAGGTCATAGGCGTCCCGAGCCGCGCCGGCGAGACGGCCGGGGGCCGAAGGCGGTTCGCCGTAGTAGCGCTGCTCGCGCGGCAGGAGATGAACCGTGCGCGCAGCGGCGAGGTCGAACGCGGAGAGGATCGACGGGTAGACCGCCGCGGGCGCGAGCGACGCCGCCGGCGCCGCCTTCCTCTCGATTCCGGCCCAGCGCTGCGCGATCTCGACCCGACCGGCGCGCCCGCTCCGCCGACGCGGCGTGTGGCGCTCGAGAACGTACCCGCGCCACTCGAGGCCGCTCCGGCCGTTCGAGGGCGCGCGCCGGGGCCGGGCTCCGGCGAGCGAGCTCGTCTGGAGCTCGCCGCACTCGACGGAGACCAGATACGGCGCCGCCTCGCCGGTGAAGACGTTCTCGACGTTTTCCGTCCGGCCGCCGCAGGTCGATACGAAGAGTGCGTCCGCGAACCTCCCGCCGGAGGCGATGACGAGCCCGCGCGTGGCGTCGACGGCTCCGTTCGACAGCGGGTCTTCGGACGAAAGGCCCGCGTAGACCTGGCACTTCGGCGTGGCGCAGAGGTCATAGCCCTCCGCCTCGAACTGGGCCCGGTGCGCGTAGGCGTACGTTCGCGCAGCGATCGCCTGCGCCTTCAACGCCTCGATCTCGTCGTAGCGCTTCGGCCCCATCTCGGCCGGGACGACCCCGTAGAGGTATTCCTCGAGGTCCACGCGGTTGACGAGGTTCAGGGTTCCGCGCGGGTTCAAGGAAATGAGCAGGCTTCCCCGATAAGGCCTGCCGTCCACGACAACGTTCGGCGCGCCCGTCATCACGGGAGCCGGAGGAAAGACTTCGACCGGACTCCGGAGCCGGCGCGCGGCGCCTTCTTGCGAGGTCAGCGTGATCGCGCCGGCGGCGCCTTCGCTCGGGGGCGCCGGTGAACCTCCACCCTCACTCACGATCGCGTCCTGTCCGGACGACCGGATCTGCGTCACGAGCGCCTCCGCTTCGGCGCGCATCGCGAAGGTCCCGAGGAGAACGCGGTAGACGCCGCGTTCCGCGGAGAAAGCGACAGTGCCGGAAGTCCGGAAGTCGGTGGAGAGCTTTTCGAGGCTCCGGCGGGCCGGTTCCTCCTGCGAGAAAGCCGCCGCCTGGACCGAGAAGCCGGCCGCGCCGGCGACGACGCCCTCCGGACGGAAGACGAGCGGACCGCGCAACAGCTCCGCGCGTCCCGCGGAGACGACGAGCCAGGGCTCGCCGGACGAGCCGTAGGAGAGCTCCGTGAGGTCGCTCTTCATCCCGACGCGATAAATGACGCCGCTCGGGGCGGAGGGCTGCGGCACGGGAAGGGTCCGGCGCCCCGCTCCCTTCGCCGGACGTCGCTCGGCCATTGACGGCGGCGGGACGCCCGGCGCGGGCTTTTCGGCCGGCTTCCCGGGCGGGCCGCTTGCGCAGCCGGCTACCCATGCGAGGGAGAAGAGTGCCGCCGCCGGCCCGAGACGAAGGCGCCGCCGCTTCAAAAGCGCGACCGAACGTGGGTGCCGAGTGGTTCCTTTCGGTAATCGTCTCCACGAAGCGGCACCAAGATGCACATCTCGTAAAGGCGGCTGCGAAGGCGATAGCCGATCCGATCCTCGAGCCTCTCTCTTTCGCCCGAAGACGTATCCGGTTGGTCTTCGAAATTCGATGTCGCGATGGTTATTCGCTTCCGGTTGTAGCGCGTGTTCAGGAGGTGGTAGAGAACGTCGAGAACCCACGGGTGAGGCTTCGAGGCCCCGAGCTCGTCGAGAACGAGCAGCTCCGCGTCGGCGTAGGGTGTCAGCACCGATTCCTTCGATGCATCGGCGTCGGGCCGAAAGCTCGTCTGGATCCGCATCAGAAGGTCCGAGAAGTCCGCGTAGAGCCCTTGCACTCCCTTCCTGACCACGAGCTCGGAAAGAATCGCGCAGGCGAGGTGGGTCTTCCCCCGGCCGGCCGGACCTACGAGAAGCAGACCGGATTCGACCGCCGGATACGAATCCACGAACTCTTGCGCTGTCTCCTTTGCGGAGACTAGAGCCGAGGTTTTCTCGTTGAAGTTCTCAAGATTGCATTGGCGGTAGCGCTCGGGGATCTGAGCGGAATCGAGCCGCTCGCGGCGGAGCGCTTCATCGCGGCAGGAGCACGGGCGAGCCTGCTTTCGCCCTTCGATTGCCTCGAGAACCCAGCCGGTGCCCCCGCACAGAGAACAGACCCCGATTGGAACTGCCACCGCGCGATTCTAGAGCGTTCTCAGTTTTCGGGGAGGCCGGCTTCGATCAGGACACGGCGCCGGCGGGGACCTTCGAGATATCGCTTCAGGTCCGCGAGCCTCGCCTCCCACCCCGAGCCGGCGATGCCGCGGTAGCGTTCGTATGCCGGCCCCGCGTCTGGAATCGCCTGCTCAACCGTCACGAGGCAGGCGCCCTCGCGCTCGACGAAGGTGAGGATGAAGCTTAACCCTTCGAGCGGCTCCTCCGCTCTTGCCTCATACGCGATGTCGCGCACGGCGAGCCGCTGCCCCGGCTCGTAGGTCTCGATCTTGCCGATGATGGTGCCCTGGGTCCCGCCGTGGTCGTCGGTGAATCCAACCGCCCAGTTGCCGCCTTCCCGGCGCCCCACGAGCGCCCCCTCGCACCACCAGGAGAGGAGCTCGGCCACGCGCGTGAACGCGTCGAAAGCGTCCGAGGCGCTCGCTTCGATCGATACCGAACGGACGATGGGTTCCACGGGAGACATGGTAACGCCGCCGCGGTCCCGCATATTCTGAACCGTCCCGTATACTGCCGCGCCCATGGAGCGCGCGTTCTCTCTCGACGCGATCCGCTCGGGTCTCGTCGACGCGGTCCGCGACGCAGCGCAGCGGGTCTGGGGCGCGCCGCTCGATCGCGTCGTCCTCGAACGACCTCCCTCTCTCTCGCTCGGAGACCTCGCCACGCCGGTGGCGTACGATCTCGCGAAGATCCTTCGCGCGGCCCCCCGGGCGATCGCCGGCGAGCTCGCCGGCGCCCTCGCTCTTCCGGAGGGAGTCGCGGAGGCGCGCGTCGAGGGCGCCGGGTACCTGAACTTCTTCCTCGATCGGGGAAGCCTCGTTCGCGCCATGGTCATCGAGGAGCCGGCGCCGAACCGGCGGCCCGGGAAGATCATCGTCGAACACACGAACATCAACCCGAACAAGGCGGCGCACATCGGGCACCTGCGCAACGCGGTGCTCGGCGACGTCCTCGCGCGCACGCTCACCTTTCTCGGTTACCGGGTCGAGGTGCAGAACTATCTTGACGACACGGGCGTCCAGGTCGCGGACGTTGTCGCGGGACTGCTGCACCTGAAGGACGTGCGGTCGGAGGAGGACGTCCGGCGCGCGATCCGCGGGGAACCGCTGCCCGACGGTTCACGGCACGCGAAGGGGCTCGCGTATCTCTGCTGGGACGTGTATGCGGACGTGACCAGGGTTTACGAGGAAGACGACGGTACGCTTCAATGGCGCTCCGAAGTCCTCCACGCGATCGAAGCCGGCGGCAACGAGACCGCCCGGATCGCGGAGGCGCTCACGGAAGCCATCGTGTCCGCACACATCGCGACGATGGGGCGCCTCGGCATCGCCTACGACCTCCTCCCCCGCGAGAGCGATATCCTCCGGAAGCACTTCTGGAACCGCGCGTTCGGACTCCTGAAGGATTCGGGCGCGGTGGCCCTCGAGTCGGAGGGACGGCACGCCGGCTGCTGGGTGCTTCGGCTTGCCGACTCTCCCGAGTTCGTCGGAATGGAGGAGCCCGACAAGATCCTCGTGCGATCGAACGGTACTGTCACGTACACGGCGAAGGACATCGCCTACCAGCTCTGGAAATTCGGGCTTCTCGGCGTCGACTTCGACTACGAGCCCTTCCGCCCGGATTGGAACTCCGGCGCGGTCCGCGAAGAGGAGATCTCGCGCGAGCTCCGGGAGCGTCCGCTCTGGCGAACAGCGCATTCCGGTGGCGTCGGAGAGCCGCCCGACTTCGGCCGCGCGACGAGCGTAGTCAACGTGATCGACGTCCGGCAGTCGTATCTGCAGAAAGTCGTCCGCGAGGGGTTGCGGGTCCTCGGGTACCCGTGCGAAGCGGAGAAGAG
>Ga0214472_10007597_pt1 | contig 11339 bp, 7 predicted proteins | sample RVTome_6_FD_207662 | JGI IMG/M metagenome (GOLD analysis project Ga0214472, IMG submission 207662) | Soil microbial communities from uranium-contaminated site in the Upper Colorado River Basin, Wyoming, United States - RVT140D175 | ecosystem: Environmental > Terrestrial > Soil > Contaminated >...
ACTCCCTCCTCGCCAGGCCGCCTCCTCGGGGAAGATCGATATCGGCATGGAAGTACAGGAGGTGCCCATGCCGCTTACGCCTGAACTCGCGGCGACGGCTCGCCCGGTGGGACTCACCGTCGTCGTCTCCGGGCTGCGTCTACCGACGGCGGCGATCGCCGAGCCGGGGACCGACCGATGGTACGTCCTCGAGAAGGAAGGTTGGGTTCGTCGGGTCGTGGGGGGGCGGCTCGAGCACGAGCCCGTGCTCGACGTGTCGGCTCGCGTCGTCTCCGAGGGAGACATCGGCGAGCGCGGCCTCGTCGGCATCGCCTTGCACCCATCGTTCGAAGGAAACCGACGGGTCTTCCTCAGCTACACCGACCTCAGCGGCGACCTCGTCATCGTCGAGCATCGAGCCACCGATGACGGAGCGAGCTTTATCAGCGACCCGGTGGCTGAGATCCTCCGGGTTGCGCAGCCCGGTTGGACGCACCATGGAGGGCGGCTGCTCTTCGGGCCCGAGGGGTACCTTTGGATCGGCCTCGGCGACGGTGGAGGTGGCGAGACTCCGGACCCTCACGGACACAGTCAGAATCCTGAGACGCTTCAGGGTTCGCTCCTTCGCATCGATGTCGATGTCGTATCCGAAGCAGCCGATGGAACGCGGCGGGCGTACGGAATCCCGCCCGACAACCCATTCTCCGATTCAGGCGCAGGAGCGCCTGAAGTCTGGGCGTACGGGCTGCGCAATCCGTGGGGTTTCACCATCGACGACGGCACGCTTTATGTGGCGGATGTGGGCGACGTCACATTCGAAGAGATCAACATCCTGCCCATCGCCGAGGCTCGTGGGGCCAACTTCGGATGGGGGATATTCGAGGGGCCCGTGTGTGTGCGCCCCGACAGGTGTGACCAGATAGACGCCGTGGGTCCGACGCTGGGCCTGCCGCGGGCGGGGTTGTGTGCGATCATCGGGGGCCCCGTGTACCGCGGCTCGGCGATCCCTCACCTGATCGGGCGGTACGTCTACGGGGACTATTGCACCGGTGCCATCGCCACGGTCCACTACGACGACGGCGAGGTGATCGAACACCTCGACTGGCGTCGCCATACGGGCCCCGGTTACAACATCACCGGGCTCTTCGAGGACGGCTTCGGCGAGATCCATGTCATCGAGCGATTCGGCCTCATCCTCAGGCTCGATCCGATCGAGTGAAGAGGGTTGGTGGTCGGGTCCCTCGCCCCCGGCGATAGGATCGGGATCCGTCCGGTATCGAGGTGACCAGCGTGCCCCTTGAGGAGATCGAATCGAAGGCGACCGATGCCCACGAGCGAAATCGGGACCTGAGCCTCAGGTACATCGCCAGCGACGGCAGTGACGTGGAGCACTCGATGGCGGATGCGATCATCCTGCTGTACACGACCGGGCGAGTGTCGGGCACCGTCCGCCGGGTGCCGTTGGCGTCGTTCCCGGACGGGGACGACCTCCTCGTCATCGCCTCCAAGGGCGGTGCCCCGGATCATCCCGAGTGGTACCTGAACCTGGCGGGCGACCCGAAGGTATGGGTCCGCCGTAAGGAGAGACTTTATGAGGCCCGGGCGACCGTGCTCGACGGTGACGAGCGGGCGTCGCGCTGGGAGCCGATCATCGAACGCCACCCGGCATTCGGCAAGTATCAAGAACAGGCTGGCCGGACGCTCCCCGTGGTGAGGCTCGCCGAAGTCTGACCGGCGGTGACTCCGTGTCGCCGTCCTAGTGTCCCGTCGATGGCCCGCATCTGGCTCGCAATCCTCATTGCCTCGTTCGGATGGGGCACCGGCGGGGTAGCCACCCGGGCATCGCTCAACGCGGGGGCGTCACCCGTCACTGTCGCCGTCTATCGCGGCGCCATCGCCACGGTGGCGGTGCTCGTGTTTCTCGTCATCCAGCGCCGCGGGATCATCCCGCGATCGGGTGCGGCGCTGCGGGTCGGGTTCACGATGGGGATCACCAACATGGCCGTACCGTTCGTGCTCTCCAACATCGCCCTCCAGTACGCCTCGGCGGGGTTCGTCGGTCTGATGACCGCCCTCATCCCGATCCTCACCGCGGTGATGGCTCACTTCCTTCTCGAGGGCGACCGACTCACCGGTGTGCGGGTGGTCGGGCTGGTGGTCGCCCTCGCCGGGGTGGCGACGCTCATGCTCTCGGGGGACAGCGGCCTTGCCGAGGGCGGTCGTCCCGTTTACGCCGGCATCCTCGGCCTGATCTCGGTGCTCGCCATCAGCTACGGCGGGGTCTACGCCAAGCGATTCGCCGGTCAGTACCGGGCGCTCGATGCCAGCGGCATTCACTTTCTCAGTGGCACCATCGTCATCGCCGTCATCTGGCTGGTCGGTGAGGGGCTACCCAAAGCGGAGACGCTGCGGGCGCTGAGCCTGATGGCCTACCTGGGTCTGGTGTCCACCTTCGCCGCCTTCGCCCTGTACTACTGGATGCTCCAGCGGGTGTCGGCAACGTATGCGTCTCTCACCGGATACGTGGTTCCGGTGTTTGCCATCGTCTCGGGCATCCTGCTGCTAGACGAGCGGCTCCAGCCGGGCATCGTCGTCGGCGGGGCGCTCATCTTGGTCGGAGTGATCATCACCGACCGCTCCTACCGGCGGCCCGGCCGGCTGCGCACCCCTAGCGCCACCGGCTGAGGTTTGCTTCCCGGGGCTGGCGGGTATCGTGAGCCGCACGCCACGAGAGGAGCGACCGTGAGCGATCGCCTGAGTCCCCTGGCACGCCGGGTGCTGAGCCTGAGCGATGCCGGTGTCGGCCTCGCCGAGATGTCGCGGCGCTTCAAGCGAAGTCCCGAACACCTCGCTCGGGTTCTCGAATGGGCGGAGATCCCGAGAACCGGCCCGCCTCCCCGAACGGCCAACCGAGCCATGGAACGACGGGTTCTCCGGCTCCGAGCCGACGGAGAGACCCACCAGGAGATCGCTGATCGTTTCCGGCGCTCACCCGACTTCATGCGGCGTGTCGAGGGGTTTGCCCACTACCGACGGGCGATGGACATCCTCGGCTGACGACGACGGCCGGAGGCCCTTGGTGCGGTCCCCGTGGTGCTTGGGCTCCCCCCTCCCCGCCGTCCGCTTCGCTCACGGCGGTACTCCCCCCTTCGGGGGGAGAAATCGCGCGGAGACGACCGAGGCCCCCACTTTGCGGTTCCCTCCCCTGTAGGGGGAGGTGGCATCGGCGGCAGGCCGATGACGGAGGGGAAGGGCTGGCCCGGTCCCGCTACTGGTAGCTCACCAACATGGGGGTCGGGACCAGCTCGAGCACCTCCGACGGGGGGATCGGGCCCGGGTCGTCCTCGATGGTGAAGTTCTTCCACCCCCAATCCCAGGGTTGATCCTCCCACCCCGCGGTGAGGGCGTTCCACGTCTCGTACTTGTCGGATATCAAGCCCTGACCGTCCATCTGGATCACCGTCCACAGTTCCGGCCGGGCCTCGATGAGTTCACGGTTCTGGAGCATCGTGAAGCGGAACTGGTGCAGGACGAACAGCTTTTGTGGCAGCTCGTGTTCGCGCACCAGGGCGGCGAGCCACTCGGAGACCTCGTTGACCTCGGCGGCCTCGACGCGCCCGACCTGGCGGAGGTGGAACTGGTCGGGTGCCAGGCGCCACTCGGGGTCGAGAGCGAGTCCCACATGGGGCTCGAGGAGCAGCTCTTCGTAGAGCCGGGCCTGATCGAGGAAGTGGCTGCGCCCCGACTGCAGGTCGAGGATTACGTAGAAGCCTTCGCGCCGTGCCGTTTCGACCCACGGTCGGATCAGTTCGATCGTCATCTCGTTCGAGTAGTTGCCGTCGGCCCCGATGTCTGCTGCGGCGACCGTGGCGATGATCTCGAACGTCGGGATCACCATCACCCCGTCCGCCCCATACGGCGCCGCGTACTCCCGGGCCACGCCGACGGTCTCCTCGAGGCTCTGTCGTCCGAGGATCCCGAGTTGGCTGGTCAGAGGGTTGCCGTACAGAGCCACCAGACGGCGGTCTTCGAGGAGATAGCCGCCTCCGGGCAGTTCCTGGCCCGACATGATGATGGGCAGCTGCCAACGGGCATCCTCGGTGACGCCGACGGTGTGCACGGTGATCGCCCCGGCGCTGAGCCGCAGCAGCCTCCCCGCTTCGGGGTTGGCGCGCAGGTCGAAGCCCTCGACCGTAGCCATGAGCCCGTCCGTGTTGGCCGCCGCCGCAATGGCTGCCATATGCACTGCTGCATCGTCGTGATCCACCAACCACACCCACCCCGAAACCGCCGGGCCGGCACTGAGGATCTCGTCGCCAGCTGGATCGCCCTCCGCTCTCGGGGCCAGGCCTCGGCCCTGGCCGATCGCCTCGGCGAGCGCCCTGGCGGCCCCGTTGGGGTCTGAGGGGAGGGGAACGAGGTCACCGCGAGCCCCGATCTCTCGATTGACCCGATCGGCCACGGCGCCGACATCACCCTCCACGGTGATGATCTCGGTGAATTCGGGAACGGTGACCCCCAGTACGCCGAGCTGCCACAGTCGCTCCGGGCCGAGCCGGTCGACCTCGTACTCGGTGGCCCCCGCGCCCCGGTCGCCCACTAGGAGGAGCGGTGCGCCGAGGTGAGCCGCCAGCCTCCCGCCGAGCGCGGCGAGTACGGGGTCCGCCTGGGGAGCCACCACCACGTCGCGGGCACAGCGGAAGGTTGCCTGGGCGATGCTCGCCGATACCTGTGCGCTGGCGCCAGAGGCGAGCGCCATGACCGAAGGCGCGGTTGCGGGATCGGCGGCCGGCTGCAGGATCGTCGTGGTACACGGTCGGAGCGGGTCACCGGTGTCGGACGGCCGACCCGGGGTGGTCACGGTTGGCTGGTCGCTGCACGCCTGCACCCCCAGCATCAGGGCGACGGCGAGGGCGACGACTCGGGGCGATGGGGCGCGCATGGGCGCCTGTCAGCGTACCGGCCGGTCGCTGACTAGCCGATCATGTTGGCGAGCGCGAGGAACACCCTCGGGTCAACGGGTGGCTCCTCCGGGGTGGGAAGCTGGTCCCAGATGTGGACCGACATGCCGACAGCCAACTTGTCTTCGATCCAGTCGGCGTCCCACACGTTCAGCCGCACGCAGCCGTGGGATGCCGGTTCCGCCGGCACCGACAGATACCCATGGATTCCGTAGAAGTCGGCGAACGCCCAGTACTTGTAGACGCACCAGCCGGTGGCTGGATCGCAGGCCCAGTCGGTCTGATTCCAGCGGAGCGTGAAGTCGCCTGTCGGGGTCGCGGCTCGCGAAAACCGATCGTTGCGTTCGCTCCAGTAGGTGTGTCCGCCTCCCGTGGATACGGGGAGGATCGCAGCGAGCTCACCGTCGCGGACCAGGAAGAGCAACTGGCGCGCGATGTCGACCTCCACGTAGTCGGTGGCTCCGGGGCGAGAAGGCACCCCAGAGGCCAGCAGACCGGGGGTCGGCAGGTTGGTGAGCAGGTGCCAGTCGACCGCGGAGAACTCGTCGGTGCGCTTCACCCGCAGGTACTTGTGGAATGCCACCACGGCCGACGCGGTTCGCTCGTCGTAGACACCGTCGATGTCGTGGTTGTAGAAGCCGACCTCGGCCAAAGCCTCCTGCAGTCGGGCCACATCGGGGCCCTCGGCGCCGGATGCGAGGTGTGGGAACGGGTTCGGGGCTCCACCGGCCGCGAGACTGGCCACAGGCCAGAGCCCGAGGGCGAGTGCCACCGTGGTGATCGTGATGAGATATCGCCGCATGGTGGTGCCCTGGGTCATCGTCGCAAGACAGGAAGGTAGCAGGACCTGCCTGGGAGGAGAAGGCGATCTCAGACGGCCTCGCGCGCCTCACCCGGAGCGGGCAGACCCCGTGACCACGCTCGCTCGAGTTGAAGGGCGCCCACCGATCGGACCCATTCGAGCGACTCGCGCGCTGCCACTTGCGTTTCGGCTCGGCCCTGGCCCACGAGCGCGGCGAACAGGGCACGGGCCTGGGCGCGGACCATTGGGCTGCCGACCCGGTCGAGGACGTCGATGGCCGCGCTGAAACCGTGGACGGCTTCTTCCTCCCGTCCGTCGAGGACGGCCAGGCTCGAATCGAGCAGGCGCCTGATGGCGCGGGTGTAGCGACCCTGCATCCTGACGGCCGCCATCCTCGTTGCGGCCTCATCGATCGCGTCGCGGTCGACCGCCCACATGGCAGCGATGGCCAACACCTCGATAGCCGACGGATCGACCTCGTCCGGCGGTGCATGGGCGATCGCCGCCCGGGGGTCACCGGCGAGCATGTCGGCGAGAGCCAGGCCCGACACCACTATGGCCTGGAACTGTGGGTCCTTGGTGTCCTCCCATGCGGAGAGCATCTGACGGAGGCGGTCGAGGGTCTCGGGCGAAGCCGTACGGTGGCTATCGATCGCCGCCAGGCGGAACCGATACAGGCTGCGCATGGAGTCCGACAGCGAATCCTCGTCGATCTCGGAGAGGAGCGCCGTGGCCTCGTCGAATCGCCCCTCCGATACGAAGCGATCGGCCACGGTCATGTTGATTCGCCACAGCCACAGCCTGTCTGCGAAGCGCCGTCCCCGTCGCAGCATCTCTTCGGCGATCTCACCAGCCCTCCGGGGACTGTCAACCGAGACCACGACGGACAGATTGTTGAGGGCACGAAGACCCTGCGTGTGCAGTTCGTGCTCGTCGGCGAGATCCACCGCGCCCTGGAGCAGCACTGTCGCCTCGATCGACCGACCGAGCGAGGCGAGGGCGGTCGCCCGGGTGATGATCCCGTCGATGATCGGCCCCGGCCCCACGACCTCCTGACTCCTTGCCAGGGCACGCTCCGCGACCTCCGCGGCGCGAGCGTGCTGCCCGGTGAGCATGAGGCCGCGGGCGAACTCGAACTCGAGCATGAGCGAGGTCTCCGATGCGTCGCCATCGGCTTCGTACAGCCGTTCGAGGAGCGCGACGGCATCGGGGGCGTGGAGGGCGTTGGCGTGCAGTGACGCCTCGATGAGGGTCGCCCGCTTGCGGCCGTCGTCGTCACCGAGTTCGGCGAATGCACCCTGGGCCGCTCGGGCGTGGTCGAGGCCGCGTTCGTAGGCGAGTGAGCGCAGTGCCGATGTCGCCGCCGACTCGTGGATCCGGGCGCGCTCCGGAAGGTCGGTGGTGATCTCGGCGGCTCGGTCCCACAGCGATAGCGCCTGACGGTGAGCCTGAAGGTTGGCGGCGCGCTCGGCTGCCATACACAGCGCATGGCACGCCCGTCCGACGAGATCCCCGGCTTCGCCGGGTGGGGCCGCCTCGAAGGCCATCAGGTAGTGGTTGGCCACCTTTCCTGCCAGCTCGATGTCACCGAGGGACTGGAGATGTTCGGCCACAGCAAGGTGTTTGGTCAAGCGGTCGGCGCGGCTCAGCCGGGCGTAGGCGACCTCTCGGATGAACCCCTGGACAAAGCGGTAACGGCCCCCGTTGGGCATGCGGGGGTCGTCCTGAAAGGCCAACACGTCGCGACGGACGAGCGAGTCGAGCCGGCCGGCGAGCTCCTCCGGCGCCCCACCGTTGACCGCGGCGACCGTGTCCAGGAAGAAAGTCTGGCCGATCACCGATGCGTCCTGGACGAGATAGCGATCCAGACCGAGCCGGTCGATGCGCGCTCCGATGATGGACTGGAGCGTGTTGGGGATGGCCTCGGCGTCAAAGGCTCCGACCAGGGCGTATCGATCCCCGTGGCGTTCGACCTGTCCTGAGTCGAGGAGCATGCGGACCAGCTCGACGCCGTAGAGCGGAATACCGTCGGCCCGCCCGGCCAGCGCCTCGACGATGTCGTCGGGTAGACCCGGGGCAAGGCCGTGAACGAGCTCGCACATCATCTCGTCATCGAGGGGCTTCAGCTCGATCGCCGCCGATGCGATTCGCCCCACCTCCGCAGACACCTGCCGGTCCGCTCGAGCCAGCGTGATCACCAGGATCGGGTGGTCGGTGCTGCGCTCCACCAACTCGGTGACGAAGTCGACGGTCGTCTCGGCTGCGTTGTGGAGATCCTCGAATACCATCACCACGGTCCCGTGTGCCGCAGCCCGGTGGAAGAACAGCCGCAGGGCGGCGAACAGTTCGTTGCGGTCGTCGGTCGGCACGGTGTCGAGGCCGAGAACGCCGGCGAGGGTCGGCTCCACCCACAACCGTTCGGATTCCGCGGGCATCAGCTCGGCGAGGGCTGTGCGCAGTCGCAGTCGTGACTTGCCGGGATCCTCTCCGTCGGTCAAACCGAGCCTGGCGCGTACCATTTCGGCCACCGGCCACAGGGCGACGCTGTCCCCCCAGGACGGGGACCGCCCATGGTGCCAGAGCACGGTTCCGGCGATCCCGTCGGCATGCTTGCGTAGCTCCCAGGTGAGTCGCTGCTTGCCGATTCCGGGGTCGCCGAGGATCGACACCAGGCGGGCGCGGCCTTCCTCGCCGACGGCGTGGAGTTGATCCTTGAGGATCCGGAGTTCGGTGTCGCGTCCGACGAACGGCGGTTCGATACTGGCGTGTCGGGCTGCGTCTCGAACCGAGCGGACGCGGCGGGGCCGGTAGATGGCGACGGGCGTCGTCCTACCCCGGATCTCTTGGAGGGCAACCGGCTCGAATTCGATGGCGCTGCCGACGGCGTGGACGGTGGAATCACCCACGATGACGCCCCCGGGTTCGGCGAGCGCCTGGAGTCGCGACGCGGTGTTGACCAGGTCGCCCACGACGAGGCCTCGGTCGTTGCCTCCGGGACCCACGGAGGCCTCGCCGGTGAGCACGCCGACCCTGGCCAGGAGGGGAAGTCCCAGTTCGTCGCCGAGGGAAGCGACCGCGGGGACCAATTCCATGGCGGCGCGCACGGCGCGCTCGGCATCGTCTTCGTGGGCCTCGACGGCGCCCCACACGGCCATGACCGCGTCGCCGATGAACTTGTCCACGGTGCCGCCGAAGCGGGCCACCGTGGCTCGGGCTCGCTCGAAGTAGGCGGTGACGATCGCCCGCACGTCTTCCGGGTCCCGCCCCTCCGACATGGTGGTAAATCCGACGAGGTCGGCGAAAAGGACGGTCACGATGCGTCGCTCACTTCGCGCCGGGACCACGGCGGTTCCTGGTAGTGGGCTACCGCACGCCCAGCAGAACCGATGCTCGGGTGGGTTTACGGTTCCACAGTTGGGGCAGGTCACGCGTTGGAGATTACCCGTGCCGGGTGGAGCCACTCCGGGCTGTTACCATGGGTCCTGGTGTCTGCACGCACATGGCGTGGACGCCGGGCCTCGACCGCTCGCTCTCTCGTTCGAGTCGCGCTCCGGGGCCGATCATTCGAACGAAAAGAGCACACCCCATCATGGAACCCTCCACCGTAAGTACTGATACCCGATCGTCCTTCGCCGACCTGGGAGTCTCCGATGCCGTCGTGGCGTCGTTGGCCGTTCGCGGTATCACCGAACCGTTTCCGATTCAGACGCTGACGATTCCCGACGGGCTCGCCGGCCGCGATGTGTGCGGTCGGGCCCAGACCGGATCCGGTAAGACCATCGCCTTTGGCATTCCGCTCGTGGAGCGGACCGAGTCCGCCGAGCGCGGGCGGCCTCGTGCCCTCGTCCTCGTCCCGACGCGTGAGCTGTGCAGCCAGGTGGCCGAGGAGATCGAGCCGATGGCGGCGGCCCGCGGGCTGAGCATCATCGCCGTCTACGGTGGCGTTCCCATCGAAGCCCAGATCAGCCGCATCGCGGGCGGCGTCGACATCGTGGTGGCCACTCCAGGGCGACTCATCGACCTCCTCGAACGCAAGAAGGTCGACCTCGTGGATCTGGCGACCGTCGTCATCGACGAAGCCGATCAGATGGCCGACATGGGCTTCCTCCCGCAGGTGCATCGGGTCATGCGGTCGGCACCGAACGTCGGCCAGACGATGCTGTTCTCTGCAACCCTCGACGGGGAGGTGCAGAGCCTGGTTCAGCGCTACCTGGAGGATCCGGTGCGGTACGAGGTGGAGCAGACCTCGGACATCATCGACACCCAGGACCACCGATTCATCCTGGTGCACCACATGGACAAGCCAAAGTTGGTCGCCGCGATCACTGCCTCGGTATCACGTTCCCTGGTCTTCGTGTCGACAAAGCGCGGAGCCGACCGGGTTGCCGAGGCGCTCCAGAAGGAGGGTGTCCGGGCAGCGGCGATCCACGGCGACCTGCGCCAGTCGCTACGCGAGCGGACCCTCGACGACCTCGCCTCGGGGAAGCGCCCCGTGGTAGTGGCCACCAACGTGGCGGCTCGCGGTCTGCACATCGACGACATCGATGTGGTGATCCACTACGACCCGCCGCAGGACTACAAGAGCTTTATCCACCGGTCGGGTAGGACTGCCCGGGCCGGTGAAACCGGCCTGGTGGTGACGCTGGTGGAGTGGGATCAGGTCGAGGAGGTCAAGCGCATCCAGCGGGCCTCCGGCCTCCACCAGGAGATCGTGAAGATGTTCTCCAACGATCCCCGGCTCGCAGACCTGGCCGGGTTCGAGCCGGGGGCGGTCGACATGCGCATGGGCGACGACGTGGCCCTGTCACGCCGGGGTATGCGCCGCCGGAGAAGGTAGCCAGGCCCCAGGCTCCAGGCTCCAGCCAGACTTGCGGCCCGGCGACGATCGCCACTAATTGCTAATTGCTAATTGCTTCGCCAGTGTCTCCAGGTCGTCCAGCGGGAAACCGTCACCCTCGCTGAGTACGAGGAGCGCCACGTGGTCGGCTCCGGCGGCGAAGTGCTCCTCGACACGGTTGGCGATGCGAGCGGCATCGCCCCAGGCCACGATCGCGTCCACCGCCTCGTCGGAGCCTCCATCGGCCAACTGGTCCTCGGTCCACCCCAGTCGTAACAGGTTGTTGCGGTAATTGTCGAGGCCGAGGTAGCCGGTGGTGTGTTCTCGGGCGATCCGCCTGGCGACCTCGGGATCGGTCTCGAGGACGACCGCCTGCTCGGGAGCGAGGAAGGCGTCACCGATGATCTGGCGAGCCGCCGCGGTGTGCGCCACGGGCGCGAAGTATGGATGGGCGCCTGCGGTTCGCTCGGCGGCGAGGGCGAGCATCTTTGGCCCGAGGGCGGCGAGTATCACCGGCGGGGTAGGTCCGTCCTTGAGCGGGTTGCTCACCGTTTCGACCGAGTCGAGGTACGCCTCCATTCGCAGGAGTGGGGAGGTGTAGTCGCCGCCGCGTCGCTGGACCGAGGGGGCATGGCTGACGCCGAGGCCGAGGACGAAACGGCCCTGATGGGCCTCGGCGAGGCCGTAGGCGCCGAACGCGGTCGCCATCGGGTCACGCGCCCAGATGCTGGCGATGCCGGTGGCGACGACGATGTCCTCG
>Ga0214472_10007598_pt1 | contig 11339 bp, 13 predicted proteins | sample RVTome_6_FD_207662 | JGI IMG/M metagenome (GOLD analysis project Ga0214472, IMG submission 207662) | Soil microbial communities from uranium-contaminated site in the Upper Colorado River Basin, Wyoming, United States - RVT140D175 | ecosystem: Environmental > Terrestrial > Soil > Contaminated >...
GATGAAGAGATGCAGCGCGTTAATCTCAAACCCAACAAGTTTCATGGCGAGTGGAACTACCTCATCAAGCCAAACGTGAAGACGAGTTAATGATACAAGTTGGTACCCTTAATTATTTACAACGCCTTAGCGTCCCTTCGATAAACTCAGGACATGCTTGGCGCGAGTATTCCCGATAACGAGGAGAATTGAAATGGAAGAACTGACTGAACAGAAATGCGTCGCTTGTCGTGTTGGCGCGCCGTCAGTGACGGCTGAAGAGATCAAAGAGTTTCAGCCTGTCGTACCGGAGTGGCAGATCGTCAGCGAAGACAATATTCCAAAACTCGACCGATTGTTTAAGTTCAAAAACTTCAAAGACGCGATTGCGTTTACCGATGCCGTGGGCGCGGCCGCCGAAGAGGAGGGGCACCACCCCCGTCTAACCACCGAGTGGGGCAAGGTGGCCGTCACTTGGTGGACGCATAAGATCAAGAATCTGCACAAGAACGACTTCATCATGGCAGCGAAGACCGACGCGATTTACCAGAAATTCGCATGAGATGGGTTGGGTGATGGGCAATCGGGTTTGGGCTAACGATTGGATGCTGCCTAGCATCTTGTTCGCGGTCAACTCAGTTCTTTTCGCCTCTGTTGTCTGATTGAGTGCGCTGCCTCTGCTGAGGGCGGCTTTAGCAATTCCAATCCATGCGCATGATCCGGCGGGCGTGCGCCGAGGAGACTTGGATGGCCATCTTGAAGAGCGAGGTCGTGGCGAAAAATTCTGCGGCGGCCTTTGAAGTGAAGAAAGGGCAGTGCTTGCGGGTCGCGGGGAGGAGCATCGTCGATTTCGTGGCGTTCAACTTGCACGATTTGACCGAGCGGTTCGATCAGGCGCGGACGAAGAGCAATCAGGTGAAGATTTTTATCAGCACCGGCGATGTTCTTTACTCAAAGAGAAATAATCCGATGCTGACCATCGTCGAGGACACGTTCAGAGAAGGGCGCCATGATCTGCAGAAGGGCATGTGCAGCCGCAAGCGCTTCGAGATGGTGGCCCAAGGGCAGTCGAAGCGGGTGTTCGCCGAAGGAGTCGATATCAACCCAAAGAAGGCGGAAGAAATTCCCGATCATGGCTGTTGGGAAAATCTGAGCGCGGCGGTGGCGCCGTGGAAGATCGCGCCGGACGATGTGCCGAGCCCGTTTAATATTTTTCAATGCATGCGCATCGATCCCGACACCGGCATCATGTATGACACGATGATAAGGCCGAAAAACGAGGCCCAGGTCGACTTTCGCGCCGAGATGGACTTGCTCGTCGCCGCGAGCGCTTGTCCCGAGTCGGGGCGGGGGCAGCCGATTCGGGTCGAAATTTGCGATGAATAGGAATCAATTCCGATGGTCGGCGCGACTCATGGCTTCTTGGCCTTCGGTCCAAAAGGTTCTGGTTGAAATGGCCCGTCACGTTCTTGCAGGAACGCCGCGAGTCCGCCGGTCTTCTTGGCCTCTTCAAGCCGCTGGTTGAACTCTTCACGCTTGGTCAGGCGCGCCATCGCGGCTAGCTCTGAATTTAACGTCCAGGCTTTGCGGAGCCCCATCATTTCTAACCCTATGGTTGAGATCTGCAGGTTGATCTTTACGGTTTCTGGAGAAATGTGGGCAATGCGGTCAACGTATTGAAAACAGCTTTCGAGCAATTGCTCTTTCGGCACCACTTGATTGACCAGGCCGATGCGCAGCGCTTCTTGGGCATCGACATGATCGCCGGTGAGCGAGTAGCGTAACGCGTTCTTGAAACCGGCGAGCGTCACCCAGATGAAATCGGTGTTGGCGCCGTGGCGCACTTGTGGCTGGCCGAACACGGCGTCGTCCGCGGCGAAGGTGACGTGGCAGGTGAGCGCGAGCCAAGAGGCCGCGCCCAGACACCAGCCGCTGACTGCGCCGATGATTGGCTTGGGGTAATGCCAGCGATAGAGCTGGCGGCCCAAGATATCCTTGCGGTCGGCGTCGCGAAATTTATTGTACGTCGCGTTGAGCGAAGTGCCAGACGGGATACCATACGGCCACGCGGTGTCCGGATCGGCGCCGCTGATATCTTCACCGGCTGAAAACGCGCCGCCGGCGCCGGTGATGACGACGGCGCGGATCTCAGGATCGCTCTCAGCTTCGGCGAACGCGGTGTCGAGCTCATTCATCATCTCCTGATTCATGGCGTTCAACGCGTCGGGCCGATTGAGCGTGATCAGCACGCCCGAACGCTGTTTCTGATAGAGTATCGTTTGATAGTTAGCCATGTGAGATCCTCTTTCTGTTGTGATCAAGCTGGAGTCCATTCTATGTTAACCCCGCCTCTTGAGGCGGGCACAAAATTATGGGGTTTCCAAAGGGGGCGAGCATCCACTTTGCGATAATTAGATAGCGGCGGGGTTAAATCCCCGCCCGCGAAGTGGCTTCGTTTAATTTGGATTTTAGATTTTCGATTGTCGGAACAAGAATCCGGAACTCGCTTCGACGATAATGCTTTCATGACTGCGCTCCCCTAATCCAAAATCGAAAATCCAAAATGACTTCAGGTCTTCTTCCTCGCCCTCGGTCCGAACGGTTCCGGTTGGAATGGGCCGTCGCGCATTTGTAAATAATCGCGAATCCCCTTATTGGCTCGGGCGTCGTCGAGCGGCTTGCGCAGCTCTTCGCGCAGCATGACATGGGCCGGAGCGGATAATTGATTGTCCAACGTTAACGCGTCGCGCAGTCCCATCATGTCCAGTCCCATGGTGGCGACTTGTAAATTTATCTTGACTGTCTCCGGTGGCACATGGGCGATACGCTCGACGATGCGAAAGCATTCGTCAATTAGCTGATCGGCCGGTACGACTTTGACCACCAGACCGATGCGCAGCGCCTCTTGGGCGTCGATGTGATCGCCGGTGAGGCCGTAGCGCAGCGCGTTCTTGTAGCCGCCGAGCAGCGTCCACATAAAACTTGTGTTCGATCCGTGGCGTACTTCCGGTTGGGAAAACACCGCATTCTCCGATGCAATCGTGATGTGGGTGAAAAGCGACAGCCAGGAGCCGGCGCCCATGGCCCAGCCATTGATCGCGCCGATGATCGGCTTGCCGAATTCCCACATGCGGCGAAAATTTCTCGGATCGGCGCGCCAGGAAGCGATAACGCTGGCGGCGCTTTGGCCGGTGACGATGCCGTAGGGCCAGTGCAGATCGCGGCGCCGGCCCGACGCGTTGCCCTGGTCCATTCCCGCTGAGAATGCCCGTCCCGCGCCGGTGAGTACGACGGCGCGCACTTCGCCGTCTTGCTCGACGTCATCGAGAGCTTGGTGTATTTCCTTGATCATGCCGCGGCTGATGGCGTTCATCGCCTCCGGGCGATTGAGCGTAATCAAAACGCCGCCACGTTGTTTCTGGTAGAGAATCTCTTGGTATGCAGGCATAAAAACTCTTCAGGTAACAATTGGAGTAACGGAGTGTTGGGGTCCGGAACCAATTACTCCATCACTCCATTTTCTTTCCCACGCATGTTGCTCACGCCTACTTGATCACTTGATTCGCCCGCGCCAGCAGCTCGTGCGGAACTGTATAACCGATCTGTTTTGCGGCCTTGAGGTTAATGATGAATTCAAATCTCATCGCCTGCTGCACCGGCAAATCAGCCGGTTTGGCGCCTTTCAAGATCTTGTCTACGTAAACAGCCGCGCGCCGATAGCGGTCAGCGGAGTCTTCCCCTTAGAACATGAGACCGCCCTCGTCGACAAACTCCTTCTGTGGGTAAATAGCCGGCAAGCGGTATTTGACGGTAAGCTCGACGATCCGCTTTCTTTCGCCGAAGAAAGGGCGAGTAGAGGTCGTCATAATCGCCTGGACCTGCTTCTGCTTGGCGGTTTTAAAGGCGCTCTCTAGACCTTTGGCGTCGGCTTGAGTCTCGATCTCTTCCAATTTTAGCTTCAGCGCCGGCGCCGCCACTCTCAGCTCTTTTAATTGAAGGTCCTGTGCGATACGGCCTACCGGCAATCGCAGAAGTCCAACTCGAACGAGCTTGGGGACCGCGTCCTTGAGTATCTCTAGCCTTTTCGTGTTTAACTCGGGCGCTAAACTCGACAGCCCTGTCACATTGCCTCCCGGATACGCGAGACTAGCAACCAGACCTTCACCCACCGCGTCCCCAACGGTCGCCATCACAATGGGGATGGTAGCGGTTGCTCCCTTTGCTGCCGAAGCCGCGGGTCCACCTGAAACCACGACGATATCAACCTTGAGATGAACCAGCTCTGCCGCAAGCTGGGGTAGACGATCAGCTTTTTGCTCGGCAAATCGGTACTCGGTGGTGAAACTCTTTCCCTCAATCCATCCAAGCTTGCGCAGCTCTTGGCGGAACGCGTCCACGAGGACTGCCATACCGGACGCAGTGCTTCCATCCAGGAAACCGATGCGAAAGATTTTTCCCGGCTGCTGCGCGTCGACCACAGCCCCACACAGTGCGAATGCGAGAATGAAGGCGACAACCCCACGCCATTTTGGTCTGCGGGGCCGCTTTTTGATTTTAGATTTTGGATTATCGGAACAAGAAGTAAAATCTCGCTTCGAAGAAAATACTTTCATGCGTCTCATCCCCAAATCCAAAATCGCAAATCCAAAATCCAAAATCGATTCACGCTTTCTTCTTCGCTCTCGGTCCAAACGGCTCGGGCTGAAACGGGCCGTCGCGTTTTTGCAGATAGGCCTTGGTGCCCTCGTTGGCGCGCACTTCGTCGAGGGGGCGGCGAAACTCTTCGCGCAGCATCATGTGCGCCGGGATCGATAGCGTCTCGTCCATGTGGAGCGCGTCGCGCAGTCCCATCATCTGCAGTCCCATGGTCGAGATCGCCAAGTTGATCTTCACTGTCTCCGGCGGCACGTGGGCGATGCGCTCGACGATCTTGAAGCATTCCTCGAGCAAGTCATCGACCGGCACGACTTTGTTCACCAGGCCGATGCGAAAAGCTTCCTTGGCGTCGATATGGTCGCCGACCAAGCCGTAGCGCAGCGCGTTTTTGAATCCAGCTAGCAACGTCCACATGAAAGTCGTGTTCGAACCGTGGCGCACTTCGGGTTGGGCGAACACGGCGTCTTCGGCGGCGATGGTGATATGCGTGTAAAGCGCCAGCCAACAGCCGCCGCCCATGGCCCAGCCGCGCACGGCGCCAATTACTGGTTTCGTCATCTCAAAAATGCGGATCAGCTTCACGTCGTCCACCGACCAGTAGTTCATCAAATCCGCCGCGCTCATGCCGGTCTGGATGCCATAGGGCCACTGAATGTCGCGGCGTCGGCCGGTGGTGGTCGCCTGATCGAAGCCGGAACTAAAGGCGCGGCCCGCGCCGGTGATGACGATGGCGCGAATCTCCGGATCGGCCTCGGCTTCGTCCAATGCATTATGGATCTCTGTCAGCATCGGCCGAGTGATGGCGTTTAGCGCCTCCGGACGATTGAGCGTGATCAGCACGCCGCCGCGCTGCTTCTGGTAGATGATCTCTTTGTACTCGGCCACTTGGTCTCCTCTGTTCAAACCGTTCAAGCCGTTCAAAATGTTCAAATCGTCAGCCCACTCCGTGAGACGGATGGAACTGCTTGACCGTTTTGAACGAATTGAACGAGTTTGCAGCTTAATCCTTAGCGGTATTCGCCTTCGTACAACGTCTTGATGAAGCCGCTGGCTTCGACTTCGCGCACTAGGCTTTCGTCGACGAATTGTTTGGGGTCGGCTCCTCTGGCCTTGGGCTCGTCGGACGAAATGAATTCCAGCGTGGTTTCGATCGCCTTGGTCGACGCGTAGGGCACCTGATTGTAAAATTTGTTAGCTAATAGATTGTAAGACAGCTCGAGATATTTGACATCTCGCTCCTGGGCCGATTGAATACGCAATTTCTTCTGCAGCACGGCAAGGCTTTCGTTTTTATTTTTGCGAAAATATGCCAAACCTTCGCATATGGCTTTAACGAAGCGCAGGGCTTGATCGCGGTGGCGCTTGATATAGCCGCGCGTGGTGTCGACTGAATTCTGTAAATAGTCAATATCCATTTCCACGGGGTCGGCCAACACCCGGTAGCCGCGCTCTTCGGCGAGGAAAAACGTCGGAATCGTAAAAACTGCGCCGTCGATGCCGCCTTTTTCCAAACTCGCAAACATCGCCGGTGACGAGCCCAATTGCAGGATTTGCACGTCATCCGTGCGCATTCCCCATTTGCGTAAGAACAGCTGGAGCACCCAATGGGATGCCGAGCCGAAGCGGGTGATGGCGATCCGCTTGCCTCTAACCTGCGCCGGAGTCTTGATCTCGGGCTTGACCATCATTCGCTGCAACCCGGTTTTCATGGGCGAGGCGGCCAAGACGGTGTCGCCGCCGCGCAAGGCGGAGCGAATCACGGCGTCACCGCCGCCGACCGAGAACTGAATCTCGCCGGCGAGGAGGGATGCCACCACCCGGGACGCGCCGCCGCCGATGATAATCACCTCGGTATCGAGGCCGTGTTTCTTAAAAAGTCTCTTTTCTTCCGCCACCCATATCGAACCCGAGGTAGCGCTGATGGAGCTAAGCCCGACGCGAATTTTGTCTTGCGCGCTGGTGTATCGAGCGTTAAAAAAAGCACTGGCGAGAATGGCAAAGTAAAGCGGAAATTTATGACCCATTGACGACCTCCAAATAAGAGCGGTGCGTAAGCCAATTGCTCTCTAAGTAGTAGAAATCACAGTCATGCGTCAAGGGAGTCCAAGTTGAAAACGAAAATAATGTGAACGGTGTATTTGCCCGGTCTCCGCGTAACGCCGTAGGAAAAACTGCCCCGCCTCCGTTCAGCGCTCGGGCCTGGACCGTCGAAAAAAGCAAGGCTACGTATTCGTCGGTATGTCCCGTGTCTTCCTCGATTACGCGGCTAGGCGATTTCGAAGGGCCTCATTCGAAGTGAATGAACGCCCGCACCCAGTTCTTTGGCAGCGCGGTATGTCCCTGGCCGGTGACATCTTCCGCAAGAAAGACATCGCCGGGTCCAAAAGTCTTTGTCGTGCCGTCGCCGATGCCGATATCGACGGTGCCAGAGAGAGTGATGCACCATTGACGGCGGGGCGCGTTATGCCAGCCGTGCAGGTCGTCACGATTCATGTCGTTCTTGAAAACCAATGCTTTTGAAGTAATAGCGGTCAGGAAGAAGCTGGAACCTGCGCTTTGATCGAGTTCCTCCAAATGAGACTTGCCGTCGTCGCCGCTATACAATCTGCAAAACTGCATGTACCCTCCCAAACGCTGTAGCTCTGGGTTACCGCTTAACAGCAATCCAAATCGGTTTGCAAGGCAGATCGTTATTGAGCTTCGATTGACAGCGGCGCGCCGGCGGGTTAGCAAAGTAAAAGACCAAACAAATCGGAGGGCACATGGCGGATTCTCCGCTGGACACATCTTGGGCGACGACTTGGGGCGATACCGGGTTTATTAAAGACTGGGCGAACAAGGGAGGGTGGCAGGCGCCGATCCGGGAAGTGCAGACCGCGATGGTGCTGCGCATGATTCCGCAGCCGATCGATGCGCCGATTCGCGTCCTAGATATCGGTGCCGGATTTGGTGCCTTGGCGGGCGCGATCTTGCGAGATCGACCTAACGCAACGGCGGTGTGCCTGGACGCCTCTGAGGCGATGTTAAAGCTCGGTCCCGAGAAAAATGCCGACTTGAAGGGACGCATCAGCTTTATTCAAGGATCACTTGAGACGGCCGATTGGCTGAAGCCGGTCGAAGGCAGCTTCGACGCGGTGGTCTCATCGCGTGCGCTGCACCACTTTACGGACCATCAGCGGCGCCGTTATATCTTCAAAGAGTTGTTCGATTTGGTCCGCGTGGGGGGCTGCTTCATCAATGCCGACAATGTGCGCGGCGCGACCAAGAGCCTATCGGAACGCTATCGGATCGCGCGGGATGAATACCTCGATCGCTTCGTTAGGCAGGCAAGCGGCGGCAACACTAATCTAGCCCAAGCGAAAGCCGCGGCGCCGAGCACCTATCATGGCCCGCATAATAATGGCTATCTTGAAGAAGAGTTGACGTGGCTGCGCGAGGCGGGATTCGTCGATGTCGATTGTTTTTGGAAGCTGACCACAATTGTGGTTTATGGCGGGTTTAAATCTTAACTCGTTCAAGCCGTTCAAAAAGTTCAAACCGATCAAGGCGTTTTACTCGGACCGAGTTCAACATGGTTTTACGGCCTTGAAGCGCAGCCGCACATAGTCCGCGTACCAAGTGCCGTCTGATTGCTGAAGCGTCGCTTGAAGATCGTCTCGAACTTCGCCGAGGAAGTGTTCTCGCTCGGATTCCGCGACTGATTTCGTGAAGGGCTGAGCGAAGATTTCGAGCCAGCCAAGAATATCGCCGGGTAGTTGGGTCGGGCGGGGGATCAGTTCGATGTATTCGACCGCGAAGCCAGAGCGCTCTAACAGCTTCGTGTATTGCTCCGGCAACGGGTAATACCAGGGGTCGACGCTCCAAGGATCGGTGCCGCGCTTGCGCAGTGCCCGATGCAAAGCTTGGCGAATCGTTTCGACATTTCCTCTCCCGCCGAATTCACCGACAAAGCGGCCGCGGGCTTTTAACGCATGGGCCACGCCTTGCACGACTTGGTCCGCTTGTTTCATCCAATGCAGCGCGGCATTGGTGAAGACGGCATCGAATCGCAGCTTGAGGGCAAGCCGTTGCCCATCCATCACCGCGACCGGCAGGTTTCGTGACCGCGCGGCTTGCAGCTGAGCATAACTGGCATCGACGCCGTAGACTGCGCAGCCCGCCGCAATGATTTTTTCGGTGAGCGCGCCGTCGCCGCAGCCCAGGTCCAAGATCGTTTCTCCAGATTTGGCATCGAGCAATTGCAACAGCGGCGCGCCGAGGTCGGAGACGAAGCGCGCGTTCTTGGCGTAGCGGTCCGGATGCCAGCTTGTGGTTTGAGCCATTTTTGCAACAATAGCATTTCGGCTTCACTTGAAAAACCAGATTTTAACCGTACTCTGATGATGTTACCCCATGGCTACGAGAGACGCAGATTTATCATCTCTGAGAATCAACCGGCAGTCGCAAGGTTTGAGTGGCCCAGCCAAACGCCGATCGCCGGCAAAGCTGATCTTTTGGATTCTGCTGGCCATGGCCGTCCTCGGGGCGCTGTTTTGGCTCAAAGATCTGTTCCATCGAGGGATCGAAGTGCAGCTTGCCACAGCGTCCGTAAGTTCGCCGTCGCAAGCCAATGCGGTGTTGACCGCGAGCGGCTACGTGGTCGCGCGGCGCAAGGCGGCAGTGGCGTCGAAAGGGACCGGCACGCTGGTTTTTCTTGGAGTCGACGAAGGCGATCGAGTCAAAAAGGGCCAGGTCATTGCCCGACTGCAGGATTCGGATGTAGCCGCGGCGTTACAGCGCTCCCGTGCGAATCTTCGAGTCGCCCAAGCCGATCTAACCGAAGCCCACCGGTCGGAGGAACGCATGCGTATCCTGCTCAAGGAAGGCGCGGTGGCACAGGCTGAGTACGATGCCGCCGAGGCGCGCTATCAGCGGGTGATCGCGACGATCGATGTGGCTAGGGCCGCGGTGCGGGAAGCTCAAGTCGCCGTTGAAAATACCCGCATCGTGGCTCCTTTTGACGGCACGGTGCTGAAAAAGAATGCCGATGTCGGCGAGATCGTCGCGCCCCTAGCAGGGGCGGCCAGCTCAAAAGCCGCGGTTGTGACGATTGCCGACATGGCTTCGCTCGAAGTCGAAGCCGATGTCTCGGAAGCGAACATCACGCGTGTGAGCGCCGCGCAAAATTGCGAGATCGCCCTCGATGCCTACCCACAGCAACGTTACCCAGGCTACGTCTCTAAAATCGTCCCGACGGCAGATCGCGCTAAAGCGACCGTGTTAGTTAAAATTCGTTTTCGTGAATACGATCAGCGGGTGCTGCCGGAGATGAGTGCCAAGGTGACATTTCTTGCCGCTGGGTCGCCGGCCAACACCGAGTCCAAGCCCGTGCTGACCGTGCCGGCCGCCGCGGTAGCTACGCGTAATGGTCAGCAGGTAGTATTCCAAATCAAAGAGGACCGCGCCATCGAAGTGGCGGTGACTATCGGCGAGAAACTCGGTGGTCTTTGGGAAATCAAAAGCGGTCTCAAAGACGGTGACAAGGTGATCGCTAAGGTCGACGAGCAGATCAAAACTGGTGCCAAGGTCACGCTCAAAAACAAGTGAGGCTAAACGTTGCTTTATCGCTCGCGGTAATTTTTCCACACGGCGACTGCCGAAAACAGTGAGCGGGCCCACGGTGCCGGTCCCAGTTATTCCACGAAAAGCTTTTTTCATGCCAGAGCCGTTGATCCGAGTCCAAGATCTCTTTAAGTCCTACCGGCGCGATAGGCTCGAAATTCCGGTTCTGAGAAATATCAATCTGGAAATCGCCGAGGGTGACTTTATCGCGTTCATGGGCCCGTCGGGGTCCGGCAAGACCACACTGCTCAATTTAATCGCTGGCATCGACAAGCCGACGTCCGGGCGCGTTGTCATCGCCGACATCGATGTTACCGAGCTCAATGAAACCGAGCTCGCGGTCTGGCGCTCCCAAAACATCGGATTCATTTTTCAGTTCTACAATTTGATTCCAGTGTTGACCGCGCTGGAGAACGTCGAGCTGCCGCTCATCTTGTCTCCCTTATCGAGGAAAGAGCGGCGTGCCCATGCCGAGACCGCGTTTGAGGTGGTTGGCTTGGCGGACCGGATGCACCACTATCCGCGCCAACTTTCCGGCGGCCAGGAGCAGCGCGTCGCGATCGCCCGCGCGGTCGCCACCGATCCGGCGATTCTGGTCGCCGACGAACCGACCGGGGATCTCGACAAGCATTCGGCCGATGAAATATTGCAATTGATGGAGCGGCTCAACCGCGAGCTGAACAAAACCATACTCATGGTCACCCATGACCCGCGCGCGGCGGAACGAGCACGCTCGACCCGGCAACTGGACAAAGGAGAACTGGCGTAACGATGCTCGCTGGGCGAGCTGTTCAAGGGTTCAACGTTCAATGTTCAACGTCCCCGCTTCTCACCTTGACCTTTGAACCTGGAACCTTGAACCTTGAACGGAGTCAAGGATGGCTTAATGTGAACAATTCGAATTAGCACCCTCGCCATGGAGTTACTAAAGCTTCTCCTGCGCAATGCGCTGCGCCACAAGCTGCGCAGTATGCTCACCATCTTCGGGGTTGGCGTGGCGGTGATGGCGTTTGCCCTGCTGCAGACCGTGGTGACAGCCTGGTACGCCGGAGTCGAGGCTTCGGCGGCGAACCGGTTGATCTCGCGCCACGCCGTATCGTTCG
>Ga0214472_10007599_pt1 | contig 11337 bp, 10 predicted proteins | sample RVTome_6_FD_207662 | JGI IMG/M metagenome (GOLD analysis project Ga0214472, IMG submission 207662) | Soil microbial communities from uranium-contaminated site in the Upper Colorado River Basin, Wyoming, United States - RVT140D175 | ecosystem: Environmental > Terrestrial > Soil > Contaminated >...
GCCTCGACCATCGCCGCGAAGGCGAACGCATCGCCGGGGGACTCGACGATCCACCACCCGGTCACGTCCTTCGGGCCGTCCGCATCGGCCCAGATCACGAGGGCGACCGCGATCCGCCTGAACAGGCCGCCCGAAATGGCGCTAATGATGGCGGGGTCGCGAAAGGCGGCCGCGATGCCGCCGAGCTGGAGGCGGTATTCGTCGTCGTCGACGCTGCCCGAGGCGTCGATTGCGAGAACGAGCTCGAGATCGACCGGCTCGGCGGCCCGGGCGGGCGGCGCGTCCGCAAGGAACGGACCGATCACCGCCACCGCCGCCCAATGCGCAAGGCACCGGGCCGCCGGCGCCGGAAGGCACCAACGGCCGGTCCGCGAAATGCGCCGGAAGCTGCCCATCGCGACGCCGTTCCAGTGTCCGCCGACGCCGGGCCGGCGAGCCGGTTCCTTACCTCCCGAAGCTTAGCAAGGTCGGACGTGCGGGAGAACCGCGGGCGCCGAATTATGCCATCGGCATTGAACAATGACCCGCTCCCGTCACCCCGGATACTCGCCTTCGCGGGCACAGGCTTGTTCCGGTGTCAATTCCATTGTCCCCTCAGCCTGCCTCGACGGCCACGGAATGGATTGCCGGTACAAGCCCGGCAATGACGAGGTGGGGGCAAGTTGCCCGGATGGAGCCCGGCCCGTAGGGTAGGTTGGGTGCGAAACGCCGTAACCCACCATCGCGGCCCCGACCGGCGGGGCGACCTCGTCGAGCTCTAGGGTGTCGGCGGCACGGGTCGGACCGTGGCTTGAATGGCTCCCCGGGCCGGACTCGAACCAGCGACCCAGCGGTTAACAGCCGCTTGCTCTACCAACTGAGCTACCGGGGATCATCGGGCCGCGGCCCAAGCCCGTGTTCTATAACAGAAGGGACGCGGATGCGGCAAGAAGGGCGCGCCGCGACACCAGCGCGCAGGCCAATGAACGATCGAGACCCGAATGAGACCCGGCGCCACGTCCGCATCGGTCCCCGGCGGATGCCGGTGCCGCGCGCGAAACTGCCGCGGATGCTCCTCGGTGCGGCCCTGGTCGCCGGCGGCATGCTGGGATTTCTGCCGGTTCTCGGCTTCTGGATGATTCCGCTCGGCATCCTCGTCCTCGCCCACGACATCCCCGCCGCGCGCCGGCTGGAGCGCGCCGGCCGCCGCCGGGTGGTGCGCATGATCCGCCGCTGGCGCGCACGCCGTCGCTGCTGAGGGACGTGCCTCCCGATCGCTCCCGGCCGCCGGCCCGCTGCCCGAAGCCACAAACGCCTTGACGCCCGCCGGCTGGGCCGACAAACTCCAGCGCAAACGTTTGCACGACACCAGTCAACACTGTCGCGAACGTTGCTCACGGGAGGAAGCAAACATGCTCGAACGCATTTGCAAGGCCATGGCCGCTGTCGGCCTGGCCGCAATCATCGCTGTCCCGGCGGCCGCCCAGGACACGATCAAGATCGGCTCTTCCTTGCCATTGACCGGTGGTTTCTCCGTCACCGGAACAAAGCACAAGGAAGGCTTCGAGATGTGCATCAACATGATCAACGAACGCGGCGGCCTGCTCGGCAAGCAGGTCGAGTTGGTCGTATCCGACAACCGCTCCGACACCGAGACCGCGATCAGCCAGTATGAGCGGCTGATCAATGTCGACAATGTCGACATCACCTTCGGCACGTTCTCGAGCAAGCTGACCTTCCCGGTTTCCTCGGTCCTGGCCAAATACAACCGCATCCATCCGGTTCCCTCCGGCGGTGCCCTGCGAATCTGGGAGCAGGGCCACGAAGGCATGTTCTACTTCCAGCAGAACGCCGCCGAGTATGCCGGCAGGACGCTGGTCGGCGCGCTCAAGGAAGTCGCCGGCGACGAGGCGCCGAAGACCGCGGCGATCGTCCATGCCGACGATTTCTTCGCCAACGGCATCCGCGCCGGACTGATGGGCGAGGAGGTGATCGATCCCGGCACCGGCGGTGTCGTCGCCAACATGGCGCCGGGCTTCCTCGCCGAAGCCGGCATCGAGGCCGTCTACACCGAGACCTGGCCGGAGGAGGGGTTCTCCGACTGGCTCAACCTCGCCAACTCGGTGAAGAACTCGGGCGCCGAGCTGGTGGTCGGCCTGACCGCGTCGGCCGAGGAGGCGGTTCAGCTGGTTCGCGCGTTCAAGACCGTGCAGTACAACCCCAAGGCCATCTATCTGAGCCAGGGCACCCAGGTCGAGTTCCAGGAGGGCCTCGGACCTGATTCGGAGGGCGTCCTCGTCCACTCCTCGTGGGATTCAGTGGTTCCGTTCGATGGCCTGCTGTCGGGCGAGCCTTACACGAACATCGATTTCCAGCGCGACTTCGAGCAGGTGTACGGGCGCAAGGCCGACGAGGACTCGGCGATCCCGTTCGCGGTCTGTCAGGGGGTCGAGCAGGCGGTCCGCGGCGCCGGCACCACCGACAACGCCGCTCTCGATGCCTGGCTCTCGGCCCGCACCGCCGAGGACCCGGTCAAGACCGTGCTCGGCAGTTTCCACTGGGACCAGCGCGGGCTGCCGCCCGACCGTCCGTTCCTGCTCGTCCAGTGGCAGAACGAGGAGCTGAAGTTCGTTTACCCGATCGAGGGATTCGAGGATGTGGTGACGCCGATTCTGTATCCGCGTCCCGACTTCCAGTAGACCGGCGTGCGCGCGCGCGGCCGCTCCGGCGGTCGCGCGCGCTCTTCTTGTCAGCAACGGTTCGGCCAGTGGCAATGAACGCTTCCGCGATGCTCGAAGTGCGCTCGCTCTCCAGGCACTTCGGCGGGATTCGCGCCGTCGACGACTGCTCCTTCTCGGTTGAGCGGGGCTCGATCACCGCGCTGATCGGCCCGAACGGCGCCGGCAAGACCACCGCGTTCAACTGCATCAGCCGGACCCTGGCGCCGACCTCGGGCGAGGTCTGGCTCGAGGGCGAGCGGATCGACCGTCTGAAGCCCCACAAGATCACCCGGCGCGGCCTCTCGCGGACCTTCCAGATCAGCCGCAACCTCGAGGACCTGACCGTGCTGGAGAACCTCGTCGTCCAGTCGAAATTCGCCGGCTGGAGGGCGCTGTTCGGACCCGCCATCACCCCCGCCGAGCGCGACAAGGCGATCGAGATCCTCGATTTCCTCGGCATTACCCGTCTCGCCCACGAGGAAACGAGCTCGCTGTCCTACGGCCAGAAAAAGCTCATGGACTTCGCCGCGCTCTTGATGTCGGAGCCCAAGATCATCCTGCTCGACGAGCCGGCCAGCGGCGTCAACCGGCGGCTCCTCGATGACATCATGGAGCATATCCGGATCCTCAACTCGAAGGGCATGACGGTGCTCATCGTCGAGCACAACATGGACGTGGTGATGTCCCTGTCGCATAAGGTGGTGGTCATGGCCTTCGGCCAGATCATCGCCGAGGGCAAGCCCGAGGAAGTCCAGGAGGACCCGGTGGTGCTCGATGCCTATCTCGGCAGCTCCGCCGTCACCGAGGCCCGCGCCGATGGCTGAGCTTCTCGAAGTCAGGGGCGTGACCGCCGGCTATGGCAATGGCCCATCGATCCTCAACGCCACCTCGGTGACCGTGCGGCCGGGCCAGATCCAGTGCATCATCGGCCCCAATGGCGCCGGCAAGTCGACTCTCCTGAAGGCGATCTGCGGCGTCCTGCCGTTGCGCGAGGGCGCGGTCATGCTCGAGGGTGAACGCATCGACGGCCTCAGGCCCGACCAGATCCTCAGGAAGGGCATCTGCTTCGTGCCCCAGGAGCGCGCGCTGTTCGGGCGCATGACCGTGCGCGAGAATCTGCGGATGGGCGGTTACATCATCGACGACAAGGCCGAGATCGAACGCCGGATCGACGATGTCCTGGTGCGGTTTCCGATCCTCGCCGAGCGCGCCGGCCAGCTCGCCGCCACCCTGTCGGGCGGCCAGCAGCAGATGCTGACGATGGCCCGGACCATGATCGTTCGGCCGCGGATCGTGATGCTGGACGAGCCTTCGCTGGGCCTCGCGCCCAAGATCGTCGAACAGGTCTACGAGATCATCCAGATGCTGCGCGAGGAGGGCATCACCATCGTTCTTGTCGAGCAGAACGCGCTCATCGGTCTCAGGAACGCCGACTGGGGCGTCGTCCTCGATCTCGGCAAGACCCTGTTCGAGGGACCGGCGGGCGAAATCCTCGCCGACCCGCGCATCCAGGAGCTTTATCTCGGCCGCAAGTCGAAGGCCGCCTGAGCGGACCTATGACCAACGCGATTCAGGTCCTGATCCTCGGCATCCTCCTCGGCGGCGTCTATGCGCTGATGGCGTCCGGCCTGACGCTGATCTTCGGCGTCATGCGCATCGTCAACCTCGCCCATCCGATCATGGTGATCTGGGGCGCCTTCGTCGCCTACTGGCTGTTCCGGCTCTACGGCCTCGACCCGCTCCTGGCGATGCCGCTCGCCGCCGCCTTCATGTTTGGGGTCGGCATCGTCCTTTACAAGCTCGTCTACGCCAAGGAGGCGGCGAGCGCCAAGTATTCGGAGATGACGGTGCTCCTCACCTTCGCCGTGGCCCTCGTGCTCGACGGCGCCGCCTCGACCGCGTTTTCCAACACCCAGCGGGTGACGAGCCCGCCCTATGCGACCGACGCCTTCATCATCGGCCCGATCTACATACCGACCGCCCAGCTCTATGCCGGCGCCGTCTCGATCGTCCTGATCGGCGCCCTGGTCGCGTTCCTGCAGTTTACCCGCATGGGATACGCCATCCGGGCGACGACCCAGAACCGCACCGCTGCGGGCCTTCTCGGCGTCAATGTGGCGTTTGTCTCGCTCATCACCTTCGCCATCGGCTCGGCCCTCGCCGGGGCGAGCGGGGCACTGGTCAGCTTCGTGTTCTCGTTCTTCCCGTCCAAGCACTGGGAGTGGATCGCGGTCCTGATGTCGCTGGTGGTACTGGGCGGCATGGGCAAGCTCGTCGGCACCGTGGTCGGCGCCTTCGTCCTGTCGATCATCGCCGCGTTCGTCGGCACCTACGCGGGGGCGACGTGGTCGACCATCACCTTTTTCCTGGCCCTGTTCGTGATCCTGCTGGTCCGTCCGCAGGGCCTGTTCGGCGACCCGATCGAGAGCGAGTGAGATGACCGAGCAAGCCTCCGGCAGCGGCGAGATCGACAAGGTCGTCGCCGCCCGGCGCGAGATGAACCGGCGTCTCGCCAGGTCGCGCCGCGAAGGCCGGTCGTGGGGGTTTGCCATCGGCTTCCTCGTGATCTTGGCGCTGCTGCCGCTCCTGCAGTTCACCGGCAACGCCAACTACGTGCTGCACATGGCGCTCTACACCTTCATGTACATCGCGATGACGTCGGCCTGGAACATCGTCGGCGGCTACACCGGCTACATCTCGCTCGGCCACAACGTGTTCTTCGGCATCGGCGGCTACTTCTCGGGCATGATCCTCGCCGGCGCCGGCGTCTCGACCATCATCACCGCGCCGGCCGCCGGCCTGGTCGCCGCCGCCTGCGGCGTGCTCGTCGGCCTGATCACGCTCCGGGTCCGCGGGCCCTCCTTCATCATCTCCTCGATCGCGCTGTTGATGATCATGCGCATCGTGTTCGACAACTGGGACTATGTCGGCGGCTCGAACGGCCTCACCGTGCCGCTGACCTCGCTCGACGTGAGATGGGCCAAGATCCCCTATTTCTACGCCTTCCTCGCGATCGCGGTTCTGACCGTGGTCGCGTCCTACAAGATCAAGCACTCGAAGTTCGGGCTCGGCTTGCGCGCGGTGAGCCAGGACGAGGTCAAGGCCGAGAGCGCCGGCATCGACACCCAGACCTACAAGGTCATGGCGTTCGCCATCTCGGCCTTCTTCGTCGGCATGTGCGGGGCGGTATGGGGCGAATATCTGACCTACATCAGGCCCAACATCTTCCTGATCATCCTGGTCGCCGCCAACATGGTGCTGATGGCGATCATCGGCGGCAAGGGAACGGTGACCGGGCCGATCGTCGGGACGATCCTGATCGTCGCCTTCAACGAGTACATGGTCTACGAATTCGGCGCGAGCGCGATCAACATCCTCGGAACCGGCGTCGTCATGCTGGTGACGCTGATGTTCTTCCCGCACGGCATCGTCGGCACCCTGGCCAAGAAGGGCCGGCTGCCGCGCTTCCTCGACTGGGACTGACCGCGCGGGCGGCGGCAGTCCCGGCGCTGTCAGATCGTCACCACCACGTTTCCGGCGACGCTCCCCTCCTCCACCGCCTCGTGCGCGGCGACGATGTCGTCGAGGCCGAAGGTCGCGGCGATGTTGTGGCGGAGCCCGCCGCGCTCCAGCAGGCTGGTGATCTCGGCTTCCGCGGCGCGGCGCTCCTCATCGGTGAGGATATAGAGGAACATGAAGCGGACCGCGACCGCGTTCGCGAGGCAGAAGAAGTTGGGGAATTCGGCGACCGGCTTGCCGGTGCCATAGACGATCACCGACCCCTTCGGCCGCAGCACCCCGGGGATCAGCATCGCGTTGGCGGCGAGGTCGACTTCGATCACCGCGTCGGCGCCGCCTGGCGCGATCGCTTTCACCCGCTCGCCGACGCTCTCGCTCCTGTAATTGATGACGTGATCGGCGCCGGCGGCGCGGGCGAGATCGGCCTTGGCCTCACCGCTCACGGTGGTGATGACCGTTGCGCCGCGCAGCTTGGCGAACTGCACCGCATAGTGGCCGACCGAGCCGGCCCCGCCGCTGACGAGGACGGTCGAGCCTTCGCCGATGCCCGACATCGCCACCGCGTGGCGCGCGGTCCGCGCCGGAATGCCGAGGCAGGCGGCGACATCGAAGCCGATGCCGCCCGGCAGTTTCACCGCGCGGTCGGCCGGGATCACGGTATATTCAGCGCAGGTGCCGGTCGGGCGCTGCCACTGCGCGTCCCACGTCCACACCCGCTCGCCGATGCGCGATGCGTCCACCCCCTCGCCGACCATGTCGATTTCGCCGCCGCCGTCGCTGTGCGGCACCACGAGCGCGAACGCGATCTTGCGGTTGGAGCCGGCACGGGCCTTGGTGTCGGACGGATTGACGCCCGAGGTCGCGAGCCGGACCCGCACCTCGCCCGCCGCCGGGCTCGGCGTCCCGATCTCGCCAACCTCGAGAACCTCCCCGGCCGGGCCGTTCTTCGTGTAGTAGGCAGCGCGCATGGGGCCTCTCCCTCGATCGAATTCCTCATTGCTTCCGGCTCGCCAGCGCACCGCCATCGCGACCGATCCGTTCGGCCGGTCTGTTCACGGCGCGCGGCTGAAAACCGTCAGGCTGACGCGGCGCGCGGACCCGGGATTGATGCCGGAAACCCGCCCGACCGTCGTGACCGCCCCCGGGACCAGGTCCGCGTGGCGGACAAACGAATTCAACTCGCGCTCCTCGACGATGGCAACAGCGCACGCATGGCGCGCGAACTCGCGTGCCGCCTCCGCCCCGTCGCCAAGCAGGATATCGGTTCTGGTGGCGAACACGAGCGACGGCTCGCCGTAGCCCGCGCTGACCAGATGAGGGTTCGCGCACGGCGCTGCCGCGCCGACGAGGTCGGCGATCTGCGGCGCCGGCCATAGCGCCTCGATCCGCGCGAGCGAGGGATAGAACAGCCAGTAGGCGGCGATCGTCGAGGAAATGAGGCCGGCCGCAAACCGCGCGCGATCGTTGCCGGCAAGGCCCGTCAGGGTGGTGCGCCAGCCAAGACCAAGTGCCGCGATCGCGACAAGAACGATGCAAAGGAACTGCCAGGAACCGCCGTCATGAGCGAACCACGCCGCGCCGGCAACCATCGCAAGTCCGAGACTGGCGGCGATGGCGAGCACGGCCGTGAGCGCCTTCTTCCCCCATCCCTCGCCAATGAGCTGCGCGCGGCTCGTGACCACCAGCGCCGAGGCAATCGCCAGCGCCGGAAAAACCGGCAGCAGGTAGTGCGGAAGCTTGGTCACCACGAGTTCGAACGCGATCCACGCCGGCACGATCCAGGCGACGAGGAAGCGCAGCCGCGGATCGCTGCGCCCGCGCCAGATATCCCGTGCGCTCAGGGCGAACAGCACCGAGCCCGGCCAGAAAACGAGCCAGAACAGAATGAAATGGGTGAAGGGCGGCGCGCCATGACCTTCCTGGCCGGCCGAAATCTTGCCGAGACCGTCGTCGCCGAGCGCGGCGGCGAAAAACGCGCCATCGGTGCTGATGGCGATGGCGACGAACCACGGCAGGACCAGCGCGAGGCAGACGATCGTGCCCGTCACCGGCCGCAGCGCCTTGAGGAACGCGGCCGATCTTTCAATGACGGCGAGGCTCGCCGCGGTGAGCCCGACGAACACCACGATGAGCGGCCCCTTGATCAGCACCCCGGCGGCGATCGCCACCCAGAACAGGGCCGGATAGAGCCACGCCCGAACGCCGGCGAGAAGCGCGGACCGGCCGCTCTTCCAGGCGAGATAGGCGCGAAGGAGCACGCCCTGGGCGAGGAGAACCGTGGCGAGCAGCATGGCGTCGGTCTTGGCCAGCCGGGCCTCGACGCCGAGGATGAGCGAGCTGGCCACGAGCGCGCCGGCGAGAAACGCGCCCGCGGCACCGGCGACCGGTGCCGCGATCCAGTAGGTGAGGAGGACCGAGCCGACCGCGCCGATCAGCGACGGCAACCGGTGCACCCATATCGGCGCATCGCCATTGTGCCCGAACGCCGCCACGAAGGCCGACTGGAGCCAGTAGATTCCGATCGGCTTCTTGTAGCGCGGCGCATCCTGAAGGCGGATATCCACGTAGTCGCCGCTGGCCACCATCTGGCGCGCCGACTGGGCAAATCGCGCCTCGTCGCGATCGATCGCCGGAAGCGCGAAGAAGCCGGGCGCAAAGCTGGCGAGCGCGATGATGACGAGTGCCGCGCAGATGCGCCGCGGTGTGCGGGTAATCGCCCCAACCCAGCCTGCGCACGATGGATTCACAAGCCGACCACCCGCTGGCGCGGCCGCGCGCGGGTCGCGCTCGCGGGTCCGTCGGGCGCCCCCGCCACGGACGCGGACGCCGCCCCGTGTTCGCGCTGCCGCCCGGTGCCGCCGTTCCTATTCGTCGCGATAGACCCGCTCGCGCCGCTCGTGACGTTCCTGAGCCTCGATCGACAGGGTCGCGATCGGCCTTGCGTCCAGTCGGCGCAGACTGATCGGCTCTCCCGTCTCCTCGCAATAGCCATAGGTCCCATCATCGATCCTGCGCAGCGCCGAATCGATCTTGGCGATCAGCTTGCGCTGGCGGTCGCGGGTGCGAAGCTCGAGCGCGCGATCGGCCTCCGACGCCGCCCGGTCGGCGAGATCGGGATGGTTGCCCTGCTCTTCCTGCAGGGCCGCGATCGTTTCGCGGCTTTCGCGCAGGATATCCTCGCGCCAGTTCAGCAGCTTCTGGCGAAAATACGCGCGCTGTTTGGCATTCATGAACGGCTCGTCGTCCGAAGGACGATAGGTATCCAAACAACCGTTCACTCGATTCGCCATCGGCCAGCTCCGACGTTAAGCAACCCGCTGATTCCGCGCGCCTATATATTCGCGCCCCGGCGCGCTGGCAATCGCAGCCTCGCCTGAAGGAGACATTTTTTTTGGCGGGAACCGGCTGGACCTCCCGCCGGTCGGGGGGCGACGGCGCGCTAGCGCCCGCGCTTGGCCATTTCGACTTTGGCCCTGAGCTCGATGGCATCGACCAGCATGTCGAGGCCGCTGTCTCCGGTTTCCTCGCGCGTGCTGTCGATTCTGTGCGCGATTCGCGTGAGCTCGCCCTGGCCGCCGCGACCTTCGAGAATGGCGATCTTGAGCGCATCGAGCCCGTCCAGGATCAACGCCCCCCGGCGGGTCGCGCGCCGCCGGGCGGCCTTGCGCTCCTCGATCGACTGGATGGCCACCAGCGTGGCGAGAGAGCTGACCGGGTGAAGCGGCGTCGAGGTGCTGGGCGATGCGCCCGCCGGCCCGCGCGCGGACTGGGCCAGGCCGGGCTCGGCCGCCACGCCTCCGGTGCGCTCGGTGTGTCGCGCGCGCTGCGCCGCGCCATTGAATCGGATCGGTGTGATCATGGATCAAGTCCGCTCCTTCGCCGCGCCGATGCTGCCCGCGAGTGCGTTAACAGTGCGTTAACCATGGCAATTATTGCCGGGCTCGGGCGGTCATTTCTGCCCGCCGGCGCCGCCGCCGGCGCGCCGAAATATCGCACCCGAATTTTTCCTTCTTTCTTTCAATGGGATAACGAACCCCGCTGGCACCCCCAATTGGCACGGCTCTGGCAAGACGCCACCGCGAGGGGGATATGGGATGAACAACATCTGTCTGAAAAATGCGGTCCTCGCCGTGGCGATGGCGGCGGCCGCTCTCGCCGCGGTGCCCGCCGAGTCGGCATCACGCATCAAGGATATCGCCGATATCGAGGGCGTGCGCGAGAACCAGCTCGTTGGCTACGGGCTCGTCGTCGGTCTGAACGGAACGGGCGACTCACTGTCCGCCTCGCCGTTCACGCTGCAGAGCCTTCAGGCCATGCTGGAGCGCCTCGGCGTCAACACCCGCGAGGCAAGGCTGAGGACCGCCAACGTTGCCGCCGTGATGGTGACCGGCAATCTGCCGCCCTTCTCCATCCAGGGGACGCGGATGGACGTCACGGTCAGCGCCCTTGGTGACGCATCGAGCCTTCAGGGCGGCACGCTTCTGGTGACGCCGCTTCTGGGCGCCGATGGCGAGGTTTACGCGGTGGCGCAGGGCCCCGTCGCCATCGGTGGCTTTTCGGCCGCGGGCGACGCGGCGACCATCGTTCGCGGCGTCCCCACCGTCGGCCGGATTTCGAGCGGCGCGCTGATCGAACGGCACATCCCGTTTGAAATCTCCAAGCTTGACGAGCTTCGCCTGTCGCTGCGCAACCCCGACATGACGACGGCAACGCGCACCGCCGATGCGATCAACCGGTTCATTGGCCCCAATACCGCCAGCGCCACGGATCCGGCGACCGTCGTGGTCACGGTCGCCGACAAAAGCCGAGGGATCGTTGGTCTCCTGACCGAGATCGAGCAACTGATGATCGAGCCTGACCTGCCGGCCAAGGTGGTCATCGATGAAAGCTCGGGCATCATCGTCATCGGCAGCCAGGTGCGGATTTCCAGGGTTGCGGTGGCCCAGGGCAATTTGACGGTGTCGATCACCGAGTCTCCCGCCGTCAGCCAGCCGGCACCCCTGTCGCCGCGCGGCGAGACCGTGGTCGTTCCGCGAACGGATGTCGCCGTCGACGACGAACCCGCAAACCAGCTCGCCCTGGTCGGCGGCGGTGTCAACCTTCAGGAACTGGTCGGTGG
>Ga0214472_10007600_pt1 | contig 11337 bp, 10 predicted proteins | sample RVTome_6_FD_207662 | JGI IMG/M metagenome (GOLD analysis project Ga0214472, IMG submission 207662) | Soil microbial communities from uranium-contaminated site in the Upper Colorado River Basin, Wyoming, United States - RVT140D175 | ecosystem: Environmental > Terrestrial > Soil > Contaminated >...
CACAGGCGAGATTCACACTTTCGCCGCCAAGGCGGTTCTCTTTGCCACCGGCGGCTTCGGCCGGATGTTCAAAGTCACCTCCAACGCCTACGCCAATACCGGCGATGGTCCGGCAGTATGCGCCAGACGGGGAATCCCGCTGGAAGACATGGAATTTTATCAGTTTCACCCCACCGGGATCATGGGGCTTGGTATTTTGATTACCGAAGCTGTACGCGGTGAGGGCGGAATATTACGCAATCGCGACGGCGAGAGATTCATGGAACGCTATTCGCCGACCCTGATGGATCTGGCCCCGCGGGACATTGTCTCCCGTGCCATGCTTACCGAGATCAGGGCCGGCAGAGGCATCCGCGGCGACCGTAAAATCGACGATTATCTCTATCTTGACGCAACCCATCTGGGAAAAGAGGTGCTGCAAAGTAAACTGCCCGATATCAGCAGTTTCTGCCAGACTTACCTGGGCATCGATCCCGCCGATTCGCCTATTCCCGTTCTGCCCACCGCCCATTATGCCATGGGCGGCATCCCCACGGATATCCACGGTCGGGTTATCTGCGATGCCAAAGGAACCATCATAAACGGCCTCTATGCCGCCGGTGAATGTGCCTGCATCTCGGTGCACGGCGCTAATCGCCTCGGGACCAACAGCCTGCTCGACCTGGTGGTTTTCGGCCGTCGCGCGGGACAGCACATCGGCGGCTATATCAAACAGGCGGACCTGATCATGCCGGGTGCAAATGCGGCCGATGAAGCCCGCGCCTGGATCGCCCACCTTACCGACGGACAGACCGGACCGCACGGAGGAGCGATCTCCGAGGAGATGCAGACCACCATGATGGAAAAGGTGGGCATTTACCGCAACGAAACAGACATGCAGATGGCCATTGATGAAATCCAGGCACTGCGTGAACGCTACCGGAGCGTACGGGTCCAGGATACCGGCAAGAGCTTCAACACCGATTTGCTGGAGATCATCGAGCTGGGCAACATGCTCGACCTCTGCCTGATCACCGCCACCTCGGCGCTGGCCCGTCAGGAAAGCCGCGGTGCCCACAGCCGTGAGGATTTTCCGGAACGTGATGACGCAACCTGGCTCAAACACACTTTAGCCTTCCTGGAACAAGATACGGTACGGCTGGACTATAAGGACGTGGATACTTCCATCTGGAAACCAAAACCTCGCACCTACTAAACCTAAGGCAATGGAGCAGAAATGAAGATTATTCTCAACATACAACGCTTCAATCCGGATATCGATACGGCGCCACACTTCCAGCAGTACGAGGTGGAGGCAGATCTCAATGAACGACTGCTGGATGCACTGATGAGAATCAAACGTTTCCAGGACGGCAGTCTCGGCTTTCGCAAGAGTTGCGCCCATGGCGTCTGCGGCTCGGACGCCATGCGTATCAACGGCAAGGATGGACTGGCCTGTAAAACCCTGGTGAAAGATGTAGCGGCCAAGGATGGCGACACAATAACCGTCGAGCCTTTGCGCTATTTGCCGGTACAACGCGACCTCATCGTCGATCAAAAGGATTTTTTTGCTAAATACCGCTCTATCAAACCTTATCTTATCAACGAAGAAGAGGTCGAAGGCAAGGAACGGCTGCAGTCTCAGGAGGAGCGGATGGTGTTCGACGACACCACCAACTGCATTCTCTGTGCCGCCTGCTATTCGGCATGCCCGGTGCTTGGGGAAAAGACTGGTTTCGTCGGCCCGGCAGCCATTGCCCAGGCCTATCGTTTTATTGCCGATTCGCGGGATCGGGGGCTGGACGAAAGGCTGGAGTTGCTGGATAATAAAACAGGCGTCTGGCCTTGCCAGAACCATTTCAAGTGTACCCAGGCTTGCCCCCGCTCGATTCTCATAACCAAAAGAATTAACCAGACCAAGGATCTGATCAAAAAACATCGCCGGTGAAAGCCGGAGTAATCCGATTATCACCGTTATCACCGAGACGTGCTATGAATGGCACAGCCTCGGTGATAACAGAGTCCCCATAATCCCTGATTTCAATGTGGAGTGTCGAAAGAGTCCAACAGCATCTCCGTCGTATCACCCTCATCGGCATGAACTTCCGGATAGCTGTTAATGATTCGTGCGCATGAGTTCCAGCGCAGCACCGCCTCCTGATTTTTCGTATCGCTTTCCGTCATCGCCATATTAAACGCGTCCATTGCTTTGACCAACCACTGATAGGCTGCGGTGCCGGCTCCCGGTCCGCCTTGCCTGAGATGATATTTGGCACGACGTTCAAAAATAATGCCGGAATAATAAGCCTTATTATGAGAGTTATCGAGTTTGCCAACGATCTCCCTGGCTTGTTCAAAGGAAGGACTCACCCCGAATACGGCAAATTTGTCGGTCAGGGCCAAAAGCAGGGTCTTCATCGCCTCCTGGTGGTCCGGCGTCACAGCTAAAATATCCAGGCAGATGCTTTCGGCATCATTGGGTTCATTCAACAGACGATATTGTCGTGCTTTCTCCAAGGCTGTCGGTACCGCTTCAATGGCTATGGTCTTTAAAGTAAGCATACAAACCTCCCATTTGGTTGGTGTAGGTTGGTGTAGGTTGTTGTAGGTTGGTTTAAGTTGTTTTGTGGAGAATTTTCTTGATAGGCGACACTACACTTTAAGGTAATTATCCGGAGCCGGTTTGCAAGGATACGGACAGAAATGGACCGGTTGCCATCCATTGCCATTCAATATCCGCGGCATTTGCTCAAGAGATGGGAGGGCAGGCACGGGTTTATTGTGCCGCACCATCGTGAGGTCTGTAGAAGAGAAACGTGTCGTCCTCAATAGTTTTGACATACTCCTTCGACCAATGGGGGTTTACTGTCCGCTGGTGAAAATACAAAGCGCCACCGGTTCTGTCCGGTAGTTGCTTGTTAAGAGCTTTTCGGGCTATTTCCTTGGAGATCGCGTAAGAATCATCATCCTTTGCATCATCCGAACGGCCATCGCACCACCACGAGAACTGGCACGAACCCTGCTCGCGGCCTTGCATGACAACTTCACAAACCGTATTTGCGAAACCCTCGTGGCCTAGCCGGTTCATAACAACACTGGCAATCGCTTCCATGCTGGCAGCCGCCACGCCCCGGGCTTCCCAGTAGATGGTGCGGGCAAGACAGGTTATCGCATCGTTTAGGTCCTCTTCGCCGGCAGGATCGACCGCCTGCACTTCAGGTTTTGTTATGATATTCGATGATGAAGGGCGCGCTTTGCTGCCATCGGCTGCGGCGTTCTGCTCCAGCACCTCGGCCTTTTTTTCAGCGGCATCCGCCTTCTGTTCCTGGTCAGCTGCGGTCGCCTGGCCAATAAGAAAAATTATTGCTAAACCGATCGCAATCCATATATTGCGCATTGTCTTTCCTCATGGATGACGAACAGAGGCTTCCTTGCCCACCAGTGAAATCTGTTACAGGACAACATCGGTGCTTCTGCCTATCTTTTTATGTTAGCGATAATCTGTTTTATCTGCTCGACATGAGTTTTTTCCTGATCGAGATAGACCCCGTCGGCAAATGCTATAGATGAAGCCACAAAAGGCATCAAGGACATTAATAAAGGTAAATGACGTAACTTTCTAAGTCTTTGTTCCAACATTAATTCATCGTTTTTAAGCAGTTTAAGGCAATCATCAAATTCCTTTTTTGCGTCATCGAGATTGACGTCGGAATTTGGCAGTCCCGACAACTGACCACAAATGATCTGGTAAACATTTTCTTCATTTCTGCTTATGTCATCATCGATGGCCGCCACTGAAACACTGATAGCTGCAATTGATTTAACTAATTCGTGAGGTTCGAGATTTCTAATCTCCTCAGACAGCCCTTTTTCATTCATCGCAATCAATCGTCCGGCGATTTGGTCCGGGGCCTTCGTCCGGTTAACATGAAACCACATCGGAACCAGCCAGCCCACTACCGCTGCAACTGCCATTCCTTTCGCGACAAACCATTCGAGAGAGGTTTTATTTTGATACTCCACACTCTTCGTTTCAAAACCTTCGAACCAGCCCCGGCCTTCCATCCAATAAAAGGCCAAGATAGATACACTCCCTAAAACAGCCATAGAAACTACAACATCGAAAATCCGTTGTTTCAAATGCAACTGCACCGACATTTCACGGCTTTGGTGAAAATCGAGAATCCATGAAATGGTTACGGCAAGCGCTAAGGATTGCAGAGCATAAGGATAACTCCAGTCGATAGCGATTAAAACCTGCTTGAAATTAGCTCCACTTTCCTTGCCGGAAAGCATATTGCATATATAGCGATAGCTGAGGGTGATCAAAAACCAGCTAAAAGCTGTGATCAAGCCAACGAGTAGATATGCAGTCCATGATCTTTGCCGAGTCAAATCATTGTAGCCCATTCCAACATTGCGCCTTAAAGATAGAGCGATGATTAAAGCCGACCCATAAGTAAACCCCTGAAGGAAAGTTAGAAAAAGAACCTTACCTTCAGGTTTATCGGAGAGGTGCTCCTGCGTAAGCGATACCAGCAAAAAAACCAGCATAGCTGCCAGCAATGTACCGAAGATCTGTTTTGCCGATATCTGATCAAGACCACGTATTCCCCCTTCAAAACCCAACTGAGAAATCCGGGAACTTCTTTCGCTCTCAGACAAATCGGCCACACAAGTGGCTTTGGCAATAAATAAAGTGGTATTACGAAATAACTCGGCAAGCGATTTATTTAAAATAGCTTCTATTTTTACCAATACCCGATCTTGGTTTTTCTCAGTTTTGTATTCGTAAAAATCGTTGTTAATTTCATCCTGACTTTCGAATAATTTTTGTAATTCTTCTTTATTTTCCTGCATGAACCTGCGCAGACGGCCTGTATCATCATGTTGCCACTCAGTAATACTTTCGAGCAAAACGTTCATGCGTGCCCAACAGAAATCTATATGAGTACCGGATTCGATTGACAATGAATCGTATGGAATATGCAAAGCCTCACAGCGGTCTCGTAATTGCTTCATTTGCCTGGGTGAAAAATTAAATCCCCCTCGACGCATACTCACTGCCATTTTTTGTACATGATGGGGAATATGGCCACGATCCCAAAAAGTATTGAGCAGCGCCTGGTCATACCGCGATAACCAAGGCAGTGATGGCAGCATAGTAGTGAGAAATAATGCGGATACCATCGGTGGGCTCAGGTTCGATAACTTACTGGGTAAAGTGGTATTTGTCGTACTCAGATCCCCCGTCAGGAAGCCCCACAATAAACCAATGGTTTCAGGCGAGCTGTTAAGCATAGCGCCAAAAAGCATATAGATGGTTAGAATGCTCAGCAGATAGAATGAAAAATAGATACAGAAGTTCTGGAAAGTGGTTGATGCACGATTACTGGCCGGCGTGTTGTAGCGTCGATAAGCATTAATGCCGACAAAGATTCCCCCGACACACCATTCAAATAGATTTACATTATCCATGCCTAATCCCTTTTATTGTCAGTAACTGTTCACGGGAATAGAAACTTGATGGTACGTGCCTTGACTGCTTACTTTCAGCAGCAGTGGTCCGTTTCTCAAATAGTAAGTTCATTTTGAGAAATATGTTAGGGAATTTTAAGAAATAATTTCCTTTAATTTTTTTATCTCGATAGTTCCATTTGTCGGCGTTAAATTTGCCCAGAGCCAATTGTGGAAATCGATCAATTTCTCCGCTTTGAAATTTGGACGATCGGCAGTTGTGTGACAATCCCTGACTACGGTTATATTAAAATCTTTAACTAATGCTGAATGAATTGTCGCATTTACACAAAAATCTGTCGCACAGCCCGTAATATACAAATCCCTTATGTTGTATGATTTCAGGGTGCTCTCCAAATCGGTTCTGTAAAACGAATCATTTGCTGTTTTTTCAATATAGATGTCATTTTCACGCCGGCTAAGAGCAGGGACAATGTTCCAATCGGATGTCCCATGAATCAGAAAATTTTCCTTCGTTCCATCATGCTGGATAAATATAACCCTGTCTCCCTGGCTTCTGAAATAATTCGCCAGGGTGTCGATCCGCTGGATGACTCCTTTGGCATCGAATCGTGGATTCTTGCTGGAAAATGAGCCGATTTGCATATCGATTATTAACAATGCTTTCATTATTCACCTTTGCAATTAACACTAAACCGTTGTCAAAAAATAACATGGCCAAGGGAATGCTCGGAACGGCTCCTAAACTGCTCCGCACCAAACAGAACGCCTGGTGTGGAGCAGAATAATCAGGATAGATAATTATAGGAAGGACATATTAATTCTTGCCGCCACCACCGCCGTTACCGCCACCACCGCCGTTACCGCCACCACCGCCGTTACCGCCACCACCGCCATTACCGCCACCACCGCCATTACCGCCACCGTTACCGCCGCTATTGCCGCCGCCACTGTTTCCTTTATCGCCGGCGTTACCGCTATTACCGCCCTTGTTTCCTCCGGACTTGCCGTTGTTACTTTTACCCAGGCCCTGTCTTGAATTGCCGACTCCAGCTTTCAGGCCGGTGTCATGCCCCATGGCCAAACCGTTTTTGGTGTTGCGGGCTGTTGCTTCGGATATTTCCCGATCGGAAAAACCGTTCTTACCTTTTTTATGCCCCAGACCAAGCACAGATGGATGAACCCCCAGTTCGTGGGCAATCTCCCCCCAGCCCATGCCGGAAGTACGCATGGCCCCAATATCTTCACCGACAAGACCAGTTACTTCGGCTAATTTGTCCTGGAAAGCTGCTTCAAGCGCCTCCACCTCAGCGAGATCCGCATCGGTTGGCTCATCTCCCAGGGTGTTAACGGCTTCCTGATAATCACTCCAGGATTTGCTGACAGCATCATCACTTAGTGCAGCCTCATCGGCGAGCTGTGCCGCATGAGCCGCCTGGGCAGGGTTTTCATAATAGCTTCCCTCACTTACCGTGTCCTCATCGGCAAATGCCATTGTGGCAGACAATGCCGTAAGTCCTGCCGTTACCAGCAAAACCAGAAGCAACTCTGTTAAACATATACACGGTCGTTGTACTTTTCTCATATCGATTTTCTCCTGTTTTCCCCGTTTGAGAGGGTTGAAAAAATTAAAACACTTGGTGATAACTGCAGGTTTTCGCCATTTTGAGAAGACACAGTCTCTGCGGCCTCAAACCAGCTTACCTTTATTGGGTGATCTTGTTCGGGACCGAGCTGACGAAGCAGCTGATTCCGCAGATTGAGCGCAGTCTTACCGGCCATCCCATTCTTTTCTTTGTTATAGACAACAATGTGCAGTTCCTGCCGGGAAGCGCGGTTCACAGCATGGGCAAGAAGTTCTACTTCTTTTTGCCGAACAACCGAATCGGGCTGCAGAAGATCGGTTACATTCAAGATAATGCGATGAATGCCTATTCTGTAACTGCGGAAAGTGAAGTCACCGAGTTGATGCAGGTGATCAACGGCCCGGTAGGCCCATTTGCCTGTCCGGTTTGTCTCCAGATAGTCTCTGAATGCCTGTCTTTCCATAGCTTCATTGTCGAGCTTTTGGTAGGCGAGTGCAGAGTTATAGAGTGCTTCGGAGATGTGTGGATCGTTCTGTAATGCGCGCTCATAATATTGCAGTGCCGCATTGTAGTCGCCGCTCTCCAGATAGTTGTGGCCAAGGTTGACCAGTGATGGGACAAAGTCGGGATGATTTTGCACGGTCTGAAAATAGCTTTGCCTTTCAAGATCCTCTTTGCCCAGGGACCAGTAGGCGACGCCCTGCCAATGGACATACTCGGCAGTGTCCGGTTCCAGCTCAACCGCTTTGCGGAAAAAATCGAGGGCCGCCTCCCGCTTATTTCCGGCAAGCAGCCCTCTGCCGATAAGGTAATTTGCTCCGGCATTATCGGCAAAGGCGCTCATAGTGACAGCCCGCGGACTATTCACATCGCTGCTGTGACGCTCCGCCAGGATGCCGCCCCAGAAGCCCGTAGCGGCAATCAACAACACCAGCACAAGCCCCACCGGTGAAAACCGGAGGGCAGGCGGCTGAAAAAACCGACTCATCAGCCTGTGAAGCAGACTCGGGTTGCTCCTGTAAACTCTATGCATAATTTCCTGCTTCAACCATAGCGGCGCTTCCCGCTCCCTGGTTTTCTGGAGCAACTCTTCTATTTTCTTCTCGTCTACCTGTCTGTTTTTCATGACTGTTGACTCTGCTTGTCTAAGAGTATGTCGCGAAGCTGCGCAAGTCCCCGCTTGATCCGCATTTTCACGGCACTTTCCGAAAGCCTGAAGACGCCGGCGACATCCTGTATGGGGCAGCCATGACGATAGCGAAGTATCAGAATTTCCCTGGTCCGGCTGGGAAGTTCCATCAGACCATGTTGTACCTGCTCAATTTCCTGGCGATTTTCGCTGCTGTTATTCTCATCCTCATCGGCTTGCCTGTCCGCTGCCTCGTACTGTAGAATGTGCATTTTTGCCTGCTGCCTATTCTTTTTTCGGCTCCAATCCTTGGCCAGATTGACAGCCAGACTATACAGCCAGGGGAAAAAGACCTCACCCGTGCGAAACAACCACAGCCGTTCGAAAGAACGCATAAATGCGTCTTGGGTCAGATCCGCTGCCTCGTCGCTGTTCTGCGCATATCTCAGCATCAGGTTATATACCGGTCGCTGATAACGGTCCACCAGCACCCCGAAAAGCTGCTTCTCGCCGGCCAGAACCTCTTTCACAATTTCTTCGTCTGAATAATTCATTAGTCCTGGGCCGAAAACGAACACTGCTCTAAATTACTGCTCTACCTAGACATACGTTTGAAGTAATAAAAGGTCACTTTTTCCTGGATATTTTTCCTTTTTTCTTAAAATCGGTAAGAAAAAACTGGACGGATTCTTTGAGGAACAGCTCTTTTTTCAAGACAACTCGTTTCTCGGCGGTACCAAACCAGCTGATTTGCAGACGATTGTCTTTATTAAGCTCGGGGAAATGTTTGGTCAGATAGTCTCGTATAGTTATAGCGCGACTCTTGGCGAGGTTGCTGTTGTTCAGCTGGTAGACGATGATATTCAGTGTACCTCCCTCCATTTTTGCAACCGTCGAGCCTACCAGATCAAGTGAAGGATAAGCAGTTTCGGACAATTTATCGGAGAATGACATAAAACCAATTTCAGCTAGGGTTATCGTGCGTAATCCCAGTCTATGATTGCGGTAGGTTTGATCTCCGAGACTGTTGAGACGGTCTGCGGCAAGACGGGCAAAACTCCCCGACGGATAAATATCAAGATAGTGCAGCCAGGCGCGTTTTTCCTCTGAAACCCGTCCCAATTTTCTCAGGCAAACAGCTCTGTTATAGAGCGCCTGAGGGTTGGAATCCGATAAATCCAGAGCCTTACGGTAATATTCCAGGGCCTCTGCATACTTTTTTGCCCGGAGACGATTGTTGCCCATATAGGTTAGCGCCTGACTGTTCTCCGGATCAAGCTCGAGCGCTTTCAGGTAACTTTTTCGTTCCAGACTTTCCTGCCTGGATTCGCCATAGGCTACCCCAAGCCAGAAATGATAATCGCTTTTACCGGGTTCCAGAACGGTTGCCTGCTTTAAGTACGGCAAGGCTTTTTTATTATTATTTTCCGCCAGAAGAAAGCGACCGTAATAATAGTTCACTTCAGGGTTTTCCCGGTCTATTTTGACTGCCTTGCCAAAGGTATCGAGGCCCTGCTTAAAATCTTGTTTCTGTAAATAATGCTCCCCCTGAATATGATATTTGAGACTGCTGCCGAAATCTCCAACGGCGGCACAACCGCTGAAATAAAGGGCGATGCAAAGTATTATCGGTATAGATCTGATCATTTTATCCTCTTCGTCTGATAACTCCGTTTATTGTTTAAAAGAATATCCCCTACTATTTTTATCATGTTTCAGTCCAGGATCAAAGCGGGCCGGAAAAAATTGAGTAAGGAAGGTAAGGAAGATTTTTGACGGAAAAGCAGGCAAGGCAGATGGTATTGGTAGTTTCCGGATAATGAGATCGATAGGTCGCGGGGTTTTGCAAGAACTTTTCAAGCTTATCAATAAACTATCAATAAGCAACTTGCAGGTGTTTGGGCTCTATATCTCTGAATCCCTGTCAATCGGCACTATAAAGTAACGCCATCCCAGTTCTTAATTCATTTATCGGGATCTGGCCCGGAGCGGAAGATTCTCTCCCCACGGCAAAGGTTATGTCCGAACCAAAGAGACCGCCTGCCAATCTGGTGATTTTCCCTTGCGGTCCCATGGAGATGGTGACCATCGGCACATCCACGACCTCGTTTCTTGCTTTATTGGTCGCGCTCATCAGCGTGAGCACATCGGTATAATCGTTTGGCATGGCGGCGAGTTTGGCGATATCGGCTCCCATTTCCTGCGCCTTCACCAGGGTAGTATAGATAAACTCTCCAGTTGGGGTTTCTGAGAAATTATGGTGGGACAAAATCAGCTTGACGCCATTTGCAGCAGCCTTCTTCCTGACGGTTTCAATAAAATCCTTCTCATTACAGAGTCCTATATCAACTATGTCCACCTTGCCCGATGCCATGGCTGCGCTGATCAGCTCCAGCCGCTTTTCCTGGGGGATTTTCTGAAGGCCACCCTCCCGATCGATCCGGCAGGTGAAAATCAGTGGTATATCGGCGATGACCGTTCGTAATTCCTCCAAAACAGCCAGGCAATCAGTGACGGCTGTAACTTTTTGGTAATCGTCAATTCGCCATTCCAACAGATCCGGCTGCATACCAATCAGCTCGTTTGCCTGCCGAAGGAGGCTGGCACTGTTTTTTGCCACTAAAGGCAGACATATTAAAGGTAGAGGACCACCAATGGCTCTGCCTCTCACAATTACTTTTACCTTGCTCTGTTGCCTCATAATCACTTGCCTGCCGTTGTTGTTTTTCGCTTCACTCGCCGGGACCTCCTGGATCTGATCCATGAATATTTATACACTACAGGATTTAAGGCGGTTAAGCACCCGTTTCAGATGTAACAAAAGCCTTTATTGATGTCACGATCAATAAAGGCTTTTGGGATGAAATGGATTTCGGATGAAAAGAAAGATTTAGACTGTTTCCTCAATTCTATCGATTCGGACCGCGCAGGCTTTATATTCCGGTGTTCCGGTTATCGGATCCCGATGGGCTGAAGTAAGGTTGTTCGTCAGGGCGTCCTGATGATGAAAGGTCATAAAAACATTTCCCTGCTGCGAGCGGCTGGTGACTTTTGCCCGAACCTTCACTTCACCCCTTCTGGACGACACAGTTACCCAATTCCTGTCCTGGATACCAAGAATTTCCGCATCCTCGGGGCTGATCTCAACACGCTCGGCCGGAACTA
>Ga0214472_10007604_pt1 | contig 11334 bp, 7 predicted proteins | sample RVTome_6_FD_207662 | JGI IMG/M metagenome (GOLD analysis project Ga0214472, IMG submission 207662) | Soil microbial communities from uranium-contaminated site in the Upper Colorado River Basin, Wyoming, United States - RVT140D175 | ecosystem: Environmental > Terrestrial > Soil > Contaminated >...
AACACCCTGCCCGTCACCGGGCGCGAAGTCGACGTGGCAGCCGACCATGCCATCGTGTCGAAGACCGACATGGACGGACGAATCACCTACGTGAGCCCGGATTTCGTCCGCATCAGCGGCTTCGCCGAGCAGGAGCTGCTCGGTGCGAGCTACAACGTCATGCGCCATCCCGACATGCCGGCCGAGGTGTTCGCGGACTTGTGGCGCGATCTGCGCGCCGGGCGCCCCTGGTGCGGCGTGCTCAAGAACCGCTGCCGCAACGGCGACCACTACTGGGTGCTCGCCAACGTGGCGCCCATCGTGGAGCTCGGGCGCACGGTCGGCTACGTCTCGGTGCACGGCCAGGCGCCGCGCGAACGGGTCGCCGCCGCCGAAGAGTCCTACCGCCGCCTGGCCGAGGGCCGTGCGCGCGGACTGGCGGTTCGCCACGGCCGCGTGTGCGCCTCGGGGCCGTGGGCGCGCCTCGCACGCGGCCTGCGCGACCTGCCGCTGGTCACCGGGCTGTCGGTCGCGATCGCATTCATGGTCCTGCTCGCGGCGCTCACCGCGGTGGTGGGCGGCGACGGCGTCGAGCGCACCCTGGCGGCACTCGAGCAGGTGGCTGCGGCTGCGCGCGGCGACGCCCTGCAGGTGGGTGCGGACTCCGCTGCGCTGGTGGCCGAGGCGCGGGCCCACGCGCTGGGCGTGCGCACCTGGCTGGCGCTGGGCGTGACCGGGGTGTTGCTGGTGGGGGTGGGCGGGGTGTTGCTGATGGGGCTGACCCTGACGCGCCGTCTGCGCGAGGCGCGCATCGTGTGCGAGATGATGGGACAGGGCAATTTCCGCAGTGACGTCGACATCGCCGGCAACGACGAACTGGGCCGGCTGCTGCAAAACCTCAAGTCGATGCAGACCCGGCTCGCCTACGACCTCCAGCAGCAGCGCCGGGCGAGCGAGGAGAACCTGCGCATCCGCCAGGCGCTCGACTGCGTCGACACCAACGTGCGCATCGCCGACAACGGCGGGCGGGTGATCTACGCCAATCACGCGCTGATGCGCACCCTGCGCCGCATCGAGGCCGATATCCGGCGCGATCGCCCGGCGTTTGCCGTGGAGCGCTTCGTCGGCAGCAGCATCGGCGAGCTGTACGCCGATCCGCCGGCCGCGCTGCAGCGGCTGGCCAGCCTGCACGCCACCGCGCGCATCAACATGGCGATCGGCGGGCACCAGTTCGCGGTGACCACCAACCCGATCAGGGACGCCGCCGGCAACCGCCTCGGCACCGTCGGCGAATGGCGCGAACGCACCGCCGAGATCGCCGCCGAACGGGAGCTGACCGGCCTCGTCGCGGCGGCGGCGGTGGGGGACTTCAGCCGGCGGGTGGAGGTGGCGGGGAAGGCGGGGTTCTTCCTGGAGCTGGCGGAGGGGCTGAACCGGCTGATGGGGGTGATCTCGACCAGCGTGGAGGACGTGGCGCGGGTGCTCAACGCGGTGGCGCGCGGCGATCTCACGGATCGGATCGAGGCCGACTATCGGGGCACGCTGGGGCAGCTGAAGGACGACGCGAACGCGACGGTGGAGCGGCTGCGCGCGGTGGTCGGGCGCATCCAGGAGTCGGCCGAGGCGATCGACACGGCGGCGCACGAGATCGCGGCGGGCAACACGGACCTGTCGATCCGCACCGAGGAGCAAGCGAGCTCGCTGGAGGAGACGGCGAGCTCGATGGAGGAGCTCACCGCCACGGTGCGGCAGAACGCGGACAACGCGCGCCTGGCCAACGAGCTGGCGGTGGGGGCCAATGCGGTGGCCGCGCGCGGGGGCGCGATGATGCAGCGGGTGGTGACGACGATGGGCTCGATCCGCGACGCGGGCAAGCGCATCGGCGACATCGTGGGGCTGATCGACGCGATCGCGTTCCAGACCAACATCCTGGCGCTCAACGCGGCGGTGGAGGCGGCGCGTGCGGGCGAGCAGGGGCGCGGCTTCGCGGTGGTGGCAAGCGAGGTGCGCAGCCTCGCGCAGAAGAGCGCGCAGGCCGCGCGCGAGATCAAGGGGCTGATCGCCGACTCGACCGACAAGGTCGAGGGCGGGGCGCAGCTGGTGAACGAGGCCGGGCGCACGATGGAGGAGGTGGTGGCGAGCTTCCAGCAGCTGGCGGCGCTGGTGAGCGGGATCGCGGCGGCGAGCCGCGAGCAGAGCGCGGGCCTCGAGCAGGTGGCCACCGCGGTCGGGCACCTGGACGAGATCACCCAGCACAACGCGGCGCTGGTCGAGGAGGCGGCCGCCGCGGCGCAGAGCCTGGAAGGGCAGGCGGGCGAGCTCGTCGACAGCGTGAGCGTGTTCCGTTTCACGGACGGCAACGAAGAACCGGCCGAAAAGCCCCCGGCGCCTTCCCACGCGGGGCTGAAATCGGCGAAGATCTCGCCCCTGCGCCCGGTCCGGCCGGCCGGCGGCGGTCCGCTGCCGAAGGTCCGGCGCAGCACCGCGCCGCGGCGCAGCCTTGAGGATGAATGGGAGGAGTTTTGAGCATGACTGCGGGCGACCCGCCACGATTCGGCAAGCCCCCGCTGCCTACTTCATCCCGTGCCGCCGGGCCCCGCCCGGATATCCAGGAACTGCTGCGAACGCTCGCCCCGCTACCGGCGCGCGACCGCGAGTTCGAGTTCACCGCTGCCGATTTCGAGCGCATCCGCGCCCTCATCCACGCCCACGCCGGCATCGCCTTGTCGCCGGCCAAGCAGGACATGGTCTACAGCCGGCTGGCGCGGCGGCTGCGCGCGGTGGGCGACCGCACCTTCGCCCAGTATCTCGCGCGCCTGGAGCGCGACCGCGGCGAGTGGGAGACCTTCGTCAATTCGCTCACCACCAACCTCACCTCGTTCTTTCGCGAGGCGCATCACTTCGACATCCTCGCCGAGCGCCTCAAGCGCATCGGCGACAAGCGCGCGATCCGCATCTGGTGCTCGGCGGCATCCACCGGCGAGGAACCCTATTCGCTCGCGATGACCGCCTGCGAGGCGTTCGACACGCTCACCCCGCCGGTGCAGATCCTCGCCAGCGATATCGACACCCACGTGCTGGCGCAGGGCGAGCGCGGCGTCTATCGCCAGGATCGCGTCGAGCGGCTGTCGCCCGAACGGCTGCGCCGCTTCTTCCAGCGCGGCACCGGCGAGCAGGACGGACAGGTGCGGGTGCGCCCCGAGTTGCAGCGCCTGGTGAGCTTCCGGCGCATCAACCTGCTCGACCCCACGTGGTCGGTGCAGGGGCCGCTCGACGCCATCTTCTGCCGCAATGTCATGATCTATTTCGACAAGCCCACCCAGTACGCCATCCTCAAGCGCTTTGCTCCGCTGCTGCGCAAGGACGCCGTGCTGTTCGCCGGGCATTCGGAGAGCTTCATGCACGCGGCCGACCTGTTCCGGTCGATGGGGCGTACCGTCTATCAACCCGTCGATGCCGTGCCGCTCTGACGGGCGCGCGGACGAGCGATGCCGATTCGTGTCCTGATCTGCGACGATTCCGCGGTGATGCGCGCCATGCTGAGCGACATCGTCAGCGGCCAGCCCGACATGGAGGTGGTCGGCACGGCGGCCGACGCCGCCGCCGCGCGCGAGCTCATCGTCAGCCGTGATCCCGATGTGCTGACGCTCGATGTCGAGATGCCGCGCATGGACGGGCTGGATTTCCTCGCCCGCCTGATGCGCCTGCGGCCAATGCCGGTGGTGATGATCTCTGGCGCGGCCGGCCACGACTCGGCCGCGACGCGGCGCGCGCTCGAACTGGGCGCAGTGGACGTGTTGTGCAAGCCGCGCGCGCACACCGCGGAGGCGCTCCAGATCTACGCCGCACAGGTGGGCGAGCGCATCCGCGCGGCCTATCAGGCGCGCCCGTCGGTCACCCGGATCGCGCGTGGCGGCAGCGGTGGGGCGTCCGCACGAGCGTCCACGAGCAGCGTTCCCGCCGCGGGTGCCGCCGCGCCGACCGGGCGCGGCCCGGCCGTCCGCATGGTGCTGATCGGCGCTTCGACCGGCGGCACCGAGGCGATCAAGGAAGTGCTGCAGGCGCTGCCCGCCACCATGCCGCCCATCCTGCTCGTGCAGCACATGCCCGAGATGTTTACCGCCTCCTTCGCGCGGCGTCTCGACGGACTGTGCGCCCTGCGCGTCAAGGAGGCCGAGCACGGCGAACGGATCGTGGCGGGGACCGCCTATCTCGCGCCCGGCCACTCCCATCTCACGCTGGGGCGGACCGGCGCAGTGCTGCAGTGCGTGCTCTCGCGCGGCGATCCCGTCAACCGCCACCGACCGTCGGTGGACGTGCTGTTCCGCTCCGGCGCCGAGCAGCTGGGGGCGGGGGCGGTCGCCGTGCTGCTGACCGGCATGGGCAAGGATGGCGCCCTGGGGATGCTGGAGTTGCGCCATGCCGGGGCGTGGACCATCGCCCAGGATCGCGACTCTTGCGTGGTCTACGGCATGCCGCGCGAGGCGGTGACGCTGGGGGCCGCGTGCGAGGTGCTGCCGCTGCACGACATCGCCGCGCGCGTGATGCACCAGGCCGGCGGGGCGGGCGGGAACGGAGCGGGCTGAGCCGCCGCGCGCGCCCGGCGGCTAAAGAAGCGGCGCTTGCCGCCGATACAGGTCAACAACGACATCGCACCGCCCGGCGGTGCGGCACCGACAGGATTCGTTCGTGGCCACGACCACGACGCACGGGAGACGAAACACCATGGGACCCATCCTCTTGAGCATCATCCTGGGCCTGGCGGCCGGCCTCGGCGCCATCGGCGTGGCCGCGCTCGGCGGGGAGCTGGCATGGCCGGCCGCGCTCGGGCACGGGGCGGTCGGGGGGCTCGTCGCCGCGATCGCGTTCGTCGCCTATCGGGCGGTGCTGCTCGCCCCGCTCAAGAGCATCAACGAGACGCTCAGCGCGATGCAGCGCGACGGCGACCTGTCGCGCCGCGCGGAGGTGCTGGGCGGGCCGGCCGGCGAATGCGCGACGCGCTTCAACGCGCTCATCGAGAGCTTCCAGGGCATCATCGGCAAGGTCATCTTCGATGCCCAGCGGGTGGCCGATGCCGCTGATCAGCTGTCGTCCCACGCCGGGCGCGTCGCCGAGGGGTCGGCGCAGCAACGCAATGCGTCCGAGCAGATGGTGAAGACCATCGAAGAGATGACCGCCGGCGTCGGCGCGGTCGCCGATCACGCCACCCGCACCGCCAACAACGCCCAGGAAGCGCGCGAACTGTCGCGCGAGGGCGCGCGCATCGTCACCGGCGCGTCGGCCGAGATCGAGCGCATCGCGCGCTCGGTCGCGGAGTCGGCACAGGTCATCGCCGCCTTGGGCGAGCGTTCCGAAGCCATCAGCGGAATCGTCAAGGTGATCCGCGAGATCGCCGACCAGACCAACCTGCTCGCCCTCAATGCCGCCATCGAGGCGGCGCGCGCGGGCGAGCAGGGGCGCGGCTTCGCGGTGGTGGCCGACGAGGTGAGGAAGCTCGCCGAGCGCACCTCGAGCGCGACGACCGAGATCGGCGACATGATCGTGGCGATCCAGGGCGAGACCCGCTCGGCGATCGTCTCCATCCGCGCCGGCAGCGACCAGGCCCACGCCGGCGCCGAGCTCGCGCGCCAGGCGGCCGATTCGCTGGAGCGCATCAACCAGGGCGCGCAACAGACCATGGAGCAGGTCGAGCACATCGCGGTGGCGATCGCCCAGCAGGGGCGCGAATCCGAGCACGTGGTGGGGAATGTGCGCCAGATCATGGCGATGGTCGAACGCAACAGCGAGGGCGCGGCCGAGACGCTGGGCGAAGCGAAACGGCTGGAGAGTCTCGCCGCCAACCTGCACGAGATCAGCAAGGTGTTCCGCCTCGGGCCGGCCGGCGAGCAGGCGATGCAGGTGCATCGGCGCATGCCCGACGTGGTGGCGCAGGCCGCCCGCGACATGAGCAAGGTGCTCGAGGAGGCGGTCGCCTCGCGCCAGATCAGCGAGGACGCGCTGTTCGATTCGAATTACCAGAAGATCGCCAACACGAGCCCGCAGAAGTTCCAGACCAAATTCGACACGCTCACCGACAAGCTCTTCCCGCGCCTGCAGGAGCCGATCCTGCAGCGCTGCACGGACGCGGTGTATGCCATCGGTTGCGATCTGAAGGGCTACGTCCCGACCCACAACACCGCCTTCGCCCGGCCGCTCACCGGCGACCACGACAAGGACTTCGTCGCCAATCGTACCAAGCGCATCTTCGACGATCCGGTGGGCAAGCAGTGCGGGGCGCACGAGCTGCCGTTCCTGATCCAGACCTACCGGCGCGACACGGGCGAGATCATGCACGACATTTCGGCTCCGGTTTACGTGAATGGGCGCCATTGGGGCGGTTTTCGCATCGGCTACCGTGCATGAGCGCACGCTGCGGCGTCCGCCATGATGCGAGAATGGCGGGCGCGGCGGCAGACGCTGCGATAGCGCCTCAAGAATCCGCCGGGCCTGACGTTATCCGTTACATCGAGGCGGCGCCCGGTCGCCCCAGAACATCCAGCCGCAGCTGCGGAGAATGAAATGTCCGAACTGTTCAAGAACGTCGAGGCCCGCACCAAGCTGGCCGGCACCAACAAGCTCGAGATCCTGTTGTTCACGCTGGGTGTGAGCCAGCGCACCGGGCGGCGGGAGACGTTCGGCATCAACGTGTTCAAGGTGCGCGAGGTGATGCGCACGCCCGAGATCACCGCCGCCCCGGAGATGCCCGAGTCGGTGGAGGGCATGGTGAGCCTGCGCGGCGCGCTGGTGCCGGTGGTCGATCTCGGCAAATACGTCGGCGCCGCGCCCGATGCGAAGCGCGAAATCATGATCGTGACCGAGTACAACGGCCACACCCAGGGTTTCCTGGTCGAGGCGGTCGACACCATCCTGCGCCTCGACTGGGCACAGATGCGGGTCCCGCCGGAGATGCTCACCGCCAACATGGGCGGGCTGGTCACCGCGGTGACGGAGCTGCCGGACAACAAGCTGGTGATGATGCTCGACGTCGAGAAGGTGCTCTCGGAGACCACCCGCTACGACGACGCCTTCCTCTTCAAGGGCATCCAGCCGCTCGAAGGCGGCGAGTACACGGTGTATTTCGCCGACGACTCGTCGGTGGCGCGCAAGCAGATCGAGCGCACCCTGGAGGTGCTGGGCGTTCCCTACGTCGGCTCGATCAACGGGCGCATGGCGTGGCAGGAACTGCAGAAGGTCGCCGGCTATGCCGAGTCGAACGGACGCAAGGCGAAGGACCTGGTGAGCCTGGTGCTGACCGACGTCGAGATGCCGGAGATGGACGGCTACATCCTCACCAAGATGATCAAGTCCGACCCGCGCTTCGAGGGCGTTCCGGTGATCATGCATTCGTCACTGTCGGGCATGTCGAACCAGCAGCTCGGCAAGTCGGTCGGGGTCGACGAATACGTGCCCAAGTTCGAGCCGCAGCGCCTGGCCGAAACGCTGCGCCGCCTGCTCGGCGGCAAGTGCGTGCCGGCGCGCCAATCCTGAAGGGAGCAGGAACGATGAACGCACATAGTCCCGAAAGCGCCTTGTTCGAGGTGGTCGACGCCCGCACCAGCCTGGCCGGATCGAACCGGATGGAAATCCTTCTGTTCGCGCTCGGTACCGGCGAGACCTTCGGCATCAACGTGTTCAAGGTGCGCGAGGTATCGGCCGCGCCCTTCATTACCCGCGCCCCGAACATGCCGGTGGGCGTGGAGGGGTTGATCTCGCTGCGCGGCAACGTGATTCCGGTCATCTCGCTCGCCAAGGTGCTGGGGCTCGCGCAGCCGGGCGAGCCGCTCGGCGGTTCCATGATGGTGACCGAGTACAGCAAGCGCACCCTGGGCTTCCTGGTCGACAGTGTCGATCGCATCATCCGCGTCGACTGGGACAAGGTCCGCGCTCCGGACAACGTGTCGTCCACGGTGCACAACTACATCACCGCCATCACCGAGCTGCCCGGCGGCAAGCTGGTGTCCATCCTCGACGTCGAGACGGTGCTCGCCACCACCTTCGGCGACGCGGTGGTCGGCAACATCTCGCCGCTCGGCGGCGGGCACGACGTGAACGTCTTTTTCGTCGATGACTCGGGCGTGGCCCGGCGCAAGATCGCCGAGGTGCTCGACAAGCTCGGCGTGAAGCACAAGCACGCGGTCAATGGGCTCGAAGCGTGGACCCGCCTGCAAGGCATCGCGAGCCACGCGCAGCAGTGCGGGCGCCACGTCGGCGAAGAGGTCGACCTCATTCTCGTCGATGCCGAGATGCCCGAGATGGATGGCTACGTGCTCACCCGCAACATCAAGGCCGATGCCCGCTTCGAGGGCGTGCCGGTGGTGATGCACTCGTCGCTGTCCTCGGAAGCCAACCGGGCGATGGGAAAACGGGTCGGGGTCGATGCTTACGTGGCAAAATTCGACGCTGACGTGCTGGCCGATACGCTGCGCCCCCTCCTGCTCCGGGGCCGTTAGGCCGTCAGCCGCTTACGGAGAACAACCATCATGTCCGACCCCAAGATGAAATTTCTCGTCGTCGACGACTTTTCCACGATGCGCCGCATCGTGCGCAACCTGCTCAAGGAGCTCGGCTTCACCAACGTGGATGAGGCCGAGGACGGCGTAGTCGCATTGCAGCGACTCAACAGCGCGCAGTTCGACTTCGTGGTGACCGACTGGAACATGCCGAACATGGACGGGCTGACCCTGCTCCAGACCATCCGCCAGACGCCCCACCTGAAGCACCTGCCGGTGCTCATGATCACGGCCGAGGCCAAGAAGGAGAACATCATCGCGGCGGCGCAGGCCGGCGCGAGCGGCTACATCGTGAAGCCATTCACCGCCGGCACACTGGCGGAGAAGCTGGAAAAGATCTTCGAGAAGCTCGGCAAGAAGGCGGCCGCCTGAGCGCGCCGCGCACGATCAACGGCATTGCACGCGGCGCCGCGAGGAGCCGCGCAAGATTGCGGCGAAGCCCGCGGCCAGCCAGGCCGACAGGACTTCACAACGAACAGGGAGCCCGATGATGGCGAAAAGGCTGAAATTCGATGAGGCCGGAGACTCCGACGATCTCCAGGCGCTGTTCGACAGCATTGCGTCGAGTCCGGCCAAGTCGAAACTCGAGGTGATCACCCGGGCCGACGCGGGCGGTGGCGACGACGACGAACTGCAGTCGCTGTTCGACGCGGTCGCGGCGGAATTCGACACCGCGGCCGGTGACGTGGCCCCGGCCGCAGCGACTACCGAGCGCGGCGTGGACGCGGGCGTTGCGCCCGGGCGGCCCGAGGCGGACGTGGGTGCGCAACCCGAGCACAGCTGCGAGGCGGTGTTCACGCGCATCGGACAGATGACGCGCCAGGTCCACGACACACTGCGTGCGCTCGGCGGCGACGACGTGCTGCAGGAAGCGGTGCAGGCCATTCCGGACGCGCGGCAACGCCTGAACTACATCGCGCAGATGACCGAGCAGGCGGCGAGCCGCGTGCTCAACGCGACCGACATCGCGCAGCCGATCCAGAGCAAGGTCGGCGCGGACGCCGCAAAGCTGCACGAGCGGTGGGATCGGCTGTTCGCCAACCAGCTCACCGTTGACGAGTTCAAGGCGCTTTCGGGCGAGACGCGCGGTTTCTTAGGTGAGGTGGTCGAAAGCAGCCGCGCCACCAACGAGCAGCTGATGGAAATCATGATGGCGCAGGATTTCCAGGATCTCACCGGCCAGGTCATCAAGAAGGTCGTCGAGCTCGCGCAAGCGCTGGAGACGCAACTGCTGCAGGTGCTCCTCGAGGTGACCCCGCCCGCCAAGCGCGGCGACAAGCATGAGGGGCTGATGAACGGCCCGGTGGTGAGTGCCGAGGGGCGCGACGACGTGGTGAGCTCGCAGGAGCAGGTCGACGACCTGCTCGACAGCCTCGGCTTCTGAGCGCCGCAGCACCGGATATTGCCGCGGGGCCATGAGGCCCTTCGCGAACTTGAGAGCGAGACCGTCATGAGTGACTTCGCCGGAATGGAAGACCTGCTGCAGGACTTCCTGATCGAAGCCGGAGACCTGCTGTCCGGCGTGGACAACAAACTGGTCGATCTGGAACGGACCCCGGACGACCGGGGCCTGCTCAACGAGATCTTCCGCGGGTTCCACACCATCAAGGGCGGCGCCGGGTTCCTCAACGCGACCGAGCTGGTCACGCTGTGCCATCTCACCGAGAACCTGTTCGACAAGCTGCGCAACGGTGAGCTGCGCGTCACCCCGGAGGTGATGGACGCCATTCTCGAGGCGACCGCCACGGTGCGCGACATGTTCGACCGCCTCGAGCACGGCACCCAGCCGCCCGCCGCCGACGCCGGGCTCATCGCGCGCCTGCGCCAGGCGATCGCCGGGGAATTGACCGACGCGGCAGCGCCGGCGGCGGCGCCCGCGGCGGCGACTGCCGCCCCGGCGACCAGGCCGGCCGACACGAGGGCCGAGCCGAACTGGGACGGGCTCTTCAGCGCCGTGACCGGCCTGCCGGTGGCGCGCCCGGCCGCCGCCGCGGCGCAGCCCGCCGCCGTCCTTCCCGCGGTGGCGGCGAAGGATGCCGAAGAGGTGATCCAGGCGGCCATCGGGCGGCGCGCCACCGACAAACCGGGCGTCAGCGGGCCGGTCGGCCGGCGCGAGCCGGAGAAGCAGCGCGACAACTCGATCCGCGTCGACACCGCCCGCCTCGACCAGGTGCTGAACCTCTCGGGCGAGATCGGGCTCACCAAGAACCGCCTCAACGCGCTGCGCAGCGACATCCTGTCCGGGCGCAACGACACCGAGACCCTGCACGCGCTCGATCTCGCCGTAAGCCAGCTCGACCTGCTGGTGTCCGATCTGCAGAACGCGGTGATGAAGACGCGCATGCAGCCCATCGGGCGCCTGTTCCAGAAATACCCGCGCATCGCGCGCGACCTCGCGCGCAACCTCGGCAAGGACGTCGAGCTGGTGCTGGCCGGCGAGGAGACCGAGATCGACAAGACCATGATCGAGGATCTGGCCGACCCGATCATCCACCTCATCCGCAACGCGGTCGATCACGGCGTGGAGGATCGCGCCGAGCGGCTGGCGCACGGCAAGCCGGAAAAGTCGGTGGTGCGCCTCGAGGCGCGCCAGGAGGGCGACCACATCGTGATCCTGGTGGCCGACGACGGGCGCGGCATGAGCCCCGAACGGCTGCGTGCCAAGGCGCTCGAGAAGGGTCTCATCACCGAGGAAGAGGCGAACACGCTGGATGAGCGCCAGACGTACAACCTGGTGTTCCTGCCCGGGTTCTCGATGGCGGCGCAGGTCTCGGACGTGTCCGGCCGGGGCGTCGGCATGGACGTC
>Ga0214472_10007606_pt1 | contig 11329 bp, 9 predicted proteins | sample RVTome_6_FD_207662 | JGI IMG/M metagenome (GOLD analysis project Ga0214472, IMG submission 207662) | Soil microbial communities from uranium-contaminated site in the Upper Colorado River Basin, Wyoming, United States - RVT140D175 | ecosystem: Environmental > Terrestrial > Soil > Contaminated >...
GCCGTCGTGGCGCACAGTCATCGGCATACCGTACCATGCAAACTTTGGGGTTGTACCTGGGCCGGCCCCGCCCAAGATCCTTGCGCGGGAAGGTTGCCTTGAGTAGGGGCTCCAAACCGTCCAGGAATGGGGTCAAATCTGCTTTTGGCTATTTAATAACCCTTCCACTTCTCTGGCCATGCGGGCGAGGCGTCGGTCCTTTTCGATCCTCCTTTTGAATGACAGGTAGGCCGAACTTGTAGACGAGTAATTTTTCAACCCTAACCCATCGGCGATCTGTGATAGTTTGTGCCCGCCCAACGCCCGGCATAAATAAATTGCCATCCCCCTGGCCTCATTCACCACCCCTCGGCGCGGTTTTCGTAGTTCCTCGGTCTCTTTCCCGTAGGCCGTTGCCGTGGCGCTAACGATCGCCTCCAGCGCCGGGGCAAACACCGACCGTGACTGCGGAATCTCGTCCTTCGGTTGTGCTCGTTCGCCTAGGAGTTGTTTTAGCCGGTCAATAAAGTCTTTGCCGCCCAGTATGGGGCTTGATTTCTTCCGTTTATAAAATTCTTCGATCTCTGTTTCGATGCCCTCTTCCATGAACGCTTTATACGTATGGACCGAGTTGGTCCCTTTGCCGAAACGCAACAGCATCGCTTGGCGGTCTATCCACTTTGGACAGTGGCGTTCCGCCAGATACCCCCGATGACTGCTCCATAAATAGTCCTCCATCCGTGTAACGAGTCCGGCCTCGCTTGGGTTTTGGTGAATATAGCGCACAACGGAAAGAAAATATTGTTCGACCTCGATCAAGATCGCGCGATACCGACCCCGAAACAACGGCCCGTCTCGTCCATGACGACGATTGAAGCTCTGGGTGTACAGGCCGTCTAAGTGCCGCATGACCCGTGAAAGATTCCCTTGGGGAGTCTCGATCAGGAGGTGGTAGTGGTTACCCATAAGACAGTAAGCATGCGTCCGTACTTTCCAAAGCCGCCCGATCTCTGCGAGCAGATCCAAAAATCGTTGACTATCTTTGTCATCGAGAAATATCCGTGTACGCGAAAGCCCTCGATTCATAACATGGTAGTACGCGCCTTGATATTCCACCCTCAATGGTCGTGACATGCACGCACCCTAGCCGTAGTCAACTATTAAGTCAACAGCAGACTTGACCCTTTCCTGACCCTTTCCTCGCCCGCTGGAGGGCTGGACTGTCAGCGGCGACTGCGCAAAAAGCCCGCACGGCAGCACAAAGATCAGCGCGGCAATCGTTCCAACGATAAACCCGCTGCGGATTCGGTTGAGGAGTCGATGACTACCCTAGATTACTGGCAGTCTCACGCCCAAGGAGTAGGCGCTTATCTTTGGTCAGCTCGTTTGGGCCTGTTCGTTTTCCGTCACTCCAGAAGTTTTCTTTCGTTCCTTGGCCCGATCGATGCTTCTGATTTTTAGAATCGCCTGGAGCTCGGGCCTTTCGACGACTTCCTTCTTTAGCAGCAGGCTCGCCAGTTCTTCCAGGGCGGGCCGGTGCGATGCCAGGATTTCTTTCACCTTGTCATGAGCCTGCTCAAGGATCTGCTTCACTTCAGCGTCGATGACGCGGGCGGTCTCATCGCTGTATTCCTTGGCGCTTTGCATCGGGATGGGCAGGAAAAGCGGCGTGCGGGGTCCCTCCAGCGCGACCAACCCCAGCTTTTCGCTCATGCCGAACTGCGTCACCATCGTGCGGGCGATCTCGGTGGCGCGCTGCAGATCGTTCTGCGCGCCCGTCGAGATATCGCCGAAGACCATTTCCTCGGCAACGCGTCCTCCCAGCAGCACGTAAATGCGTCCCAACAGCTCGGACCGCGTCATCAAGTATCGGTCCTCCGTCGGCAACTGCTGAGTGTAACCCAGGGCCGCGATGCCGCGCGGGATGATGGATATCTTGGCCACCGGATCCGCCCCTGGGACAAGTTCTGCCACCAGCGCGTGCCCGGATTCATGATAAGCGACCGTTTTCTTTTCCTGTGGATTCATGACGCGGCTTTTTTTCTGAAGGCCGGCGACCACTCTCTCGATCGCTTCGTCGAAATCCGCCATCTCCACGGCATCCTTGCCTTGTCGCGCCGCCAATAGCGCCGCCTCATTGACGATGTTCGCCAAATCCGCGCCGACGAATCCCGGCGTCTTCGCCGCCACCACGCCCAGGTCAACCGCCGGGGAGAGCTTGATTTTCTTGGCGTGCAGCAGAAGAATTTTCTCTCTGCCCCGCACATCCGGACGGTCGACCAGCACCTGGCGGTCAAATCGTCCGGGGCGCAGCAGCGCGGGATCGAGAATTTCCGGACGGTTGGTCGCCGCCATCATGATGACTCCTTTGTTCGGGTCGAAGCCGTCCATTTCGGCGAGCAACTGATTGAGGGTCTGCTCCCGTTCATCATGGCTCGCCAGTATATTGACGCCGCGCGCCTTGCCCAAGGCGTCGAGCTCGTCGATGAAAATAATGCTCGGCGCATGTTCGGCCGCCTGCCCGAACAAATCGCGCACCCGAGCCGCGCCCACGCCGACGAACATTTCCACGAAATCGGAGCCCGAGATGCTGAAGAACGGCACTCCGGCTTCGCCCGCCACGGCGCGCGCGAGCAAAGTCTTGCCAGTTCCCGGCGGACCCACGAGCAACACGCCCTTGGGGATATGGCCGCCGAGGCGCTGGTATTTCTCGGGATGTTTTAGAAACTCCACCACCTCCATCAATTCTTCCTTTGCCTCGTCAATGCCTTCGACGTCCGCGAAGGTGACCCCGGTCTGTTTTTCGATGTAAACCTTCGCCTTGCTTTTACCGATTTGCATCATGCCGCCGCCCGCGCCCATGCGACTCAATAGATAACCCCAGACGACAAAGAAAATTAGGACCGGCACCACCCACGACAACAGCGTCGTCAGCCAATTGCTGGAAACCTCGCCCTTGAACGGAATGCCGGCCTCTTCGAGTTCCGCGGTCAACGCCGAATCCGCGACTCTGACAACGATGAAAGGTTGAGGGGCTTTCGCTTTTTCGCCCAGCGCTTTGATTTTTTCCAGGGGAAATATCTCGTTGAGCGCTTCGGGCTTTAGCGTGCCGCGAATAGTATTTTCCCCAACGACGACATCGGAGAACTGCCTCTTCTTGAGCGCGGACTTGAACTGGCTGTAGCTGATAGTCTCGACACTGCCTGGGCCGAGAAAGTTCTGCATGAGCAGGACCAAAAGGGTGACCATCGCCAGGAGATACCAGGTGGACATCTGCTGAAACTTCTTATTCATCGCCTCTTTGACTCCTAACCCGTCGATGCGAATCGCGGAAATGGCCCGGTCGGAATCGCCGCTACGGCTCGGTGTCTAAACACGCTCACCCGCCGCATCGCGGCACCATACCACTCTCGCGAATTTATTATTGTGCCCCCACTTGTACTGGAGCTTGCCGCCCCGCGCTTTGCATACCGAGCGCCCGAGTCTCTGCGCCAGTTTCTCCGTCGTTGTCGCCACCTTCCAACCGCCATTCACTGCTTCCAGACGCATAATCCGCTCCAGCGGATTTTTCTCCCGCGCCCGCGCCTCTTCGTTGCGTAAGATCCTCACAATCTCTCCTCGGTTTTCCGCTTCAACACCACGCAGAGTGAGTTCACCGCCCGGAAACCTGTCCTGAATCTTCCGGCACGCGGGACAGAAAACGAGATGGCTGTGTATTTGGGTACTGAAACCACCGGGGGGCGTCAGAGTCCAGTGGCGCCGATAGTGGAAAGCGCCACAGCCACTGCACTGAATGACCCCTTTGGGATCGAGCCGCGGCAGGTACATATCCCTTTCGATATGATACTTCTTATATAGGGTGTTGTACTTTTTCGGTGCTGATTTCATGATTGATCTCCTTATGTCTTTGCCGTCAACGTATCGAGCCACGCGCCCAACGGACCGCGGGTGATTTTTCTGATCACTCCCTCGAGTTCGCCTTGATCCATCCAGATACCGCCGCAGCCGCGGCAGCGGTCGAGGATGAATCCTTCGAACGTATAGGTCTCCAACTCGCCGGGGCACTTAGGACATCTCAATTTCGATTCCTGTTTGACAACCGGCTGCAGTTTACCTTTGAGCTTTGCGATCAGCTCCTGCTCCTGCTTGGCAAAATAGATGTCCTCTTGCGCCCGTTCCATCAATCTCATCGTTTCGCCGAAATGATCTTTCTCGTCTGCCATAACTCCTCCCTCCCGAGGTTTTCACTATTCAAAGAGACGCAGAATCAATGCCAGTTAGCGACGAACACCCGGAATAGAACGCGCAAGATTATCAAACAGTTATTCGGCGCCAAAATACCTGGCACCGGCGAATTTCGCGCGGCTGCGAGAAAACAACGGCTGCCATTGCAAGGCTGCGAAGATAACCCCCCGGCTGGCCCTTATATCCTAGCGCACTCGTACGATTCCACCCGGGCATCTAATTTGCGTCCCTTGATTCTCAGTAGTAATGTGCCGGCAGACTCTCTCTGAGAGGAGCGAAGATGAAAACAAACATTTGGGTTTGCTTGCTGACGCTGGCATTGCTGTGGTTTTTTTCTCCCCTGGCCTGGGGCGCGGAGGTCGATCAAGGTCAAAGGCTCTATTTGCAGTATTGCAGCTCTTGCCACGGTAAGGACGGCCGAGGAAACGGCACCGTCACACCTTACCTGAAGCTCAAAGTCCCGGATCTGAGCCTTTTGAAGAAAAACCACAAGGGGATTTACCCTTTCAATGACGTGATGACTGCGATCGACGGGAGCCGCGCCGTTCGCGGCCATGGCGACCGCCAGATGCCGGTGTGGGGCGAGGTGTTCCGAAAAGAAGTGGAGAAAGAAAAATATACCGAGCTCACCGCGCTCCTGAAGGCGAAGGTCATCGCCGAGTACGTGGCGACACTACAGAGATGATCAGCCGGCGAGTTGTTCGCGACCTTTCACACTTCGGCGGTGTTCTTGAACCAGATGACGATCCCACACCGCGACCGTCACACGCTCACGCCCGAATACAAGGTAACGGCCGTGCGCATCGATAAACTGTGAGGTCTTTGTGGCGGGAATCTTTGGCTTCGACTGCTATTCACCCAAAGAAATCGCCGAGCGTGTCGAAACCATCGGCGTCACTAAAGCACGGCTGCCGCTCTCCTCGCTGTTCATCCTTGGCGTACTGGCCGGTGGTTTTATCGGACTGGGGGCTCTCTATTTTACGTTGGTCACCAGCGATGCTCAGCTCACCTTCGCCGCAAGCCGGCTGCTCGGTGGCGTTGCCTTTTCCCTCGGCCTCGTTCTCGTGGTCGTGGCGGGAGCGGAGCTGTTCACCGGTAACAATCTTCTGGTCATGGCCTGGGCGAGTAAGCGGATCACGAGCGGCGAACTTGCGATCAATTGGACGGTCGTCTACCTGGCGAATTTTTTGGGCGCACTCGGCCTGGTTGCGCTCGTCTACTTATCCGGTCACTGGCCGATGAATGACGGCGCGGTCGGCGCCAACGCGGTCAAGATAGCTCTGGCGAAGGCAACGCTTCCTTTTTGGGACGCCTTCTTTAAAGGCATACTCTGCAACATCCTCGTTTGTCTCGCGCTATGGCTTGCCCTCGCAGGTCGCAGTGTCGCCGATAAGATTTTGGCCATCGTTTTTCCGATCTCAGCCTTTGTTGCCGCCGGTTTCGAGCACAGCATCGCGAACATGTACTTCATACCGTTGGGAATCCTAGTGAAAGACCAGATCGCGGTCAGTGGTTCGGAGCAGCTTTCCTGGACCGGATTCTTCGCCAACCTGTTGCCCGTGACCATTGGCAATATCATTGGCGGCGGGCTGATGGTGGCTCTGGTCTATTACCTGGTTTACCGCCGCCGACCTGAAAATTAGACTTCGGTGTTTGAGAAAGATCCTTTCATCCCGGATTCCGCAGTTGAAAGTTAATGCACCGAGCGAGGCGCGAGCCTTCCGTAGCGAAGGCAATGGAGTTCTGCCTCTAAGAGCATTGAGACCACCGGTGCCGTGAGTGGAATCCGTAACCTGCTTGCAACAGATTGCCAAGAACCAAAAAGGACTTTGATCCTGAGGATCTGGGTGCCTTCGCTACTCCAGTCTCACACCTCGCTCGGTATAGATTGTAACTTCAGCTGCGGAATCCGGGTTCATTGCAGGGTTGACCAATCCCAAAAAGATTTTCTCAAACATGCAAAGCGATCCCAAGCGCCGATTTTGTAAACGCCAATTTATCAACGGAAAACCGGCTATCTCGGTTGGCATAGACTTCGCTCAAGTCATCTAAGAGAACGGCACGACAGACGCCTAAGAGCCAGGGCGCAAGGAGAAAAGCTTATGAAAAACGGCAAAGAGGACGTTGTCCGAGAAATCATGATGGGTTCGCCGGTGAGCCTGAAGCCGGAGGATACGCTGGATTTGGCCAACGACGTGATCTCGCTGGGAAGGATCCGCCACATTCCGGTGGTGGATAACAGCAGGCTGGTAGGGCTGCTCAGCGAAAGGGATCTAATTGGGGCCGCCGCCAACCAAATCTTCGGGCTCAAGCAAAAAAGCAAGTCGGCGTTGCTGAAGACCGTGTTGATCAAGGACGTGATGAAAAAAAAGGTCATTACCGTGGCCCCGGACACGAAGATCAAGGAAGCCGTCCATCTGATGGCTGAAAAGAAGATCGGCTGCCTGCCGGTGCTGAGCGACGGCGCCCTGGTTGGCCTGGTAACCACCACCGACATCTTGAAATATGTCGAAGGGCTGGCGGGATAGAAGCGACTTCGCCGATGGCATGGAACCATTGCCGATGCCGCGCGACCCTTCGACTCGAGCCCCGGCCTTGGCCGGGGACTCTTGCTCAGGATTCCGCCCCACGGGCGTACTGCAAGGTTCCACGGACTCCCCGGTGGGGCTCCACAAGCGGAGCAAGCGGGCATGTACCGGCGGCCCGAATCCGGGTTCGCCACGCTGGCCGGCGCGCGCCATCGTCCCGATTCTCGCCAAGCTCGCGAAGCACATGGCTTTCCTCGCCTCGGTTCTGATCATCGGCGGGGCCCTGGGGAAGTCATTCAGCGCCCAGATCGCCGTTTTCATCGTGGTAGTCGCCGCCACCTTACTGCACTCGATCGCCCGCACTCTGCAACACCGCCCGCCCGCTGCCAATGGGCCGCACCGAGGACCGTCATGATCGCGGAGCTGCTCAGCCCCGCGAAGGTCGTTTTCGGACTGAAAGGCAGCTTTCCCCAGGCCATCGAAGTGCTCTGCGGAAAATCCGCTATTCCGGGGCTGGTAAACCAGCTGCGCGAAAAAATCAGCAATCACGACGAAGAGCGTTTCAGTTACATCGGCGATGGGATCGCGGTGCCGCATCTTCGCGTCGACGGGCTTGCCGCGCCGGAGGTTATCCTCGGTCTTTCGCCGCAAGGGATCGCTCTAAACGATCACCTCGTCAAAATCATCCTCGTGCTCGCCACGCCGGCAGAGCAGGCCGCGCAGCATTTGCAACTGCTGCAGCGCATCGGTTCGCTGCTGCCGGCACTCCGCGGCGAGCTGCTTGCGCAGCGCGGCGCCGAGCGCGTCATCCGCGCGATCGCGCGCGCCGAGCAACAGTCGGCGCTGCCCACGTATCTGAATCTGACCCAGGAGCAAATCGGCTTCGAGCTGCAAACCGATCTCGCCAACGGCCTGGCGGCGGCGGAAGCGGAGACGCGGCTTGCCCGCTACGGACCGAACCTTCTCAAACGGGTGTTCCGTAGTCCCTGGTACTTGAAACTCGCGCGCAATCTCTTCAGCTTCTTCGCCCTGCTGCTGTGGATCGCCGCGCTGCTTTGTTTCGTTCCCGGCGTCGACCTGCCGCAGCTGGGATTGGCCATCCTTACGGTCATCCTGGTCAACGGAATTTTCGCCTTTCTGCAGGAGTATAAATCCGACCGCGCCCTGGAAATGCTGCAACAATTGATCGCGCAGAAGTGCCGCATCATTCGGGATGGCGCGATCGGCGAGATCGAAGCGAGCCGGCTGGTCCCTGGCGATCTGATCGTTCTGGAGGAAGGCGACCTCGTCCCGGCGGACGCCCGTTTGGTGGAAGCCTTCGAAGTCGAAGTTGACAACTCTTCCCTCACCGGCGAGTCGTCACCGGCGCGCCGCTACAAATCGGACCAGCCGATTCTGATTTCCGGACGCTTTTTGTGGATCGAGCTTCCCAACGTCGTCTTCGCCGGAACCTCGCTCATCCGCGGACGCGCGCGGGCGGTGGTTTTCGGCACCGGAATGACTTCGGAAATTGGCAAGATCGCCAACCTGACCCAGGAAATCCAAGTCGAGCAGAGCCCGCTGCAAAAGCAGTTGCGCACCACCGTCTACGCCATCGCGGCCCTGGCCGGAAGCCTGGGTCTGGCGTTTCTGCTGCTCGGCTGGTTGGTCGCGGGACTGACTTTTCTCGAAGCGTTCGTATTCTTCATCGGCTTGTTCGTTGCCAATGTCCCCGAAGGGCTTCTGCCGACCGTGACCCTGTCACTGGCCATGGGCGTCCAACGTATGGCCAAGCGTCACGCGCTGGTCAAAAGCCTGCCCGCGGTGGAGACACTCGGCTGCACAACCGTCATCTGCTGCGACAAGACCGGCACGCTGACGCAAAATCTTATGATGGTGACCGAAGTCGCCGTCGACGGCAAAGTCATCGAGGTATCCGGGGTCGGATACCGTCCACAAGGGGATTTCACTCTGGTGAGCAAGCCGCTTTCGCTGAATGCGATCTCCCGCTGGAGCGCGCTCCATCGTCTGCTCGAATGCGCTTTCATTTGTAACAACGCCAAGCTGGAAAAGAGCGGCGCCGACTACCGCGTCATCGGCGACCCCACGGAAGGGGCACTGGTCTGTCTAGCGGAAAAGGCCGGCATCCGCGGCACGCATCAGCGGCTCCACTTGAATCCCTTCGAGTCGATCCGCAAGCGCATGAGCGTGCTGGTCAAGCCGCTGCACCAAGCGGCGCCGGTCATTTATGTGAAAGGCGCGCCCGTGGAAATGCTTGGCCAGTGCGACCGCATTTACTGCGAGGAAGAAGCTCGCCCGCTCACCGAGTCGGATCGCAAGCGCATTCTCGAAGAGAACGACGCCATGGCTGGCCGCGGCTTGCGCGTGCTCGCCCTTGCGTATCGCGACGGCGCGGAACTGAACCCCGACCAATACTCCGCAACGGGGATGGAGGCGCATCTAATATATCTTGGTTTGGTAGCGCTATCCGATCCAGTGCGGCCGGAAGTACCGCCGGCCATCCGCGCCTGTCACAGCGCGGGCATTCGGGTGATCGTGATCACCGGGGATTACGCTTTAACCGCCGCCAGCATCGGCCGGCGGATCGGTTTAGGACAAGGTTCGGCCGTTCGAGCGTTTACCGGCGCCGATATTTCCGAAATGGATGACGGAGAACTGCGCGCGATCCTGAAAGAGGGAGAGACGATTTTTGCCCGGGTCGCCCCGGAGCACAAGCTGCGCGTTGTCTCTCTGCTCAAAGAAATGGGCGAAATCGTCGCCGTCACCGGCGACGGCGTCAACGACGCGCCGGCCTTGAAGAAAGCCGACATCGGCATCGCCATGGGGCTGCGGGGCAACGACGTGGCCAAGGAAGCCGCGCACATGATTTTGACCGACGACAACTTCGGCTCCATCGTCGCCGCCATCGAAGAAGGGCGAACTGTTTTTGAAAACATCAAACGCTTCATGGCCTATATCTTCAACAGCAATCCTCAAGAGATGTACCCCTATATCTTCTGGATGCTGTTTCCGGGCGTGCCCCTGGCGATGACCGTCATGGGCGTTTTGGCGGTGGACGTCGGCACGGATCTGATTCCCGCCATGGGGCTCGGCATCGAGCCGCCCGAAGAAGGCATCATGGAGAGGCCGCCGCGCCGCCGCGACGAGCGGCTGCTCTCGCTCAAGTTCATCCTGCGCTCTTACTTCGTTCAAGGCAGCCTGCTCGCTCTGAGTTGCTACGCCACCTACTACTATATGGGCTGGATTCTCGGCGCATGGCAGCCGGGCGGGAGTTTATCATCCATGCCCCCGTCCCCGCCGGGTCTCAAGTTCGATGAAGCCTCCTACGCCTATCTGCAGACGCTGACCGCTTACTTTTTCCCGACGGTTACCACGCAAATCGCCAACGTGCTTGGCAAACGGTCCTCGAAAAGCTCTCTGTTCTCGGTGCATTTTCTCAACCCCACGCATCGCCGCGAGGCGCTGGAAGCGATTGCGAAATGGCGGGCGCCCCGATACACGACGCGCGTGAGAATCGATTACCACATCAAGGGCGCAGCCGAAGTCGCCGGCGTACACGCCTTCGTCGCATTGACCGGAAGCCTGTTCCTTCTACCGATCAAGTTCGCCTGGATGACGCTCACGCAACTGCTGGTTAAAATCGAACGGCCCGTCATCGTGCCACTGACCGATCGGCTCGCGCGCTTTCTGGAGCGTCACTATATAATCTTCAATCTGGTCTCCAATCCTCTCATCGATATCGGCATTCTCTTCGAGTTAGGGCTCTGCTACCTTTTCTTTTACACGCCGCTCGCCGACATTTACTACTTCGCCCCGGTTCCCCGGAATGTCTACGTCTTCGCCTTCCACGGCACCGCTCTGCTGCTCGCCTTCGAAGAAATCAAAAAATACTTCCGGCGCAAAGGCCACGAGCTGGAGAATCTGGGCTGAGGCCAGAACAAGTTCGCCGGTTCTTTCCAGAGTCAAGCAACCCTGCAAATTGCTTCGACAATTTTTGGCGAGTTTGCGAAATCTCGATTTGTAACCCTGTGAATCAGAAAGCGGGCAGAGATGGCACCTTCGTTGCAGCTTCAAAAACAAGGAACGTGCGCGAGCACGGGTAACCGCCCTGGAGGGTAAGCACATGGTTCGCCCAAGCAAACCTGACCTTTCTTCCATTTCGAAAAAATTCTTGCTGTTTGCATCTGTGCTGGTTTCTCTGTGGCTTCTATTTTCCAGTGATCTCCTCGCGCAAAGCGATGAATGGAATAGGCTTAATGCAGATATAACCCTATCGGAATTGCAATTTAGCTCTGCAGATTACTTTCCCGCCACGCCAGGAGACGAATGGGTTTATCTCCTCGACGGCACGGCCACCGGCGAGACGGTGGTCCTCGGTCAGCCGGTTGCGATCAACGGAGTTGAGACCTGGGCGTTTGTGAATTCCGACCGTACCCGGGAGTATTATTCCGTCGACAACGACGGCATCAAATTACACCGGGTCTTTGCGCCCAGAGTTTTGATCCAGGGTTTAGGCAGGGTCAATTTGACCGTCACGTTTATCCCGCCGATCAAATTGGCAAACAGCGTCATGCAAG
>Ga0214472_10007607_pt1 | contig 11328 bp, 12 predicted proteins | sample RVTome_6_FD_207662 | JGI IMG/M metagenome (GOLD analysis project Ga0214472, IMG submission 207662) | Soil microbial communities from uranium-contaminated site in the Upper Colorado River Basin, Wyoming, United States - RVT140D175 | ecosystem: Environmental > Terrestrial > Soil > Contaminated >...
CGGCCCTGCGGCGAGAGGTAGAGCACCGCGCCCCCGCCCGCCGCCTTCGCCGCATCCAGCGCCTGCTCCAGCGGCTCGGCCAGCATCACCATGCCGGGCCCGCCGCCGTAGGGCCGGTCGTCCACCGTGCGGTAGTTGTCGGTGGTGAAATCGCGCGGATTCCACGTCGCCAGCCGCCACAGCCCCGCTTCCAGCGCCTTTCTCGGGATGCCGCTCGCCGTGACGGCGGTGAACATCTCCGGGAACAGCGTCACCACGTCGAAGCGGATCACCAGTCCGCTTCCCATTCCACCTCGATGCGTCCCGCTTCGAGGTCTACCGCCTTCACCACTGCCGCGACCCACGGCACGAGTCTTATCCGATCGCCGGCCACTTCCATCACGTCCTGCGGCCCGTTGGTGAGCCACTGCCGCACGACGCCGAACGCGACGCCCTGCATGTTCCGCACTTCAAGCCCGACCAGGTCGGCGAGGTAGTAGTGCCCCTCGCCTGCTTCCGGCAGCGCCGCTCGCGGCACCGAGACCTGCCGCCCTTTCAGCGCCAGCGCCTGCTCGCGGGATTCGATCCCGGCGAGCTTCGCGACCACGATCGCGCTGTGCACCTTCGCCTCCACCACCCGGCACGCCTTGTCGCCGAGCCACCATTCCTTCGCCGCCACCAGCGTCTCGGCCACGCCCTTCTGCGGCGCCACCTTCACCCAGCCGCGCACGCCGTAGGAACCGGCGACACGGCCCATCGCGATCAGCTCAGGCGGCCTTCTTGCCAAACTGCTTCACGAGCCGCTTCACCGTGGGCGAGAGCTGCGCGCCCTTGCCCTGCCAGTGCTTGAGCCGCTCCACGTCGACGCGCAGCGACTCGCGGCCTGCCGGCGCCTTCGGGTCGTAGAAGCCGACGCGCTCGATGAACTTGCCCTTGGCGGCGCGGCGCGAGTCCGCCACCACCAGGCTGAAAAAGGGACGCTTGTTCGCGCCGCCGCGCGCCAGTCGAATCACCACCATTTGGAAACCCCGTGAACCGCGAAAAGGCGCGGATTATACGGGAGAAATCAGCGGTTTGGAATGTCCAGGGCGCCGCCGAGCTCGGCGATCCCCCGGCGCAGGCGCTCCATCGCCGGGGTGATCTCGTCGAGTGTGCCCCGCACGCCGAGCTCGATGTGCCGGCGCGTGCCGTCGGCGCCCATGCTGGGCAGGCTGAAGGCCTTGAGGCCCGGGAAAGTCCGGTTCAGCTCCTCCATCAGCGGCGCCACGGCGGACTCGGGCAGGTCGTAGACGAGGACCGAGCCCTCGGCCCAGCGCTGCGAGTCGAAAAGACTGCGGTACTTCTCCTCCAGCACCCACTCCACCATCGGCCAGGCCATCTGCGGAAAGCCGGGCACGAAGTAATGATGGCCCACCGAAAAGCCGGGAATGCGGTTGAAGGGATTGGGGATGATGCGGGCGCCGACCGGAAATTCGCCCATTTTCAGCCGCTGCGGGTTGGTCTGCGCGCCGAAGCGGCCGCGGATCTCGGCTTCGGCGTCCGGGTGCAGCGTCAGAGCGACGCCGAGCGCCTCGGCGGCGCTCTGGCGCGTGTGGTCGTCGGGCGTCGCGCCGATGCCGCCGAAGCAGAACACCACGTCGTCGGTGGCGAAGGTGCGCTTCAGCGCTTGCGTGACGCGCGCCGGCTCGTCGCCCAAGTGCTCGCACCACGCGAGGCGCAGCCCGCGCTTGCCGAGCGCCTCGATCAGCCACGGAAAATGCTTGTCCTGGCGTTTTCCCACGAGGATCTCGTCGCCGAACACGAAGGCGCCGAAGCCGGTCACGACGATTCGCCCTCGATGGACGCGCTGCGCCGCTCCTCGAGCGCGGCGAGAAGGTAGTGGATGAAGCTGAGGCCCAAGAGCACCGGCGCGAAGAAGCCGAGGAGCGGGATGTACGCCGCGAGCGCGAGGATCAGGCCCATCACGTAGAGCCCGCCCCAGCGCGCCGCGAACAGGCGCCGCATTTCCTCGGCCGAGGCGTGCTCAGCGAGCGCATCGTAGCGCAGCACGCGCTGGTTCACCCAGCCGAGGATGGCGACCGGGATCAGCGGCCAGAGCGGCGGGAAGATCCAGAACGGGATCGAGACCAGCCCCAGCCCGGCGAGGCCGAGGAGCCCGACGCTCGAGTTCCAGACGCTGCCCGCGAGGCTGCCGCCTTTGCGGCGCTCGAGCCGCGGGTAGCTGCGGCTCGCCACGTGCTCGACCATCGACGGCATGCCGAAGATGGAGAGGATGAGCAGCGCGGTGAGCTGTATGAGCGGCACCAGCATGAGGAGGATCAGGATCTTGGCAGCGATCAGCGTCGCGTCGGTGAGGTCCCACTGCGAGATGAACGGCGCCCGCGCGAGGCCGCTCTGCATCCACTCGGCGATGGCGAGCGCGATCTGCGCCCAGAACACGATGGCGAGCGTGCCCCACAGCCCGAGCGCGATGACGAGCGGCCAGATCATCAGCCAGATCATGCGCGGGTGCAGGATGTTGGCGAGCGCGAAGCCGATGGAGCGCGTGATGGAGGTCATCGGTGGATACTTTGCCATAGTTTCGCGAGGCGCTTGGAGGACACCGGCACCGGGGTCTTCAGCTGCTGCGCGAACAGCGACACTCTGAGTTCCTCCAGCAGCCAGCCGAACTGCGCCTGCTCGGCGCCGAGCGGCCGGGGCGCGCGCAGCCACGTGGTGAGGAGCGGCAGCAGTTCCGTCATCAGGCGCGCGTCGCGCGCCGGATCGGCGCGCGCCTTCTCCAGGCGCAGCTCCGCTGCCTTGAGGTAGCGCGGGTAGTGCTGCAGCCGCTGCCAGGGCGTACGCCCGAGCCATCCGGGGGCGAGCAGGCGCGCGAGCTGCTGCTCGATGTCGGCGGCGGCCTGCGGAAACGACTTCCCCGTCTGAGCGAGCTTCTTCTTCAGCTCGGCGTGCGCGGCGAGGATGCCGGCCGCGGTGCGCGCCACCTCCTGCGCAACAAGAATAAAGCGACTCCGGCCGGATTCCGCTGCGCGCGCGAATTCCGCCGCGAGCGTCGGCACCGCATCGGCGAGAAACGCGCGCTCGAGCGCCGCTGCGACCAGGTCGTCCTTGAGCGGCCCCAGCGCCACGTCCTTCGCCCAGGCGCGCTCCAGGTCGCGGATGCGGTCCTTGAAAGCGATGGCGAGCAGGCGCCGCACGCCGGCGCGGTGCAGCTCGGCCGCTCTTTCCGGCGTGTCGAACACCTGCAGCGTGACGCCGTCGCCGGCGTCTACGAGCGCGGGATAGCCTACGAGCGTCTGCCCACCGCGCTCGATCTCCATCAACTCGGCGAGGTCGCCCATGGTCCAGCCGGTGGTGCGCTCGCCCTCCTCGAGCGGCGCTTCCTGCTGCAGCACCTGCGTCGTGTGCTCCGCGAGCTCCTGCTTGAGCTGGGCGAGGTTGCGCCCCATGCCGAGCTGGCGGCCGTGCTCGTCGATGACGAGGAAGTTCATGTGCAGGTGCGGCGGGGCCGAGTCGGGCCGCAAGGCATCGAGCGGCACATCGAGGTTCAGCTCCACGCGGATGTGGCGCGCGAGCGCCTGCGCGAGCGGCGTGTCCTGCGGCGGCGCCTTCACCGCGAAAGCTTCGGCGAACTCCTCGAGCGGCCCGAGCTTGTTCCGCAGGCGCTGCGGCATCGACTTCGCCAGCGCGCGCACCTTCTCCTTCAGCAGTCCCGGCACCAGCCACTCGCAGCGCGCCGCCGGCACCTGGTTGAGGAGCGCGACCGGCACGGTCAGCGTCACGCCGTCGCGCGGCGATCTCGGATCGAAGTGGTAGTCGAGCTTGAAAGCATTGGCGCCGAGCCGGATCTCGTGCGGGAACTTCTCCGTGGTAATGCCCGCGGCCTCGTGGCGCATCAGGTCCTTGCGCTCGAGGAAGAGGAGTTTCGGGTCGGACTGCTCGGCCTCCTTGCGCCACTTCTCGAAGTCGGCGCCGTTGTGGATGCCTTCGGGCACGCGCGCGTCGTAGAAGGCGTAGATCAGCTCGTCGTCCACCAGGATGTCGGGGCGGCGCTGCTTGTGCTCGAGGCGCTCGATCTCGTGCACGAGGCGCCGGTTGTGCGCGAAGAACGGCGCGCGGCTGTCGAACTCGCCTTCGACGAGCGCGGAGCGGAGAAATATTCCGCGCGAGGTCTCCGGGTCGAGCGGCCCGTAGTGCACGCGCCGGTTGGTGTACACCGGCAGGCCGTAGAGCGTGCCGCGCTCGAGGGCCACCACCTGCGCACGGGCTTTCTCCCAGTGCGGGTTGTCGCGATGCTTCTTCAGGAGGTGCGCGCCGAGCTCCTCCAGCCACAGCGGCTCGATGGTGGCCACGGTGCGCGCGAAGAGGCGCGTCGTCTCCACCAGCTCCGCGGCGACGAGCCACTTGCCGGGTTTCTTCGTGCCCGAGCCCGGGTGCACCCAGAACTTGATGCCGCGCGCGCCGGTGTAGTTGTTGTCCGCTTCGTCCCGCATGCCGATGTTGCCCAGCAGCCCCGCGAGCAGCGCGCGATGGACCGCGCGGAAGCCGTCGGGCTTGTCCATCTTCGCCGAAGACATCTTCCAGTCCAGCTCGCCCACCACGGTCTGCAGCTGCCCGTGCACGTCGCGCCATTCGCGCATGCGCGGATACGACAGAAAATTATCGCGGCAGATGCGCCGCAGCCCCTGCTCGCCCTGCAGCTTCCAGAGCTTCAGGAGCGCGAGGAAGTCTGAGTGCTCGTCGGCGAACTTCCTGTGGCGCTCGTCGGCCGCACTTTGCTTGCCGAGCGGCCGCTCGCGCGGGTCCTGCACCGAGAGCGCCGCGGCGATGACCAGCATCTGCTCGAGGCAGCCTTCGTCACGCGCGGCCAGCAGCATGCGCGCCACGCGCGGGTCGAGCGGCAGGCGCGCGAGCTCGCGGCCGGTGTCGGTCAGGCGGTTGTCCTCGTCCACGGCGCCGAGCTCGGCAAGCAGCGCATAGCCGTCGGAGATCGCGCGCGAGCTCGGCGCGTCGAGGAACGGGAAGTCCTCCACGCTGCCGAGGTTCAGCGCCAGCGCGCGCAGGATCACCGCGGCGAGCGACGATCGCAGGACCTCCGGGTCGGTGAACGCCGGCCTCTTCTTGAAATCCTCTTCGTCGTAGAGCCGGATGCAGATCCCATCCGCCACGCGGCCGCAGCGGCCGGCGCGCTGCTGCGCCGCGGCCTGCGAGATGTTCTCCACCTGCAGCATCTCCACCTTGTTGCGATACGAATATCGCTTGAGGCGCGCCTGGCCCGCGTCCACCACGTAGCGGATGCGCGGCACCGTGAGCGAGGTCTCGGCGACGTTCGTCGCCAGCACCACGCGCCGCACGCCGCCGGGGTGGAAGACGCGGTCCTGCTCGGCGGCCGAGAGGCGCCCGAAGAGCGGCAGCACTTCGGCGCCTTTCAGGTTCCGCTTCGCCAGCACCGCGGCCGCGTCGCGGATCTCCCGCTCACCGGGAAGGAAGACCAGGACGTCGCCGGGCCCCTCCCTGAACAACTCCTCCACCGCGTCGCCGAGCGCCTGCTCCTCCTCGTCGCGCGTGGTGTCCTCCGCGTCCCCGCCCACCGGGCGGTAGCGCACCTCCACCGGGTAGAGGCGCCCCGAGACCTCGATCACCGGCGCGTTGTCGAAGTGCTTCGAGAACCTCTCGGCGTCGATGGTCGCCGAGGTGATCACCACCTTGAGGTCCGGGCGCCTGGGCAGCAGACGCTTCACGTAGCCGAGCAGGAAATCGATGTTGAGGCTGCGCTCGTGCGCCTCGTCGAGGATGATGGTGTCGTAATTTCGCAGGTCCGGGTCGCCCTGCGTCTCCGCGAGCAGAATCCCGTCCGTCATCAGCTTGATCTGCGTACTTTTCCCCACCTTGTCGGTGAAGCGCACCTTGTAGCCGACGAGCGTTCCCAGCTCGACCTTCAGCTCCTCCGCGATGCGCGCGGCCACCGACCTGGCGGCGATGCGCCGCGGCTGCGTGTGGCCGATCAATTTCTTTTCTCCCCTGCCCATCTCGAGCAGGATCTTGGGGAGCTGCGTCGTCTTGCCCGAGCCCGTCTCTCCGCACACTATGACCAGCGGGTGCTCGCCGATCGCGCGCGCGATCTCCTCCCGTTTCTGGCTGACGGGAAGCGCGGGGTCGTATTGAACCTGCGGCCGCATTTGGCGCCCGAGGATATAGGATTGAGAGAACGCCATGGCCGGACCGACGAAGGAGTTCTGGGAACAGCGCTTTTCTGAGGGCAACACACCCTGGGATCGGGGCGCGTCGAGCCCGCAGCTCGGGAAGTGGATCAGCTCGGGGCTACTGAAACCCTGCCGCATCCTCGTGCCGGGATGCGGTTCCGGGTACGAAGTGGTCGAGCTGGCGCTGGCGGGATTCGAGGTGACGGGGCTGGACTACGCCGACAAGGCGATCGCGCGCGCGCACCAGCAACTGAAGGACGCTGGTGTCGACGCGACGCTCGTGCAGGCCGACGCGCTCACTTGGAAGCCGGATCGGCCGTTCAACGCGGTGTACGAGCAGACCTGCCTGTGCGCGCTGTATCCCGACCAGTGGCGGGAGTATGCGGACCAGGTGTACCGGTGGATCGTGCCGGGCGGGAGGTTGTTCGCGCTCTTCGTGCAGCTGCTGTGGCCGGATTCTGCGGCGGGCTCCATCCAGGGCCCGCCGTATCACTGCGATATCAACGCGATGCGCGCGCTGTTTTCGGAGCCGCGTTGGGCATGGGAGAAGCCGCCGTATCCGCGCACGACGCATCCGGCGGGGCTGGAAGAACTGGCGGTCGTTCTCGAGCGGCGAGCGTTGATGAAGCCCGCGGGTCTCAGTACGGCGTACCGTCCTTGCGCGTGAACTGCCACTTGTCGACAAGAGCGGTGGCTGCAGGCAAGCGAAGCTTGCCGGAAGACGGCCGCTCGGCATTGCTCCACTTTTCTTGCTGCAAGACGATGCGGTAGCCATCGCGGTCCTCATACGTACGCCCTCTTGCTCCCCAGTATGGGTTGAAGGGCGCGACTTGTTTGAACCCCGCGGCCAGCATGCTGGTGCAAGTCGCTTGCCACTCCAGGGCCGACGGTATGTAGAAGACCGCCAAGTGCTCAAGCGCAGGTGCGGGAGGCACAGGATGGCTGCGAGAGTGCGTGAACTCGAAGTGGTAGTCCGCACCCGCCACACCGAGCATTACGCCGTCGAAGCCGTCGTGGTTCTCGAACCTGCCGATGACGCGAAGGTTCAGGCCGCGACAGTACATGGCGGTGGTGCTTGCCAGATTGCTCACCGGCATGGCGATACGAAGATGATGCGGCATAGCGTTCCAAGACAAGGCAGCGCGGGGCGATGATGCCGCCCCGCACGTGCCTCGGATCAGTGCTTCATCGCGTCCCTGGACATCGCGTCCCTGGACATCGCATCCTTGGACATCGCGTCCTTGGACATGGCGTCCTTCTTCATCGCGTCGCGGGACATCGCGTCCTTGGACATCGCATCCTTGGACATGGCGTCCTTCTTCATCGCGTCGCGGGACATCGCGTCCTTGGACATCGCATCCTTGGACATGGCGTCCTTCTTCATCGCGTCGCGGGACATCGCGTCCTTGGACATGGCGTCCTGTGCGTAGACGGCCGAGCCGGCACACATGAAACACGCGGAAATCAGAGCTGCAGCGAGTTTGGTCATTGGAGTCTCCAAAAAATAGTCAGGGGTTGAACAGCAAAGGTGTCGCATCTTCAGTAATCGAGTTTCTTCATTCAATTCTCCATTCAGGTTGTCACGTGTGCGGATTGGTCTCGACAAGCTGCCGTTTCCTTTCACGCGACTGCTCAAGCTGCTCTCCGCCGTTCCATCGGCTTGATGGCGTACGGCATCCCCGCTTCCTCGAGGAAGATCGTGACCTTGTGGCCGTTGGGTGTCGTCCAGTAATAGAGATCGATCATTTGTATTCCCGAAATGCCTTCAGCTGGCGTGATGCGAGCGCGGCGAGCTACGCGGGTTCAACGGTGAATATCGCCCTAGATGCCGGCCCACCACTCGTAACCCTGGTCTTCCCAATAACCGCCTTTGCCGCCGCGGATCCTTTTGAAGCTCTCGACCAGTTCAATCCGCATCACGTACTTCGCGTGCTTGTAGCCGAGCTGCCGCTCCACGCGCAGGCGCAGCGGTGCGCCATTGGGTATCGGCAGCGTCCGGTCGTTGAGCTCGTAGGCCAGGATCGTCTGCGGATGAAACGCATCCTCCATATCGATGCTCTCGTAGTACGGGCTCGTGCCGTCGCTCTCCATCGGGTCGGCGCAGTGAAAGACGACAAATCGCGCTTGGGTCTTCGGCTGCGCGGCCTCGAGCAGGGCCGCGAGCCGGGCGCCCTTCCATTTGCCGATCGCGCTCCAGCCTTCCACGCAATCGTGGCGCGTAATCTGCGTGCGGCTGGGCAAGGCCCGCAGCTCGGACAGCGACAGGCTTACCGGCCTCTTGACCAATCCGCCGACCTCGAGCCGATAGGCATCAAATCCTCCCGCGGCGAGGGCCGCGTACTCGGGGCTCGCTGGCATCGCGGTACCGTTGCTGCGGAAAGTGGGCGAGAGGTCCGCCTCGGTGAACTCCTGCGCCATCGCCCGGCGCGATGCGATCAGATGCTGCACCGCTTCGGTCAGCTGCTCCCCGGTGCCCAGCACCTTTGGGAACCATTCCGTTTGCGACAGGGCGTCGCAACCCGAGAGCGCCAGGGCGCTCGTGGCGCCAAGGGTGCGGGCGAGAAAGCGCCGGCGCGACAGCTCAGCGCGCTCTTTCATCCACGACCTCCAGATTGACGCGGTAGCGCCCGGTGATCATCGAGCGCATGTGATTCCAGAAGCCGCTTGCGATCACCTCGAAAACGTGGATGAACACGAACGCGACCAGCAGCCAAGCGACAATGAAGTGGAGGGTCCTTGCCGACTGCCGGCCGCCAAACGCGTCGACCCAGCCCGGAAAGATCGAGTCGAGCCACGGCGACATTGCAAGACCCGTCAGCGCGACGAGCGGCAGCAGCACGAAGATCACGCCGAGGTACGCGAGCTTCTGCAGCACGTTGTACTGCTTGGCGGCCTCCCCCGAGGGATGCCGAAAACGGAGGTGGTCCAGGACCGAGCGCCCGATGGAGCGCCAGTCAGCGGCGGTGGGCGCCAGATCGCGTCCGAGATGCCGGCTCGCGATCGAGTACGCGAGGTAGCACAGGCCGTTGATCACGAACACCCAGGCGAAGAAGAAGTGCCAGCGACGGGCCATCGCGAGCCAGCGGTTGCCGGGCAGCGTGAGCCAGCTCGGGAAGGTGCGCTCAACGACATGTCCGCCGGGCCCGCTGCCGGCGCCCAGCGCGCCCGTGGTCACGTACTCGCGGCCGAAGGCGCGCGCCATGCCGATCACTTGGCCGTCGGTTTCGCGCGCCGTAATCTGGAACACCGGCCCGCTCCCGGTGTACGAGGACTTGCCCCAGTACAGCGCGGGATGGGCGCTGAAGATGTTGAGCCCGCTCATGAGCAGGACCGTCAGCGCTGCCACGTTGATCCAATGCATGACGCGCACCCCGACCGCGTGCCGGCAATACAGTTGGCTGCCCGACACTGCGCTGGCGTTTGCTGATTGAGCGGAACTGCTGGACGACACGGTTGTTCCTCACGAAGCCTGCCACGACCTTCGCGGCGGGACGGCAAGGTACACGCGGTACGGTATTCCTGGAAGTCGATAAAGCGGTATAGTTTGTATTCCATAATGGAATGAAAGGAGAGCGGTAGATGGATCGACTGACGGCGATGGCCGCCTTCGTCCGTTGCGTCGAACGCGGCAGCTTTTCCGCGGTTGGCCGGGAGATGCACATGACACAGCCGACCGTCAGCAAGCTCATCGCTTCGCTCGAGAGGCATCTCGGCGGCAAGCTCTTTGCCCGTTCCACCCGCCACCTTGGCCTGACTGCGGAGGGCCGACGCTTCTACGAGCAGTGCCGGACGATCGTTGACGCCGTCGACACGGCCGAGGCGTCGTTCAAGACCGACCGCGACGAGATCGCAGGGGCCCTCCGTATCGCGACGTCGGTGAGCTTCGGCCGGACGCAGGTCATGAGCCGCATGCACGCGTTCATGCGGCGCTACCCGTCACTGCGCATCGACCTGCAGTTGAACGATCGGTTCATCGACATCGTCGAGGAGGGGATCGACGTCGCTTTTCGCATCGGCGAACTGAAGGACAGTAGTCTGATCGCCCGGCGCATCGGCACGACCTATCGCGTCACCGTCGGCGCTCCGGACTACTTCGTGCGGCATGGAGAACCCAAGCGCCCCGAGGATCTCAAGACGCACAACTGCATTCTCTATACCGGCCTCGCTTCGCCGCACGAATGGCCCTACACGCGCGACGGGCGCGCCTGTCCGGTTCGAGTCTCGGGGAGCTTCCAAAGCAACAGCGCCGAGGCGGTTCGTACGGCAACGCTTGCCGGGATCGGGATCGCCCTCTCGCCCGTCTGGCTGTTCGGTGAAGACATCCGGGCCAAACGCCTAAGGGTCGTCCTCGCGGACTATCGCCCGAAGCCTATGCCCGTCCATGCGCTTCTGCCGGCCAATCGGCGCTATTCGGCAAAAGTCAAAGCCTGCGTGGACTTCTTCCAGGCCGAATTCGAAACCGATCCGTTCGTGTCAGCGTATCGGTTCTGAAATTTCAAGGGCGAACTCCAAGATCGAATTTAGGGCTCCGCGCACCTGAGTGGTCTAACGTTTGAGCTCAGCGGCGGGCCGGCAGTGCGATTGCCAATGGCAAGATGCTGACGGCCCGTCCGCTCTGGAGCGAATTGTTAGGGGGCATTCTGTAAGGCCCTCACACGCAAGAGAACTGGTATTCGGGGATTTCCAGTCACACGACCCGATAGTGTACCTAGGACAGTAACAGGGCGATTTTCGGCAACCTTGATCAGTAATTCGGGCGGCAATACTAGCTGCACGGAAGTAACACCCTCACGACGAACATAGATACGATCGCTTCCTTGACCTTCAATACAAACGGCAGCATTGAGATCTAGGATGGGTACGCGCTCGGCACGATCACCAGCCGCAACGCTTTCGTGGTGCACCACTCCTGTGAGGGCCGCCTCGCGCTCGTAAGTCAGACAACCTGCGACCGCCATTAGCGGAGCAAGGGCAAAGGCAACGGTGATTAATAGTCGCATAGCGTTGAATGCACCCTAACAGCCTGTTGAAAAATCCCCCGAACGATGCTGATGCTGTCGTGTCATAGTGGCAGCGTTGTTTGAGGGAGAAGAAGAATGCGCGGCCAAGTGGATCCTCAGAGCGGTTTGTTCAGCTACTTCTCGGT
>Ga0214472_10007608_pt1 | contig 11326 bp, 11 predicted proteins | sample RVTome_6_FD_207662 | JGI IMG/M metagenome (GOLD analysis project Ga0214472, IMG submission 207662) | Soil microbial communities from uranium-contaminated site in the Upper Colorado River Basin, Wyoming, United States - RVT140D175 | ecosystem: Environmental > Terrestrial > Soil > Contaminated >...
AACCCACCGATGAGCAGCTGATTCTCTATCTGCAGTATCCAAATGATGCCGCCGAGTTTTTCAAGTTTCAAGAGAAATATGGCCAGACCTATGTGCTGCCGCCTTCGGTCTTTTTTCGTAAGGGTGGCTTTGAGATAGGGGAGAACCTGGCCTTCAGGGATCATCACGGCAAGGAACATATGGTGGAAATCGGTCCTTCTCCGGTGAATGATATCGGAGAGACCAGTGTCTATCTCATCGTTGACCATCATCAGTCAATCTTTAACTTTAAGCCTAAAAGAAGCTACGGGCAGGGCGGAGAAACTCCCGATCTCAGCAAGGAGGAGATCCTCGATCTCGCCAAGGCGGGTGATGTACGTTCAATATTTACCGGGAAAATTGTCGAAATTTCTGTTGTTGAGGGACAAGAGGTGATGTTCGGCGACAGGGTGGCAATAATGGAGGCGATGAAGATGCAGACTCCCATTCTGAGCGAAATAGAGGGTATCGTCACCGCAATCCATGCCAAGAAGGGCGATGCCTTAAAACCTGGGGGCAAGATCCTGAAAATCGATCGGAATGAGTGACCAGGTTGGAAACGAGCCCGTTATAGGTGTATCTGTGCGGTGTGCTAGTGTTTAAAGAGCAGAAACAGTACACCGTTCAGGCAGGACCAGAGGAGTATCAGGCCGGTTGCGGCGAGGCAGATCATGGCCAGAACCTTATGACTGAATTTCTCCCTGTTTTTATCGGTGTAGCCGAGCAGATAGCCGAGCAGTGCCCCGGCAAGCATGCCGCCGCCATGGCCCCAGTTGTTGATTCCCGGCACCAGAAACCCGAAAACGCCAATAGCTATGGCCCAGCCACCGATCTGACTGAAGATATTCTGACCATAAACACCGCCACGACTTTTTCCGTAATAGAGCAGGGCTCCTATCAGACTGCAAAGGGCCGCCGAGGCTCCGATTGTTAACTGCACCCCGGCGATGCTGGAGAGAAAAAATCCACCGACTCCACCTAAAGTATAGAGGATAATTGTCCTGTTTATGCCAAATTCACTGATTACCAGAGGTGCCAGTTGACGAAAAGCCAGCATGTTGAAAACAATATGCAGGAGTCCGCCGTGCAGGTAGTTGGCAGCCAGCAGGGACCACCAGCGATGCAGTTGAAACACCGGGAGCGTGCCGGTCGAGCCAAGCACCAGTAGACTTTGGTTGCTTGGGGAAAGGAATTGAAAAGGACTGAAATTGAAGCTTTCGAATTTTGGATCGATGATGATCGAAAGCACAAACATGATGACATTTATGGCAATAATCATCGTAACCAACTGGTCACCATCGGAGATTGCGGAAATAAAAATATTGTTTTTAAGTCTGGATGCCGGTTTAATCAATCCACAAAAAGGACAGACAATATCGGAACGACTGATCAGTTTCCGGCAACCGGGACAAAGCAGGGAGTTTTTTTGATTGTGGTTTGACATTGTTGTTCAATTACCAGATACTTCAATGGTTGTTGTCTTGAATTAATAAAAACTATATCACCTGGGGATGTTATGTCGACAATACTTTACACCGATGATCACCATCAGTGCATTAAATTTGATAACCAAATCATAGGCGGCGAAGTTCAAGCGAATCAGTTCCTGATCAAACATGATAAACGGGGAATGCTGATCGGATGTGGTGGACAGCGGATTTATCAGAGTGTTCTTGCTGCTCTTTCCTCCCACCTGCCCGCCGGAGCACTGGATTACATTTTTTTGTCTCATCAGGATCCCGATATCGGCTCCGGGCTCAATCTATGGCTGCCGATATGCAAGGCTCAGGTCATGATATCGGCGCTTTGGACAAGATTCCTGCCGGCGTTTTGTGTGCAGGGATTACTGGAATCACGAGTAACTGCAATTCCTGATCAGGGGATGAAGGTCGAGTTGGCCGGCAGTCCTTTAGTTGCGGTACCGGGACATTTTTTATATTCCCCCGGCAATTTCCAACTCTACGACCCCGTCTCCAAAATTTTGTTTACCGGCAATCTCGGAGCTTCGACGCTGTCTCAATCGGAAAATATTCAAACCGAAGAAGAGCTTAGTCGCCATCTGCCGTTAATGGCTGTTTTCCATAATCGCTACCTTGCCGGAAACGAGGCTTGCAAGGGTTGGGCAGCTATGGTCAGGCAGCTGGATGTGGAAATGATCGTCCCTCAGTACGGTGCCCGTATTACCGGCAAACAATTGGTTGAGAAATTTTACCAATGGGTCGAGCAGGAGAAAACAGCCGTTAGTAATGGTGCCGGCGATCTGTTCAGGCTGACTGTTTGACGCCATGGCAAAGTAGGGGAGACTTCGGTTGGTTGTTCTTGGTCGACTTTGATCGGGAGCCGTAACGAAAGAGCCATTGGTTATTTCGTTACGGCTTTTTTGACAAAGGCTTATCGAGAAAAGTCTATTACCATATCTCATATTTTCCGGATGTAGAGCATTCGCATTCCGCATTCAGAAATTTAACCGCATAACCTTCTTCCTTAAGCATTCTGTAACCGATTTCTCCGCGACCTCCGGTCATACAGTGCACAACGATAAATTTGTCTTTTGGGATTTCGGCCATCCTGGCTTTCATCTGTTCAAGTGGGATCGATACGGCGCCTGGAAAATGGCCTGACTCGTATTCCGCAGGTGTCCGTGCATCGATTACACGAATCAGTTCTGAGCTGAGGGATTTGGTGAAATCGGTGATGCTGATTTCGCCCGGGCCGAGTTTTTTCTGCCAATCGATGGGGATGTCGTCCGTTGCGGTCAGAGTCGGTCCCTTCTGTAATTCATTTCCTGCATTCTTCCAGACCTCAAGCGCTCCATGAAAACCGATGGTGTTTTTGTAACCCCATTTGGTAATCATTTTGAGTGCTGCGTCAATCTCTGTACCGTTATCGGAATAAAGATAGATAGGAGCTCCCAAGCCTGCCGGGAAAGCATCTTCGGCATCTTCAAGCTCTGCAAACGGAATAGAATAGGATCTGGGAATATACCCTTTTTCCACCTTAGCCGTGCTCCGTAAATCCACAAGGACAATATTGCCTTCTGCAATATAATCGACTGTTGGAACTATGCGCTTGCCGCCTTTTTTCCAGGCAGGAAGACCATCTACATAAACAAAAAGTTTTTTATGACCCCATTTAGCCGCCAGACCGGCGGATTTCGGACTCATGGTTCAGGTAGCGCCCCCACAATAAAAGACAAGCTGTCGATCTTTAAATTTTTCCAGCAGCTTTGCCCCGTCGTCACCCATTTTAATTAGTTTGGAATAGGGAATGGAGATAGCGGCCGGGAGATGGCTCTCCTCATATTTTATAGAAGGACGGGAATCAATGACGACCAGATCCTTTTTGCCGGTTAAAAGTTCGGCAAGCTCTTCGGTTTTGATTTCTTTTATGCCTTCGGGCAGTTTAACCAGGGCTTTTTCCAGAGAGTTGGCTAGGTTTTCGCCGTTCACAATAGCGTATTCAACAATGATTGCTTCGCCTTCTTTGAACTCCTTTATGGATGCTGCTCCCTTGAGCTTCGTTTCGTCGGCGAATTTTAACAGGAAGAAACTCTGATCGCTGGTTGAAAGAGCGATTGTTTTAGCCTTTTGGGAGATGTTGCCGATCATCCCTTTTACGATCTTGGCTTCAGCCGGCATTTCAGTCTTTGCCGCATCGGCGGCAAAGACGAAACCGTCAATACCGGGTACCAATTCGCTTAAAATGAATACATTGGTTGCCAACAAGGCACTCAGTCCCAGCTTTAATACTGTTTTTTTCATTGTTCACCTCTTTGTTAAAGAACCCTGTCTGGGCTTAGAATAATGCCTACGTTGTGGTGGCATTTCCTTTAATACTTAAATTATTAACAGAAAAAAATAATCTTAAATGGGAAAAGTCCCTATCGCAAGCAACCGGTTTCCCGCCGCATTGCCAAAAAACAATGATTTTTGACCAATGAGACAAACTACACTGTCAATTATACTCAATTGAAAGTGAAAGGAACAGATAGTAATTTAACTATTTAATGTAATTTTAATATTCCGTAAATAACAAAAAAACAAGGAATTTCTCTTAGGCTGGACAGCTCAAGCGGTGAGGGAGGGAGGGCAATGAAAACCAGGTAGATATGGTTAAGAGATGTAGAGACATCTTACGGGGTGGTATGATTCAGCCCCGTAAGAGTTCAGTGGGAATTATATCTTGAAGGAATCTTTGAAAAGTTTTTCTATGGCTTCCCGACCGGCGTCGCTCAAGTAGCGGGTACCACTTCCCACAAAGGTATCATATTCAATTACGGGAGAATCTTCCTGCCAGCCTGCCTTCCAGGTAAACCACGTTTTCTGTGGCTGGTCGAATACATGAAGAGGGCGGTTGAACATTTTAGCCAGTTCCACGGCCCAGCCTGTTCCGCCTTTTACAGAACCATCTTCCTGAATCGCACCGACCACAAAAACCTGATGACCGCTATTGATCATATGGAAAATGGTTTGCAGAACTTTTCGAATCTTGTCGGTTTCATAATAAGTACGGTTGAGCATGCGGGATGCAAGTTCCATGCTGATATCACCCCGTTCAAGCTGTTCTTTCTTCAGGATAACAACATTATTTTCCCGGGATAGTTTATGGCCGTCAAATGAGTAGACAACATCTTTGATCCCGATTTTTTCTGCCATTTCACCGAAGGTGGCTTCGGCTCCTTTGAGACCGCTGCTGTATAAAGTGTACTTTGAAAGATCCATTTAATAACTCCTTTTGTCAGGAAACGAGTGAGATTCAGTTCTGGTGCAATGTACTCATAGTTCCGGTGAAAGGCAACATTTCCTGTTATTTTCAGGTGAACCGATTATTCTTTTTTTCTGCCCTTAACGAAAACACGGCAGGGAGCCGGATATCCCTCGACGGTCAACTGCGGGTTGGCCGTATCTATGTAATCATTGAACGATTCAAAGGTCATCCAGTCGGTCCGGCGTTGTTCCTTGTCCGACATAGGGTGGCTGCAAAAGAGATTGATATTGTCAAAGCCGGCTTTTTTCATCCAGTTACACAGGCAACTGCCGGTGGGGACAAAGTAGGTGCCCGGTACCTTGGCGTAAGTCTCGTCGGGAAAAAGGGCGAAAGGGTGGTTGCCGGGGATGGCCTGTGATTCGACTATCAGAGTTCCACCCGGTTTCAGAGCACAAAGTATATCGCGAAGTGTATCGATGGGCGAAGGACGATGATAGATAATCCCCATAAGAAACACCACGTCAAAGCAATTCTCAAAGAGGTTAAGATGCTCTATGCCAAGCAGGTCGATATCAAGTTCCGCTCTTCCGGCCATGGCGTTCAAGGCCTTGAAACAGTAATAATGTTGCACGGACGGCTCGAAACCGAGAACAAGCCGGGGATGCGAAGCGGCCATGCGAAACATGTAGTAGCCGTTGTTGCAACCGATGTCGGCGATAGTCTTGCCTGCGAGGTCGGGGAGTTCCGGGAGGAGCCGCTGCCACTTTCTTTCACTGCGCCACTCCGCATCAATGTCGATCCCGAACACGGAAAACGGACCTTTGCGCCAGGGCATAAAAGCTTTAAGGTTTTCAGTTATCAGCTGCCGCTCGTGCTGGGTGATTTCTTCGGGTTTTCCAATGACGACGGTATCTCCAGTGCAGTCGACATGATCTGCGTGATACCCTGCCAGATACTGAAAAGGATTTCGATAGCGCAGAAAGCCTTTTTTGTCTTGTGTGACCCAATTCCGGCGCTGAGTGTGCTCATGGATGATAGCATCCGCATGTGCCGAATCCGGTAAAAGAGAAAGGTAATCCATCGACGAAAAATCAATATTACGCTGGTTTGATTGCGATAAGAGAGGTGAAATTGAACCACTGAAAATAAGTCTCGGTGGACACAAAACCACTGTCTTTCAACATGGTTTTATTCTCTTCAATGGTAAAAGGAATAAGTACATTCTCCAGGGCTTCGCGCTTTTTGGCAATTTCGAGTTCCGAATAGCCGCGGGATTTTTTGAACCGGTAGTAGATATCGATATATTCACGATTGAGTCGCCGATCATGGGTTATGACTTTTTCGCTGATCAGCAGAATACCGCCGGGCCGGAGGTTGCGGAAAAGTCGCTGCAGAAAGCTTTCACGCTGCAGGGGCCGAATAAACTGCAGGGTGTAATTGCAAATGATGCCGCCTGCCCCTTGGTGGTCAAAGGCAGTGATATCTTCAAGCGAGAACGAAAGGCTTTGCTGTTTTGAATACAGTTCCGACTTGAGTCTTGCCTTGTCAAGCATTGGCACTGAATTATCAATGCCGACAAACCGGAGTTCTTTATGTTCCAGCAGGCGGGAAAATTCAAGCAAAGTAGTACCGGTGGCACAGCCGAGATCATAGACGGTATCTCCCTGCTGCAAAAAGCCATCGAGCAGCTGGGCCTGTGCCTCGATAACCTGACGATAAAAAGGAATGGAGCGATCCAGCATGTCGTCAAAGACTTCAACCACCCGCTCGTTAAAAACAAAATCTTCCTCGACGGATTCTATATTGAAAAGTGTATCTTTGGTTGATCCGGTCATCTTTCAGAATCCGTGCTATTTTTTGTACCAGGAGCTGTCGGCTTTTTGAAACCAGTGACCCGCCTGTCCGTTTTCAGCGATCATTTTCGCCCGCCGTTCTCCTACCAAATCGGGTGAAGCGCCCTGATTTATGCCAATTGCCTTGTAGACGGCAGCTCGGTCCGTGTTTTCGGCCTGTATGAGCTCCTGTTGTTGATTACCGCCGGAACGATATTCCAGAAAGCCCTTGTTGTTCTCGCCAATAACGCCCTGATCCTTCAGGGCGTTGATGGCCGGAATTCTCGCGGCCATTTGCTCTTTGATGGAGGCCGAGTGGCTAATGGTCACCACAAAAAGAGAACAGGCAATAAAAATGAAAAGAGAATTAACGAAGAAAAAGTTTTTACGCATTTTGCACCTCTATGTTTTGCACCAAAGTTATCCCTGCTTTTTATCCAGATCTCCGAAAAAATCATCAAGGGCTCTATCAACCTTGACGTTGATATCGATGGTGATGTGAATTGGCTTAATTTCTACTGGTTTTATCTCTATCTGATGTCGGGTGCAGGCTGGAGAGGTCAAGAGGCCAGCCAACAAAAGGATAAAAAAGACATGTTTATTACCTGCTGTCATATTACATATTCTCCATAAAAGATTGGATGTTTTTTCCATATCGAAACAGGTCCCGGATGGGGAAGCGAAAATTCACATCCAGTCTAATTGGATGCTGGAGTCCGGGACCCTGACTGTTCGGCACAATCTGTCCATTTTTATAGCCGAAAGGGAGGGGGGCTGCCGGTTTACCATCCAGCTGCATGGCAATCAGGAGATCATCCTGCCGGCTGTTAAAAGTAAGTTTCGTCCAGTTATACGAGAAATTTTCCAGGGCCTTCATTGAGTAATCAAGGTAAGCACTTGCTCCCGTGTCCGGCATGCCCTGGCGCAGCCGGCTTGTATCATTGAAACGGACTATACCACTATTGCCTGGTGTGGAAAACAGAAATCCATCATCAAAGACCACACCATTTTTATTGATGCTCATTGGCAGCCTGCCGTTCAGTGAACCCTCACCTTCGGCCTGATCAATGCCGAACTGAGCAAGCAATTCGGTGAAGCCCAATCGATCGCAGTAGAGTGTGGTTTCCAGATCTTTCATGTCGCCGGCGAGGGAAAAGCTGCCTGTCTCGAGCTTGCCGCCACACCAGTTTGTGCGGATTTTTTCCAGAAAAATCGATTGCTCATCTTCAATACGAAAGTGGATATTTGCATCGGACAATTTTATTTTGCCGAATGCCAGAGAACCGATTGTGCACAGCTGGCCTGGACTGCTCTGCAGAAGCGGCAGGTGGGGAAAGACAACACCGGCGTTTATATTCGAAAGTATGTTCTCGTGGTAGGACAGAGTGCCGTCCCGGTAAGCTACTGTGAGGTTTCCGGCAGGTATTTTGTCCGTTATATGAAATTCACCTTCGGCCGCAAGCTTGCCGTTAACAGAAAGTCCCTCCGGAAGCGCAATCGAGCGAGGAAAAGTGGCTGAGTCGAAGGGAGTTTCCGGAAGACGGCAATGAACAGAAACAGCAGCCGGCAGGCGTGTCGATCCATCACAGGTGAGTTGCAGGCCGGGAACAAAGGAGGTGGTAAATAACGTGGTGAAGGTAATTCCTGCAGGAGAGGGCAGGATGGTTGCCTTTAGCTTGCCACTCTTGATGTTTTGATACCTTATTTCCTCTATCTGTATGTCACCCGCTTTACCTGTTGCCGGGAGAGGGTATTGAAAAGGCAGCTGCAGCGAAAGGTTGACTAAAGTCGTCTCGCTTTTTTTGAGAGTGATTTCAGGAATTAAGCCTCTCAGGTTTGCCGTAATAGTTGAACCTTCGATAGCAATATTTCCGTCACTCTTGAAAGAACTGAAGGAGTAAATGTCATCGACCTTGAAGGCATCGCCTGCCAATTCATAATCGATCCTGGTTTCGGCCTGCCGATTGCTGCCATTCAGTTTTATTGTAATGCCGGAATTTGTTCTTTCGGCAAAAAGATGGCCGATACCGTTAAACTTTTTTTCCGATAGTTCCAATATCTCTATCCCGCCTTTCAGGTCGAGAGAAATCCTTTCCGGTTCGGCAAGGACAACATTGGCAAGGGCATATTCCGTTTTCCGGGTATTCCCATGCAACTGCAGAGTGATAGGTTTTTCTGTAGGGCCGTTTTTTAACAGAAAATCATCTTTCCTGAAAAGAAAGCCGGATAACATCACCGACGCTCTATAATCGATAACTTCGCTGAGCGATTGGTCAAAATTAGCTTTTCCGTCGAGAGAAAGACCTCCTGTCAGCTGAACGTCCTTGAAGCCGGGAGAGAGCAGGAGCAGCTGACCGATATCCGGTGCCTGTAACTGTAGCTGGGCCTCATATCCGTTGTCTACCGCTTTCAGCCCGAGTTCGCTGGTGAAGGCCAGGTCTCCTCTCACCAGTACCTGCCCTGAAAGGGCTGTAAGGAATTTCCTGTTCTCCGGCTGATCGAGAAAATCGAGGGAAAATCGGCCATCTATAATAAGGACGATTGGTTTCTGCGAGCCCCTGTGTATGGTAAGCGAGCAATTTTTAAAATTAATTGCCTCAACCGCCAGTGGCAGAAGGAAAGGGGAGGTATTATCTTCCTCCGTGACGGAAGAATCGTGACCCTGCAGCCCGCGGATGACCGGATGACCATTTTGCAAATCCAGCTGAAGTGAGGCGGAATCCAGAAGTAAGCCGGAAAATTTTTTCCGAAGGAGGGAGCGGGGAGTGTAATACAGTTCGAATCTGGGTACGGAGATGGTCGGTCGATCTTCGTCGGCCAGAGTCAATGTTCCCCTGATTTTCCGGGGGGAGAAGCTGGAGATGCTCAGCTCTTTTTCAGTAAAGGGGAGTTCGCTTATGAGCCGGGGAAAAAGATAGTGATCAACGAGATAGGGTACAGAGAGGAAAAAAAGTATACTTCCCAGCACGATCAGGATGGGGAGCGTGACCAGGAAATGGAATCTCTTTTTCATATATTTTCTGAATCTCTTCTTATTACAAGAGGTTGACTAGTTGAATGTTGCGAGGGAGGCTAATATTAGCCTTGCCTTGTCTCACTTCTGCCAGTATAAACGTATTGCTCAGGACTTGCATAGCAAATTGGTGGTATTCCGGACCGGGAAACTCTTTTCCGGTCTGTTCAGATAAAGGAAAAACAGGTTGTTGGTATGTCTAACGAAATAGATTTTGACGAATTGCTCAGTAAATATAAAGCAGATCCTTTCGACTACGTGGATGTTTTTGCTGTTCATACCGGTCGGGTATCATTCAAGGTAGTTGAAGGTGAAGAGGTAAACGCTGCCAGTGGTGAATGGCTGCAGATTCCTGGGACCCGCTTGTATGAAATTAACCGGGAACGCAATCCGAAAATAATCGCCGCCCAGACAAACGGCACGGTGGCGCAGATCAATACCGAGTTTGATGGCCAGTTTGTTGAAGCCGGCGAAAAACTCATGACTATCAAGCATCCTCTTAAGAAAAAAGAGATTATCGAGAATATCCTGAAAGAGGTGCTGCTCCTCTTTCCCGCTCCCGAATCGGCAAAATATTTTTTTGCCATGGATATCCAATCCCGTATAGAAAAAAAAGGCGCTCGGGCAGTAACCATCGAGCCGGGGGAGGAAATCCTGACCATGTCACTGATGAAACGGGATACACCTGTTTATTACAATGGGCAGCAAGGGGTTATTCATTCCATTTATTTTAAGCAGGGGGTTTCAGTAGCCCAGGGCGAACCGTTGTTCGGGATCTGCGCTCCGGAAAAACTCGCTCTTATACAGAAAATCATCACTCGGGTCAAAGCGGATTGGGATAGTGATCATTGATGGCGTTTTGAAAGTTCTTCAATCTACCTGGTTGCCGTGAAATTTGCGCATAACGCTTCCATGACGGAAAATAGGCCTACACCTGAAGCGGTTTTCAACCTGCTGCAACTGGCGTCTGTGAGGGAAAAAGCTTTGGCGGGCAGTTCGGTTGATGCGAAAGCAGTCGGGCGATATGGGGCTTTTGTCGGCTCCGTGATTGAAAGCCACTATTCCTTGCCAAGGGCAATGGACCATGCCCGCAGCCTCATTCAAAGAACTGTTCAGGCTGGAAGCTCAGTGGCAAGTGGAACGGTGATACTGGCGGATACGATGAGCCACTCCAAGGGGCGGTTCACCCGGCAGTGGCATGCACCATCGGGTGGGGTATGGGGATGTATGATCCATGCGAACACACTCTTGCCGCAATCCCGTCACTTTGTTTCCCTGGCCACGGGACTGGCCTGCTGTGAGGCTGTGCGCGAGGTCGGCGGGAAACAGGCCATCTTGCGCTGGGTGAACGATGTTTTGGTCGGTGGGAAAAAACTTGCCGGTTTCCTGGTGGAAAGTTACACGGATCCAATCCATGGTGAGGAATTTACCCTTGTCGGTTTCGGCGTGAATGTCAATAACTGTTCATTTCCCGCTGGCCTTGCCGATTCGTCTATTTCCCTCAGACAGCTCCTTGCAAGGGAAATCGATCTTTCAGCATTCACCGCTTTGTTTCTCGCCAGGCTGGCCTGGAATTTCGGTCTGCTCTATCATGAAGAGGCCAAAGAGTTGAAGGGAGAAAGCTTTTCCGGCAAAGGGGGCAGGCATCTGCTGCTGGAAAGATGGCTTGCCTCATCCGACACCGTCGGCAAAAAAGTTATCTACGGTTTTGACGTGATGACAGCGCCGCAATACCGGGCCGAAGTGCTGGGGGTTG
>Ga0214472_10007609_pt1 | contig 11325 bp, 12 predicted proteins | sample RVTome_6_FD_207662 | JGI IMG/M metagenome (GOLD analysis project Ga0214472, IMG submission 207662) | Soil microbial communities from uranium-contaminated site in the Upper Colorado River Basin, Wyoming, United States - RVT140D175 | ecosystem: Environmental > Terrestrial > Soil > Contaminated >...
GTAGCCGTAATACCGGGCCATACTTTCGGCCTCACAGGTGGCTGTTATTTGCGGGTGGCCTATGGCGCACTTGATAAAAATAATGCCGCAGAGGGAATCCAGCGGCTCACCAATGGTCTCAGAGCTATTATCCGGTAAAAAATCAATATAATTAGAATAAATGATCGAGGAGTTTCAGAAATGAGAATTTACAGCATGATATTTTTATTATTTTATGTATCTGCATCTATGGCCGCTGACAAGAAAGGCAACTATGCCATCTGGGGAGTAGGCAACAAATCCTGTCATAGCTATAACCTGTCCCGTGCTGCAAATGAAGATGATAAATACAAGGATTATGTTATGGGGTATTTCACGGCCTACAATCACACGGCAGATGAAACCTACAGTATTTCAAGAGACATGAATATTAATGAAGTACTGACCTGGATTGATGAGCAGTGTGAATTGAAGCCAATGGTCGGTTTTGAAGAAGCTTTAACGACCTTCATTATTGATAACCATGATGGCCGGATGAAAACACCCCCTGGAAACCGGGTTGGCCGCTGATTCAAAGTTACCCGGTCATGTCGCGATCCTGAAGCTCTGATTGATATTTCTATGCTGGGTGCTATCGCCGGCGACATAATCGGTTCAGTCTACGAACGAAATCCTGTAAAAAACAGGAATTTTAATCTTTTTTCATCAGACAGTATTTTCACTGATGATACGGTTTTGTCAGTTGCTGTTGCCAAGGTCCTGCTTTCGGAAAGGCAGGATTACCAGAAGGCATTCCGGGAATTTCACCAGCGTTATCCACACCAGGGATATGGTTACGGTTTTACCTGCTGGGTACAGTCAGACAGCAATAACCCCTATTACAGTTATGGAAATGGTTCGGCCATGCGGGTCAATCCTGTGGGTTGGGCTTTTGATTCCCTGCCAGAAGTTCTGCATGAAGCTGAAAAAAGCGCCATTGTCACCCATAACCATAATGAAGGTATTAAAGGTGCCCAGGCAGTTGCGGCAGCTATTTTCCTTGCCAGGACCGGACATTCCAAAGCATCCATCAAAGGCTATCTGAGTAAAGCATTTCAGTACGATCTTGACAGAACACTGGATGAAATCCGGCCAGATTATTCATTCAATGTCAGTTGCCAGGGTTCAGTTCCGGAATCCATCATCGCTTTTCTTGAATCGAATGACTATGAAGAGGCCGTACGCAATGCCATCTCATTGGGAGGTGACAGCGATACCATGGCCTGTATTGCCGGGGCCATTGCCGAGGCGTTCTATAAATATATTGATACGGTGATAATTGCTGAGGTATTTGAGCGACTGCCGGTAGATCTGTCCACCATAACCAGACAATTTACCGGAAAATATTGCCAATATTGAACCCATATACATCATAAAAAACTTGTAAAATCATGCTGTATTTCTCAAAATTAAGTACGGTTTTTCACCAAATTAATTGATAATCCGGCTAAAATCGGTCATTATTCTATGGACATTAGAACTGGGGAAAACCTCAGCCATTGGTTAAAGGTTTAACGGGAGAAAATAGATATGCAAAAATTGATTAAAATTTCAGTACTCGCTCTTTCCATGGGACTGGTTGGTGGATGCGCTGACATGACACAGGTCGAAGCAGCTAAAGCTGCTGCTGACGCTGCCATGGCCAGAGCCAATGATGCCTACAATCTGGCGCAAAATGCCCATACAGTAGGTTCAGAAGCTGCCTATGCTGCTGATCAGGCCAGCAGGAATGCCCAGGCCGCTCTGGAATGCTGTAATGCAAATTCCAGCAGAATGGATAAAATGTTTGAAAAGGCGATGATGAAGTAAAAACAAAAAATGCAGTAAATAAAAAAACCCCGAATATTTCGGGGTTTTTTATTTTTAAAGATGTTAATTATTGTTGATTGCTTATTTCCATATCAAGTCTTAAATCTACCCCCATTAAATTACTTTCGTGGTTTGTATTTTTACTTTCTTCAGCAACCACATATTCCGCCGCAGAAGCCTGTTTAAGTTCGGGCAAATGCAACCCGATGGGTATGGGTATCCCTTTTTGTTCAGCTACAACATTCCTGACCAGATCCCAATCGATTTCATAATGGTTCTTTTCAGTTGCTTCGATAATGTATTTAACAACTTCAGTCAGGCTGTTTTGCGAAAAATGTTCGCCATCTTCATCCAGGTAAGGATGTACCTCAAGATAGATAACCCCATCCAGCACGCCAATTTTGTAAGGCTGATTAATAATACTAACAGGTGTGCCGATTTTTACCCTGCTAAACAAATCCTCGATATGTTCAGGATAAAGCCGTATACATCCATGACTCACGCGCATACCCACACCCCAGGGTTTGTTCGTGCCATGTATCAGATATGCGCCAAGCCCAAGTCGCATGGCATAAGCGCCCAATGGATTATCCGGTCCGGCAGGTACGACTGCCGGTAATATATCGCCTTTCTCCTCATGCTCCTTTCGTATGGATGCAGGTGGTGTCCAGGTGGGATCTTTTTTCTTTTCTATGATTTGTGTTCTGGTATACGGAGTTGCCCAACCTTCACGGCCAACACCCAGCGGATAAGTGATGACCTGTATTTCTTCACCAGTCTTGATTTCAGGAAAATAATAAAGCCGCATTTCGGGAATATTTAAAACAATTCCTTTCCTCGGTGCATTCGGCAAGATAAACTTGCTTGGGAGTAATATTTCCTTACCTTCACCCGGAAGCCAGGTATCAATATCCGGATTTAACAGTTTCAGATCCTGGTAGCCGAAACCGTTTCTACGCCCGACATCAAGCAATGTATCACTGAATCCTGCGGCTTCTGTTCGCAACTCACCAATAACAGTGTCATCGCCCTTGAGATAATATATAACAGTTGCCATGGCATTCGTGCATACTGCAAAATTGATGGCGATAAATCCGATAACGGCCGATTTGCGTAAAGTATATTTTTTCTGTTGATGCATAACTTGTTTACTTAAATAAGCTCCAATAGTTGTCTACTGCAAAATTATAACCTCACAATCATAATATCAGCAAAATTACTGAAAAAATAACAAGATAACCACCCTCTTATAGTTCATTTATATGATTATCAGATTACTGTTGCGCCTGACGGTTCCATTTACATTGCTGCTTTTAGCTCTTCTGCCAGTAGCCGCTGCAGAATCCATAGCAGCCGTAGAACAATATGAATCTACATTCTCAAACCAGTCCGGCCACCATGAATTTAACCTTCTGGCAATTGCCAGTTTATCCAATGTAACCATAGATGGATTCAAAATCCACGAGCTCTCGGATCTGGCATGGGATGAAGATGAAAACCTGCTATATGCCCTTTCCGATAATGGTTATCTGCTACATCTGAGACCAGTCTTTGATGACAACAAATTGACGGATGTTCTGTTCATCAAGGGTTATTCATTACGAGACAAAAACAACAAATCACTGAGGTTCAAGGAATCCGATAGCGAAGGTATCGTTATCAAAAACAGCAATAATGGCATTCAGGGTGACAGCAGACTAATTGTCAGTTTCGAACGCATACCCAGACTGATTCAGTTCACCACAGACGGAAACATGATTGCAGAAATTCCATTGCCTGTTGAATTGGCTGATATTAAAAATTATCAAGGCGAAAACAAATCTCTGGAAGCTGTCACTAGTCATAACCAATTTGGAATAATTACCGGACCGGAACTTCCCTTGATTACAAAACCCGGCAGCAATGCCCTCGATATTTATTCGCTTAATGGAGAATACTGGAGTTTCCCCGTACATAATCAGCATTACGGCGCCCTTGTTGGAATGACTATTATGCCTGATGGCAGTGTGCTTGCACTGGAGAGGGCTCACGGGGGATTGTTCCCTGCAACAGAAATTACCTTGCATCGTATCGTCCTGGACAAGGATAAATCAGGTTCAGAAAAAATTTGTTCGTTTGGGCCGGACAACGGATTGCTGAATGAAAACTTTGAAGGTATCACACGGTTCCGGGGTGATACCTATTTCATGATAAGTGATGATAACAATCACCCGTTGAAAAGGACCCTGCTGGTATATTTCTCAATTACCGGGAAACAGCAGTAATTTTGAAACAATCTTTACTTTTCCATCAACCTTGGCATTAACTCCACCAGATTACATGGTCGCGTGCGGTAATCCAGTTGCTGGCTAATTATCTTGTCCCAGGCCGTAGCGCAGGCATTAATTGAACCCGGCAAACAAAAAACAAAAGTGCCATTAATTACACCGGCAATAGTACGGGACTGAATAGTTGATGTATCGATCTGTTCGTAGGAGATCATGCGAAACGTTTCACCGAAACCATCGATCTCCTTGTCCAGTAATACACTTACTGCTTCCGGTGTGCCATCCCGCCCGGTAATCCCGGTACCACCTGTCGTAATGATTGCCTGGATATTGTCATCAATACACCAGTTGGATACTGTTGCGCGAATTTTATAGACATCATCCGGAACAATTTTTTTATCCCGCAAAACATGGCCGGCTTCTTTAACACGTGTGCCAAGCAACTGTCCGGATTTATCATCCTTTTCCGTGCGTGTATCGGAAACTGTCAATATGGCAATGCCAATGGGGATAAATTCTCTTTGCGTAGTCACGATATGTCCAGGTTTTCAAGTAATATACTGACTGTACTATACAATACTACCTATGATGCCTGAAGAGAATCATAACAAACTTTCTACAATGCGGCTGGATAAGTGGTTGTGGTGTGCGCGTTTTTATAAAACCCGGGGTCTCGCGGCTGATGCAATTAAAGGAGGCAAGATTCTGGTTAATGATGAAAAACCGAAACCATCCAAAAGCATACAGACAGGTGTCCAGCTCAAAATAAGGCGAACTCCATATCAGTTTGATATCACAATCCTGTCTTTGGCCAAATCAAGAAAATCGGCAAAGGAAGCTGCTTTGCTTTATCAGGAAACAGAAGAGAGTATTAAAAAACGTGAAGAGATGTCCGTGCAATTGAAACTGGATGCTATTAATCAGCCACGCACTATCGGGCGTCCTACAAAACGTGACAGGCGACACATCATCCGTTTCAAGACAAATGGAACCACTGATTAATTAGAATTACCGGGATCAATTATGGTTTTCAGTGTAGGGATTACCCCAGGTGCCTTCAAAAAAATTCATGGCAATCGGGTTACGTGCCCGATCTGCAAATTCTCGCTCCCTGATCTCACCTTCGATTTTATCCGTTGGCAATTGATAGCCGACTGTCATCATGGCCATCGGTGTGTATTGTTCTGGAACAGAAAACAGTTTTCTTGATTTGTCCGCATCAAATCCACCCATCTGGTGCACCATCAAACCAAGTTCAGTTGCCTGTATGCATAAACTCATGGTAGCAGCACCGGTATCATGTTGCCCCCAGCGGTTGGGCTTGCCGGTTTTAGACATGATGCTGTCTGCGATGGATAAAATCAGCACCGGTGCATCCTTTGCCCAGGATTGATTGCCTTCTGCAAGACAGGTATATGCCCGGTCCCATGCGGTCTGATTTTTATTTTTATTGCAGATAATATAGCGCCAGGGTTGATCTCCAAAACAGGAAGGGGCCCATCTTGCAGCTTCCAGCAATGCAATTATATGTTCTTCGGAAACAGGTCTGCCTGCATCATAGGCACGCCCACTCCAGCGTTTTGCAATCAAATCATTCACCGGAACTGCAGTTTTGGCTTTTTTATCAAACATTGATGTCCTCTAAGCTTTGTTATCTGCCTACAATTGATTATATTGTTCAATCATAACCAATAATGAAGATCAATCCCAATGCCACAACATATCGTTTATCAGAAAATCTTCGATAACCTGGAAAAAGTAATCAAGGGGCAATCCGGATCAATTCGTAAACTGCTGGCCGCTTTTTTCAGTGGCGGCCATGTATTACTGGAAGATGTTCCCGGCACCGGCAAAACCACGCTTGCCAAGGCACTGGCACGAAGCATCGCAGCGGAATACCGGCGCATACAATTCACGCCCGATCTGCTGCCGACCGATATACTTGGTGTATCCATATTCAATCCACGCGATCAGCAATTCAGCTTTCATGAAGGTCCGATCTTTACAAATATATTGCTCGCTGATGAAATTAATCGAGCTTCACCCCGTACCCAATCTGCCTTGCTTGAAGCCATGGCTGAATCACAGATCAGTATTGATGGTGAATTGCTGCCACTGGATAAACTGTTTTTTGTCATTGCAACACAGAACCCGATTGATTATCACGGTACCTATCCCTTGCCGGAAGCACAGATGGACCGGTTCGCCATGCGACTGAAGCTCGGTTATGTCGCACATACTGAAGAAGTATCCATTTTAACTGAACAGAATGTTATACATCCTTTGGAAAGCATCACGGCATGTGTCAACAAGGCAGATGTGATTAAAATCAAGGAAAGCATTTCTTCCATCCGCATCAGCGAGGAAATCAAAAATTATATCGTCAGCATTATCCGTGCTACCCGTCACGCTGAAGGCGTGATCAATGGCGCAAGTCCGCGTGCATCAATCTCCTTGATGAAAACCACACAGGCACTCGCCCTGATTGATGGCATGGAATTCGTGACACCTGATCATGTACAGGAAATTATCATGCCGGTTGTAGCACATCGCCTGATTCTGGATTCAAAGGTGCGTTTCTCCGGCAAAACTGCCGAAGATATACTTGGAGATATACTGGAAACCATACCAGTTCCCGTATAATTATTGTGTATGTGATCAGAAAACTTCTCTTTCGTAATTTTTTAATTGTTTATCGCGTCAGTCAATGGATACGCCGGCACTTTACCCATGCCGGCATGCTGATACTGGTTGGCCTGGTGGCATCAGCCATATTCGGCCTCAACATCAGACAAACCCTTGCCTACCAGATATTCCTGCTGCTGCTCAGCGTATTGCTGCTGTCTTTTATTTCTGTTCTGGTTTTCAGGGGAAAATTCAGGTTCAAACGGTTACTGCCTGAGTATGGAACGGCTGAACAAAAACTGGAATATGGCATCCAGATTGAAAATTTATCGCCACTGAAATTTCATACACTGACATTAGTGGACGAACTTGAATCCAGCCTGCCTTCATTTGAACGTTTCCGTAAAGCAAAAGACATCCGGGACAAACAGCGTAATTTTTTTGACCGGATAGTCGGTTATCCACGTCTGGTAGCACTGATAAGGAAAATCCGTGGCGGCCAGATACAACCTGTGGAGACAGGTAATATTGCGGTGAAAGACAAGATCCTGCAAAAAATCATATTACAGCCGGTGCGCAGGGGTTATTTGAGATTCGCATCGATTGCCATAGGCAAATGTGATCCCTTCGGGCTGTTCCGCCGGTTCAAAAAATATGAACACAAGGATTCATTACTGATACTGCCGAAGCTTTATGATTTTCCTCCAGTCAATCTGGGCGGACAAAGAAAATACCAGCAAGGAGGTGTCAATCTCGCATCCTCAGTAGGTGATTCCGAAGAATTCTTTTCATTGCGTGATTACCGTCCAGGTGATCCCATTCGCACTATCCATTGGCGCAGTTATGCCAAAAAAGGTGCGCCCGTTGTCAAGGAATTTCAGGATGAATATTTCTCAAGACTCGGTCTGGTACTGGATACCTGGGCAGGCAACAAGTCAGAGATTGTATTTGAAGAGGCCGTATCTGTTGCTGCCTCTATTGCTATATCAAGCACGCAACAGGACAGCCTGATGGATCTGATGTTTATCAATGACCAGGTATATCGTTTTACTTCCGGGCGGGGACTGGCAGGTATCAATAACATACTCGAAATACTGGCCTGTGTTGAAAGTGCAACAGAAGAAAATATCAGCGAACTTGAAAAATTATTAATGAACCATGTCACCGACACCAGCGGATTTATTTGTATATTTCTGGACTGGGATGAAAAACGGCAAAAAATGATTAAAATGCTCAGGTCTGCCAGCATGCCTGTTATGGTTTATGTTATCAACATGAATGCTGATAACGAGAATTTCATGACAATGACTTCACCTGAACATTCTGATTATTTTCACGTACTGCAAGCTGGTGATATTGAACATTCACTACAAGGCATACCCCGGATAATGTAATGCATACTGAAATAAACAAATCCGGCTATGTTTTATTCCCACCTGCTCCACCATTCCTGACGGGTTCTACCCTCATGATCTGGGGTTGGCAATGTGATTTCATATTCTATGCACTTGCCATGGCTGTGCTGCTTGAATCCGCAAGGTTTGTACACTGGCGCACGCCCATCAATGACAAGGAGTTTAATCATATTTCTGATTTGAGCAGCGTGATATTCTTGATTGTTGTCGTTTATGTTTTTGCAACACGCTCATACCACGGCATCTTTACCATACTTTCATTACTGCCATTTCTTTTGTATCTGTTGATATTGACGCAAACCTGGAGTGTGCAGGGGAATATCAAACCCGGCGCACTCTTTATCAGCATGCGCAAAACAAACCCGGATGATCCTGATTCAAATAATTTTGGAATTGATTTGTCATTTCCTTACCTGATTGTCTGCCTCATTGCCGCCAGTGCAGGCAACCAGCAGGAAAATCTGTTTTTTGTTTTTGTGATTATACTCGTCGCCTGGACACTCTGGTCATTGCGCCCGCAACATGCCCGGAAATATGTGTGGCTCTCCCTAATGCTGATTTCCATTGCAACTGCATATGCAGGACAGGCGGGATTGTATCGTTTACAACACTACACCGAAGCAACCTTTCTGCAATGGTTTGAACAATTCATGTGGCGCAGTCGCGATCCGAACCGCACCACCACAGCAATAGGTTCACTTGGCAAACTGAAACTTTCGGACCGGATCATGGTGCGTGTAGATACCCGCGGGAAAAAATTGGACAGCCCCTTATATCTACGGGAAGCCAGTTACAATAATTATGCTTATGGCGTCTGGACCAATTTCCAGCACACATTACGCCTGATAGACCCGGTACCTGCAGGCCGCCACTGGATCATTAATGAAAATATTACCGCTGATGAACGCGTCACCATCAGCTTTCATCTGGATGAAGAAAAAGCCATTATTCCTGTTCCCATGGGGCTAGGCAGTATCAGCAAGGTCAGCGCAATAGAAATTGAGCACAGTCCATACGGTGCATTATCGATGGAATTGAATCCGGGCTGGGTAAAATATGATGCGATATTCAATGGCACACAGGTAGATGATGCGCTACCCGGCAAGGATGAACTCGAAATACCACCAGTTTATAAGAAAGAACTGCTTGAACTGGCAGATCAACTCGGACTGGATATACAATCACCGGCACAACGCATTGAAACGGTAAAACGGTTCTTTGCAGACAACTTTGAATATTCCCTCACCCAGACTGAACGCTATCCGCGCGGCAAATACCTCAGCAAATTTATATTTGAAACACGCAAAGGACATTGCGAATATTTTGCTACGGCAACCGCACTGCTCCTGCGTGCCGCGCAAGTCCCAACCCGATATGTGGTCGGTTATGCCGTTGATGAATACAGCCCGCTGGAAGGACGTTATATCGGCCGTGCCCGGCATGTACATTCATGGGTAGTCGCTTATGTTGATAATCAATGGCAAATGATAGATACAACTCCACCGGTATGGTCACCGCTTGAGGCCATGGACAGATCTTTCATAGAACCGCTGGTAGATCTCTGGTCATGGATTTCCTACAAGCTTTCCACCTGGGGCACTGATGATGCAGACAGTGATACTACAAGTATTCTTTACTGGCTGCTGGTCCCGGTATTACTTTATTTTCTCTGGCGCATGTTTATCAAGGACAGGGTACAAAATACAAAACTGCGCGTGAAAGATAAACAGATGATTATTCACCGTGCAGGCATTGATTCCGCATTCTATCAATTGCTCGCTGCTCTTGAAGCGCGTTATGTCCCACGCAAAACAGGTGAAACAATCTCTGCCTGGTTGGCAAAAATAGAAAAAAATATTCAGGTCGCAGAGTTACGTGAATTACTTATTCTGCATTACCGTTACCGGTTTGACCCAGCAGGACTGGATAGTACTGAAAAACAAATCCTGGAAAGTAAAGTGAAAGAACAACTGGCAACACTAGAATAATTTGCCGTCATTCCGGAAGCCGAATATATATGGAGTGTATACGGAGAATACCGTTTTACGATCATGCATTTTGAACCTTTTTTCAATATCACGTCGACAGACATGGCTATTTTAAGTCAACTTTACCAATACGCTTCCAAGATCCCGTTGTTAATTCTTGTCTCATATTTTCTTAACGGTCTGTCGCCGTTTTCTATGCATTCACCTGTGGTGATATCGAATTTCCAGTGATGTTTCGGGCATGTGAGGATGTGTTCGGTCAGCGCCAGATAGGGGATGTTGGTAACCTGATGTGGACAACGGCTGTCATAAACATTTATCAGATCTTTCTTGCGGTAAATAAAAATTTCCCGATCATCACATTTAACGCGCGTCGTGCCTTCGATGATATCGTCAAAGAGCATGACCTCATGCCAGTTTGACTGGCTGCCCAGTGCTTCCGGTCTGAATTCCGGAATGTCCAGCTTTATAATAATATCGATTGCCCAGATAATTTTACTCAGCCCCAGTATCGGAAATGCAGCGAACAAGGCATCAATGATTTCATCGGCTGTTACGCCTGCCTGTAATGCACGTGAGAGATATTGCCTGAATCCGGTTTCAGTCTGGTTATCGACCTTGGTGATGACAGAAATCAGGGCCCGGGTTTTTTTATCGAGGTGAGTTCCCGATTTCTTGATGAAATCAAAATAGGACTGCATGGCCTCGGGCCTGACCTTCATCAGATAGTTCAACGCATCACTCATGTTTTATTCTCCACTTTCATTATCTGTTTCGGAGCTGCCTGAACCCATTCGTTTGGGCATGGAAACAGTGAGTAGTTGACCTGCCAGTGTTGGCAATTCTTTTGTCATTATAGTTTCGACGGGGCTTGCATAGTCATAATGGACAAACATGATATGCAGTTTCGGGTCCGCTGTTTCCACTATTTCTTCACTTTGTTTGAATAAATGCGATCGCGTAATTACTTTGTGTACCGGAATTTTAAGCGCCAGTATGTCCGGTTTGCCATTGTCAACCTCACTGCAGGCATTACGGTTATTTTTCTGGAAACAACGTGCATGCACTTCCACCACTGGTGCACCTGTTACTTCATCCACCGTTTTGAAATTGACCTGGACATAATCCAGGGTTGCCGTCTTGCTGGTCCCAAACCAGGCCAGATAATCACCCAATAAAAACAATAAAAATCCCAATGTAGTC
>Ga0214472_10007611_pt1 | contig 11324 bp, 10 predicted proteins | sample RVTome_6_FD_207662 | JGI IMG/M metagenome (GOLD analysis project Ga0214472, IMG submission 207662) | Soil microbial communities from uranium-contaminated site in the Upper Colorado River Basin, Wyoming, United States - RVT140D175 | ecosystem: Environmental > Terrestrial > Soil > Contaminated >...
ACCGCGGTGTATTCGTCACCGACGGTGTCCGGATGAACAATGAAAATGTGCTCGTAGGTTCTCATGTACTATTCTCCTCTTGAGTTTGTAGCCCCGGATCCTGTCCGGAGCAAGGAGCGGGTGCCAACGGACAAACTGGCGGCCTGCTGAAAATCAACATTGTTTATTAGCACAACCCGGGCCGTTTTTCAACGTTTTTCCCTTTCGCCCGGATTATTCATGATGTTTGGCCGGACTTTTTGCGACGCCAATGGCTCGCCATCAGACATTGAAACGGAAGTGCATGACGTCGCCGTCCTTGACGACGTACTCCTTCCCTTCCAGGCGCATCAGTCCCTTTTCCCTGGCGCCGCTCTCCCCCCCGGCCGAAAGATAGTCTTCGAAGCCGATCACTTCGGCCCGGATAAAACCTTTTTCAAAATCGCTGTGGATAACGCCGGCGGCAGCCGGCGCGCGGAAACCTTGCGGGACGGTCCAGGCGCGAACCTCCTTGACCCCGGCGGTAAAGTAGGTGATCAGCCCGAGCAGATGGTAGCCCGCCCTGATCATGCGATCGAGCCCCGATTCGCCCAGACCGAGTTCCTGAAGAAATTCCTGCTTCTCATCGGGCCCGAGTTCGGCGATTTCCGATTCGATTTTACCGCAAATGGCCACGAATTCGGCGTTTTCGGTGGCGGCCAGGGCACGAACCTGCTCAACAAAGGGATGCTTGCCGGCCAGGTCGTCTTCCGCCAGGTTTGCCACGTAAAGCACCGGCTTGCTGCTGATCAGGTGAAGTTCACGCACCAGCTTCGTTTCATCGGGGTTAAATTCCAGGGTGCGCACGGAACCTCCCTGATTGAGGCATTCCCGCACCCGTATCAGCACCTCCAGCTCGGACTGCAGTTTCTTGTCGCCGCTGCGGGCCTGCTTCTGGGTGCGATTGATACGTTTTTCCACCGTATCCAGATCGGCCAGGTTCAGTTCTGTCTGGATGACTTCGATATCCCGTTGCGGGTTGACACTGCCGTCGACGTGCACCACGTTATCATCATCGAAACAGCGAACGATATGGGCAATGGCATCGGTCTGCCGAATGTTGCCGAGAAATTGGTTGCCCAGGCCTTCACCCTTGCTGGCCCCCTTGACTAACCCGGCGATGTCGACAAATTCGATGGTGGTCGGCAGGACCCGTTGCGGGTTGACGATCTCCGCCAGTTGGTCCAGCCTGATGTCGGGCACGGCGACCATGCCGACGTTGGGCTCGATGGTACAGAAGGGATAATTGGCCGACTCGGCCCCCGCTGAGGTGATGGCGTTGAATATGGTCGACTTGCCGACATTGGGCAGACCGACGATCCCGCATTTGAATCCCATTTATGTGTTCCCGCGCAAAGAATTTATAAGCCGAGCCAACCGTGGTTTTCGGCCCCGGTATTTCACGGTTGTGGATAGTAAAGCATAAAAGACGATAGCCGGGATAAGTTCCCGGCTATCGTTGACATCCAGTTTGGCACTACCGGCCGGATCAGATCAACAGCGGTGCAATGACCAGCGAAACGACGCTCATCAGCTTGATGAGGATGTTCATGGCCGGACCGGAGGTATCCTTGAACGGGTCGCCGACGGTATCGCCGACCACCGCTGCCTTGTGGGCATCGCCGCCCTTCTTCTCGCCGTCCAGTTCACCCTTTTCAATGAACTTCTTGGCGTTGTCCCAGGCGCCGCCTGCATTGGACATGAACAGGGCCAACAGCACCCCGGTCAGAGTGGCGCCGGCGAGCATCCCGCCCAGGGCCTGTTTTCCGAGGAGCATCCCGACCAGAACCGGGGCGATTACGGCGACAACGCCGGGCAGAACCATCTCCCTCAGGGCGGCGCGGGCCGAAATATCCACGCACTTCTCCGACTCGGGCTTAACACCAGGTTTGCCTTCGAGCAGACCGGGGATCTCGCGGAACTGTCGACGAATCTCATCGACCATCTTGCCTGCAGCCCGGCCCACGGAAGTCATGGTCAGAGCGGCGATGAAGAAGGGAATCGCTCCGCCGATCATCAAGCCGATGACCGTAAGGGGCTCGATGAGGTTGATGGCTTCGAGCTTGACAGCAGTGGCATAGGCGGAGAAAAGAGCCAGCGCGGTCAGGGCCGCCGAACCGATGGCGAAACCTTTGCCGACAGCGGCGGTGGTGTTGCCAATGGCATCGAGACCGTCTGTTATCTTGCGCACCTCGGGACCGAGACCGGCCATCTCCGAGATGCCGCCGGCGTTGTCGGCGATCGGGCCATAGGCATCAACGGTCATGGTCACACCGACGGTGGCCAACATGCCAACGGCAGCAATGCCGATGCCGTAAAGGCCGGCGAAGTGGTTGGCGACAAAGATGCCCACGCAGATGACGAGGATCGGAGCGACGCAGCTTTCAAGTCCGACGGCCAGGCCATGGATAATATTGGTGGCCGGGCCGGTCTTACTGGCATCAGCGATGCGGAACACCGGTGCAGAGGAGGTGTAGTACTCGGTAATCAAGCCGATGCAGATGCCGGCGAGAGTGCCGGCAAGAATGGCCCAGAAGACCCCGTTACTGATGTGCATCGCCCGGGTGATGAAAAAAGAGACCACCAGAAAGCCGCCGGCTGCCACAAAAGTAGTGTAGCGCAGGGCGGCCGCGGGATCGATGTTTTTCAGGAATTTCATGGAGCCGACGCCGATCAGGGAGAAGACCAGCCCCGACATGGCCAACACCAGCGGCAACAGCATGGCGTTCGCCTGAGTCAGCTTGAAAAGATCGGAGCCGATCTCGACCGGGCCGCCTGCCAAGGTGCTCATCAGCCCCGCTCCTGCGGCAGCGGCGATGGCCACGGTGGCAATGATCGAACCGACGTAGGACTCGAAAATGTCGGCCCCCATGCCAGCGGTATCGCCAACGCAGTCGCCAACGTTGTCGGCGATGACACCCGGGTTGCGGGGGTCGTCCTCGGGAATGCCGGCTTCAATCTTACCGACCAGATCGGAACCGACGTCCGCCGCCTTGGTGTAAATACCGCCGCCGACACGGGCGAAGAGGGCGATGGATGAGGCCCCCATGGCGAAGCCGTTGATATAGACGGAAGTCTGGGGGTCACCGCCAAAGATGATATAGGCTATACCGACCCCGATCAGGCCCATCGAAGCAACCGACAGCCCCATGACGGCACCGCCGTTGAACGAGACCATCAGCGCCTTGCCCTGACCGTCGGTGCGGGCAGCTTCGGCAGTCCTGACGTTGGCATGGGTAGCCGCCTTCATGCCGATGAAACCGCAGAGCATCGAACAGAGCGCGCCGCCAAGAAAGGCCAGCGCCGTATTGAATCCGAGGCTGGGCGCCAGGACTATCAAAATGAAGACCAGCACAATGAAGACCGACAGCACCGTGTATTCGCGCCGCAGAAAGGCCATGGCGCCGCCCCGGATCGCTTCGGCGATTTCCTTCATCCTGTCATTGCCGACTGGTTGCGCCTTGACGACGTTGTACAACAGGATGGCAATCAAAAACCCCACCGCCCCCAGAATCGGAGCATACATTTGCAGTTCCATTTCGACTCTTTCCCCCTTGATTATTGTGAAATATCGCGATTGTTAAAAGCGTTCATGGCCTCCTGGACACCTTGCCCGAGCAGGATCTCCAGGGCCTTGACCGTATTCGCCAATACGCAATCCAGGCTCATTTTTTCCACGGCCCCGAAGGGCCGGAGAACGTAGCGGGCCACATCCTCCCCCGCCGGAGGGCGACCGACCCCCATCCGGAACCGGAGAAAATCCCCCGACTCGAGCACCGAGCAGATATGGCGAAGACCATTATGCCCGCCATGCCCGCCTCCGACTTTGATACGAAGGGTGCCAAATGGCAGATCGATTTCGTCGTGGAGGACGACGAGTTCGGCGGGCCCGACCCCCAGTGACTTGCAGGCGGAAGCGATGCTCGCCCCGCTCCGGTTCATGAAGGTCTGCGGCAACAGAACCATCACTTGCTGACCGGCCACCGATCCAACGCCGTAGATGGCCTGATGACCGTGCTTTTTCAGGGCAATGCCGTTTCCTGCGGCAAAAACCTCGGCAGCCATGAAACCGATATTGTGCCGGGTCTGATGATATTCAGGTCCCGGATTCCCCAGCCCGGCAATAATCTTCAAACCCTACCCGCCTATGCCTTTTCCGCAGCCGATGCGCCGGCTTCACCTTCGCCCTCGATACCCTCCTCGGCCTCTTCCTTGCGACCGCTGATGGTGAGGATGGTGAAATTACCCTCATGGGCAAGGGACACGCCTGCGGGAAGCTGAATATCATCGACATGAACAACATCGCCGATCTGCAAATGTCCTATCTCAATGTCGATGGCGCTTGGAATGACGGTCGGCAGGCAGACCAGCTCGATTTCGTGACGAATAAGCTCCAGGCTGCCGCCCAGTTTTTCACCTTCCGATTTTCCCCGGGTATGGATCGGAACCATGACGTGAACTTTCCTGGCCAGGTCAATGGCTTGAAAGTCCGCGTGCAGCGCATGGCCCTTTATAGGATCCAATTGCAGGTCCTTGAGGATTACTACCTTGCCGTCGAAGGTACCTTCCCCTTTCAGGGTAATCAGGGCGTTCCATCCCGCCTCGGTGCTGATCGCGGCTTTAAGGGCCTTGGGAGTTACGGAAAACGCACAGGGGTCCATGCCCTTGCCGTATACCACCGCGGGAACCAGTCCCTGGCGACGCAGGCTGCGGCTGCTGCCCTTGCCGAGTCCCTCGCGAAGAGCGCCGTTCAGTTCAGTGTTTGCCATCTATCCATTCCTCCATTGTGAAAGTTGATGCTTATTTCCGGTTCGGCCTTGGGCTCAAACAAAAAGCGAACTGACCGATTCGTCGCCGTGGATCCGGCGAATGGCTTCCGCCAGAAGCTCCGAAACCGACAACTGACGCAACCGCGAACAGTCCTGAAGCTTGTCCAGGGTCGGGATGCTGTTGGTTACGATGACTTCCTTGAGGGAGCTCTGATTGATCCTTTCCAGTGCTGGCCCGGAGAGAACCGCATGGGTTGCGCAGGCATAGATCTCGGCGGCGCCCTTATCCTTGAGGGCCTGGGCGGCCTGGCAGAGAGTACCTGCCGTATCGATCATATCATCGATCACGATACAGGTCTGCCCTTCGACCTCGCCGATAATGTTCATCACTTCCGATACGTTGGGACCGCTGCGGCGCTTATCGATGATGGCCAGCCCGGCATCGAGTCGCTTGGCGAAAGCCCGGGCTCGCTCGGTACCGCCGGCATCCGGGGAGACAACCACCAGGGGCTGCTTGAAACGTTCCTTGATTTCCTTGAGAAGGACGGGCGCCGCATAAAGATGATCGACGGGAATATTGAAGAAACCCTGGATCTGTCCGGCATGCAGGTCGATAGTCAGTACCCGGTCAACCCCGGAGGTGGAAATCATGTCGGCCACCAGCTTGCTGGTGATGGGGGTGCGGGGAGCCACCTTCCGATCCTGCCGGGCATAGCCGAAATAGGGGATCACGGCGGTGATTCTGGCAGCGGATGCCCGCTTGAGGGCATCGACCATGATCAACAGTTCCATGAGATTGTCGTTGGCCGGCGCACAGGTCGACTGAACGACATAAACGTCCCGCCCGCGAACATTTTCTCCAATCTCAACCATCACCTCGCCATCGGAAAATGACCGAACTTTGGCCGATCCGAGAGGTACGGCAAGGTGACCGCAGATCTCCCTGGCCAAGGGAACATTGGAATTGCCGGAAAAAATCTTCAATTTGTTCACGATGGGCGGTCCTTGCGGAAATTAGACAACATAACTACAGGCCATGGATTCCATGACCTGATGGCAAAAGCGTCTGACGGCAGAGAGCGGCGGAGGTAGTCGGCGCAAGGCTTCCTGAACCGGTTGATATTGAAATGGCTGGGGCGCCAGGATTCGAACCTGGGAATGCCGGAATCAAAATCCGGTGCCTTACCGCTTGGCGACGCCCCAACATGGATAGTGCTCGGTCAGCAATCACAATCTGAAACGGGTTGCACTGCGAATACCCGCCAGTCCGACTCGGCCCTGAGAGAATCTGTCGCGGCCGTGGCGGCCTCCCTGTCGGCGAAAATCCCGAACACGGAGGAACCGCTGCCCGACATGAGCGCCCCGTGGGCACCCAGTTTAACTAGTCTCTTTTTGATTTCCCCAATGAGGGGAAAACGGCCGATCGTGACCTGTTCCAGGTCGTTGTGCAGGTGGGATGCGAGGTCTTCTACCGTCCTGGAAAACCGCGGTATTTTAAGATCATCCCGGGGAGATGTCAACCTTAAATTTCCATAAACCCAGGCGGTGGAGACCGCCAGTCCCGGATTAACCAGCACGTACCAGACGGAGGGTAACCCTTCGTGTTTCTCCAGCACATCTCCGATGCCGGTCGCCCAGGCCGTTTCTTCGAAAATGAAGAAGGGCACGTCGGCCCCCAGGACAACTCCTTCGATCATCAATTGTTTTTTCGACAAGCCGAGATCGAGCATTTCGTTCAACCCCATAAGGACCGTGGCGGCATCGGAAGACCCGCCGCCGAGACCGGCCGCTACGGGGATCTCCTTCCGGATGTCGATCTCCACGCCGTCGGACCGCCCGGAAAGTTCCAGCAACCTGCGGGCTGCCCTGGCAGCGATGTTGTCCTGGCCGGGGGGAAGTTCCAACCCGGCACATTGGACCCGCACGCCAGACGTCGGGACGAGTCGAATGGTGAGATGGTCATAAAGGGTGATCCGCTGCATCAGCATGGCGAGATCGTGGTACCCGTCGGCCCGCTTGCCGAGCACATGCAGGCAGAGATTGATTTTGGCAGGCGCCAGAAAGGTTCGGGTCATGCAAAAATCCTCAGGCAGTGCAAGTCAATGTGGCCCGACCGGCAACACCGGCTTCGATTCGGCGCCTATCTATTATAAAAAGGCCGCTGCATTGTCAAGTTTTATCAAGTCACTCATCACTCTCACCTCTGCGGCAGATCCCGCAGCTGATGGGCGGGAGTAAAATACAACCGATATCCCAGCACCAGGACCAGGAAACAGGTGATGGCCACGCTGCCGAGGATGGCGCACATGATGGCGATCTGGTACTTGACGGCGGTCAGCGGATCGGTACCGGACAGAATCTGCCCGGTCATCATACCCGGCAGGGTGACGATACCCATGGCGGCCATGGTGTTGGTGGTCGGCAAAAGCGCCGCGCGAAAGGCGCTGCGCACGGCACCGTCGCAAGCCGTCCGGGATGGAGCCCCGAGACACAGCGCGGTTTCGATTTCCTCCCGTCGTTCCCGCATTTCGGCCGACAGGCGCTCGGCCGCCAGCCCGGCCCCGTTCATGGAATTGCCGATGATCATGCCGGCCAGGGGAATCAGGTAGCGGGGATCGTACCAGGGAGTCGGCCTGACCACCAGCAGGCAGAGATAAAAGGTCACCCCGCCGCAGCCGATAAAGAGCGCGGTGCTGACGACCCGGTAAAAGCCGGGGATTTTGTTCTTGATGCGGCCGCCCAGCACCTGCAGGGCGAAACCGCCCATGACCAGCAGGATCAACAGGGTCGGCAGGGGACGGCTGATGGCAAAGATCCAGCGCAGCAGATAACCGACGGCAAACAGCTGGACCACCATGCGCACCGATGCCCAAAGCATGTCACCAGTCTCGCCGATGCCCCGCAGCCGTCCGAGGCCGACGGCCAGCAAAAAGGCGCCGTAGGCAAGGATCAGGTTCAGGTAATCCAGGTCGATGATCGGTTTATCGGTCATGGATCGATCCGATTCGCGGCGGCTGTTGCAGAAAGGATTGAAGCTCCTTACTGCCAGGCCGGTTCAGCATCGGTTGGGGTTCGCCCTGTTCCACGATCCGCCCGTTTTCCAGGAAGGCCAGGTAATCGGCACTCCGTTCGGCGAGCCGCAGATCGTGGGTCGCCATCAACATGGCCAGGCCGCGACTGTGACAGATGTGACGCAACGTCTCGGCCAACCGATCGGCGGTGGGCCGGTCCAGGGAACTGGTCGGCTCGTCCAGCAGCAGCGCTTCGGGGCCCGTGGCCAGACTGCGAGCCAGGCAGACCCGCTGCTGTTGTCCCTGGGACAGGGAACGGGCCTCCCGCTGCAGCCAGAGTTGGGGGACCTGGGTGTCCTCCAGCAGTTGCCGGAACCCGGCATCGTCTTCGGCGACCGGCGCGGTGCCCTGAAATTGAAAGGGCCGCCGCAGATTCTCCAGGACCGTGCCGGGGAACAGGAACGGCTTCTGCTGCACCAGGGCCACGCGGCGCCGCAGCAGCAGGGGATCGATTCCGGCGATGTCCCGGCCTTCCAGAAGGATACGGCCGGAGGTCGGCTCGTCCAACCGGTTGAGAAGTCGTACCAAAGTACTTTTCCCCCCGCCGGAGGGACCGATGATGACCGTCATCAAGGCCCGCGGAAGGGCCAGGTCGATCCCGCGGAGGATTATCGCCTCATGCCCTTCCCGGTCCCTGCGATTCTTGCAGAGCTGCTCCGTGACGATCAGCGGCCCGGCGGGAGCTTCCATTTCAGGTTCCTTCCTCGCGCAATTTCACCAGGACCTGCTTCATATCCTCCCAAACCTCCCGCTTGGAGGCCGGATTGCGCAACAGGAACGCCGGATGAAAGGTGGGCATGAGGGGAATGCCCTCATAACTCCGCCAGTGTCCCCGCAACCGGCTGATGGGGGCTTGATCGTTGAGCAGGGTCTGGGCGGCAAACCGCCCCAGGGTTACGATGAACTGTGGACGGATAGCCGCCAGTTGACGCTTGAGAAAGGGTTCGCAGGAGGAGACCTCCTCCGGCAGGGGGTCGCGGTTGCCCGGCGGTCGGCATTTGATCACGTTGCAGATGTAGACGTCCTGCCGCTCCAGCCCCATGGCGAACAAAATGCGGTCGAGCAGGCGACCGGCCTCGCCGACGAAAGGCTCTCCCTGCTGGTCCTCCTCGCGGCCGGGAGCTTCACCGACGAAGACCAGGCCGGCCCGGGGATTGCCGGTACCGAATACGATCCGGTTGCGTTTCTCGCACAGTGGACAACGACGGCAGTCGCCCAGATCGGCCCTGATTTCCTCCAGGGATTCCCGGCGGCAGGACGAATCGGAAATGGTCTCACCCGGCACGCAGACCGGCAGGTCGGCCGACACTGGAGGCACCGGCAGTTCGGTGATCCCCAGCCGCTGGAAGTCCTCCAGCAGACAGCGCACCTGGCTGACCGTCTCCAGCCATTCTTTGTGAAATTTGTCAGGCATAAACCCTTTACATCGCCCCGGCCGCGGACTATTCTTGTCCTGTTATTGCCGAATCAGAAACTCACCCGAGTCCATCCGGAGGTTCCGGATGGGTAGCAATGTTTTATCCCGATTCGACCATCCCAGACTTGGCTGTCCGATTCATGTTGCCCCTGTTGCTGGCCATAATACTGCTGCTTTTGCTGCCCGGCGATGCCTTGGCCTGGGGGGTCGGCGTGCACCTGCAGATCGGCTCCCAGATGCTGTCGATTCTGCCGAAGCTACCGCCGCTGTTGCAGGGCCTGCTCGGCAGTTATCCCTATGATTTTCTCTATGGCTGCATCGCCGCCGACATCACCATCGGCAAGAAGTTTACCCACTATCTCAAACATTGCCACTCGTGGCGGATGGCCCGCCAGATACTGGAGGCGGCGACCACGGATAGCCAGAAAGCCTGCGCCTACGGCTATCTCAACCATCTCGCCGCCGATACCGTGGCTCATTCCTACCTGGTTCCCTTCAAGATGGTGCGAACCTTCAACGCCGCCCTGCTCAAACATGCCTATTGGGAAATGCGCTTTGAGACCGCGGTCGGGCCCGACATCTGGGCCCTGGCGCGGACCATCGCCCGCATGGACTTCAGCGCCAACGACGCCCTGTTGACCGATGTCCTTTCGCGAACCCTTTTTTCCTTTTCCACCAACAAGCGGCTGTTCAACTCGATCCTGTTGCTCAGCCGCCTGCAGCGCTGGCAGAAGATGCTGCATTCGGTCAACGAACACTCCAAATGGACCCTGGAAGAGGAAGAACAGGAAGAATACCTGAACCTGGCCCGGGAAGCGTCCGAAAGCATCCTGTGCCACATGGAGCAGAGCCCTTACTGGAAAGCGGACCCCGCCGGGGAAAGAGCCCTGCATGCCGCGAAAATCATCCGCAAAAACCTCAACCTGCTCTGGGTGGACGGCAAGCTCCCGGAACGGGAGGTCAGCCGGTTACTGCCGGAACTGAAAACCCGGTTTCGCCAGAGCATCACCAACCCGGAAGGATTGCTCGACCTGCTCACCGGCTAATGAGGGGAATCCCGCGAAGTGTCCTTGAGCTTGACAATGCGATCCAGCAAATGTCCGGCTACCTGGTCCTTGCCCATGCACGGAAAATCCTCGACCTCGCCGTTGCGATAAAGCAGCCGGACGATATTGGTTTCGACATCGAATCCGGCCCCTTCCCTGGTGACATCATTGGCGACAATCAGGTCGAGATTTTTTTCCTGCAGTTTGCGCCGGGCGTTTTCCAGCAGAGCCTCGGTTTCGGCGGCAAATCCCACCAGCAGCCGTTTGCCCGGCAGGCGGCCCAGTTCGCCGAGAATGTCCGGGTTTCGTTCCAGCTCGAGGGTGATGGTATCGCCGAACGATTTCTTGATTTTCTGCTCCGAACGGCGGACCGGTCGATAGTCAGCCACGGCCGCCGCCTTGATCACCACCGTGCTGGCGGGCGCCAGTTCCATAACCTTCTGCCGCATCTGGCAGGCACTGACCACCGGATAAAACTCCACCCCGCCGGGCACAGGAAGAGCCGTCGGGCCGGAAACCAGCAGGACCCGGGCCCCCCGTCGCGCGGCCGCGCGGGCGATGGCATAGCCCATTTTGCCCGAGGAATAGTTGCTGAGAAACCGCACCGGATCAAGCTCTTCGCGAGTCGGGCCGGCGGTGACCAGCAGGGTCTCGCCGGCCAGATCCCGGGGCGCCAGCAAGCGCTGCGTTTCGGCAAGGATGGCTTCCGGATCGGGCAGTTTGCCCTTCCCTTCCCAGCCGCAGGCCAGCATCCCGACAACCGGCTCCATGAAATGGCAGCCGCTGTCCTGCAATTTTCGCTGGTTCTGCTGATAAATGGGATTTTCCCACATGTTGCTGTTCATGGCCGGGACAAACAAAACCGGCGCTTTGGTAGCCATGATCGTCGTGGTGAGCAGGTCGTCGGCAATGCCGGCCGCCACCTTGCCGATCACGTTGGCGGTGGCCGGCGCGACCACCAGCAGGTCAGCCCGGTCGGCGAGGGAAATGTGGCCGATCTCCT
>Ga0214472_10007612_pt1 | contig 11324 bp, 9 predicted proteins | sample RVTome_6_FD_207662 | JGI IMG/M metagenome (GOLD analysis project Ga0214472, IMG submission 207662) | Soil microbial communities from uranium-contaminated site in the Upper Colorado River Basin, Wyoming, United States - RVT140D175 | ecosystem: Environmental > Terrestrial > Soil > Contaminated >...
GTCGTGGCCGACGTAGTGGTGGTAGAGCCACGGCATCCGCCCACCCTCGTGCACCGTGCCGAGGTGCTCGTTGTACCAGTCGATCACCAGGTGCTGGCCGTCGGGGTTGATCGACGGCATGAGGAGCAGGATCACGTCCTCCATCCAGGCGAGGCGCTCTGGATCCTGCGTCACCGCGAACTGGTACGCGAACTCCATCGCCATCTGCGTGCAGCCCACCTCGGTGGCGTGAATGGTGCAGGTGACGAGAGCGATCGCCTTGCCCTCGGTGGCGAGCGCGGCGGCCTCGCCGGCGGTCAGCGTGTCCGGGTTGGCGAGGCGGCGAGAGACCTCGCGGTAGTGGTCGAGCCGCGCCTGATTGGCCGCCGAAGTGAGCACCACCGTCACCATCTCGTGATCCAGCGTCGAGGTGCCCGCCGCTTCGACGGAAACGCGGTCGGAGGCGGCAGCCACCGTTCGCAGGTACTCGAGGACGCGCGGATAGGGTGCCAGCTTGCGGTCGGCGCCCACCGGATGCCCGAGGAACACGTCCGGAGCGGGAGGCTGCGCCGCCGCCGGGGCACTGAGCAGCGGCGCGACCAGGATCGTGAAGCCGAGGGTGATGTGGAGGGGGATCGATCGCAAGGCGAAAGGTCGCATCGGGTTCCTCGGAGTCCGGTCGAGAGGACGAGGCTAGCACGCACCCCAGGCGCAGCGCGGGCCCCAGCCTTCGGCAGCGAGAGGCTGCCCGGGCGCCGGGCTTGCCCTTGGAACCGATCTTGCGGGAGGCTTACGTGCCATGCGGCGCCTCGGCCCAGCTCTCCTGCTTCTCCTCCCGATGCTCGCGGCCGGGAGCGTTCCCGCGCGGACCGAGGCCGGGCCTATGTCCGAGGTACCGAGAGACGGAGAGGTGCTGACCTTCCACTGGGCGCTCAAGGGCTTCGTTGGGACTCTGGCGCGCATCTTCGTCCCCGGCTCGGGCGAGGGGTTGATCGTCAATCGCCCGGTCGGGGAGGGCCGGTTCGAGAGCGAGTTCCGCATCACCTCGAAAAGCGCCGCGAAGAGGGAGTTCTGGAGCTACGGATCCGTAATCGATCGAAGCTCCCTCCGACCGCTCGAAGCGTGGAACGTGTCGCACTACCGGGGCCGCGACCGGCGGCGCGAGATCGAGATCGAGGAGCCGGGGCTGATCGACATTCCCACCGCCATCCACCTGCTGCGCACGGCGCCTCCGGAGACACCCCTTCGCCTGCGACTGTGGGCCGACGGCAAGATCTACCCCGTGCTCTTCGAATCGCACGGTCTGCAGTACCTCAGGATGGAGGGGCGGCAGGTTCTGGTGGCGGCGCACTCCGTCGTCGGCCTCGACGAGCCCGGAGAGCGCACCTGGGAAGGCCGTCTCGACCTCTGGACCACGCCCGACGAGCGGGCGCTGCCGGTCGAGATCCTCTTCCGTCGCGAAGGCGCGAAAGTGCTCCTGACCCTGGTCTCGCCGGATCCCCTGGGGTAGCTGGGGCCATAAGGCCGTGTACACTAAGGCGCGCGCCGAACCGCCGGGGTGGCGTCCCCGCAGGAAGGAAATCCTCTGATGACTCTTGGATCGATTCGCTCCCACTCGTTGCTCTCGCTCATCGTCACCGCTTTGGCCACGATCGTGGCCTGCGCTCCGGCACCCGAGACCGAGGCGCCCGCGGAGACCGCGTCAGCTCCGGCTCCTCGGCTCGCCGCCGGGCCCGCCCAGGCGCACGCCACGCTGCAGCCGGCCGCCGGTGGCACGGTGAGCGGCGCCGTCGCTTTCACCGAGGAGAGCGGCACGGTGAGCATCGTCGCCCACATCGAAGGCGCTCCCCCGGGCCTTCACGGTTTTCACATCCACGAGGTCGGCGATTGCAGCGCCATGGACTTCACCTCCGCCGGCGGACACTTCAACCCGGCCGGCTCCGAGCACGGCGGACCCCATGCCGAGCCGCGCCACGCCGGCGACCTCGGCAACCTCGAGATCGGCGAGAGCGGCTTCGCGCACGTCGAGATGACCAGCGACCTGCTGACCGTCAGCGCCGGTCCCTACTCCGTGGTCGGCCGCGCGGTGATCCTCCACGCGGACCCGGACGACCTGGTCTCCCAACCCACCGGCGCGGCGGGTGCGCGGTTGGCCTGCGGTGTCATCGAAGAAGCTTGATCGGAGCGCCTCGGTCTGGTGCCTGGCGCTGCTCGCTCTGGCCTGCTCGGCCGGAGGTCCCGAGGCGGCGGCTCCCGAGGTCGCGAGTGCGCTCGGTTCGCCTCCCGCGGCCGAGCACTCCTTCGCTCCCTATCTGACCGGCGGCGGAGGTGAGCTGCTGCTCACCTGGATCGAACCGCTCGGCGAGGGGGCGCACCGCGTGCGCTTCGCGCGCTGGACGGAGGCGGGCTGGGGTGCCCCGGCGACCGTGACTGAAGGCGCCGACCTGTTCGCCAACTGGGCGGACACCCCCGGCGTGGTGCGGGGTGGCGATGACGCGCTCTACGCGCACTGGCTGGCGGAGACCGGCTCGGAGAAGTACGCCTACTCGATCCTTCTCGCCCGGTCCGTGGATCACGGCGCGACCTGGGAGCCACTCGGTCCGCTCCCCGACGACGACACCCCGACCGAGCACGGCTTCGTCTCGTGGGTGCCCGAGGCCGACGGCGCCCGCGCCTTCTGGCTCGACGGTCGGCAGTGGGTCGAGGGCGGCCCGATGAGCCTGCGGACCGCCCGGGTCGGCTCGGCCGGCGTGTCGGGAGCGGCGCGGCTCGACGCTCGGGTGTGCGACTGCTGCCCGACCGCGGCGGCCATGGGCGAGGGCGGGCCGCTGGTGGTCTACCGCGACCGCAGCGAGGATGAGATCCGTGACATCTACCGGATGAGCTGGGCTGGCGGCGGCTGGGGCGAGCCTGAGCCGGTCGCGGTCGACGGCTGGCGGATCGAAGGCTGCCCGGTCAACGGACCGCGCGTCGCGGCCCGCGACGGGCGGGAGGCGGTGGCCTGGTTCACGGCCGCCGGGGACGAGGCCGCCGTTCGGATGGTCTTCGCCGGTCCCGGCGCCACACCGTCCACCGAGCGGTCGACTCCGCTGCGTGTGGACGACGGACGGCCGCTCGGGCGGGTCGATCTCGAGTTGGGCGAGGGCGGCGCCTGGGTGATCTGGCTCGAGGCTCTCGCCGAACGACGCGAGCGAGCCGAGGTGCGACTGCGCTGGGTGAGCGACGCCGGCGAGCTGAGCGAGTCACGCGCCGTGGCGGAGACCGGTTCGGCGCGCGCCAGCGGCTTTCCCCACCTGGCGCGGCTCGGCGAGCGCCTGGTGCTGGCCTGGGTCGAGAGCACGACCGGGTCCTCGCCTCGAGTGCGGGTCACTGACCTCGGTACTCGGTGAACCCCTCGCAGCGCGTCGCGGTTGGCCATAGACGGGACCGCGGTCGAGAGGCCGGGCGCGTGCCCCCGCCGAGCCCTCGCGTAGAATGGCCGGACGCCTTCCAGGGCCCTGAGCCGGGGGTGTGGTGGGGAGAGCCGGGCGATGACGAGGAGTACCGACATGAAGATGGATGCCAACACGCAGCGGGGAACGGAGGACATCGACGCGCAGGAGACCCGGGAGTGGAAGGAGGCGCTCGAGGAGGTCATCGAGCGCGACGGCCCCGAGCGCGCCCACTTTCTGCTCGAGGCGCTGGTCGACAAGGCCCGCCGCTCCGGGGCCTACCTGCCCTACAACGCCACCACCGCGTACCTCAACACCATTCCGCCCCACCACGAGGAGCGGCGACCCGGTGACCCGGCGCTCGAGCGACGGATCAAGAGCATCATCCGTTGGAACGCGGTGGCCATGGTGGTCAGGGCAAACCGTGCCGGCGGCGGGCTCGGCGGCCACATCGCCACCTACCAGTCGGCTGCCAACCTGCTGGAGATCGGCTTCAACCACTTCTTCCGCGCTCCGAACGAGTCGCACGGCGGCGACCTGGTCTTTCTGCAGGGGCACAGCTCCCCCGGCGTCTACGCTCGCGCCTTCCTCGAAGGGCGGCTGACCGAGGAGCAGCTCGGCAACTTCCGTCGCGAAGTGGACGGTGAGGGGCTCTCCTCCTATCCGCATCCATGGCTGATGAAGGACTTCTGGCAGTTCGCCACCGTCTCCATGGGGCTCTCCGCCCTGATGGCGATCTACCAGGCGCGGTTCATGAAGTACCTGCACAACCGCGGCATCATCGACGCCGGCGATCGCAAAGTGTGGGCTTTCCTCGGCGACGGCGAGATGGACGAGCCGGAGTCGCTGGGCGCGATCTCGCTGGCCACCCGCGAGAAGCTCGACAACCTGGTGTTCGTCATCAACTGCAACCTGCAGCGGCTGGACGGGCCGGTGCGCGGCAACGGCAAGGTGATCCAGGAGTTCGAGGCGGTCTTCCGCGGTGCCGGCTGGAACGTGATCAAGGTGGTGTGGGGCTCGAACTGGGACCCGCTGCTGGCCAAGGACCACAAGGGTCTGCTGCGGCGGCGCATGGAGGAGGTCGTCGACGGCGAGTATCAGGCCTACGTCACGAAGGACGGCGGCTTCGTGCGCGAGCACTTCTTCGGCAAGTATCCGGAGCTCGCCGAGATGGTCGCCAACATGTCGGACGCCGAGCTCTGGCGGCTGGGGCGCGGCGGCCACGATCCGCAGAAGGTCTACGCCGCCTACGCCGCGGCGGTGAAGCACACCGGGCAGCCCACCGTCATCCTGGCCAAGACGGTCAAGGGCTACGGCATGGGTGAGGCGGGCGAGGGCCAGAACCCCACCCACCAGCAGAAGAAGATGGGTGAGGACGCGCTGCGCAAGTTCCGCGACCGCTTCAACATCCCCATCTCGGACGAGCAGGTCGACGAGTTGCCTTTCTACAAACCGCCAGAGGACAGCGCGGCGACCCGCTACCTGCACGAGCGGCGCAAGGCGCTGGGCGGCTACCTGCCGTCGCGACGCACGAACGCCGAGCCGCTCGAGGTGCCCGATCTTTCGGTCTTCAGCTCCATGCTCGAGGGCAGCGGCGACCGCGAGATCTCCACCACCATGGCCTTCGTGCGGCTGCTGATCGCGCTGACCCGAGAGAAGGCGATCAAGGATCGGCTGGTGCCGATCGTCGCCGACGAGGCGCGCACCTTCGGCATGGAGGGGATGTTCCGCCAGGTGGGCATCTACGCGCCGTTCGGGCAGCGCTACCGCCCGGTCGACGCCGACCAGCTCGCCTACTATCGGGAGGAGACCGGAGGCCAGATCCTGCAGGAAGGGATCTCGGAGGCCGGGGCGCTGTCCTCCTGGATCGCCGCCGGCACCTCGTACTCGAACCACGGCATCCACATGATGCCGTTCTTCATCTTCTACTCGATGTTCGGCTTCCAGCGGGTCGGCGACCTGATCTGGGCGGCGGCCGACATGCAGGCGCGCGGCTTCCTGCTGGGCGCCACTTCGGGCCGCACCACGCTGAACGGTGAGGGCTTGCAACACCAGGACGGCCATAGCCACCTGGTGGCCTCGACGGTGCCGAGCTGCGTGGCCTACGACCCGACCTACGCCTACGAGCTGGCGGTGATCCTGCAGGACGGCATGCGCCGCATGTACAAGGAGGACGAGGACGTCTTCTACTACATCACCGTGCTCAACGAGAATTACGAGCACCCGGCGATGCCGGAAGGGGTCGAGGACGGCATCCGCAAGGGCATGTACCTGTTGCGCGACGGCGGGGGAGCCGGGAAGGGCAAGTCGAAGGGTAAGTCGAAGGGCGACGGGAAGGAGCCGGCGGTGCAGCTTCTGGGAAGCGGCTCGATCCTGCGCGAGGTCGAGGCCGCGGCGGTGCTCCTGGCCGACGACTTCGGCGTGCAGGCCGACGTGTGGAGCGTGCCGAGCTTCAACGAGCTCCGGCGGGACGGCCTCGAGGCGGATCGCTGGAACCGGCTCCATCCCGAGGAGAAGCCGCGGCGGAGCTGGGTCGAGCGGTGTCTGGGCGGCCGCCCGGGTCCGATCGTCGCTTCCACCGACTATGTGCGCAGCTTCGCCGATCAGATCCGTTCCTGGGTCGGCGGGCGTTACGTGGTGCTCGGCACCGACGGTTTCGGGCGCTCTGACCTGCGCGAGGAACTGCGCCGCTTCTTCGAAGTCGATCGCCACCATGTGGTCGTCGCCGCCTTGAGCGCGCTGGCCGAGGAAGGTACCGTGCCCGCCGCAAAGGTCGGTGAGGCGATCGCCAAGTACGGCATCGACCCCGACGCTCCCGCTCCCTGGAAGAGGTAGATCCCGATGCCGAAGCAGAAGGTCACGGTCCCCGACATCGGCGACGTCGACAAGGTCCAGGTGGTCGAGGTCCTGGTCTCGGCGGGCGACCGGGTGGGCAAGGACGACTCGCTGGTCTCGCTCGAAAGCGACAAGGCGACGATGGACGTGCCGTCGCCCTACGCCGGGACGATTCGCGAGGTGAAGGTCAAGTCGGGGGATGAGGTCGGAGAGGGCGACCTGCTCCTGGTGCTCGACAGCGAGGAAGAAGCGGCCGAGCCGGAGGCGGCGCCTGCCCCGCCGACGGAGACCGCCGTGGCGAGCTCCGCGGAGGAGGAGAAGAAAGAGCCCGCGTCGGCGCCGCCAAAGGACTCCTCCGCCGAGGCGGAAGCGGAGCCTCCACGCACGGCGGCGGGACCGGGTGGCCCGGCGCCGCTCGACGAGTTCCCGGGGGGAAGAGCCTACGCCAGCCCCGCGGTGCGCCTGCTGGCTCGCGAGCTGGGGGTGGATCTCGAGCGCGTCCAGGGCAGCGGGCGCAAAGGACGGATCCTCAAGGAGGATGTCCAGACCTGGGTCAAGAAGCGGCTCGCCGAGCCGGCCGGGGCCGGAGGCGGCTTCGTTCTACCCGAGATGCCGGTGATCGACTTCTCGCGCTTCGGCGAGATCGAGCGCCGGCCGCTCGAGCGCATCCAGAGGATCTCCGGACCCAATCTCCACCGGAGCTGGCTACACGTGCCGCACGTCACGCAGCACGACGAGGCGGACGTCACCGATCTCGAGGCGTTCCGCCACGCCCACAAGGAAGAGGCGAAGGCGGAGGGCTTCAGCCTCACCCCGCTAGCCTTCGTGATGAAGGCGGTGGTGCGGGCACTGGTCGAGTTCCCGGCCCTCAACTCGTCCCTCGACCCCGATGGCGAGCACTTGATTCTCAAGCGGTACTACCACCTTGGGGTGGCGGTCGACACGAAGGGGGGTCTGGTGGTGCCGGTGGTGCGCGACGTCGACCGCAAAGGGGTCTTCGAGCTGGCGCGAGAGCTGGCGGACGTCAGCTCGCGCACCCGCGAGGGCAAGCTCAAGCCCGATGAGTTGCGCGGCGCCTCGTTCACCCTGTCGAGCCTGGGCAGCATCGGCGGCGCGTTCTTCACCCCGATCGTCAACACCCCCGAGGTCGCCATCCTCGGCATCTCGCGCTCCCGCATGCAACCGGTGTGGAAGGAGGGTGAGTTCGTGCCGCGGCTGATGCTGCCGATCTCCCTCTCCTACGACCACCGGGTGGTCGACGGTGCGATGGCGGTGCGCTTCACCACCTTTCTCTGCGGCGTGCTCTCCGACGTCCGGCGGTTGATCCTGTGACGGAGATCCGAGTCCCGGACATCGGCAGCGACGAGAAGGTCGAGGTCGTCGAGATCCTCGTCGCGGTGGGAGACGAGGTGCTGGTCGACGCCGGCCTCGTGACCCTGGAGAGCGACAAGGCGACGATGGACGTGCCGTCGCCCGCGGGCGGCAGGGTGGCGAAGATCCTGGTGGCGGTGGGCGACCGCGTGGGCGAGGGCGATTCGCTGGTGCTCCTCGAGGCCGCCGAGGAAGCCACGGAAGAGACCGCCGAGGCCACTTCCGCAGCGCCGTCCGTCGCCGAGGAGCCGGCCAGGGAAGAGGAGGGCGAGCGGGAGCCGGCGCGAGACGAGGCGCCGGCCGCGCCGCAGGAGGAGGAGCGCGCCGCCGCACCGGTGGTCTCGGCCGAGGGAGCCGACCTCCACGCCGAGGTGGTCGTCATCGGCTCGGGACCCGGAGGCGCGGCGGCGGCCTACCGCGCTGCTGACCTGGGCAAGAAGGTCGTGCTGGTCGAGCGTTACCCGCGCCTGGGCGGCGTCTGCCTGAACGTCGGCTGCATCCCATCGAAGGCGCTGCTCCACGTGGCGCGGGTGATTGAAGAGGCGGCGGATCTCGAAGCACACGGCGTCGCCTTCGGCGAGCCGAAGCTCGATCTCGGCAAGCTGCGGGGCTTCAAGGACCAGGCGGTGGAGCGCCTGACCTCGGGGCTCTCGACGATGGCGAAGCAGCGCAAGGTGACGGTGATCGAGGGCGTGGCCCGTTTCACCGGGCCGCACCGGCTCGCAGTCACCACCGCCGAGGGCTCGCGCAGCGTTGCCTTCGACCACGCGATCATCGCCGCCGGCTCCCGGGTGGTCGAGATTCCCGGCATTCCCTACGACGATCCGCGGGTGATGGACTCCACGGGAGCGCTCGAGCTGCGCGACGTGCCCGACCGTCTGCTGGTCATCGGCGGCGGCATCATCGGCCTCGAGATGGCCACGGTCTATGCGTCGCTGGGCTCGAAGATCACCGTGGTGGAACTGCTGCCCCACCTCATTCCGGGCTGCGACCGCGATCTCGTCCGGCCGCTCGAGCGGCGGCTGAAGGACCGCTTCGGCGCCACGCTGCTGACCGGCACGAAGCTGGCTCGCATCGAAGCGAGGAAGCAGGAGCTGGTGGCGTTTCTCGAGGGCGAGGGGGCGCCGGAGTCGCTGGCCTGCGATCGGGTGCTGGTGGCGGTGGGGCGGCGCCCGAACGGCGACCGGCTGGAGGCCGAGGCGGCCGGCGTAGAGGTGGACGGCAAGGGCTTCATCCGGGTCGACTCACAGCAGCGCACCAACGTACGGCACATCTTCGCCATCGGCGACGTCGTGGGACAGCCGATGCTGGCCCACAAGGCGAGCCACGAAGGCAAGGTGGCGGCGGAAGTGGCGGCCGGCGGCAAGGGCGCGTTCGTCGCGCGAGTGATTCCCTCCGTCGCCTACACCGATCCCGAGATCGCCTGGGTAGGGGTGACCGAGACGGAAGCCAAGGAGCGCGGCATCGCCTACGAGCTCGGCCGCTTCCCGTGGGGCGCCAGCGGACGCGCCGTGGGGATGGACCGGATGGACGGGGTCACCAAGATCCTGTTCGATCCGGAGAGCCGCCGGGTGCTCGGCGCCGGGGTGGTGGGCGTCAACGCCGGCGACCTGATCTCCGAGCTGGCGCTGGCCATCGAGATGGACTGCGAGGCAGCGGACATCGGCCTGACCGTCCACCCGCACCCCACGCTCTCCGAGACGATCGCCTTCGCCGCCGAGGCGTTCGAAGGCACGGTCACCGATATCTACCTGCCCAAGAAGCGCAAGAAGTAGCCCACCGGCCGGCTCCTTCAACGCCGCCGCGCGTGCTCCGAAGGCGTGGCGAGCCGCTCGAGCAGGCGCGCGGCGCGCTCGAGCAGGCGCTGCTCAGCGGGTGAGAGCCGCTCCATCTCCGCCGCCAGGCGAGCCACGCGGCGCCGCCGGCCGCTGTCGAGTAGCCGCCTCCCTTTCGCCGTCGCTCGCACGCGTTGCACGCGGCGGTCGCCGGCGTCGGCCTCTCGCTCGATGAGTCCATCGGCCTCCAGCTCTTTGATCAGCCGCGAAACGGTCGGAGGACGTACCTGCTCGGCCTCGGCGAGCCGGCTCACGGTGAGCGGGCCGGCGAAGACGATCACCGACAGGGCGCTCAGCCGCGGCGCCGAAAGGCCGCTCGCCGGGTCTTCGGCCCGCAGGCGGCGCAGCAGGTGGATCGCCGCCGAATGGAGGCGATCGGCCGTGCGCATCGTCTCGGCGCCGGTTGGGGGACTTGACTTCGAGGCGGGGTTGCCCATATCGTTAGTTAGCAGAGCTAATTAATTGGATTCTAAGGCGACGCACGTCCCTCGTCAAGGAGGCCAGCGATGTCCGGAACCCCCCCGTCTCCCGCCCTCGGCTCGATCGGCCAGATCGCCGTCAACGTCCAGGACCTCGAGCGCGCGGTCGGCTTCTACCGCGACCGGCTCGGACTGCCCTTCCTGATGGAGGTTCCGGGCATGGCGTTCTTCGACTGCGGCGGCACGCGCCTGATGCTCGGCCTGCCGGAAAGCGAGGAGTACGATCATGCCGCCTCGATCCTCTACTTCCGGGTCGACGACATCGGGGCGACGCATGCCGCGCTGACCGAGCGAGGCGTCGACTTCCGTCGCGAGCCCCACCTGATCGCCAAGATGCCCGACCACGATCTGTGGATGGCGTTCTTCTACGACAGTGAGGGGAACACGATGGCCCTGATGTCCGAAGTGCGGAGAGCCGGGGAGGCCTGAGGGTTGGTGAGGCGGACCGCCCAGCAGGCTAAAGTCGTTGGGCGTGAGTCCCGGTGATCCTGGTCGTGACGAGAGGCTGGCGGCTCTCAACCGACTCCGCCTGCGGGGGGAATCGGAGGCCGAGCGGCGGCGACTCGAGGCGCTCGAGGCGGAGCTGGAGCGCGACTTCGGCTGCTCGCGCCGGCTGGCGGTCTACGGCACCCTGGTTCCGGGCCGCTCCAACCACTACATGGTCAAGGACCTTGTCGGCGAGTGGCTCCAGGGCTCGGTGCGCGGCGCGCTGCGCGACGTGGGCTGGGGCGCCGTCGAAGGCTACCCGGCGCTCGTTTGGGAGCCGGATGCCGCCGCGCGGGTTGCAGTGCACCTGTTGATCTCTCCCGAGCTGCCGCGCCACTGGGAGCGGCTGGATGCCTTCGAGGGTGAGGGCTACCTGCGCATCCTGGTGCCGGTCGAAGTCGACGGCGGCGGGATCGAGGTGGCGAACCTCTACGCCGTTCGAGCTTTCGGAAAATGACCCCGCGGCCCGGACGGCTGGGCGAGGCGGTGCCTTGAGGGGGTTGATCAACGCCCGCGGGTGTACCAGCTCCCGCCGGGGCCGTGATAGCTGATGCCTTCGCCCCAGATGACGTAGTTGTCACCGTTGCCGTCGACCGCGAGCGCCATGTAGTCGCCGTACGGGAAGGCGTAGCCGCGGCGCCGCTTGTACGGCGCGCCGGTCGCCTGATCGGAGAGGCGCTGCCGCCGGCTCCAGGTCGCGCCGCCGTCGGTGCTGCTGCGGTAGTACGTGTTCCAGGCTCCCGGGTCCTTGCCATGGCTCGCCTGCCAGACCACGCGGAAGTCGCCCGCGGCGGGTCCGGGCGCCACCCGGGAAAAGACGTTGTGGATCTGTGGTGACGCCCGCGACAACCGCTTCCTGGGTGACCACGTCTCTCCCCCGTCGACGGAGCGCCGCGTCCAGAGCCCTT
>Ga0214472_10007613_pt1 | contig 11323 bp, 10 predicted proteins | sample RVTome_6_FD_207662 | JGI IMG/M metagenome (GOLD analysis project Ga0214472, IMG submission 207662) | Soil microbial communities from uranium-contaminated site in the Upper Colorado River Basin, Wyoming, United States - RVT140D175 | ecosystem: Environmental > Terrestrial > Soil > Contaminated >...
TCCGGAGATGGCGTCCAGCGTAGTCGGGGCGTCGGCCAAGTCCATCGCGTAGCAACGCGCCGGCACGACCATCCTGCGTAGCCCCTCCAGCGCCGAACCTCCGAGCTTCTCGACGTTGCCGGCCATGGACGCGAGGCGCATGAGCGTGAGGCTCCGGGGCGCCGGTTCCACGAGGAGGTCTCCTCGCTTCCCCAGCGTGCAGATGATGTCCACGGCCACCGGCTCGTCCCGCTCCGGCTTCGCCCGGCGGCCGTTCGTGGGGACGAATGCGCTCAGGCGATCGAGCGCGTCGACGTGGATGTCGAGGGTCCTCGGGACGGGTCCCACCAACCCCGAGTCGATGTCGACCGCCACTCGCCTGACGTCGGGCACGGAGAGCCCAGCCCGCTTGACCCGTCCGCCGAGGGAGCCGATGTTGGCCGCGACCGACGCGGGCACCAGCGCGGCGTGACCGTCGGCCCTGACGATCACAGCATCCAGGAAGATCGCGTCATCGCGCTCACCGAACCGCAGGGCCTCCAGCTCCGCGAAGAGGGATCGGGCCAGGGCATGCAGGTCCAGCGTACGGGCGATCGTCGAGCTGTTTGCGTAGAGGATGTGGAACTGCCTCTTGGCGCCGCGCCGCTCCTTCGCACCGTCGGCCACCACCACCGACAGGTACGGCTCGGCCCGCCGCTTCACCCGGTACTGGGCCAGCGTCTCCTCAAGCCATTGGCCGAAGGCCTCCGACGTCGTGCGGATCCCGAACCGCGCGTCGCCGATCTTGAATGAGTGCTGCACCACCCACCCGAGGTGGTCGAGCTTGTCTATTCAGGTGTTTCGCGGCTTCTTCGACCGTGTCCGCCGACGTTGGTCCTGCCCCCCATGGTCGTGGGCCGGCGGCCGCGGGTTGCGGACGCGCTCAGGAGGTCCGGCCATCGCCTCGTCCGTTCTCCATGAGCCCCGCCTTTCGAAGATCCCTGAGGAGCGCCCGGACCTGCCGCTCCACGTCCTCCCGGGGCACGCCGAACGCCTCGGCGATGTCGAAGGAGAACTCCTTCACCGTGGCCGTCCCGTCGCACAGGCCGAGCACGATGGTGGCGGTGGGATTGAGGTGGTGCAGGTCGCCGGTTCGCTCGTCGTAGATCACGGCCTCGCCGTCGATCTCCACGACGGCCAGGTCTTCCCTGACCTTGGGCTTCACCGCCGCCAACGCCTCATTCCTTCCATTCGATCAGCCCGGCCCGATCGAAGTCGGACAGGATGCGGGCAACGTCTTCTTCGACGACGTCCGGGTGCATGTTCGAGACCTCGCAGACCGCGTCGACCATCTCATGCGGACTGGTGGCCCCGTCGCACAGGTGCCAGATGGCGAGCGCCGTCTCGTTCATCAGGTACACCTCACCCGAGTTCGGCGTGTACACGGCGTTCTCGTCGCCGGCTTGCCGAAGCCATACCTCCGGCCTCCGAGCGGGCCTTCCCTGCCGAACCGAGAGCGTCATGTCGCCGACCCCACGAGGTCCTCGAGGATGTCGTTCTGCCGAACGAAGGCAGCCGCCTCGAGCCGGGAGTGGACGCCCAGCTTGCCGAGGACGTTCTGGATGTGGGTGCGGGCGGTCTGGGGGCTGATGACCAACGTCTGGGCGATGCCGTCGTTGTCGGCGCCCTCGGCCAGCAGCGCGAGCACCTCCCGCTCCCGGCGGGTCAGCCGGGACATCTTTCTCAGCGCCTCGTCCTGGTCGCGTCGGCGGGAGATCAATCCGAGGAGGAGCGGCCCCAGCATCCGGGGCGGTATGAGGATCTCCCCCCGGTGAACGGCCCGGGCGGCTTCGATCAGCTCGCCCAGGGGGCACTCCTTGGTCAGATAGCCGCTGGCACCCGCTTCCAGGGCATCGATGAGGGTCCGGTGATCTTCCTCCCCCGCGAGCACGAGGATCCGACACTCCGGGACCCGCTCGCGGATCAGCGCCGTCGCCGAGACGCCGTCGCAGTTGGGCAGCCCAGCATCGATCAGCGCCACATCGGGCCGAACCCGCTCCGCCTCCGACACCGCCTGCACGCCGTCCCGGGCCTCCGCGACGACCTCCAGGTCGTCCTCGTTCCCAAGCACGACCTTGACGGCCTCACGGAACAGCGATTGCTCGTCGGCGAGGAGGATCCGAACACCGGCGTCCCCGATCGCCACCATCCCCCTCCCTGGGGCCGAGCACCGCGAGTCGAGGGTGAGCCTACGAACCTCGGGCAACGCAGGCACGCGACGGACGGCGTATTCCTGCTACGTAGATCGGGTGACTGGGTCGCCGGTCGGTCAGCCCCGGGAGCGCTCCCCTGGAACGTCGACCACCCGGTAGCGGACGGCGAACGCGGCCGCGCCCAGTCGCGAGTGGACCTGGAGCTTCGAGAGGATGCTTTGGACGTGCGTCCGCACGGTGTTGGGGCTGATCGACAGCTTCTCCGCGATATCCCTGCTCGCCGCGCCCACCACGAGCAGCCGGAGCACATCCCGCTCGCGCTCGGTGAGCTGCTCGGCGAAGAGAGCCGCGTCACGCTCCTGGGGCGACTTGGTCTCGGCCACCGACGACATGAGCTGCTGGGGGATCACCACCTGCCCGTCGCACACGGTCTGGATCAGGCCGACCAAGCGGGACACCGGCGTGTCCTTCGTGAGGTAGCCGACGAACCCGGCCCGGATGGCCTCCTGGGCGACCCGTGCATCGTTCAGGGCCGTCAGCGCGATGACCTTGATGTGCGGGTACTTCTCCACGATGGCCTTGCCGACGTTCAGCCCGCTCTGATCCGGCAGACCGATGTCGAGAAGCACCACGTCCGGCCGAGCCTCCGGCACGCTCGCAAGCGCTTCCCCGCCGCGAGTCGCCACACCGACGACCTCCATCCCCGACCCCTCCAGCGTGGCCCGGATGGCATCGGCGAAGAGGCGGTGGTCGTCGACGATCAGGACGCGGATGCTGCCCTCCTCCTGTCCTGCTCGTGGTGGGGAAGGCGGACGCAGAACGTCGTTCCTCTGCCGTTCGACACGACCCAGATCCGGCCTCCATGCGCTTCAACGGCACGCTTCGCGATGAACAGGCCCAATCCCCGGCCGGACCTGGGGGCCCCGGCCTGTCCCCGGACGAACGGGTCGAAGATCGCCTCTCGGTCCTCGGGGGGCACGCCGGGGCCGGAGTCCCGAACGAGCACGGTGACCTGGCTGCCCGACGCTTCAACGGTCACGCTGACCGGCGCGTTCGACGGTGAGTACTCGAAAGCGTTGCGCACGATGTTCGTGAGCGCGCTCCGCAACTGGTTGGTGTCTGCGAAGACCTTCACCGAGGGGGGCGCGTCGAGCCGGACCCGATCCGCGTCAGCGCCCGCCTCCAAGAGGCACGACTTCACGACCTGCCGAACGACGCGAACCAGGTCGGTGCGCCGCCGGCGGATGGGCGCGGCTCCCACCGACCAGCGCAGGAGCGGCTCGACCGTCTCCAGCATCCGGTTCAGCTCCTGCTTGAGGTCCTGGAGCACACCCCTGTCCGCCTGCCGTTCCTGCGGCGTTAGGAGAAGCCTGTCGACCGCCATCCGAGCGGCGGCGAGTGGTGCGCGGACCTCGTGGGCGGTGCAGGCGAGCCCGAGGTCGAGACGTTGCGTCCTATGCTCCGCCCGGGCCACATCCTGGAGATGGTGGAGGACCTCGTGGATGAGGGATCCCGCCACGTCCAGGACCGCGCCATCCGACGGCCTCCCTCCGACGAGCACCACGGCGTCCCCGGCGTCGACCGTGACCATCTCTCCGACGCCGAGGATGCCCGCCACCCGAGCCTCGACGGCCATGCGATCGGCGCCGGCCAGTCGCCCCCACGGGGGAAGGTTGGGAAAAGCTGCCCTCAGCTCGTCCCGGCGGCGCCGCCCCAGGCCGTGAACCGCCACCAGCGTCAGTCGGTCCGGGTCGTCGCGGACCAGCCACGCTGCTGTGGGGAGGCCGAGCCGGGTATGGCAGAGCGCCACCGCGGCACGTACGGCTGCTTCGGGCGTTGGAGCCCGCACCAGATCCCGGACCAAGTACGCGGCCCGGTTCAGCAGGGTTGCCGCTCGCTCCAGCTCGGCCTGCCGCGACAGGTCCCGCACCACGATGGCTGCCTGGTCGGCGAGGGCCTGGAGCGTGGCCCACCGCTCGTCCAGGAGCCCCCGTGGCGCGACCACCTCGAGCACCCCCACGGGCTCCCCCCGGCTGAGAAGGGGCAGGATGGCCAGGTCGCAACCGGACGGTCGTTGCACCCGGAGCCGAGCGGGGCATTTGGCCTCGAAGGCCGCGCGACGCTTCGCCGATCGCCTCCTGCCGGCGCCGAGACCGTCCCCGCTCGATGCCGCCAGACGCAGGCGCCCGGTCCAGTCCGGCACCGAGAGGCCCGCCGATGCCAATGTCCAGCCGACTGCCATCCTGGCGCATCGGACGGCAGACGCTGTCGCCTCAGCCATGGAAGAGGCGGACGGGTACGCATTGCCGCCCGTCAGGAGTACGTCAGATTGACCAGGGGTTCGTTGCCGACCCTCGATTCGACCCATGCCCTCCCCCGTCGGTGCCTCGAAGGCAGGCCGGCCCCCCAAAGGCGCTACAGAATCCTAGGTCACTCAGCGCATTTGTGCAAAACGCGGCCGCTGCCGGCAAGACATACTCTCCTACCTGCGGTTTCCTCGACTGGCGGCGGTGAACGGCACCCGGGACGGTCGAGGGGGGCCACGAAGCGTGGGCCGACACGGTGGTACCAAGCTCGGGAAGATTCGTAGAAACGGTACGTCAGAAGGCTCTGCCCTTTTGCGACGTCCGACGTAAGGTATCCGCCGGAGCGGGGTGCACCAGTTCTCGAAGCTCACGGGGGAGGTCCTTCGTCGCGCCCGCCTCGAGCGCGATCTCACCCTTCACGATGTCGGTCGGCTGTCGCGCGGGCGATTCAAGCCATCGGCCTTGGGAGCCTACGAGCGCGGGGACCGGGGCATCTCGCTGGAGCGGTTCTGTGGCCTGGCCGAGCTCTATGCGATCCCCCCCGACCGCTTGCTCGCGGACCTCCTGCAAGCCCGGAACCCGGAGGGGCGTGAGGAGCTTGTGATCGACCTGAACCGTCTGGGCCTGCTCGAGGACGAGACCGAGCGGCTGCTGGCCGACCTCGTCCATCGGCTGAGGGTCAAGCGGCGCGACTACCGGAGCGAGGTCATCACCCTGCGGGCCGGCGATCTCGAGGCGCTCGCCCTCGCCTCGGGCGAGCGCACTCGGACCCTCAAGGAGAAGCTGGACCCGGTCATCCGGCCGTCCGTCGAAGAGAGTGGCTGAGGACCTGGCCGGCTAGCCCTGCCCCTTCCCGGCGGAGCGGGATTCCTCCCACTCCTCCCACGTGATCAGCACGTCCCGGGCCTTGGACCCGAGCGACGGGCCGACGATCCCCCGCTCCTCGAGCAGGTCCATCAACCGGCCGGCCCGGGCGAAGCCGACCTTCAGCTTGCGCTGGAGCATCGAGGTGGAGCCGAGCTGCGAGCGGATCACGAGCTCCCCGGCCTGCTCGAGCAGGTCGTCGTCGCCGCTGAGGTCCTCCTCCCCCTCCACCGGAGGCCGGCCCAGGCCCTCCACGCTAGTCGCGTACTCGGGCTGGCGCTGGGCCCGGATCCACTCGCACACCGCCTGGATCTCCTTCTCCGTGACCCACGCCGCCTGGAGCCGGGTGGGCTTGGACGCGCTCGACGGCGCGTACAGCATGTCGCCGTGGCCGACCAGCTTCTCGGCCCCGTTCATGTCGAGGATGACCCGGGAGTCGGCCTGCGACGAGGTCATGAGCGCGATCCGCGACGGGATGTTCGCCTTGATCAGGCCGGTCACGACGTCCACGGAGGGGCGTTGCGTTGCCACGACGAGGTGGATCCCCACCGCCCGGGCCATCTGCGCGATGCGGACCACGGAGTCCTCCACGTTCCGGGGCGAGATCATCATGAGGTCGGCCAGCTCGTCGATGATCACCAGGATGTACGGGACGTCGCCGAGCCGCTCCTCCTGCCCCGGCGGGATCCGCAGGGTGCGGGCGGCCAGCCCGTCGCGGTAGCCGTCGATGTCGCGGACGCCCACCATGGCCAGCAACTCGTAGCGCTGCTCCATCTCCCGCACCACCCAGCCGAGGGCCTCCGCAGCCCGCTTGGGGTGCACGATGACCGGGGACAGCAGGTGCGGCAGGTCGGCGAAGTGCGCCAGCTCCACCCGCTTCGGGTCCACCAGCACCAGCTTCACCTGCTCCGGCGTGGTCCGCATGAGGATCGACGTGATGAATGAGTTGATCAGCGAGGACTTGCCGGCGCCGGTGGCGCCGGCGATCAAGAGGTGCGGCATCTTCGTCAGGTCCACCAGCTGGGTCCGGCCGTGGACGTCCTTGCCCAGCGCCACCGACAGGGCGTTCGCGTCGGCCTTCGACGTCTTGGACCGCAGGACGTCGCCCAGCATGACGAAGTCGCGGACCCTGTTCGGCACCTCGACGCCGATGGCGGACCTCCCCGGGATCGGCGCGATGATCCGCACGTCGGGGGTGGCCAGCGCGTAGGCGATGTCGTCGGCGAGCGCGAGGACCTTGTTCACCTTCGTGCCGGCCTCCACCTCGACCTCGTACAGGGTCACGGTGGGACCGCGGTGCGCCGCGGGCACGTGCGCGGCTACCCCGAAGGTCCGAAACGTCCGCTCCAGGGCCGCCTTCGTGTGCTCCTCGTCCCGGTTCGTGCCGGCCGAGGGGGGGGCCGTTCGGAGCAGGCCGATGGGCGGCAGCTTGTACGCGCCGCCCTTGGGAGCGGCGGAGGGAGCGAAGGACGGCTCGGGCCGGGGCTCCGCCTCCGGCTCGGGTTCGCGGAGGTCAACGACGAGGGGGACGCTCTCCTCCGTCTGGACGTGGCGCTCGCGGCTGGCGCGCTTCGCCTTCGCCGGCCCGGTCTCCGTGTCCTGTTCGAGCTCGAACAGCTCGTGGATCCGCGCCCACGCCGCCGAGAGCGGCGTCCCGGAGAAGATGAGCAGCCCGAGTGCGGTGGCCCCCGTCCACACGATCCCCGCCCCAAGCGGGGACACGGCCCGGGAGAGCGGCCACGCCGCCACGGCGCCGAGCTGCCCGCCGGCCTCGCGGGGACCCCCGGCCCCGGAGAAGGGGGCCGGGTTCCCGTGGGTGAGCGACCACAGGGCCAGCGCGCCCGCAAGCGCGAGGGCGAACCCGATGAACATCCGGACCCGGACGTCCTCGACCGTCCCCCGGAGCAGCAGCACGCCCCAGTACGACGCGATCACGGGGAACAGCACCGCGGGCTGTCCCACCAGGCCCTCCAGGATCAGCCGGACGGCCCGGCCCACGAACCCGGCCGCCTCGAACCACATACCGAGCGCCGCGATGAGGGCGAACACGACCAGGCCGATGCCGAACGCGTCCCGGGCCCAGGGAGCGAGGTGCTGGCGAACCTTGGTACGCGAGGCCGTGCGCGAGGCCGGGCGCCGGCGCTTCCGCGCCGGCGCCCGGCGCTTCGTCTTCGTCGCCACTACACCTCCATGATCACGGGCAGGATGACCGGCTTTCGCTGGGTGACCTCGTAGAAGTACTTGCCCAGCGTCCGCCGGATGTTCTTCTCGATCATGCCGCGGTCGGTCAGCTCGACCGCGGCGCTCTCCTTCAGGGAAAGCATGACGCGATTCCGGGCCTCTTCAAGGATGTCGCCGGCCGTCTCGTCGAACACGAACCCCCGGTTCACGATGTCCGGCCCGGCCACGATCTCGCCGTGGTGGGCGTCGATGGTCACCACCACGACCACGACGCCGTCGGCAGAGAGCTTCCGGCGGTCCCGGAGCACGACCTCACCGACGTCGCCGATGCCCAGGCCGTCCACGAACGTCATCCCGGCGGGGACCCGCCCCACCACCCGGACCTCCTCACCAACCTCGACCACGTCGCCGTCCTCGCAGATCAGGACGTGGTCTGGGGCGATGCCGACCTCGGCGGCCAGCTTGGCGTGGTGGGCCAGGTGCCGGCGCTCGCCGTGGACGGGGATGAACCACCGGGGCCGGACGATGGACAGCATCAGCCGGAGCTCCTCCTGGGCCCCGTGGCCGGAGGCGTGGACGGGCGCGGCCGGCACGTGGAACACGTCGGCCCCCGTCCGGTACAGACCGTCCACCACCCGGTGGATGGCCGGCTCGTTGCCGGGGATCAGCGAGGAGGACAGCACCACGGTGTCCCCCTCCCGAAGGTCCACGAACTTGTGCTCCCGGGCCGCCATCAGGGACAGGGCCGAGAGCGGCTCGCCCTGGGTCCCGGTGCTCACGACCACGACGCGGGACCGGTCCAGGCGGTCCAGGTCCTCGATCAGCACGACGTCCTCGTCCGGGACGTTCAGGATCCCCAGCCTTCGCGCCGCGTCCACGCTCTGGTGCATGGACCGGCCCAGGAACGCCACCACCCGCTCGTTGGCCCGGGCCGCGTTCACCACCTGCTGGATCCGGTGGATGTGGCTGGAGAAGCAGGCCACCACGACGAGCTGAGGGGCGCGAGAGACGATGCCCTGGAGGACCGGCCCCACGGTCCGCTCGCTCGCCGTGAAGCCGGCCTCCTCCGCGTTGGTGGAGTCCGAGAGCAGCAGGTGCACGCCCTTGTCGCGGCCGGCCTCCTCGGCCAGGGCGTGCAGGTCCGTGGGCCGCCCGTCGAGGGGGGTCTGGTCGATCTTGAAGTCGCCGGTGTGCAGGATCGACCCGACCGGCGTGTCGATGGCCACCGCCACCCCGTCGGGGATGGAATGGGTGACCCGCATGAACCGCATCGAGAACGGGCCCACGCTCGTGGCCTCGCCCGGGACCACGGTCCGAAGCTCCGCCCGGTCCCGGACGCCGTGCTCCTCCAGCTTGCCCTCGAGCAAGGCCAGCGTGAACGGCGTCCCGTAGACCGGGAGCGTCCGACCGAACTCCCGGAGCAGGTACGGGAGGGCCCCGATGTGGTCCTCGTGGCCGTGGGTGAGGACCGCCGCGTCCACCCGGTCGAAGTGCTCCCGCACGTACTCGAAGTCCGGGAGGACCAGGTCGATCCCGGGCATCTCCGCGTGGGGGAACGACAGGCCAACGTCGAGGATGAGGATCCTGCCGTCCCGCTCGACACAGGCCATGTTCCGCCCCACCTCGCCCACGCCGCCCAGGAAGACAACCCGGGCCGGGGACCCGGCGGAGCGCCTAGAGGAGCCGGGCATCCACCAGGGCCTTCTGGATCCTGGCCCGTTCCTCCGCGGTGGCCGGAACCAACGGGAGCCGGGGAGGGCCGGCCGGCAGCCCCAGGATGTCGAGCGCGGTCTTCACCGGGATGGGGTTCGTGGTGATGAACAGCGTGTTGAACAGGGGCGAGAGCTCCTCGTGGATCTTCCGTGCCGCCGGGACGTCGCCCGCGGCCACGAGGTCCGTGAGCTGCCGGATCCGCTCCCCCACCAGATGGGACGCCACGGACACAACGCCGACCGCGCCCAGGCACATGTAGCCGAAGGTGGCCCAGTCATCGCCCGAGTACACCTCGAAGTCGGCGGGGGCCTCGCTGATCAGGCGGGAGATGGCCTGGAAGTCACCGGTCGAGTCCTTCACCCCGATGATGTTCGAGACCTTGGCCATCTCGAGCAGCGTCCCGTGCTCGATCCGGATCCCGGTCCGGCCGGGGATGTTGTACGCGACGATGGGGATGGAGACTGCCGCGGCCACCTGGGTGAAGTGCTCGAGCAGCCCTCGCTGGGGCGGCTTGTTGTAGTACGGCGTGACCAAGAGGAGCCCGTCGGCGCCGGCGCCCTCGGCCTGCCGGGAGAGCTCGATGGTCTCGGCAGTGCTGTACGTCCCGGTGCCGCAGAGGACCTTGCCCCTGCCCTTGGCGGTCTCGATGATCGCCCGGAACAGCTCCAGCTTCTCCTTGTGGGTGAGGGTGGGCGACTCGCCGGTCGAGCCCGCCACCACCAGGGTGTCCGAGCCGTGGTCCAGGAGATGGCGGGCCAGCTCCTGCGCCCCGTCCAAGTCGAGCGAGTGGTCCTCCCGGAACGGGGTGACCATGGCGGTGACCACCGCCCCGAACCTACCGGCCATGCCTCCTCCTTCCACGCCGGATGCGGCGGCAGACGGTGAGTCCGGAGACGTCTGGCGGCGCTGGCCGGAACACGTCGAGCCGGGCGGTCGGGCCCCGCTCAGGCGACCTGGCTTGCACCGGCCGCCCAGCCCCACGCTTGGGGCCGGAGCCTATCACCGTGGCACCTGCCACACAAGAGTCACATGAGTCACATGTTGCACATCAGCCTCCGGGTGTCGGCGAGGCGCGGGCGCCTCCTAAGGCCCGGGTTGCCCTCGAAGTGTGGCAGCCTCCCGGGGTTCATGACCACCGTGAGCCACCCGGGGCCGCCCAGCCACCGATCGAACCGGTTCCATCCGGTGCACGAACGCCACCCGCTCCCCCTGTCGCTCCCGTCGAAGGGGAAGGTCCCGAGCCACCCGTGCTCCTCGTCGCACCCGTCGCTCCCAAGTGGCCCGGGGGCACCCGTCGAACCGGTGGCGCCCGGACCTCGGGCTATCCTAGCCGCGTGGCGCGGATCTACACGAAGACCGGGGACGACGGAACCACGGGGCTGCTGTACGGGGGCAGGGTGAGCAAGAACGACCCGGCCACCGATGCATACGGCACCACCGACGAGGCCGTGGCGGCCCTCGGCCTGGCCCGGGCCCTGGCCGACGACGCCGCACTGAAAGAGGAGATCCTGGCGCTCCAGCGAGAGCTGTTCGTGGTGGGCGCGGACCTGGCCACGAACCCGAAGCAGCGCTCGAAGCTCGAGCCAGGCGTGTCGCTGGTCACGGCCGAGATGGTGGAGCGGCTGGAGGCCCGGATCGACGAGCTGGTCGCCGAGCATCCGCTCCCGAACGAGTTCGTGGTGCCCGGGGCGAACTCGGTGTCGGCCGCTCTCGATATGGCGCGAAGCGTGGTCCGCCGTGCCGAGCGCCGCGTGGTCGAGCTCCGCGACTCGGGCACCGAGGTGAACGAAGATGCGCTCCGCTACCTGAACCGGCTGTCGGACCTGCTGTTCGTCATGGCCCGCGTTGCCGCCCGCGAATCCGAACCCCCCAGCCGCGCGCGCTGAGTCGCTACTGGCGGACGAAGGCGCCGTAGTTGTCCCGGCCCATCAGCAGGATCACCAAACCGATGTTGTCGATGTCCAGGCCCGAGAACGACACGTCGAACGTCATCGTCTGTTCGTTGGGGATGGAAGTGGCATCTAGCACGTCGCCCTTCACCCTCCTTCCGTCGCGGGCATCGAGGATGTAGAAGTCCGGAGGAGGCAG
>Ga0214472_10007614_pt1 | contig 11322 bp, 9 predicted proteins | sample RVTome_6_FD_207662 | JGI IMG/M metagenome (GOLD analysis project Ga0214472, IMG submission 207662) | Soil microbial communities from uranium-contaminated site in the Upper Colorado River Basin, Wyoming, United States - RVT140D175 | ecosystem: Environmental > Terrestrial > Soil > Contaminated >...
GTCACCCATCAGTGCAACCGCAGCCGCGGCAGGCCGTCGCGCTTTTCCGCGCCCGCGGCGAGTCCCACGATCACCTCGGCGCCCTCGGAGAGCGTTCCGGAAAGCAGTTCGCTCGAGCTGCCGTCGCTGAGGCCCAAGCTCACGTCGACCGGCCTCGGCCGCCCCGCCTCGAGCACCCAGACGCGCCCGGGTGCGCCCGCGGCGCCGCGACCGGCAGATTCGGCGAGCAGCCGCTCGTAGACCGGCTTTTGCGCCGGCGTCAGAAGTTCACCGATGCGCAGGCGCGTCTCGGCGCGCACGCGCTCGAATTGCCTGCGACGCTCGGCGGCGTCGGAGAGCTCGCGCAGCTTGATCGTCTTCTGGCGCGCATCGGCGAGGATCTCATCGAGCTTCGCCTTCTGCGTCCCGTCGGGCTTGAGCACCTCGAACAGGCGCAGGCGGAACTGCTGCGCCACCTGCGCGCCGCCCTGCGGCTCGCCCAAGGCGGGCGTCGTCGCGCCGTCATCGCTGCTCGTACGCGCATCGTTCGCGCCCGCCGGGCGGAAGCGCAGCGCGGCATTGACGACCTTGAGCGCGTCCTGGCGCCGGTCGACGATCACGCGCACGTTCGCGGTCATGCCGGGCAGCAGGGCAAGGTCGGGATTCGCCGCCGAGATCACCACCGTGTAGCTCACCACGTTTTGCACGTTCTGCGGCGACTTGCGAATCTGGAGGATCTCGCCGGCAAAGTTGCGCCGCGGGAACGCGTCCACCGTGAAGCTCGCGGTCTGGCCGACGCGCAGCCGGCCCACGTCCGCCTCGTCGATCGCCGCCTCGACCTGCATGTCGCGCAGATCCTGGGCGATGGTGAACAGCACCGGCGCCTGCAGGCTCGCGGCGACCGTCTGGCCGGCGTCCACGTTGCGCAGGATCACCGTACCCTCCACGGGGGCGCGGATGACCGTGCGCTCGAGATCCACCTCGGCCTGCTTGAGCAGCGCCTCGCGCTGCTTGACCGTGGCGAGCGCGCTCGCGATCTGGGCGTCGTTGACGCGCAGCTGCGCCTCGCCCGCCTTGAGCTGCTCAAGGGTTGCCTCAAGCAGCGTCCTTGCCTTGTCGAGCTCGGCGGGCGAAAGGAAGTTCTTCTCGACCAGGGACTTCTTGCGCTCGTAGTCGCGGCGCGCTTCGGCCAGGTTGACGCGCACGCGGCCGAGCTCGGCCTGCTGCGCAGCCTGGGCCGAGCGCTGCAGCGCGACCGCGCTTTGCGCGGCGTCGACGTCGGCGCGCGCCTGGGTCACGCGCAGCGCGAACGAGGCCGGATCAATGCGCGCAATGACCTGGTCCCGCTTCACCGGCGTATTGAAGTCCGCCAGGATCTCCTTGATCTGACCGGAAATCTGCGAGCCGACCTGAACCGTCGTGACCGCGTTCAGGGTGCCGCTCGCGACCACCACCGCCTGAAGCGGACCGCGTTCGATCTTGGCGAGCCGGTAGACCGGACGCCTGTCGCCACCGTTCGCCTGGTACCACCACCAGCCGGTACCGGCTGCGGCGGCCAGCACCACCGCGGCGATGGTCATCGTGGGCGGGAAACGCATCTGCGTAGGAGCCGGAAATGGGCGCAGCGAATGATACCCGCATGGGCTTCCCGCCGAGCCGCGTTTACACTACGTTACATCGTCAAGCGCGCGAGTGCGCGACGCTGGCGAGTCGCACCCGCGGAGGGTTCCTTCGGCATTCGTCCTCCCCGGACGCGGGGCAGCGAATTGCCGGGAACCCGATTCGTCAACATAATCGAATCATGTGTGCGCCTGGGCGAGGCCGCGACGTTTGTTCATGAAAGATGACTTGCGCGATGAGCCTGCGGACCTCCGGTGAGCCGGTGCGGCTGTCCGCGCAGGACGCGGAACGGTTCCGGCTCGCCAAAGAGTGTTTCGGCCGCGGCGAGCATGAACGAGCGGCCGGCGTTCTCGAGGGCCTGCTGCAGGCCAATCCGGAGTTCGCGCGCGGCTGGTTCCTGCTCGGCTATACGCAGGGTGTGCGGGGGCGCTACGAGCTTGCCGTCGAGTGCCTGGAGCGCGCCGTCTCGCTGGCGCAGGATGACGCGGAGTTCAGATTCTATCTCGCCAAGGCTTACGCCTCCGCCGGCCGGCGGAGCGAGGCCGTAGGCGCGTTGCGCGATACGCTGGAGCGCGCCCCGGAGCATGCGAGCGCGCATACCGAGCTCGGCCTGCACCTGCATGCGCTCGGCGAAGTCGATGCGGCGATCGGGCACCACCTCGAAGCGACGCGCCTGGCGCCGAGCTCGGCCCGGGGATTCAACGCGCTCGGCATGGCGCTGCGGGGGGCGCATCGTCCGCAGGACGCGGAAGCCGCGTTTAGCGCTGCGTGCCGCCTCGATCCCGACGATGTCAAGACGTTGCGCAATCTGGGGCTCGCGCTCAAAAGCCAGGGCAAGTGGGACCACGCGATCGAGGTCCTGCAGCGGGGCCTCGAGCGGTCCCCGGAGGACCCGGAGATGCTCGTCGCGCTCGGCGTCACCCTTGCGCGTGCCGAAAGAGGCCCGCAGGCGATCGAGATCCTGCGGCGTGCGGTCGCCATCGATCCCTCGGATCCGATTTCATTGGGATGGCTGATCAGGGAGCAGGAGCAGGAATGCGACTGGGTCGGCATCAAGGAACTCACGCAAGCGGCCCGGAGCCTGCTGCACTCGGCCGGCAAAACGATCCATCCTTTTGTCTGGTTGTCGCGTTCGAACAGCCGTCATGAACAACGGCTTGCCGCGGACCGGTGGGCCGAGACCGTGCTCGCGAAGCTCCCTCCGCGCGAGGGCCCGGCGATCGCTGCGGGCGCCCGCCAACGCATTCGGATCGGGTACGTGTCCGCGGATTTCCACGAACACGCGACCGCGTACCTGCTCGCCGACGTCATTGAATCGCATGACCGCCGGGAGTTCGAGGTCTACGGATACTCGATCGGCTCGACCCGGACCGGCGCGATGCGCGAGCGGCTGGCTGGGGCCTTCGATGCGTTTTTCGACGTCGCCTCGCAATCGGATGCCGACACCGCGGCTCGCATGCGCCGGGACGGAATCGAGCTGCTGATCGACCTCAAGGGCTACACGCAGCACGCCCGGCCGGAACTCATCGCGCGCCGTCCCGCCCCGGTGATCGTCAATTACCTGGGTTACCCGGGAACCCTCGGCTCGGGGATGGCGGACTACATCGTCGGCGACGAGATGGTCACCCCGCTGGAGGCTGCGCCGGAATTTGCCGAGAAGATCGTCATCCTGCCGGACAGCTACCAGCCGAACGATCCGCAGCGGCACATCGGCGATACGCTTGCGCGCGAATCCTACGGCTTGCCCCGCAGCGCCCTGGTGCTGTGCAACTTCAACCAGACCTACAAGCTGTCTCCCGAAATATTCGGCTTGTGGTGTGAAGTTCTGCGCGCGGTCCCCGGCGCCGTGCTGTGGCTCCTGGGATCGCGCCCCGGGGCCATGGCAAAGCTGCGCCGTGAGCTCGCATCGAAGGGCGTGCGGCCCGAACGGCTGATCGCCGCGCCGCGCGTCGAGCTCGCCGCGCACCTGGGGCGGCTCCGGTGCGCCGACCTGGCACTCGACACTTTTCCCTACGCCTCGCACACCACCGCGAGCGACGCATTGTGGGCGGGCGTGCCGCTCGTCGCCTTGGCCGGGGAGACCTTCGCCTCGAGGGTCTCGGCCAGCCTGCTCAAGGCCGTGGGTCTGACCGAGCTTGTGACCTGGTCCTTCGAGGAGCACCGGGTGCTGCTGCTGGCGCTCGCGACGCGCCCGGAGAGACTGGCGCAACTGCGGGCCAAGCTTGCCGGGGCGCTGGCCGGCGCGCCCCTCTTCGACAGCGCTCTTTACACTCGGAACTTCGAGAGCGCGCTGCACATCATGTCGCAGCGCGCGCGCGCGGGAAAGCCACCTGAGCATATCGTCGTTCGCTAGCGCTCTGCAATCGCGCTTGCGGCGCGATGCAGCATCGGCCTGCCTGGCCTCCTACAGCGCGATGCCCGGGTTGCCTTCCACCCCGGTGAGGCGCGGCAGGTTCAGTTTCGGCGGCGCGATCGTCTTGCGGTCGCGCAGGTAGCGCGCCACCACGTCCCAGACCGGCTCGCCGCTCGCGCCCTCGGCCACCGGCGCCCAGCCCGCGACCTTGTACTTCCTGGCCGAATCGATCGGCCTGCCTGCGAGCCGCATGTCGGAGATGCGCGCGCCGATCTTCTCACCGGGGTCGCACGCGTAGTGCAGCCCGCCCACGCGCACCATGTCGCCGCCCTGCTGAAGATACGGGTCCGGATTGAACAGGTTGTCGGCAACGTCCTCGAGGATGCCCTTGATCTGCTCGCCAGTGAGCTCGGAGAGGGTGGAGTACGAGTATGTCGTCGCCGTCTGGTCCATCACGTGATCGAAGGTGATCGCGTCCCCCGGCAGCAGCGACGTGCCCCAGCGGAACCCGGGCGAGAACGCGATCTCCGCGCCTTTCACCTGCATCAGCGCATCGAGGATCAACTGGTCGAAGGTGCCGTTGAAGTTGCCGCGACGATAGAGCAGCCCTTCGGTCACGGCGAGCTTCTCGTCGAGCTTGGTCTTGTAGGGCGCGCGCACCTGCTCGATGTAGGCCGCCATGGCCGGATCGGCCGGCAGCAGGTTGGAGAACACCGGCAGCAGGCGGTAGCGGAAGTCCGCCACCCCGCTGTCCTTCACCGCCAGGTCGAGCACGGAGAGGAACTTCCCGTTCGAGCCCGAATTCATGACCAGCGTGCGTCCGCCGCCATTGGATACCACGGAGGGTGCCGGCACGCCGTCATGCGTGTGCCCGCCGAGGATCACGTCCAGCCCGCGCACCCGGCTCGCGAGCTTCAGGTCGACGTCCATGCCGTTGTGCGAGAGCAGCACCACCAGCTTCGCGCCCTTCGTGCGCACCTCGTCCGCGAGCTCCTGGATGCGCCGTTCCTCGATGCCGAAAGTCCAGTCCGAGACCATATAGCGCGGATGGGCGATCGGCGTATAGGGAAAGCACTGACCGATGACCGCCACCGGCACGCCGTTCAGCGTGCGCATTGCATAGGGCTTGAATACCGGGTCCTCGAAGTCCCTGGTCTTTACGTTCTGCGCCAGGAACTCCATCGGCGCGAGCTCGTGGTCGACCGCCTGCTTGACGCGCTCGGCGCCGTAGGTGAACTCCCAGTGCGCGGTCATAAGCTCCACGCCGAGCAGCTTTTGCGCGCCGATCATGTCGGCGCCCCTGGTCCAGAGCGAGGTCGCCGAGCCCTGCCAGGTGTCGCCGCCGTCGAGCAGCAGCGCGTGCGGGCGTTCCGCGCGCACGCGCTTCGCGAGGGTCGCGAGGTGCGCGAAGCCGCCCACCTTGCCAAAGCGGCGCGCCGCCGCCGCGAAATCCAGGTAGGTGAAGGCGTGTGCCAGGGCGCTCGAAGGCGGCACGCCGAAGTGCCTGAGCAGCGCCTCGCCGACCAGGTGCGGCGGCCTGCCCGACTGCTCGGCGACCCCGAGATTGACGCTCGGCTCGCGGAAGTGGATCGGCAGCAGCTGCGCGTGGCTGTCGGTGATGTGGAGCAGCGAGACATTGCCGAACTTCGGCACGTTGTAGAGCGCGTCGCTCGCCTGCGCGAGGCTCGCACCGGGGCGCAGGCTCGCGCCCGCGGCGGCGCCCAGCGCGAGGAGGCGGAGGAATTCTCTGCGTTGCATGGGGGGATGTGGGTCAAAAAAAAGGGCTTGGCCGAAGCCAAGCCCCGTGTTCGAAGCTCCGGCGCACTACTGGTTGACCGGCGAGGTCGGGTCCAGCACGTACGCCACCACGTCCTTGATCTGCTGCTCGGTCAGCGAGCCGGTGTGGCCGAAGCGCGGCATGTGCGAGCAAAGGTTGTAGGCCTTGGAGTTGTAGACCTTGCCGTAGACGTACTTTTGCGTCTCGGGGCCGTTGCCGCGCACCTTGCCGAAACCTTTCAGGCTCGGTCCGATCGTGCCGTGGGAAGGTTGCTTCGGAGAGAGCTCGTGGCAGTTGTAGCAGCCGCCCCCGCCCGGAGCCTCCGGCTTTTCGTGCCACTGCATCCCGCGGCCGCTATTGGCGATCTTCGCGCCGTTCTTCCAGTCCCCGATCATCGATCCGCCCGGGTACTTGATCGCCGTCAACTGCGCCGCCTCGAGGGGCTTGGCGACCGCCGCGGGCGGCTTGTCGGCGTACAGGTTGCACGCGCGCTGCACCTCGTCCTGCTCGAGCCGGTCCATTTTCGCCTGGCCCTTGGCGCGGAAATCGCGCTTGAGCACGGCGGAGATCCCGGCGAGCTCCGCGTCGGTCAACTTCGAATGCTCGACGACCGGGACGCTCGCGCAGGCCGCGAGCGTGATCGTGGCGGCGGCGGAAAGTATGCGTCGTTTCATCGTCGTCTCCCCTTCAACGTTTCGTGCCCGGGCCGCGATAGGTCTCGCCCTGGCCTGTGACCGTCAGAAACATGTTCAGCGCGTTCACCACCTCGGAGCCGAACACCGGCTCGGGGGTGCGCATCTGGCGGAAGCAGTTGTTGATCCGCCACTGCATGGTCTTGAAGGTGCTGTTCGAGACGCGATACGCGGGCCAGGTCGCCATCAGCGGACGCGCCGCCTCCGGCTTGTAGAGCACCGGCAGCTCCGACATGCGGATGCGCTTGCCTTCCTCGCCGTGGCAGGAGGCGCACGAGAAATCCCACAATCCGGTGCGCACGAAAAACAGCTTCTTGCCCAGTTCGTACGAGGCCTTTTCCTTCGCATTGCTCTGGCCGGGCGCCATCGGGTGGCCGCGCGAGTGCCCCGCGACGTACGCCGAGAGGTACTCCATTTCGGACGGCTTGTCGGCGTTTCCGAACAGGCGCTTGGTGGCCTCTTCGCGGCTGCGGCCCTGCAGGGTCGTCATGCAATGGAGCACCCGCGTCTCGAGGTCCATCACGCGATCGACGTCCTGGAAGTAGCGCGGCAGGCGCGCGTACGCGCCTTGCAGCACGCCGGGTCCCTGACCGAGGTCGCAGTTCTCGAGCGAGACCTTGTTTGGCCCCTGCGGCTTCTTCCACAAGTCCTCGCCCACCAGCTCGAACAGCTCCACCGGGCTGCCCTCGGCGACCATCTTCTGGTACTTCTCGAACTGCGATTGCTGCGCCACGGCGGGTGCCGCTGCGAGCGCGAGCGCCATCAACAGGGCGCCTCCGCATCCGGATATACGCATTGCCATCCTCCTCTCGTCGTTGCTCGCGCCGGCCGTCGCGGTCCGGCGCCACTGCGCCGCAATCAGGCGATCGCCGTCTCGGTCTTGTTGGTCGCGCCCTTGTTGTCGAGCCAGCTGATCTCGACCTTGTCCCCGGACTTCGCGCCCTTGACGCGGAACGAGAATACCGGGTTGCGCGACACCGCCTGGCTGATTTCGCCTTCCACCACGGTCTTGCCGTTCACCTTGACGGTCACGTTCTGGATGAAATGCCGCGCAATGGGCTTGCCGTCGGAGCCTTTGCGCTGGCCGGTCTCCATCGGATGGCCCATCAGTACGCGGATCTCGGCGACATCGCCCTTCAGCGTCGCGCGGGCCTTCATCGGGTCTGCCATGTTCGCTCTCCTCCTGTTATCCGCCGCAGCCGCCGATGGTGACCTTGACCTCCCTGGTGGCGACGTAATGCTTGCCGCCTGCCTCCGCGACGACGCGGACGTGGGAGGACTCGCCCATCTTGACGTTCAGCTTGACGTAGGGCACTGCGCCCTCCATGAACGTGAACCGGCCCGCGAGCGGGTTCGGGTTTTTCTCGATCAGCACCACGATCGAGCTGGTGCCCGGCACGTTGCTGGTCACCTCGATCGGCACCACCGCGCCGTTCTCGGCGATCTGCGGCGCCTCGATCAGCACGTCCCTGCTCTCGACCGTGCTGGACGCGCCCAGGCTCTTCAGCGCGTCTTCGGTCGATTTCGCATCGAAGGCATCCTTCGGCCAAGCCGCCGCGAGCACCCGCTCGGGCTTGAGCAGCCCCGCGGCCAGCGCGAATGCGAGCGTTCCGGTGACGCCGGCGCCTTTCAGCACCAGTCTACGTTCTACGTCCATTGACTCCTCCTCCTCCTCGGTTGTCCGGACAGCAGGCCCGGAGGCTTGCACCATCGCGTTCACCCGCTGCGGGCTGGGCACGCTGCTAATCGACCATCCGGTCGGGCGTCGGCTCCAAGCGGGCGCAAGCCCCTGGAAACTGAATGCCCTCGTCCGTCGAGCATCCTAATCGGTGTGGGGTTTTTAGAGAAGCCCCAAAAAATCAATTGTATTTATCGTCGCATGGATCGACCGAATCACGCTCTTGGTGCGCGTCGTCGAAAGCGTCCGGACTTGCCGCCGCGCTTTTCCTCGAGCTGCACGTCGTGCAGCGACATGCCGCGGTCGACCGCCTTCGCCATGTCGTAGATCGTCAGCAGGGCGATCGCCGCCGCGGTCAACGCCTCCATCTCGACCCCGGTCTGCCCGCGGCACTCGATCCGGGTCACCACCTTCACCGCAGGGGGATCGTCCAGCAGGACGAAGTCGACCGCAACCCGGGTCAGCGCGATCGGGTGCGCGAGCGGCACCAGATCCGCGGTGCGCTTGGCCGCCTGGATGGCGGCGATGCGCGCGATGCCGAGCACGTCGCCCTTTTTGGCGCTGCCGGCGGCGATCATGCGCAGGGTCGCGCGCTGCATCGCAATGCGTCCCGAAGCGATCGCCACGCGGTGCGTGCGCGCCTTGGCGCCGACATCGACCATGCGCGCGCGCCCGGCGGCATCGAAATGCGTAAGCGCGCGTCTGGATTTGGCTGGCACAGCCGCCCTCTGAGCGAGAGGAACTCGACTCCCGGGACGGTATCATAACCAGGTGCGCGCCTTTGTCTTGACCCTCCTCGTGATCGCCGCCATCGCCTTGCCGAGGGCGTGGGCGCAGGCCCTGCCGGATCTTGGCGGCACGGCGGACGCCGCGCTCACGCCGCAGACCGAGCGCACCATCGGCGAGACCATCATGCGCGAGATCCGCTTGCGCGAGCGCGCTTACCTCGACGATCCGGAAATCGCCGACTATCTCGAGCGCCTCGGCGTGGCATTGCTCGCGGGCGCGCCGCAGGCGCGCCTGGACTTCGAGTTCTTCGCCATGCGCGACCCGTCGATCAATGCCTTTGCGCTGCCGGGAGGCTTTATCGGCGTGCATACCGGGCTGCTGCTGGCGGCCGAAAGCGAATCCGAGCTTGCCGCGGTCCTGGCGCATGAAATGGCGCATGTCACCCAGCGCCATATCGCGCGCCTGTTCGGTGCGCAGCAGCAGCAGGCGATCCCGGCGATGGTCGCGATCGCCGCGGCGATCCTGCTCGGGCGCTCGCGTCCCGATCTGGCGAGCGGGGCGGCTGCTGCGGTGCAGGCCGGCAGCATCCAGTCCCAGCTCAACTACACGCGCGACTTCGAGCGCGAGGCCGACCGCATCGGCATGCAGACGCTGTCCGATGCCGGGTTCGACGCGCGCGCCATGGGCGCGTTCTTCGACAAGCTCCAGCGCCAGACGCGCGTCGCCGACGACGGCTCGGTGCCGAGCTACCTGCGCACCCACCCGGTCACGAGCGAGCGCATTGCGGACGTGGAGGGACGCGCCGCGACCCTCAAGTACCGGCAGCGCCTGGACAGCCTCGAGTTCCATCTGGTGCGTGCAAAGCTGCGCGCCGAAAGCGGCGATGCGCAGGAAGCTGTGACTCAGCACTCGAGCGCGTTGCGCGACCGGCGCTATGCCATCGAGGCTGCCGCGCGTTACGCTCTGGCGAGCGCGCTGCTGCGGGCCGGGGAGCCGCGCCGGGCGGCCGCCGAGCTCGAGCGGCTGCGCGCCGCGAACGCCGCCAGCCCGATGATCGAGTCGCTCGCCGCGCGGGTGCAGCGTGCGCTCGGCGAACGCGAAGCGGCGCTCGCGACGCTGCGCGAGGCCATGACGCGCTATCCGAACCGGCGTTTCCTCGCCTACGACACGGCGAACGCGCTTCAGGAGGCGGGGAGCAACGAGCTCGCGATCGCGCTGATCACGGAGCAACTGCGCACGCACCCGCGCGATGCGCGCCTGCACCGCCTGCAGGCGCAGATCTACGCGGCGCTCGGCAAGCGGCTGCTGCAGCACCAGTCGCAGGCCGAGCTCTACGTGCTGCAAGGCAGCCTGCCCGCGGCGATCGAGCAGTTGCAGCTCGCGCGCGCCGCGGGCGACGGCGATTTCTACCAGCTCAGCGCGGTCGAAGCGCGCCTCAAGGCGTTGCGCACGCAGCACGACGAGGAACTGCGCGAAAAGCGCCGCTGAGGGCGCGGTGCCTCGCTCAATAGGCGTCGAACAGCAGGTCGAAGGTTTTCTCGGCCTCGCGCAGCAGGTCGTCCTCGTTGGACGCGCGGCGCTTGCCGCCCTGCAGCAGCGTCTGCACCCCTGCCGCCTCCGGGACCGGCCGTTCGTGCTGCTCGAGCGAGCGCACGATCGCGCCGATCTTGCCGAGCGCCGCATGCCTGGCCAGGCCGAACTGGTCGACCATCTCCTCGAAGGTCACGCGACCGTCGCGGTTCGCGTAGCGCGCCCCGTCGTAGGCGAAGTCGATCGCGCTGGCGGGGCAAGGCTCGCCCTTGTCGAGCCAGCGCAGGCTCGCCTCGGGATCGATGAAACGGCGGATCAGCCACGCGCAGCCGAGCCGGTCGGCCCAGAGCGGCTTGCGGGTCGCCCAGGTCCTGCCGAGTACGCGCGGCTGTCGTTCCTGGACTCGCGGCGCGCCGGCGGGAAAGAGCAGCTTCTGCACCGCACGTTCGGCCTCGGCGAGAACCTGCTGCGCGCGCTCGCGCGCGGTGCCGGGGAAGAAATCGAGCGCGCAGATCGAGTCCAGCTCGCGCCGCTGCTTGTGCAGCACGCGCGAGATCGCGCCCGGATCGGTGACGCCGTAGCCGAGCTTGAGGCTCTCGATGACCTTGATCAGCGCTTCGTAGCGGGCGGAGCGGTCGAACAGGGCGGCGAGCGCGTCTTGCTGCGAAGCTGACGTCGCGGCCACCTGCAGCAGGTGCATCGCGACGCTGTTGCGGCGAAGGTAGTCCGCCAGATGCTCGAGCCCGCGGCGCGTCGCCGCCGTCTCGGGCAGCAGGAACACGCCCTCGCGCATCACTGCGGCGCCGAGCGCCTCGAGCGTGCGCAGCGCCCGGATGCGCACCGCCGGATCGTCGAGCGGCAGCGTCGCAATCAACGCCAGCCAACGGCTCTCCGGGGTCAGCGAGCCTGTGGCGGGATCGGGCGAGGGCGGCATCGACGGGGCGGGGTCGGGCATTGCCCCGAC
>Ga0214472_10007616_pt1 | contig 11319 bp, 9 predicted proteins | sample RVTome_6_FD_207662 | JGI IMG/M metagenome (GOLD analysis project Ga0214472, IMG submission 207662) | Soil microbial communities from uranium-contaminated site in the Upper Colorado River Basin, Wyoming, United States - RVT140D175 | ecosystem: Environmental > Terrestrial > Soil > Contaminated >...
AAGGAACAAGGGCTCGCTCGCCGCTGTCGAGGACTCGAAGCCGCTCTGGAAGTTCATGGTGCAGTAGGCGGAAAGACAATAGAAACACCATTGAAGCCGCCCCCGCAACACGGGGGCGGCTTTTTTATCAATTTTTCAGGTGATATAGAGTATTGCCGGACTGTAGCTATATTGCGTTATTACCTGAAATGTCTTGACACTTGGGCGTATTTTCTGCAGAATAAATAGTTGGTTACAATAGATCAAACACACGCCGGAAGGAGAGATGGATTGAGCAAGCTGGGCGTTAACATAGACCACGTGGCTACAATAAGGCAGGCAAGAGGCGGCAGTGAGCCGGACCCTGTACATGCCGCGGTGCTTGCCGAACTTGCGGGCGCGGACGGGATAACGGTCCACCTCCGGGAGGACAGGAGGCATATCCAGGACCGCGACGTGAGGTTGCTCAGGGATACCATAAAGACCCACCTGAACCTCGAAATGGCGGCCAGCGACGAGATAATCTCCATCGCGCTCGACATCAGGCCTGACATGGCTACACTTGTCCCCGAAAAGAGGGAGGAGCTGACGACCGAGGGCGGTCTGGACGTGAAGCTCCACCGCGACAAGGTGGCGGGTGCGGTAAGGAAGCTGAAGGACGCCGGTATATTTGTAAGCCTTTTCATAGACCCTGACCTGGACCAGGTCAAGGAGTCCAGCAAGGCAGGCGCGGACGCTATAGAGATACACACCGGGGCATACGCCGATTCCAGGACATACAAGGCGACGCAGGCGGAGTACGAGAAGATATACGAAGCGTGCAAGTTCGGCCACAAACTCGGGCTTGTCGTGAATGCGGGCCATGGGCTCAACTACCGGAACGTCTCCCAGATAGCGCGTATCAAAGACATATACGAGCTTAACATAGGTCACAGCATAATCTCCCGCGCCGTGCTGGCCGGGCTTGAGCGTGCTGTCAGGGAGATGAAGGATCTGGTTAAATAACCGTCCGTCGACAGGGTTAGTATAATTTGCATATTATTGGTATCGGCATCGATATGGTCAAGGTGGACCGGATAGAGCGTGCTCTCGAACGCTGGCGTGAGGGTTTTGCGAACCGCGTGTTCACCGAGGGCGAACTATCCTACTGCATGTCGAAGAAGAGGCCCGCGATGCACCTTGCAGCGAGGTTCGGGGTCAAGGAGGCGGTGATGAAGGCCTTCGGGACCGGCTGGAGCGGCGGGGTCAGGTGGACAGACGTCGAGGTGGTGCGCGAGGGGTCGGGCAGGCCGGGCGTAGTGCTCGGTGGCCGTTTGAAAGAGCTTGCCTTTAGCATGGGCGTGACCGGGACCCATATAAGCTTCAGCCACGACGGCGGGTACGCGGTAGCGCAGGCCGTGCTTACCGGAGAGGCCAAGGGTAGATGAAACTCGCCACCGCATCCGAGATGAGGGAGCTCGACAGGCAGGCCATGGAGAAGTACGGCATCCCTGGTGTCGTGCTCATGGAAAACGCCGGACGCGCGGTGGCCGGCGAGATGCTCCACGCCTGGGGCAGCGTCACAGGGAAGAAGTACTCGGTATTCTGCGGCAAAGGGAATAACGGAGGAGACGGGCTTGTAATAGCGCGCCACCTCCACAACCGCGGCGCTATAGTCACAATATGGCTGTTCTCGGACGAAATGAAGGGCGACGCCGGAATAAACCTTGAAATAGCGCGGAACATGGGGCTCGACATCAGGACGATAAGCTCCGGGCTCAATGATGAAACAGGCGCGGTCAGGCATGCGGACTGCGTTATCGACGCGATATTCGGCACCGGCCTTGCAAGCGAAGTCAGGAAACCGTTCAGCAATGTTATCGAGATGGTAAACGCCAACGCCCGGCGGGTCCTGGCGGTCGACATCCCGTCCGGGGTGGATTCGGACAGGGGACATATTATGGGCGCCGCGGTGAATGCGGACATGACCGTAACCCTGGGACTTCCGAAGCGCGGGCTGTACCTCTACCCCGGTGCGCAGATGGCTGGAGACGTCAGGGTTGCCGATATCAGCATACCGGGCAAGGCCGTCGATGCGGCCCCGATAAAAGCGGGCCTCCTTACAGCAGGTGAAGTGAGACATCTTCTTCCCGGGAGAAAGCCCGAGTCTCACAAGGGGACGTACGGCCACCTGTTCATACTTGCCGGTTCAGTGGGCAAGACGGGCGCGGCGGTACTCGCGGCGAGGGCCGCGCTCCGCTCCGGGGCAGGGCTCGTTACCGTCGGTGTGCCTGAGAGCCTGAACGACGTATTCGAGGAGAAGCTGACCGAGGTGATGACCGTCCCCCTCCCGGAGACTTCGGAGAGGACCCTGGCCCCAAAGGCTCTGGACAGGATACTTTCGGAGATGGGCGGGAAGACTGCTCTTGCAATCGGCCCGGGCATGTCTACCAACCGCGATACCGCAACACTTGTGGCAGAGCTGCTGCCGAAGGTGAAGATACCGTTGCTGATAGACGCAGACGGGCTTAACATCCTTTCGATGGACGACGGACCGCTCAGGCATATAAATGTGCCGGCCGTCCTGACACCTCATCCGGGCGAGATGGGCAGGCTTCTTGGAGTGCTCGCGAGGGAGGTGCAGTCCGACCGTCCCGCCGCCGCGCTCGACCTTGCGCGCGAATACGGCGTCACCGTGGTATTGAAAGGCGCGCGGACGCTCATCGGCCTTTCGGACGGCAGGTTCTTTATCAACCCGACAGGCAACCCCGGCATGGCCACCGCGGGGACTGGCGACGTGCTTACGGGTGTCATAGGTTCTTTCATGGCGCAGGGCCTGGACGTACCGGAAGCGGCCGCGCTCGGCGTATACGTCCACGGGCTTGCCGGAGACATTGCCGCCCGAGAGAAGGGCATGGCTGGGCTTATAGCCGGGGACATCGTCGACGCGCTGCAGGGGGGTATCAGAGAGATATGAAACAGTTCCACCGGTTTACAGCGTTACTTGGGTATGCCGTTATCGCGGGCATGCTCATCTTTGTCTCCGGCTGCTCCTCGGACCTGGACAAGGCGGACAAGGCCCTGAAAGACGGGGAGTACGAGAAGGCTGTAGAGCTGTACAACCAGGTCCTGGGCGAAGGGGAACTGAAGGCGTCGGGCAAGGCGGACATATACATAAAAATTGGCCGGGCCTACGACGGCCTGGAGCGCACCGAGTTCGCTGTAGAAGCCTACCAGAACTCCATTGACCTTAAACCGGACAACTCCGCCGCATACCTTGCCCTTGCGCGCGACCTTGAAAAGCTCGGGAGGTACGACGAGGAGATCCATGCGCTCAGGAACTCGCTCGTGCTGGAGGGCCACAACCCGATAACCGAGAATATGCTGGGAAACGCCTACGCCATCCAGGGCCAGTACATGAATGCGCTGAATGCGTTCAAGGCCGCGGCGGAGCACGACCCAACCGACCCGCAGGCAAAGATAAACATTGGGCTTGTATACGACAAGATTGGGTTTACCGACAAGGCGGTCTCGTACTGGGAGGAGGCGCACTCCTTGGACCCGGAGAACGAAAACGCACTCCGGAACCTCGGTGCGGTATATCTCAGGATAGAGCGCTACCAGGATGCGGTGAGAGTGTACGACCGGCTCTCAAAATCCTATCCGGGCCAGGTCAAGCTGCGCTACCAGCTTGGGTTGGCTTATTACGGGAATGCTGATTACGGCAGGGCATACGACGAGTTTCAGGCCGTCTTTGCGCAGGACCCGAATTTTCCTGGTATCAAGGACAGCATACAGCTTGCCAAGAGGTGGATGGATAAGACCGTCAAGTCGCCAATAAACGCAAAGGCAAGGTAAGCGTACAGGCGGTTTCCCCGAGAGTGCCACGCATAAGAACTTCATGGCATGCGCGGTTTTCGTAAAGCGCATACGCCATAATCTCTCCCGACGGACTGGAATTATTTCCCCGTGCTATACTTTGTTAGGCGGCATCGCCGGAGGATGCCGCTGTCCGGTAATTGCACAGGTCACAGTACCTTGTTCATATGGGGGTGATATGAAACCCACCGCGGTACTTCTGTCTGACTTGTTTGTGGAGCGTTACGGGGCTGAGCCCGGGAGCGTGCGAGTAAAACGCGTGGGCCGGGGGAGCCATGGGCAGGGCTTCCGCGTTTCATACAAAACCGGGCCGGGAGAGCCGAAGAGTCTGGTAGTAAAGAGGCTGGAGGGCGGGATAGGGCTCGGCCACGACTACCCGTCGGACCGCGCCGGCGTCTTTCTGCTCGCAATGGAAAACTACGGCCGTATGCCGGGCCATGTCAAGGCGGTAGATGTCCTGTCGCTTTCCAAAGGTTCCGTGTTGTCGCCGGTGGGCGGCGGGCGCGAGTATTACCTCGTCATGGAGGAGGCCAGCGGCGTCAGCTATTTCAGGGACCTCGGCCTGATGGGCCAAAAAGGATCGCTGGACGACGCCGGCAGGAAAAAGATACGGCGGATGGCTTCATATCTTGCGAAGCTGCATGCCAAGAAGAAGGACGCACCGCAGCTCTATTACAGGAAGCTCCGCGACACAATAGGCCACGGCGAGTGTCTTATGGGCGTCCTCGACACATACGACGGCGACGGGTTTACCAATATTCCCGAGATGGCCGGGATAGAGAAGGCGTGCGTAGACTGGCGCGCGCGCCTTAAGCCTTTTACAGGGAGGCTGTCCAGGGTGCACGGAGACTTTCACCCCGGTAACATACTGTTCAGGAAAGCCTCGGACTTCATCCTTCTGGACAGGAGCAGAGGGGAGTTCGGAGAGCCGGCGGACGACGTAACCGCGCTCACCATAAACTACGTATTCTTCTCTCTGATGCGGCACGGGAAGATGACGGGCGCATACGAAGAAGCAATGGTGTTTTTCTACGACGAGTATATCCGCATGTCCGGCGACCATGAGATACTCGGTTTGACAGGGCTTTTTTACGCGTTCCGGGGGGTTGTGGTGGCCAACCCGCTATTTTATCCGGACGTGGAGGACGGCGTCAGGAAGAAGATTTTCGGGTTCATACACGGTGTCCTTGGTTCTGCAAGCTTCGACCCTGCCGGGGTCAACGGTTATATCAGGGCCGGAATTGATTACAGGAGAAGGTTCAGACATGGAAAACTTCAGCTGGCTTAACGCATTCAGGGAGATGGGCGCCAGGGTCAGAAGGGAGACATTCGAGCTTGTTACGCGCTCGGGCGCTGGGGTCCCAATAGGGACTGGGGCCTCCGGAGATACCACCCTTGCCATAGACAAGAGGGCGGAGGACGCCATTATATCGGTACTCGAAGAGGCAAGGGTTGCCGGCGAGGAGTTCTATTTTATATCCGAGGAGCTGGGCGAGAAAGACTACGGAAACAAGGACGCCGTCGTGCTCGCCGACCCTATCGACGGGAGCAACAACGCCAAGTACGGGCTCCCTTTTTACTCAACCGCGCTTGCGCTCGCCACGGGCAGGAAGCTGTCCGACGTCGTGCTCGGTTATATCATGAATATAGCGACCGGCGAGGAGTACTGGGCGATGAAGGGCGGCGGTGCGTACAAGGACGGCATGAAACTGGCCACTTCACGCTCCGAGGAACTGGGCATGCTGAACTTCGAGTGTTCCAACCCTGTCAGGGACCTTTCCGTGGCCTCGCCTCTTTTGATGGGGGCCAGGAAGATCAGGTGTCTCGGCTCCACCGCGCTCGACATGGCCTGCCTTGCGTCCGGCTCTACGGATGCGGTGCTTATTCCGTCACCGTCGAGGAGTTTCGATTACGCGGCAGGGTGGCTGCTTGTACGGGAGGCGGGAGGCGTGGTAACGGACACATCCGGACTCCCGCTAGACGACACCCATTTGGGTGTGGAAAGGACAAGGCCTGTGCTTGCCGCATCGAACGCAAAGCTGCACGAGGTTGCGCTGAACCATCTGAGGGTGTCGGTCAATGGCTAAGGCGATCATGGTCCAGGGCACCGGCTCGCACGTCGGGAAAAGCGTCATTGTTGCCGCGCTCTGCCGGATATTCAGGAGACGTGGCTACAGCGTCGCGCCGTTCAAGGCCCAGAACATGGCGCTCAACTCGTTCATCACGGCCGAGGGCGGCGAGATAGGCAGGGCTCAGGCGTACCAGGCCGAGGCGGCGGGCATCCCGCCGTCGGTGCTGATGAACCCGGTGCTGCTGAAGGCTAACTCGGACACCGGCGCCCAGGTCATAGTTAAGGGAAGGGTAGTCGGCAACATGGGCGTAAGGGAGTACCACGCCTACAAGGACGAGGCCTTCAGCGCGGTCCGCGAGTCGTATGCCGAACTTGCACGCGCGTACGACATAATAGTGATTGAGGGCGCGGGAAGCCCCGCCGAGATAAACCTGAAGGAAAACGACATAGTGAACATGAAGACCGCCATGATGGCCGGCGCGAAGGTTTTGATCGCGGCCGACATCGACAAGGGCGGGGTGTTCGCGTCCATCATCGGCACGATGGAGATACTCGACCCGGATGAAAGGGAAATGGTCGCGGGTTTCCTTATAAACAAGTTCAGGGGGGATGCGTCTCTTCTTGAAAGCGGTCTCGATTTCGTCAGGACGAGGACCGGTAAGCCGGTGCTTGGCGTCATCCCCTACTTCAGGGATATCCATATAGAGGAGGAGGACGGGGTCGCGCTCGGCGATGCGCATGGCGGAGCAATATCCGCGGACGACGGGGCGCTGGACATTGCTGTCGTCCGGCTGGGGCATATATCCAACTTCACTGACTTCGACCCGCTCGCAAGGGAGTCCGGGGTAAGGCTCAGGTACGTGCGCGGTGTTGAGGACTTCGGCTGCCCGGACATGCTCATCATGCCCGGAAGCAAGAACACCGTCTCTGACCTTATGGAGCTCCGTGCATCAGGCATGGAGGACGCCATAAGGTCATATCACACCTCCGGGGGGAAGGTCGCGGGCATCTGCGGCGGGTACCAGATGCTCGGCAGGGCGGTCCACGACCCGCACATGGTGGAGACCGCGTCCGGAGCGTGCGACGGGATGGGGCTACTTGACGTCGAGACAACGCTGCACAAGGACAAGGTGACAAGGCAGGTTTCGGCATGCCTCAAGGGAGACGGAACCGGGGAGATGCTTACCGGCTACGAGATACACATGGGCCGCACCACGCTCGGGGGCGGCGTCGCCCCGATGTTCTTCGTATCCGGGACGGACGGCGCGGACGGGCATGACGACGGGGCCAGGACCGCGGACGGCAGAGTCTGGGGGACGTACATACACGGCCTATTCGAAAACGACGGGTTCAGGCACGCGTTGATAGACAGGCTTTCGGCGGGCAGGAGACCGGTTTCGGCCGCCGAGCGGCTGAGTTATGCGAGGCTGAAAGAGGACGGTTTCGAGCGGCTTGCCGACCATGTCGAGAAATCCGTTGATATTGCAGGGATACTTGACATCCTGAACGCATGAGGGCGTAGTTTTATTCATAACAGAATTTATTCATAACAGAATTTATGCTATACTATATGTATTAATATGGTTTAACATTTCAAGATGAACTATTCGCCGGAAGTAGCCCGTGAAACTTAAAGAATATCTCAAAAGGGCAGGACTGATAGGGAGTATCAGGAGCAGGCTGGTGCTCTATTTCCTGTTGCTCCTTATACTCCCCATGATGGCATTCACCGCGTTCGAATACCGGCATGAAAAGGACCTTATACGCGAAAGCGTAATGGGCCAGCTCACCACTATCGCCGACTCCAAACTGGGGATTATAGAAGGCTGGGTAAACAAGTGGGTCGGGGACATCACGGTCTTAACGGATAACATCCTGCTCAGAGAACACTTCGGTCATCTTGTCTCCAATAAAGACAACCCCGCTTCGCTCGTGCAGGACCCTGAATCCTCAGTCCTTAGAGACTACCTGAAAAAGGTAGTGCAGTCCTACGGATATACGGAGGCAACACTCTGCAGTACGGACGGCACGGTGCTTGTATCCACGACGGAGGAAATGGCCGGAAAGAGCCTGAAGGGTGTTGGGTATTTTGAAAGCGGGCTCAGGACGAGCCCGGACAAAGTCCATATCGAGGACGTATTCTATTCCAAGGATGCAGACGCCCCCATGATGGCGTTCTCGCTTCCGATAAAGTCCTACAGGAGCGGCCTCAAGCACGGTGATGGGGACATCATCGGGGTAGCCATCCTGTTGTTAGACCTCAGGAAGTCATTTTACCCGAGCATTGCGTGGTCCGGACTCGGAGGTACTGGCGAGATACTGCTTGCGAGGAAGGAGGGCGACAAGGTAGTATTCTTAGGCAAGCTGAGATACATAAAAAACAAGACGTTCGGTTTCAGCATCCCTATAAACACCAAACGACCCTTGCCTGTGTATTTAGGGGCAAGTGGCCGGTCAGGGATTATAGAGACCGAGGACTACAGAGGGGTGGACGTTATTGCGGCATACCGGTTTGTTCCCCGCACAGGCTGGGGGTTGGTGGCGAAAGTGGATGCATCGGATGCGTTCGAGCCGGTAAGTGAACTCGGAAAGACCGCAGCCCTGACTCTTGCGCTTTCGACCATGTTCATCATCACCCTGATACTTATTATATCAAGGACTATAATAACGCCCATGTGGTTTCTCGCTGAGACTACGAAGAAGCTGTCCAGAGGCGATTTCTCGGTAAGCCTTCCCGAAGCCGGGAAGGGAGAGATAGGCGAGCTTACCAGGTCCTTCGCGTTCATGGCCGAGGAACTGAGGAAGTCCAACGAGGAGGTCGTGAACAAGAGCCTGGCGCTGGAGATGGCGAACAGGAACCTCGTCTCTCTGGCCGAGACGCTCGAGGTGAAGGTCCGCGAGAGGACAAGCGAGCTGGAGGACCTGACCAGTAACCAGGCCGCCGTCATGAAGGACCTCGACGAGCGCACCGTAGCGCTCGAAAGGTCGCAGGCGGAGCTCAGAAAGTTCGCCGAGGAGCTTGAGGAATCCAAGAACAGGGTGAAAGAAAACCTCGAGATAGTTGAACGCGCAAACGTCGAACTCCGTCGCATGGACAGGATGAAGGACCACTTCCTCGGCATGATATCTCACGAGCTGAGGACCCCGCTTTCCCTCATTATGGGTTATTCGAGCAACCTGCTCGCCGACCCTGTGCTGAGGCTGAACCCGTCGGTAGAGGAGGAGCTTGAAGGCATATTCAAGGGCTCCGACCGGCTGAGGAACATCATCACGGAGATGATGGATATATCGAGGATCGATGCAAAGGGCCTGAAACTGAGCTTCAACCCGGTTAGCATCGGCAAAATGGTTTCCGAAGTCGTCCGCGAAATGGACGTGTTTGTACGGGAGAGGAAACAGGCCGTCGAGGTCGGCGACTTCACGCGGATACCACTGGTTTTGCTCGACAGGAGCAAGGTTTACCAGGTCCTGGTGAACGTAATCGGTAACGCAATCAAGTTCACCCCGGACGGCGGGAGGATATCGATTACACCCCATGTACAGCCGGTGAGCCCGGACTCCGGACCAGGGAAACTCATGGATTATACCAGACGGCTCGACATAGTGGTAAGGGACAGCGGTATCGGCCTGGACAAGGACGAGATTAACAGGATATTCGAGAAGTTTTACGAGGTGGGCGACATAGAGAAGCACGCCACCAGCAAGTACCAGTTCCTCGGACGCGGGGTGGGGTTGGGCCTGCCTATTGCAAGGGGAATAGTAGAGGCGCACGGCGGGATGCTCTGGGCGGAGAGCGAAGGCTACGACCCGGAAAAGCTGCCCGGCAGCACATTTCACATAATCCTGCCTTTAAGGACTGTGGAGGAGGAGCAGGACGTGCCTTATGAAGCCGCCTCGGCCGGCGAACAACCCTCGTATGCCGCGGCAAACGAGCCCGTCAACGCTGTCGAGGCCGGTTACTCCCGAAAGGGACCGCCGCACTCCGACAGGCACAAGGTCCTTGTGGTGGAGGACGACGAGGACGTACTTAACCTGACGCTTTATGTACTGAAGAAGAAATACGACGTGTACAGGGCAACGGACGGCGAAGAGGGCATAAGGCTTGCAAGGATGCTGAAGCCCAAGCTCATACTGCTGGACGTGTACATGGAAGGCATGGACGGATACACCGTCTGCAAGACGCTTAAAGGAGACCCGGAGACAAAGGACATAAAGCTCGCCATGTTCACCGCCGGCGTCCAGCGGTGGGAGGTCGAGAAGGGCTACAGCTCCGGCGCGGACGACTATATCACCAAGCCGTTCAAGCCGGACGAGCTTATTGCCAAGGTGGACGGGCTGATATCCGGGCGCCTGGAGACTGCCAACAATTAGGTTGACTGGGGCTGGTGTTTGAAATAAAATCCTGGGATGCCTACAGAGTTTATCGTCCTCGCATACGTGCTCGACCTTTTCTTCGGCGACCCTAAAAACGTTCCGCATCCTGTGCAGGCCATAGGCTACCTGGTTTCGCGTTCGGAGTCGCTCCTTCTGACCCGGTTCAAGGGTGAGACCCGTGAGCGTTATGCCGGCGTGGTGATGGTGGTTTTCGTTACGGGGACAGTCTACGTAATATCGCTCATGCTCGTATCATTGTCCCTTAGGTATCTGGGATACTGGGCCGGTCCGGTTGTCCCCGTATACCTCGCATACACGACGATATCGGTAAAAAGCCTTAAGGAGGCCGCCCTGGACGTCCTTTCGCCGCTCAGGGAGGAGGATTTGCACGGGGCGAGGAAGATGCTTTCGATGGTCGTCGGCAGGGATACCGAAGGCCTGCCTCAGCCGGAGGTTGTCAGGGGTACGGTCGAGACGGTGGCCGAGAACACCTCGGACGGTGTGGTCGCACCCTTGTTCTACCTCGCCATAGGCGGCGCGCCTCTTGCGCTCGCGTACAAGGCGATCAATACCATGGACTCCATGGCCGGATACAAGTCCGAGAGGTACATCAACTTCGGCATGGCCGCGGCGAAGCTGGACGACGTCGCGAACTATATACCGGCCCGGCTTACCGGCCTGATGATGGCCGGGGCCACGGCTGTCCTGTCCATGCTGCACCCGGAAAGCTACTCGGATACCGGTGCCTGGCGCATATACAGGCGCGACAACAGGAACCACCCGAGCCCCAACAGCGGTCATCCCGAGGCCGCGATGGCGGGCGCGCTCGGTGTGCAGCTCGGAGGCGAGTCAAGCTACGTAGGCGTAAAGAGCGTCAAGCCGCACATAGGCGACCCGGACCACAAGCTGGGTCCGGAAAAGATTGCGGACGCGGTCAGGCTTATGCTTGCGACGTCCATCCTGGCTGTGGCGGTTTCAGCATTGCTATCGAGCCTGGTCAATATACTGGTGATATGAATGACGGGGATAAAAACAGC
>Ga0214472_10007617_pt1 | contig 11319 bp, 10 predicted proteins | sample RVTome_6_FD_207662 | JGI IMG/M metagenome (GOLD analysis project Ga0214472, IMG submission 207662) | Soil microbial communities from uranium-contaminated site in the Upper Colorado River Basin, Wyoming, United States - RVT140D175 | ecosystem: Environmental > Terrestrial > Soil > Contaminated >...
GCGAGATCGCGTCCCGGATAGGCCACACCGAGGTCGCAGTGCGCGCTGCGCTCCAGATGATCTTCAAGCAGCTCGGTGTGCACAGTCGGTCCGAAGCGGTGGCGGCCGGTCTTCGACTTGGTGTCTTCGACTGATCCGGGGACGTCCGAGCTGCTGCCTCCGGCATCTGGGCGGACTCGTCCCATCCCACCCGACTAGGGCCGAAAGTCCCGGTCTCGGGCGACGGGTGGAGCGGGATAACACCCCCAACGGTGGGGGCGACGCAGCCCCCCGATTCGTACGGTGCATGGGGTGAAAGTACGACTGCCAGTTGGCCATCGCGACAGAGTTGCGATTTGCCGAGGGGCGGTCGCGCACTTCCGGCACACCGATCCGAGGAGACCGATGATGAAGACAAAGATCCTCTACCTAGTGGCTGTCCTCGCCTTGGTGATGGCCGCCTGTGGCGACGACGACGCGGCGACCACCACCGCCGCCGTCTCCACCACCGCAGCCGTCACCACGACCGAGGCTGCGACCACGACCGAAGCAGTCACGACGACCGAAGCAGTCACCACGACTCATCCGGCCGACGACGTGCTCACCATCGAGGCCCCGTCCGCCGCGATCACAGTGGATGGCGAGGCTTCGGACTGGGCCGATGTCACCGGCCTGGACATCACGCTCGAGGCGATCTCGACGGAGACCATCGAGGCGAAGGACGCCACCATCAAGGTGGCACACGACGCCGAGTTCCTCTACGTCCTGTTCACAGTCGACGACGACTTCAACTGGAACGCCGATGATGCCCATCTCTCGGCATCCAACGCAGTCATGTTTGCCGTCGAGGCGGCAGCCGGCCCCCACATGGGCACCGACTCCGAGGGTGAGGAAGAGTCCTACACCAGCCTGGGCATGGTCGACATCTGGCACTGGGAGCTCGAGTGCGCCATCGGCGAGGAGCAAGGCGGAGGCACGGGTGCAGGCCCCGGCGACGGGGATCCGGGCAACGACTCCGGGTGCAACTTCGACGACGAGTGGTCCACCGATCCCGAAACCCGCGAAGACGACAACGCGGCCGGCGCCGAGAACACCCTGCTCGGCGTGTTCGGGCACACCAACCCGGTCGCCGACGGCGAAGGTAGCTGGATCTTCGAGATGCGCCGGCCGCTCCAGACGGGTGACGCCGGGGACGAACAGTTTGCCGTTGGGCAGACCGCGTTGATGGCTCTCGCCTATTGGGACGCCGACAACAGTGAGACCGGATGGGACGACCCCGAGCACGTGCAGTCGTCGAGCCTGGGCTGGATCGAGGTGACCCTGATCTGATCCGGGCCTGACGGTTCTCAGGACAACGACACGACAGAAGCGATCGAAGGAGGGCCGCGATGAGTTGGATCGGCGCCACCGGGCGGGGTCTGCTCATCGTGGCCTTCTTCTTCGGTGCCACCGTCTGGATTCCCGACTTCGTGCTGGGCCTCGACGCCATCGCCTCTGCTTCTTCGTTGGTCCGTGATCTCGTCGTCATGGCCGTCTGGGGGGCTGGATTCACCGGTGGGCTCTGGCTGCTGCGCCTGTCGCAGCGCCGGCGACTGATCTGATGGCCGCCGTCCTCGAGCTCTCGTACTACGACCGCAACATCCCCTGCATGGCGGCGTGTCCGGTCCACACCAACGCCGGCGTCTACGTGGCTGCCATCGCCGAGGGCGACGACCTCACCGCCTACCTCACGGCCCGCCTCCCCAACCCATTTGCCTCGGTGTGCGGCCGAGTGTGCGCCGCTCCCTGCGAGGTGGCTTGCCGCCGCGGTGAGATCGACAGTCCGATCGCCATCCGGGCACTGAAGCGTTTCGTCACCGAAAAGTACGGACCGGAATCGGGAAGCGAGCACCGGGTGGTCGCCCTGGATCGCCCTGAGCGCAAGGAGTCGATTGGGATCGTCGGCGGAGGGCCCGCCGGCCTCGCCGCTGCCCACGATCTTCGCCTCCGCGGTTACCAGGTGACGATCTACGAGGCGACCCTATTGCTCGGCGGGATGATGGTGCTCGGCATCCCCGAGTATCGCCTCGACCGCAGGCTCGTCCAGGCGGAGATCGACGCCATCATCGCGCTGGGGGTCGAGGTCAAGCTCCAGACCCGGCTCGGGGTCGACGTCACGCTCGACGAACTGCGCTCCCGGCACGACGGGGTGATGCTCGCACTGGGTGCGACCCTCGGGCGCGGGCTCGACATCCCGGGCAACGACGCCGACGGAGTTCTCCGCGCCATCGAGTTCCTCCTCAACGTGAACCAGGGGTTCAAGGCCGACATCGGCGAGCGGGTGGTGGTGATCGGCGGCGGCAACGTCGCCCTCGACGCCGCCCGCACCGCACTCCGGGCGGCGGCGTACGGTGAGCGGCCCGCCGCCGGGGTGGATCTTCCGCCGGGCGAGCACGAGATGACGGAGGCCGTCGATGTGGCTCGATCCGCACTCCGCATCGGAGCCAAAGAGGTCACCGTCTTGGCGTTGGAGAGCCCGGAGGAGATGCCTGCCTCGACCTTCGAAATCGACGAGGCGAAGCTGGAGGGAATCCGCTTTGTGCATCGCCGAGGACCGCAGCGGATCGAGGTTGCCGACGGGAAGGTCACCGGTCTGACCACGGTCAAGGTGCTGTCGGTGTTCGATGCTCAGGGGCGGTTCGCCCCGACGTTCGAGGTGGGGGTAGAGGAGACGCTCGCGGCCGACACCGTGATCATCGCCATCGGCCAGGCCGTCGACGTTGCCGCCCTGGGGGGAGCCCGGGGCCCGGCATTGTCACCACGCCGCACCGTTGCCATCGACCTCGAGACGATGGCAACGTCGCTGCCCGGCGTTTGGGCGGCGGGTGACGCCTCCTCGGGGCCGCGCCTCCTCATCGATGCGATCGCGGACGGGCGCAAGGTCGCCGCTGACATCCACCGTACCTTTGGGGGTGCCGATCCAGTGGCGACATCAGGCACTCTCCTGTCGCTGCGAAGCTTCCATCGCCTGACGGACCTGTACGACCGAGTGCCCCGCCACGAGGTCCCCAGCCTGCCCACTGCCCGTCGGATCGGCCTCGCCGAGGTCGAGTTGGGGTTCTCCGAGGCTGAGGCCCGCGCCGAGGCGCGACGTTGTCTGCGGTGCTTCTCGAACATCCAACTCGCGGTCGACTTGTGTGTGCTCTGCGGCTTGTGCGTGGACGTTTGCCCGTTCGACCTGATCTCGATCGTCCCCGTGGCCGACCTCGAGCCAGGTGCAGTGGGGACGGCACTGCTGCTCGACGAGTCCAAGTGCATTCGGTGCGGCCTGTGCATCGAGCGGTGCCCATCCAAGGCCTTGTCGATGGCGACGTGGTCCGGGGTCGGAGTGCTGCCAGTGCCGGCAACGGCCGACACGGGGGTGAAAGCATGAAGCTACGAGAGACCACCATCGGGCGCTCCTTGTTCCGCAGCCCCGACCGGGAGACCGAGCGTGATCAGGCCGCTGGTCATTGGTCGAACTTCCTGCTGCACCTCTATCCCGTGAAGGTGCGTCGCCGCGAGCTTCATTTCAGCTTCTCGTGGTACCTGGGGGTGACGTCGGTCGTGCTGCTTGGCTCGTTGGTCGTCTCCGGCGTCTACCTCATGTTCTTCTATGTTCCATCGCCGAGCAGCGCCTACGGCGACATCCAGACGATCCAGACCCAGGTCGCCTTCGGCCAATTCATCCGCAACGTCCACCGCTGGTCGGCGCATCTGATGGTGCTGGCAGTGGCGGCGCACATGGCCCGCGTGTTCTACCGGGGGGCGTACAAGTCGCCGCGCGAATTCAACTGGGTGATCGGAGTGATGCTCCTCGTGCTCACCCTGCTGCTGTCGTTCACCGGATACCTGCTGCCCTGGGACCAGCTTGCATACTGGGCGATCACGGTGGGGACCTCGATGGCGGACTTCGTGCCTTTCATCGGGGGCGGGGTCCGGAAGGTGCTGCTGGGAGGCGACCAGGTCGGTGCCGCCACGTTGCTGCGGTTCTACGTGCTGCACGTAGCGCTCTTGCCGCTGCTCATCGTGGGACTGCTGATGATCCACTTGTGGCGCTGGCGCAAGGATGCGATGCTCGATCAGGCCGACGGAGGAGGTGAGGCATGAGCGACGCCGATCCTCGTGTGGCCCAGGGCAAACGTGTGCTCGGCGTCGTGCCGGGTCAGCCTCCCGGCGGTGACCGCAAGGTCCCCGAGGAACAGGATCTGGTGATGGTGTCGCCTCACCTGCTGGTGCGGCACGCCGTGGTGGCGCTCGCGGTGCTGCTCATGGTCCTAATCGTGGCCATCCTCTTCGACGCACCGTTGCGCGAGGTGGCGAACCCCTTCGAGACCCCGAACCCGGAGAAAGCGCCGTGGTACTTCGCCGGTCTCCAGGAGCTGCTTTCGCACTTCCACCCGATGGTCGCCGGAGTGCTGGTGCCGGGGGCCATCATCGGTGGGCTCATCGCCCTCCCGTACATCGATCGCAGCCGGGCACTCCAGCCCCAGCTCCGCAAGGTGGCAGTGGCCGCCTTCACCATCTTCCTCGTCGTCTGGGTGGTGCTCACTCTGATCGGATTCGCCTTCCGCGGCCCCAATTGGGGCTGGGTCTGGCCCTGGAACGAATGGCACGGTGAACTATGAACCGCGGTATCGATCGCAGGGAGTTCCTCGGCCGAAGCTGGAAGGCCGGGGTAGTGATAATCGGATGCGCCGGCGCCTGGACCTCGTGGGATCTGCTCCGGCCGCTGCCCGGCTCCGGCCTGGGCGGGGTGATCGAGACGGTCCCCGAGGGCGATGTCACCGCCGCCACCGCTCTCTACGTTCGGGCCGCCAAGACCTACCTCACCCGGATCGATGACGAGGTCGTCGCCATCTGGCAGAAGTGCCCCCACCTGGGATGCCGGGTGTCGTGGTGCGAAGGCTCTGGCCAGTTCGAGTGCGCCTGCCACGGATCGTATTTCAACCGGGCCGGCGAGTACCGCTCCGGACCGGCGCCCCGGGGCATGGACCGCTTCGCGGCGACGGTGAACGAAGACGGCATCGTCGCGGTCGACACCGGGGCCATTACGCAGGGAGCCCCTTCGGGAACAAGTGAGACCCTCGATGAGCCGCCACGAGGGGAAAGCTGCATATGAGATGACCGACAGCACGCCGAATCCCGAACGGTCCGCACTCGAGGCGTCCACTCGCAGGTGGATGATCTCCGGTCTCATCCTGATGGCGCTGTTCGTGCTGGCCTTCCCGTTCTTCCGGTTGTACGAACCGGCGCGGCGCGCCGAGGCCCGCATTCAGCAAGAGCAGTTCCTGGCCGACCAGGGGGCAGACATCTTCGTCGGCAACTGCGAGTCCTGCCACGGGGTCGGAGGCGTCGGTGGCCTCGCCCCCGCGCTCGGCGCCCGCGACTTCCTCGCGGCCGCCGACGACGCCCAGATCGCGGCGCTGGTCACGCACGGGGTCCCCGGCACCGAAATGGTGGCGTACGGACTCGACTTCGGTGGCCCGCTGTCGTCGACTCAGATTCGCGCCGTCTCCAGCTACCTGCGCTCTCTGGAGGCGGATGCGGCGGCCAACCCGTTGTGGCGCACTCCGCTGGCGGATTCGAATCTCTCCGGTCGCGACCTGTTCAACATGGCCTGCAGTCGATGCCACGGCACCGATCTCTCCGGGGTGGACGACGTTGCACCCGCCCTGGGACCCGGCTCCGAGTCCGTCGAGGATTCCCATCACAGGCTGATGACACACATTGCCGATGGTGGAGACGAGATGCCCCGCTTTGGAGGGGTGCTCACTCCCGAGCAGATCGAGATGGTTGTCGCCTACCTGCGCCAGGTCCAGTCCGGCGGCTGAACCCGGCACGACCGGTACGGATGCGGTGGGCGGCGGGCGCCCGGATGGCCCGTGGCCCCCTTCCTCAAGGCCGCTCTCGGGGGAGCCGATATATCAGCTATCCGATTCCTCGGGGTGGCCCCTTGATCATCGAAGAGGACCTGCAGCGCCTGTTCGCGGGCGAGGTGGAGGAGCGCACCGGCCGGCTGCTCGCCGGGGCGGAGTCGCTGGCGTCCGTCCCCCTCGGCGAGGAGGAGCTCCGCACCATGGTGCGGGAGGGACACACCCTCAAGGGCACTGCCCGCATGATGGGCTTCACCGCGATCTCCGATGCCGGCAAGGCGCTCGAGGAGGCATGGCGCGCCATCGCCTCCGGCGAGGTCGCGGCGGACGAGGAGCTCGCGTCGGCCCTCGGACTGCTCGCCAGCCAGATGGTTGCCGCAGTGCGCTCCGATCCAGCAACGGGAACGCCGGGGCTGGCGACGGGAATGCGGGCTCTCCGTCGGGCCCTGCGAGTCCAGGAGGAAGCCGTGGTTCCGGCCGAAGTGCGCGTCTCCCGACCTCAGGGTGATCTCGGCGGGCTTCTCGGTGCCATCGACTCCTGGGCCGTTGGGGAGACCGTCCGAGTCAATGCCGCCGGCCTCTTTCGGCTGATCAACGAGATCTGCTCCCTCCGGGTCGATTCGGAAGCCCTGGCGACCGCCGTGGCCAGACTGGCCCGAGCCAAGCTCGACGCCGCGGCGATGGCCGAGGAGTTGGGGGCTCTGGCTGCACTGGTCGACACCGCCGACAAGGCCCTGCTCGACCTGCAGGCCCGGGCTGTGGATCTAGCCGCGGCTCCGCTGTCCGACATCACCTCTTCCTTCCCGCAGTTGGTGCGTTACATATCGCGCCGCGCCGGCAAGGAGGTCAGGTTCGAAATGCTGGGCACGGACCACGCCATCGATCGCCAGGTGCTCGAGCGGCTCTCCGACCCTCTGCGCCATCTGGTGGTCAACGCGGTACAGCACGGTATCGAGTCTCCCGAGGAGCGCCAGGCGAGCGGCAAACCGCGCACCGCCACTCTGACGCTCTGCGGCGAGGTGAGGGAGCAGCGCTTGGAGATAGTGGTCGAGGATGACGGCCGCGGCGTCGATTGGGCGGCGGTACGCCATACCGCGCTGCGGCGCGGACTGATCAGCAACTCGGCCGCCGCGGACCCGGATGTGTTGCGAGCCCTGCTCTTTTCTCCCAACTTTTCCACGGCGGAACCGTCGCCGATGATCGGAGAAGGTCACGGCCTTGCCATGGTTGCCGCGGCGGTCGAAGCCCTGCACGGCACCGTGGTACTCGACACCCGCCCCGGGCAGGGGACCCGTATCACGATCACGGTTCCCACCAGCCGGGCGCTGCAGGACGCGGTTCTGGTGGCGGGTGGGGGCCACACCTGGGGCATCCCCGCGATTACCGTCCTGGATCGTCTTCCTTTGGCCGGCGCCGGAATTCGTTCCGTGGCGGGGCGTCTCGAGATGCCCTGGGGAGGTGGATCGATTCCGGTGATGTCACTTGCCGAGGCAGTGGGTCTGCGCGACACCCGGGAGCCCGGCCGTGTGGTCGTCGTGTCGACTGCGCTCGGCCCCGCCGGCTTCCTGGTCGATGAGGAGTTGGGCAGGCGCCAGGTGGCGGCCCGGGAACTCGGCCCGATCCTCGAAGGGGTCCCCCATCTCACCGGCGCAGCCATGCTCGGTGGTGGCGATGTCGTCGTGTTGGTCGATCCGAGCCGCCTCGCCGCCACGGCCCGGGAGCGACGCGACACCGGCCCGCGGCGGAGGGTTCTGGTCATCGACGACTCCCGCGGGGCGCGCCAGGTGGTCGGCGGGGCATTGGGATCGGCCGGCTTCGAGGTCGACCTCGCCGCCAGCCCCACCGAGGCACTCTCCGTGCTCGCCGAGCAGACCTTCGATGCGATCGTCATGGACTACGTGCTCCCGACGATGGACGGGGCCACGCTGGCGGCCAGGGTCCGCCAGCTGGGGATCCGGGTTCCCATCGTGATGCTCTCGGGTGCGGCCACCGCCGACGATCAGCGCCGCGCCCTGGCGGCCGGGGCCAACGCCTACCTCGACAAGGACGACCTGCGCCAGGGAGCGCTGGCCGCCGCGATCACAAAGCTGATTGCCTAAAGAAGTCATCAGTCATCAGTCACCAGTCATCAGTCGGACCACCCGGCACCCGGCACCTGGCACCCGGTATCCGGTATCCGGTAACGGGTATCCGGTAACTGGTAACTGGCACCTGGCATCTGGCTCATCAAGTCAGCCAGGGAACGCGCCGATGTCTCAGAAGCCGTCTTCAGGGGTTGCTTTGCGCCGCTTGCACCAGTCACAGGGTTTCACGCTCATCGAGTTGATGGTCGTCGTGTTGATCATCGCCGTGCTCATCGGCATAGGGATTCCCCAGTTCCTCGTGTTCCGCAGCCGGGCCCAAGATTCGGCGGCGATGCACGCCCTCACCGTCGCCCACAAGACCTCCTTCGTGGTCGCCATCGAGCAGGATGGCTTTCCCGATGCCGCCACCTTGGCGGCGAGCCTCCCGATCGTCGAACCGGTGCTCGCCTGGGTCGACGATGTGACCGCCTCGACCGGTCCGAGTGTGGTTTCGGTGGCTGACGACGCTGCCGGCACGGAGCTGGCGCTGGCGGCCCGGTCGCTGTCGGGGCGCTGCTTTTACCTGCGGATGTCTCTCACCGCCGGGGTGGTGAAGCAGTACGTGGACAACCCGGCGATCTGCCGCGCCGCCGACTTCCGCGACGGAGCCGACACCGGCTGGTAAGGAAGTCACCCAGGGGGACGAGTCTGACTTTGGGGCCTTGAGTTGAGAGTTGAGAGTTGAGAGTTCAGAGTCCGGACCGCACTGCTCACCGTCCACTCCTCTCGACTCCAGACTCTGAACTCCAGACTCTCAACTCCGGTCTTAACTCCAGACTCTGAACTCTCGACTTTGAACTACATTGCTGCGATTCTCAGCGGCCCCTCCTCCTACACTCGGCTCGTGCCCGAATCCCCTTTGTTCGAGGAGCTGAACCCGTCCCAGCGTCAGGCCGTGGCCGCCACCGAGGGTCCGGTTCTCGTCGTGGCCGGGGCCGGTTCGGGAAAGACCCGGGTGCTCACCTACCGGGTGGCGCACCTGATCCGCGACCTCGGGGTCTCGCCCTTCGGGATCCTGGCGATCACCTTCACCAACAAGGCCGCGGACGAGATGAAAGAGCGCGTGGCACGGCTGGTGGGAGGCGTGTCGCGGGGGATGTGGGTCTCCACATTCCACTCCGCCTGCGTGCGCATCCTGCGCCGCGACGCCTCGCTGTTGGGTTACAAGTCGCAGTTCACGATCTACGACGACATCGACGCCCGCCGCCTTGTGGAGTGGTGCGTGCGTGACCTCGATCTCGACCCGAAGCGTTTCCCACCCAAGGGCATCCGCGCCGCGATCAGCAACGCCAAGAACGACTTGGTCGACTTCCAAACCTTCGCCGAGCGGGAACACGGCCTGTACCACGAGAAGGTCGCCGACGTGTATCGCCTCTATCAACAGCGGCTGTTGGAGGCTTCGGCGATGGATTTCGACGATCTGCTGATGGTCACCGTGGAGCTGTTCGGGGCGTTCCCCAATGTGCTGGAGCACTATCAGGACCGGTTCCACTACGTCCTGGTGGACGAGTACCAGGACACCAATCATGCCCAGTACCGCCTGGTGCAGTTGCTCGCCGCCAAGCACCACAACCTGTGCGTGGTGGGGGACTCCGACCAGAGCATCTACGCGTTCCGGGGGGCCGACATCCGCAACATCCTCGAGTTCGAGCGGGATTACCCCGATGCCACGGTGATCGTCCTCGATCGCAACTACCGGTCCACCCAGACCATCCTCGACGCCGCCAACGCCGTCATCTCCAACAACCCCGGGCGCAAGCCCAAACACCTGTGGACCGATCTCGGGGAGGGCTCTCCCATCACCGTGTACCGGGCGGAGGACGAGCACGACGAGGCCGCCTTCATCGCCGAGCGGCTGGAGGCTCTCGATGAGGAAGGGCTGACCCGAGCCGATGCCGCAGTCTTCTATCGCACCCACGCCCAGTCCCGAGTGATCGAGGAGGTATTCGTCCGCTACGGGGTTCCTTATCAGGTGATCGGCGGCCCGAAGTTCTACGACCGCCGCGAGGTCAAGGACGTGATGGCTTATCTGAAGGCAATCGTCAACCCTGCGGACACCGTGGCGATGAAGCGCATCATCAATGTGCCCAAGCGGGGGATCGGCGACACTTCGATCGGCCATGTCGATCGTATGGCCGAGGCCGAGGGCATCACCTTCTACGAAGCGGTGCAGCGGGCCGGTGAGAACCCCCGTCTTGCTGGACGGGCGGCCAATGCGCTCGCCGAGTTCGTGGCCATCCTCAATCTTCTCGTGGCCGCTGCCGCCGACGGTCCCCGCGCCGCACTGCAGGCGATCCTCGACGACACGGGGTACATCACCGAGTTGGAGCGGGAGGGCACCATCGAGGCCCTGAGCCGGGTGGAGAACCTGAGGGAGCTGCTCTCCGTTGCCACCGAATTCGAGGAGCGGGGGCCTTCCAGCGATCTTGGCGACGAGGCCTGGGAAGACATGCCCGGCCTGCGGCGCCTGGAGAAGTTCCTCGAGTCGACCGCCCTCATCTCGGATGTCGATGCGCTCGCCGCCTCGGGTGCGGTGACACTCATGACCCTGCACAACGCCAAAGGCCTGGAGTTCCCGGTGATATTCCTGGTGGGCCTCGAGGAAGGGGTGTTCCCCCACATGAGGTCGCTGGGTGATCCTGCCGAGCTCGAAGAGGAGCGGCGGCTGGCCTATGTCGGAATCACCCGGGCCAAGCGCCATCTGTTCCTCACCCACGCCACCACCCGCAACCTCTTCGGCGCCACCAACTTCAACTCGCCGAGCCGATTCCTCGATGAGATCCCGAATGCGCTCGTCGCCGAGGCCGAGCCGCGGCCACGCCGCCCCGACCGGGAGGCGATCGCCCCCAGCGCAACGCTCTCGGGCGACGAGGTCGGGCGGGGTGATCGGATCCGGCACAAGCAGTGGGGCTTGGGGACCATCGTCCAGGTGAACGGCACCGGCGATAGAACCGAAGCCGTGGTCAGCTTCGACGACGCCGGGGAGAAGCGGCTGTTGCTGGCATGGGCGCCGTTGGAGAAGGTGTGAGCGAGGAGGTGGAGCGGTGATCGATCTCGGAGATGCGGCCCTGCGGTTGGTGGCAGCGGCGGCGCTGTCGGGAGTGATCGGTTTCGAGCGCGAGGTGGCCCAGAAGGCCGCCGGTCTGCGCACCCACATGCTGGTCGGCCTCGGTGCCGGGTTGTTCACACTCGTTGGCGTCACCGGGTTCGTCGGCTCGGACCCGGCCCGCGTCGCCGCCCAGGTTGTCGCCGGCGTCGGGTTCCTCGGCGCCGGCGCCATCTTCCGCCACGGCGTGACGGTGCGCGGCCTCACCACCGCCGCC
>Ga0214472_10007619_pt1 | contig 11317 bp, 8 predicted proteins | sample RVTome_6_FD_207662 | JGI IMG/M metagenome (GOLD analysis project Ga0214472, IMG submission 207662) | Soil microbial communities from uranium-contaminated site in the Upper Colorado River Basin, Wyoming, United States - RVT140D175 | ecosystem: Environmental > Terrestrial > Soil > Contaminated >...
TCGCCAGTCCGGGCGCCCCGACCGCGCTCATGAGCAAGCCCGAAGCAACGCCGTCCGGGGGCCGGCATCCACCAGAAAGGACACATCGTATGAGCGGAAGCGCCGGCGGAAGCAGGATGTCGACGGAGCCTGCGCCCGTGAGCAGGCCGAGCGCGTTCCGCTCGGAGAACTTCGTCGCCACCAGCATCGGCATGAGCAGACCGCCGAGCGCCAGAATGGTGACACCCACGCGTGTCTGATCAGAAGCCACTGAGTTTCAACTGGTTGGGAGTATCAAGTGGTTCAGACGTTGTATCAGATTCCACAAGTAGCTCAGGCAGAGGCACTTTCTCCAATGCGGAGATCGAGATAACTTGCAGAATCTGATGCAGACTCAGACATCCTGATCCCCACTGGAATCAACCTGAGCCCACTTGGCGGTAAACGAGCTTCAAGTCGGTAGTGGGAAAACAGGTTTCGGTGGCGTTGAGTTCTTCGCACAACCTGGCCAGAGCCGCATCTTGCTGCGGGCTGCCCAGCCGGTGCAGTTCGACCGTGAGGATCTTTCGCGTGTAATCGGGGCGCAGGTTCGCCGGTGTCACGAAGAGGCGGCGCAACAGCGCGCGTTTGTCGTCGCCGCGTTGCAGGTCCTCGCCGAGTTCGCCCGCCAGCGCGCGGCGGCGCCCGTGAAACGCATGCTCAGTCGAACGGCATCATCTGTAGAGTGCCACCTTAACGGAAGATCCACAGGACCTTCGCCGACTTCGCCTGGCCAAAGATCAAGGAGCTACCCCGTTTGTCGGCACGAGGAAGAGCAACACGGCGAGATAGTGACAGGTACTGCCCCCGAGTACGAACGTATGCCACACTGCGTGATGATAGCGCAGCCGATGCCAGAGATAGAAAATGACACCGATCGTGTAGCAAAGCCCTCCCGCGAGCAGCAGCCACAATCCACCGCGGGGCACGCTGGCCACCAGAGGACCGACTGCCACGACGATCAGCCAGCCCACGAACAGATACGCGAGAGTCGTGGTCAGCCGGTAGCGTTCGCCAAGGAAAAGCTGAAGCACAGCGCCGGCTCCGCACAGCCCCCAGACGACGCCGAAAAGCGACCACCCCCACGGTCCGCGAAGGCTCGTAAGCAGAAACGGCGTGTAGGTGCCGGCAATCAGCAGGAAGATCGCGGCGTGGTCGAGTTTGCGGAAAAGCAATTTCGACCGCCCGCTGCGTCGGGCGTGGTAGATTGTGGACACGGCATAAAGGAACAAGAGCGTCAGGCCGAAAACCGTGAAACTCACCACATGCCAAGTGTTGCCGCGGAAACTGGAATAGACGACCAGCAAAGTCAGCCCCACGATGCTCAATGCGAGGCCGAGTCCGTGCGTCGCCCAGTTTGCAATCTCCTCACCCCGGCTGTAAACCCGCACGGTCGCGCCCGCCGACGCTGTCGTGGTTGGAATCGCCGGCGCCGGCGCGGCATCGCCGAGCCGCGCCCTGCGCCGCTGCACGACGCGCTGCGCCCAGGAGTCGCACCGGCGGATCAACCAGCGCGGCTGCGGATGGCGGAACTTTTCGGGCGTCCATTCCTCGCCTTCGGCATAGATCGTCTGCGGAATCACACACGTGCCGAAAGTCCAGTCGGCAAGCGGCAGGCCGAAAAAGCCGGAAATCGATTCATTGCAGTCCGTGACAGCGTGGTGGCGCAGATGGAAGGCGTAGGCGGGCCGCCAGAATCCGCCCCAGCGCGGATGCTGGATCAGCGGCTCCCATTTTTCGAACGGCCAGTGGTTGATGGCATGAAGGATTTCGTAGAGCGAAAGCGACACGGCCAGCGCCGCGAAGCCGGCGATGAACCAGGGAAATGTCGGGAAGAGCCATTGGAGCAGAGCCAGGAGCGGCGAAAGGATTGCGGCGAACACCGCCAGCGAGTACCAGGGGAAGAACGAAGCCTCGCCCTGCTCGGGCTCGACGATCGGAAACTTGTTTTCGATGAAGAGAATCCCGCGGCCGTCCCGGCTCTTCCTGCAAGTGATCCGCGTGAGCGCGTGCTGCAGGTTATGTTGCCGATAAAGCCGGCGCAGAAACCGGACCGCCGGCGTGTGCAACACGTAGCGATGAAAGAAATACTCCACAAAGCAGTTGACCAGGCTGATGATGCCAAAGGCCGCCACGCCCTGCCACAGCGGCGCCAGGAACTGAGCCGTCCAGACTCCTGGCGCGAAGAGCCGCAGCGCAGCGAGCAAGCCGGCGAGCGTCGCGACGACTGTGAGAATGAAGAGCGGAAGAGAAAACTCCTCGTGCTCTGTCGGCGGCAGGTTCGGTGGTTGTGCCATGGCGTTTGTCGATGATGGTCGCGTCGCGACGGATGACGACTCACATCGAGCGGGCGCGTTAGGCAGACAAACTGAGCGGCAAAAGCGTTTGATCAACTTGTGGCGCGTATCTTCTGCCGCCTCATGGCACCCGGGATTTCCTGGCGGCGCGGCTCGAGGTGCAGGCGGGGCCGGTGCGGCTGATGTGGACTCCGATCGCGGCTGCAGCAGGCGGTGCGTTCCTCCTGGATTGTCGTGAACCGGGGATATCTCGCGGTTGCCAGCACGACCCATGCGCAACAGTTTTGATTTGAAACGGCGGTTTTTCCTCTGAAATCCCGAGTCCTCCGGAATGGTCGTTCCCCGGCATCTCAACGGGTTGCGCGACTCGGGATCATTCGGGTAGCATCCCGAAAACGCCCGAATTCTTCGACCGGGTTACCATGCGGGTGACAACGATCGCGATTGGATCTCCCGGGGCCAGAAGTGCACGAAAGGCTTTCCTCCCAAGCCACGCAGTTGCATTAGAGTGACGTCACAATGAGCTGGCTACTGTTTTTCGACGAGAGCGGGCACGATCACAAACAAATGCCCTACGAAGTTCGGGGAGGCGTGGCCCTTCATGTGAGCCGGATATGGCCGTTTGTTCGAGCCATTCAGGTTTTCGAGCGCGAGGCGTTCGGCGAGTCCCTTTCGCTCTACCAGAAGGAAATTAAGGGGAGCACGCTGCTTGACCGAAAGCGGTTCAAATTCGCGAACCAAGCGCCACGAATGCCTGATGAAGCACGGAGAAAACATAGCAGAGGCTTCTTGACAAAGGGTCTCGAAAGAAAGCAGCCAACGCGCGAAGAGTTCACAGCCTACGGGCAGGCGTGCATTGAAATGGCTCAAGGGATTTTCCAGCTACTCGGCGATCATGGTGCGGTTCTATTTGCCGCCACCGTGCCGCGCGGCAGTGCGAAGCCATTGTCAGGGGTTACGGAGAACTATCTTCGCAAGGATCAGGTGTTCTTGTTCGAACGATTCTTCTACCACTTGGAGTCCATGCAAGAGCACGGAATCCTTGTGCTCGACGAGGTTGAGGCAACTGAGGACCGACGATTCATCCGACGCATGGAAGCGTACTTCGGCAAGACCACGACCGGCCGCTATAGGTCGCGCTGGGTCGTGCCCACACCTTTTTTCGTCTCGTCCGAAATGACCTACGCCGTCCAGGCAGCAGATGTCTGCATTTACTGCGTCAATTGGGGATTTCGACTGCCGGGAATCGGCATGGATGCCGAACACCGAGAGGAAATCTCGACTACGTTTGGACCGTGGCTAAACCGGCTCCAATATCGCGGCCAAGGGTATCGCGACGGCAATGTCTTCGACTCGTACGGGATTTTCTTCGTGCCGGACCTGTTTGAATCCCGGGAATAAAAAAGGAGGCAATGTCTTGCGAACCACCTTCCGAAGAAAGTCGCCCTCAGACCGAGCCTCCATGGAAACAATCGCCCACCTGCCCTAATTCTCAAGCTTTTTTGAGACCGGGAGGGCGAGGTCGATGGGCAAGAAATAGCCAAAAATGTAGCTACTTGTTTTTCATTGGTTTACGCAAGACTCAATGCCCGCGCAGAAATTCCAAAAAACCTCGCAACTGAAAGATAACGCACGCGGATGGGCAATCCGCCGCACGCGACATCCCCGTTCTTACGTGCCCCACGGGAACAAACCCCGTCTCTGATGGCGGAAATTAGCGCCCGTCAGCCGCACTTCTCAGACGTGAAAATAAGGACCTTTCAGAATCCGTTTTCGGACCGCGCGTGAGCGCGGTGTATCTGAGGCGCATTCGGCGGACCGTCGCGGGCCGGACCTACGAGTACTGGACGCTGGTGGAATCGCGGCGAACGGCGAGCGGGCCTCGCCAGCACACGATCACGACGTTGGGCAAGCTGCCCGGACTGGACGAGGGCGTACGTCGCGGCTGGGAGGATGTCGATGCGTTGTTGGAAGGTCGCCCGGCCCCGCCGAGCCAATTGCCCCTGCCTGGTCTGGCGGCCGAGTCGGTCGCGCCGTGCTGGCGTGAAGTGGATGTGCGCGGCGTGCGCGTGGAGTGGGTACGCGAGTTCGGGCAGGTATATCTGGCGCTGGCGTTGTGGCGGCGCCTGCACCTGCACCAAGCCTTCGCCCGAGCCTCGTCCTGGGTGTTGAAGCTTTTCCTTGTGCGCCCGGGCGCCGATGGGTAAGCGTGTCCCTCTCAATCCCGCCGGCGTAGCACAATGGCAGTGCAACGGTTTTGTAAACCGTAGGTTGTCGGTTCGAATCCGACCGCCGGCTCCAGATGTTCGAGTTCCGCGCGTTACAACCATGGCCATTCCGGGGACGAGAAGTTTTTGCAGCTGACCTGCAACTTTCCGCATACCCGCCGTGTATTACCCTTAGAAATCATGGCCTCGTCACCTCTCCACACACTCCCGCTCGCCGGCCGCCGCGGCTCCCTGGTGGCCCTCGCAGCCTTCACGCTCGCACTCACCCCGTCTCTTCCCGCCGAGACGATTGATCGGATCGAGAAAACGCTCCCAGCCAAACCCGGAGGTACGCTTGTCGTGGATCTGGCGGGCGCAAAGATCGACGTGCGTTCCGCGGCGGGCGATGCCGTGGCGATCGACATCGAGCGCAAGATCAGGGCTTCCACCAAGGACGCCGAAGAGCGTTACCTCGAGGAGCACGCGATCACGATCGAAAAGGCGGGCAACGTGATCACCATTCGCCAGACAAAGCCCGGGAAACAAGGCTGGTTCACCGGCTTCTGGTCCGGGTTGAAGACGAAATCCTCGGCCGAGTGCTCCGTGATCGTCCCCCGGGAGTTCAACGTCGATCTCGACACCTCGGGCGGGCCGATATCCGTGCGCGACCTCACGGGCAATGTCCGGGCGGACACGTCCGGCGGAAGCATTCGCTGCGAGAACATCACGGGACGGGTCGCCGCGGACACTTCGGGCGGTTCGATCACCTTCGTCCGGGTGCATGGCGAGGCAAATGCGGACACGAGCGGCGGGAACATCACCGCGGAGTCCGGCTCCGGGCGTCTGACCCTCGACACGTCTGGCGGAAACATCCGGGTGAGCGGCCACCGCGGCGATGTCGCGGCCGACACCAGCGGCGGTTCGATCACCCTCGAGGGCATCCAGGGAAATGTGATGGGGGACACTTCGGGAGGTTCCATCCATGCCACCCTGCTGGCCGCCCCCACGGCGGAGTGCCGGCTGTCGACATCCGGCGGCGGCATTACGGTGACGATGCCGGCCGGCGCCGCGGTCGAACTCAACGCCGCGAGCTCGGGTGGCCGGGTAATGAGCGAATTCGATGTAGCCGGCACAGAAGTGCTCAAAAAGAAGAGGAACGAAGTGCATGGCCCGATCAACGGTGGCGGACCACTTCTGCACTTGCGCACCAGCGGAGGGAGCATTCAATTGGAGCGATCCAAGGGCTGAGCGCGAGCATGAGTGCATTCCTTACATTTCTGGTCTGGTGCGTTCTTTTTCTCCTGTGCTGGCCGCTCGCGCTTCTCGTGTTGCTGGCCTTTCCGCTGGTGTGGTTGATCGCACTGCCCTTCCGACTCGTCGGTGTTTGCGTGCAGGCGCTCTTTACCACGCTGACCGCAATCCTTACCCTTCCGGCTCGCCTGCTCGGCTGGCGCCCGGCGTGAGGGACGATTGCTGACTGGATCCACGCATGCCCGTGGTCCGCGCTTGATCCTGATCCTGGCGGTGGATCGTAAGCGCTTCCAGGCGGGCGGTTGCGGGCGCGTCTGTCGGCGGGAGGGTCGGCGCGGAACCAGTCGAAGGGAACGCCTCTCATCTGGTTCCACTCGCCTGGTTGAATATGCGCGGATGCACTTGCCGCCAGCGATTCGCGCATAGTAGATTCACCTTACTCCTCCATACAGAGCGCTCGTGGCAACTCCTTGCCGCGGTGTTTCTGTCATGTGGAATTTCAACTCAGCGCCGAATCCAGAACCTCGCAAGTGGCTGCCTGAAAGTGCCGTCTTGAAACGGATTTCGTGGCTCGTGGGCGGGCCGGTGGCCATTGATTCGCAGGACAATTGTGGCTGCATGCGTGGCGATCGCGAAGGCAGCCCACGCGGCGGAGAGGAGGCCTGCGGCGCCCACCGCAAACCTGCACCCAGCTGCGTCGTGCGCATGTCGCTGAGCTTTTCGGGCTCCCAAACCGCCCTCGGGCAGGTGAGAACGGCATGGTTCTCATTCGTCCGTCTTCCTTCAACTTGAGAAGAGCGCGAATGTCTGACATCAACTTGACCGTTTCGGATACAACCGAGCCCGCCCGCTCACCGCACACGCTGCTGCTTATCGAAAACGATCCCCGGGAAGCGGATCTCGTAAGGTTCCACTTGGGGAACGGATCCCCGGAATTGTTCACAATCGTGGCTGTCACTTCGCTGGCGGCCGCCGCGCAGTTTCTTAAAGAAAAACCCGTCGATGGCGTCGTGGTCGACCTCAACCTGCCGGACGTTCGCGCCATCGATGTGATTCACTGGGCACGGGGGGTCTCCAACCGTGCGGCGGTGGTTCTCTGCTCCGGGACCGACGACGACCAACTCCAGCTCCTGGCCTACAAAGAGGGCATCAAGGAGTTTGTTCGCAAAGACCGGTCCCAGCTTCCCTTTCTCACGCACAACATTCTATTCGCGATGGAGCGTTTTCGCGCGAGCAGACTCCGCGAGCAACTCCTGAAGGTGGTGGGCCAGAATCCTGACGCCATGGTGGTTACGAACACGGCCGGGCGTGTTTATTTTGTCAACGACGCCGCGGTCAGGCTGTTCCAAAGGTCGCGCAAGGAAATGCTGGAAAGCACCATCCGCTTCCCGATCAAGGAGGCTGAACTGGAGGAGTTTGAGATCGTCCGCAAAGATGGCAAGCGCTGCGCGGAGATCCACCTCGTCTCCATCGAATGGGATGACCGGCCTGCCTTGCTCGCCACATTACGGGACGTAACCGATCACCGCCGGATTTCGAATCGCGTCCGGGAAAAGCAGAAGCTGGAGGCCATCGGACTGCTTGCTGGAGGTATCGCCCACGACTTCAACAACATCCTCACCATCATTCTCGGCAACGCACAGCTGGCGCAGGTGGACGTCCCGAAGTCGCATCCAATCCAGGCGCTGCTGCGTGAGAACGTCGATGCCGCCACGAGAGGCGCCAGTCTCGTCAGGCAAATCCTCGCCTTCAGCCGCCCGGAAGACACCGTGCTCACGAATTGCTCTCTGGAGAACATCATCCACGACTCGATCCGGTTGCTGAGTTCAACCCTCGCCGGAAACATCAATGTCGTCCTTCACATCGAGCCAAATCTTCCTCCAACCCGGGCAAACATCGCCCAGATGCAGCAGGTGATCGTCAACCTCTGCACGAATGCGGCCTACGCGATGCGCGAAAAGGGAGGGACCCTCGAGCTCAACCTGACGATCGCTCCGGTGGAGGAACTCATGACGTTTGCGGCCACGGAGTTGGTGGCCGCCCGATATGCTCGCATCGACGTGAAGGACACCGGCATCGGGATGGACCGCAATACACTCGAACGGATCTTCGAGCCTTTCTTTACCACCAAACCGCAAGGTGAAGGATCCGGCCTTGGGCTGGCCGTGGTCCACGGCATCGTCAGGAGCCATGGCGGGATGATCGCCGCCTTCAGCGAACCGGGCGCAGGCTCAGTGTTTCGTGTCTATCTTCCCTGTGTGCATGGGGACGCCAAATCGTCCATGGAGATGCACGTCACCCATCGGGGAAACGGCCAACACATCCTGTGCGTCGACGACGAGGCCGCCATCGCCACCCTCTTGTCACGCCTGCTCGAGCGTCTCGGCTATCGAGTGACGACCTTCACCAACCCCCGAGCCGCCCTCGAAGCCTACCAGGAGGACCCCCGCGCATTCGACGCCGTTGTCACCGACCTTTCGATGCCGGGCATCGATGGCCCCGCCCTCGTCAGGGAACTGCGTGCCCTCACCTCCGATCTCCCGATCGTCATGATGACCGGCTTCCTGCAACCGGAGGAGCTTGGACGCGCCCGGGATCTCGGCGTGGGGGCGCTGCTGCTCAAGCCCGATTCCCTTCAAGAGCTTGGCGAGGTTCTCCACAAGTTGCTACGCTAAGTGGACTTTGCGAATTCGCGTATGGCGGCGCGACCGGCCTCCCCGGCGGTCCCGTGCGCTCCGTCCATGGAGCGACAGCCAGCTGGATGGTGAAGCAAGTGCCTGCTCCGGTTTTGCACCCACTTTTTCTCATTTGCCTTCACAGCAGGCGTTCAGGCTGTTTGTGAAACCCTGCCATGTTCCAAACCGTCCCCCTCGCTCCACCTGACAGCATCCTCGGCTTGTCCGAGGCATTCGCCAAAGATCTCAATCCCGACAAGATCAATCTCGGCATCGGCGTCTATTGTGACGAAACGGGCAAAACCCCTGTCCTTCCCTCCGTCAAGGAGGCCGAACGCCGGCTCCTCACTGGAGAAACTTCGAAGGGTTATCTGCCCATCGACGGAAACAAACAATACGGGCCGCTCGTGCTGGACTTGCTCTTCGGTGCCGGCCACGAAGCGCTCATGTCGAGGCGCGCCACCATTGCCCAGACACCCGGGGGCACCGGCGCGTTACGCGTTGCCGCCGATTTCATCAAAAGGAGTTTTCCCAAGGCGACCGTCTGGCTGAGCGAACCGACATGGCCAAACCACCCGCAGATTCTCGACGCCGCCCGAATTCAGGTCAAAACGTACCCCTACTTCGACGCCTCCGCGAACGCCCTTGCCCTCGACAAGATGCTGGGCTGCCTGGGCGAAATTCCCGCGGGCGACATCGTGCTCCTGCACGGCTGCTGCCACAACCCCACGGGCATCGATCCCACGCCTGAGCAATGGCAGGCGATCTCGAAGGTCATCGCCGCGCGCGGTGCCCTGCCGTTGATCGACTTCGCCTATCAGGGCTTCGGACGCGGCCTGAAGGAGGACGCCGCCGGCCTCCTCGCCATGATCCAGCCCGACACTGAGGCGCTCATCGCCAGTTCATTCTCGAAAAACTTCGGCCTCTACAATGAGCGCGTGGGCGCTCTCACCGTGCTTGCCAAAGACGCCGAATCCGCCGGCCGAGTCCAGAGCCAGATCAAGGCCGTCATCCGCGCCAACTATTCCAACCCGCCCGCGCACGGTGGCGCGATCGTCGCGACCATCCTCTCCGACAGCGCGCTTCGCGCCCAGTGGGAAAAGGAACTCGCGGCCATGCGCGATCGCATCAACAGCATGCGCGCTTGTTTCGTGGAAACCCTGGAAAAGAAAGGCGTGCAGGCCGACTTCTCGTTCATCACGAGGCAACTCGGCATGTTCAGCTTCTCGGGCTTGACGAAGGATGAGGTCGACTGGCTCAAGAAGGAACACTCGATCTACATCGTCGGCAGTGGACGCATCAACGTCGCCGGCATGACCACCAGCAACATGGACCGGCTCTGCACGGCCATCGCGGCAGTCATCTAGCGCAGCGACAACGCTGATTTGACAGCTGTCAAAACGGAGCGGATCCCGACGAAACCGGAATTGTTGCCGTGTCTGATTCACACTCTGAATCCCGGATTCCTCTCCTCCAGGCGCCTCCGCCGTGTCGCGATCAGGGATCCGCGACTTTTTCTGTCGTGGCGACCCTTTCCCCGACGTTGACGGCCGTGTGTTTCCTGCCCCGAAAACGCCTCCGAAGCGAAAACACTCTTCACAACACGAGCTGCGCCAGGTAAGAACAATCGCGCTCGCGAGCTCGGGCGAACCGTGACCAGACAACATGCCATCATCCGGAACACAGCCATACCCCCGGTTGCCCCGGGCGATTCCTACTGCCGCGAGGATCGCGGAACCCGCTGCGCCTTGGAAACCCGGGCCTGAGGCGATGCAAACGGGTGACGACCCGGGCCCGAAACCGCCTCGAAGCAGCCAGACCGCAACCCGCGGCGGTCACGCATGAAAAGGCAGCAGCGAAATGCTCCTCGACCGTATGAAGGCAGGATGCAGCCGCGCAAATGCGCGGAGGTGCTTGTGCGATCGTCTCCGGACGACACCGCGAATCCACCAGCCAGCGAGTCCCATAACCTCGTTCAGGAGTTGCAGGGGAAACTAGCGCGGCTGCAAAGCGAGAACGATGCGCTTCGCGAGCGCGAAGAACAATTCCGCCAGCTGGCCGAAAACGCTCGTCAGGTTTTCTGGATGACGGATGCCGAGAAGGAGCAGATCCTCTTCGTCAGCCCTGGATATGAGGCCATCTGGGGTCGTCCCTGCCACACGCTCTACGAAAACCCGCGACAGTGGTACGAGGCGATAGCACCCGAGGACCGGGAACGCGTGCGGCAGGCGGCACGGGCCAAACAGGCACATGCGGCCTACGACGAGGAATACCGCATCGTGCGCCCCGACAGGGATTCACGGTGGATCCATGACCGGGCGTTTCCAGTGCGCGACGCGCAAGGCGGGATCCACCGCGTGGTGGGTATTGCGGAGGACATCACGCGGTGGAAGCAGGTGGAAGCGCAGTTGCGTCTGCAGACAGCGGCGCTCGAGGCGGCCGCGAATGGAATCGTGATCACCGACCGGGAAGGCGTCATCCTGTGGGCAAACAAGGCCTTCTCACGCATGAGCGATTACACGATGGAAGATGTCGAGGGGTGCAAACCGTCCATTTTCAAGTCCGGGCAGCAAACGGAGGCATTCTACCGGGACATGTGGGCGACGGTTCTCGGAGGCAGGGTCTGGGAGGGTGAACTGGTCAACCGCCGAAAAGACGGAAGCTTCAACGTGGAAATGATGACGATCACGCCTGTTCCCGACGAAAGCGGCGCGATCGCCCATTTCGTCGCGGTGAAGGACGACATCACGAAACGCGGGCAGGCGGAGGCGGATCGACGCCATTTGATCCGGCGGCTGAAGGAGACGGCCTTGGTCACAAACCGCCATCGCGCGCAGCTCGCCGCCGTCTTCCAGGCGATGCTGGATGG
>Ga0214472_10007620_pt1 | contig 11317 bp, 11 predicted proteins | sample RVTome_6_FD_207662 | JGI IMG/M metagenome (GOLD analysis project Ga0214472, IMG submission 207662) | Soil microbial communities from uranium-contaminated site in the Upper Colorado River Basin, Wyoming, United States - RVT140D175 | ecosystem: Environmental > Terrestrial > Soil > Contaminated >...
ACGACCTGATCCAGATGGACGGCGTTCCTGTTGCGGGGATCATCATCGCGGCGGAGATCACGCCCAAGCTCGAAGCCGCCGCGAAGACCAACCCGAATGCGCCCCTCGTGGAGTACGCCGTCAAGATTGAGCTGTTGCACAAGGAGGAAACCGAATGAGTGATCCATCCCCTGCCTCCGCTCCGCCGCCGCTTGACGACAAACTCGTCGATCAACTCCTCGACGAGGACGAGAGCCGAACATACGAGACCAAGCGAATCGCGGGCCAGAAACTCACGAGGGCGCTCGAATCCGTCGTGGCGTTTGCCAACACTGACGGCGGCTTCATTGTTCTGGGGCTTGAGGACAAGAGAAAGGCTGATGGACGAGATCGAGTCTTTGGAATCCAAGAGAACCCAGACGCCGTTGACGAGTTACGGCGGCTCGTGGCCCAGAGAATTACGCCGTCAATTACATCCCTTAACTCCTTTGAGGTCGGCTGTACGCTCAGGGACGGCACCCTTGGCAGCGTCATGATCGTTCGCGTGGACAAGAGCCCCGGCGTTCACTCTATCGTTGCCGACGGCACTTGGATCAGGCTTGATAGAGGAAATCGGGAACTCGTCGCTGAGGAGATCACGCGCCTTGCATTTGAACGAGGTACGCTATCGGCGGAGTCTCAACCCGTCCAAGTGGCGTTTGACCTGCTGGACACCGACTACTGGCGCATGTACGCGACGAAGCGTAAACTCACGCGCCCGATCAAGGATGCCCTCCGTCATCTTGGCTTGGCCATCGAGGATGCCAACGGAGAAGTTCACCCGACCAACGCCGCCGTTCTGCTTTTTGCTGAACATCCGGGAGGGTTGTTGGCCACCAAGAGCGGAGTCCGCGTTTTTCACTATAAGGGCGACAGGGTAGAACGAGGTGCGACACCAAACTTGCTCAAGCCACCAGTGTCCTTCTCCGGCCCTCTGGTCACGCAAGTTCAACAAGCGATCGACTACATCCTGAGCGAATTGGCAACCGGGGTGCAAATGGGGCCGCTCGGCTTCGAGATCGTGCAGCAGTATCCCGTTCGAGTCATTCGAGAAGCCATCACCAACGCCGTCATTCATCGTGACTACAGCATCCCGGCGGACATCCAAGTTCGATTGTTCGCCGACCGCATCGAGGTTGATAGCCCCGGAACGCTTCCCGGCAAGGTCACCGCCCAGAACATCAACACGCTCGGGTCGGTGAGCCGGAACCCGCTGATCGTGTCTCACTTGCGAGAGTTCCCCGACCCGCCCAATCTCGATGCGGGCGAAGGGGTGCGCATGATGTTCCACACGATGGGCGCGGCAGGTCTCTATCCGCCGTTGTACCGGACGCGCGCCACAACAGGTAGAGACTCGGTGACGGTGCTGCTGCTGAACGGAGCGCGACCTACCGTGTGGAATCAGGTGTGCGGCTGGATCGACGACAACGGCACAATCGGTAACGCCGAGGTGCGACGAATCATGAAAACGGAGGATACGCTGGCTGCCTCAAGAGCGTTGAAGGGCTGGGTCGAGCACGGATTATTGGCCGTGGCCAACCCGCACGAGGGCAAGAGAAACAGACGGTACAAGCGCCCCGAAGCGGAGTCGTTAGATCCGTTGTTTGCAAAGCGCCTTGGAAAACAAACCGGAGAGACGCCGTAACTGCTTGTAATGCAAGCAGTTACAGCAACTTCCATTATCTCAAAGGGCATGATTTACCATGCTGAAACGCTTTATCGAAGTAGCCTTGCCGCTCAAGGAGGTGTCGGAGCAGTCGGCGCGGGAGAAGTCGATCCGGCACGGACATATCTCCACGCTGCACATCTGGTGGGCGCGGAGACCGTTGGCCGCGTGCCGGGCGGTGGTGATTGCCTCGCTCATCCCCGACCCGGACGATCCCGAATGCCCCGACTCGTTCCGCACGCTGGTCAACGGCCTCGGTCCCCATGCTGCCGTCGTGACCGTTCCGCCCGACTCGAACAAGAAATACCTTTCCACCGATCTGTGCCACAACGAGCCGACTCGTGCCGACTACATGACCCCGCTCGTCGAACTCGATCGCTTCCGCGCTGTGCGATAGCCTTCTGAGAATACACCGTCCCCATCGCTGATGGTAAAGCTGCCAGGTTGTCGTCGCAGTACATCAGAATGCACCCTCCCGGTGACAGAGGCCGGAGCTACTAACGCAGCCGAGGTGCATCAAGATGCACCCTCCCGGTGACAGAGGCCGGAGCTACTAACGTAGCCGAGGTGCATCAAGATGCACCCTACGGAGTGCGGCGGGTGCCTTCGTAGAGGTCGTACTTCAGTAGTCGGCAATCAATCTTGGCGTTAAGAAACTCTATGCGGCGGGTCGCTTTCAGGCCGACTTTCTTGGCGAGGTCGAGATTGCCGGTGAATATGTAACCGGTCCAGCCGGGGCATCGCTGTTTGAAGAAGTCGCCCATCCGCTTGTAGGTCTTTTCAAGTTCATCGATCGCTCCAAGTCGCTCGCCGTATTCCGGATTCAGCAACACGATGCCCTTGTCATCGGGGATGGTCGTATCGGCAAAATCACACACCTCGAATTGAATCATGCGGTGGACGCCGGCCGTCTCGGCGTTTTTCCGCGCGGACTCAATGGCACGATCATCGTGATCCGTGGCTATGATGGGCGCGATCGGACCTTTATTGCGAATCTTCTTCGCTTCTCGTCTCATTTCATTCCAAGCGTCAGCGTCGAATCCGTTGTGATGCATGAAGCCAAAGTTGCTGCGTAATAAGCCGGGCGCACGGCCCGACGCGATCAGAGCCGCCTCAATCGCCAGCGTGCCGCATCCACACATCGGATTCACCAAGGGGCTGGATCCGTCATATCCGGTGGCGAGAATGACACCGGCAGCCAGCGTTTCCTGCATGGGCGCTTTGTGGGGGATTTTTCGATAGTTGCGATCCGCGAGTTTGCGGCCCGAAGTGTTGAGATAGAGCTGTACCTGATCGCCGTTCCAATTGAGCTGAACAACCAGGTTTTCCCTGCGCGGGCCGGAGTCGGGACGGCTTCCGACGCATGAGGCGACACGATCTACGATGGCGTCTTTGACTTTCAAGCCGGCGTAGCGCCAATCGGTTATGGTGGGTGTATTGACGTTGGAGACCACGCTGACGTACTCGTCCGGTTCAATGATTTGCTCCCAGGCCAGTGTGTTGGTTCGCTTGTACAGTTCGTCGGGATCTTTGCACAGAAAGGAATCGATCAAGTACAACACATTCAACCCTGTGCGCAGGAACAGATTCAACCGCATGGCGTCGACAAGCGTGGCCGAGATTTCCACGCCTGTAGGGCGGGACGAGTCAATGGAGTATCCGAGTTCCTCTACCTCGCGGCTCAGGTAACTCACCAGCCCCGGAGCACATGTGATACGAATGGTTTGATGGGCTTGAGGGTTCATGGAGCATTACGCGCGTTATTGACGATAGGTGGCATGTTGGCGTGCCAAACCGAGCAAGGATCCCTCAGCGTTTGCACGCCATAAAAATTCCAGCAACCAGTCTCGTCCGTGGCGTCCTAACCACCCTCACTTTGCGTTCTTCCGAATGAGTTCGACCAACATATCGGAGCTCATTCCCGCCTTGCGGCCCAATTCAATGGCCTCATCAAGCGGTACGCCACGGTGGCGATTGAGATATAGCGCCCAAACCGCTCCTACCCGATTCGACGAGGCACAGTGAATCAATACCGGTCCGGAGATTTGAGTCAAAACTTCCTTGAGACGATCTGCCTGGTCGATTCCAAACGTGCTCGGCGTTACGGGTATGGCCACGTACTTCATACCCAGTTGCCGAACGAGTGCCGGCTCGTCATAGCCCAAGGCCCCAACTTCTTTGTCGCTGCGCAAGTTGATTACGGTTTTCACGCCGCGTTGCGGGGCGGCTTCTACCGCCTCGCGGGTCGGCTGTCCGCCGAAGTAGATATCGCCGGAGCGAGATAGTTTTGGGAGCCCGGGCCAATCGGAAATCGATTGAGCGGGGAAAACGTCCACCCTTAGCTGTGGCGTGGTGCATGCGTTTACTAGGAACGGCAAAGCCATGGCCAGAGCTAAGAATCTGTTTTGTTTTGTCACCATTCCGTCACTTCCTTTTCTGCGGCCTTCGGGCCAATATCGATTGCGTTCTTGTCTGGTTGACGGTCTTGTCTGCTCGATTGCTTTCTTGACGTTCGCAGGCGTTACAGCCGTAGTCGTGGACGTGATGAGCCGAATCACTATCTTACGTCTACGACTGCATGCCGACGCCATCTTGGTCCGCGATCCCCACGACGCATCGCTCAACACGACAAAGAATATTCTAGTCGGTCCGCATGATTGAACAAACTGTTTGGGGTATAGTGTATCCGGCACGGATCTGACAATACCGCTTCGCGTAGTCGTCCCGTCGTTCTTGATCTCGTTGACCACCCCGTTGACCTTATGGTATCTGTTTAAGTATCCTAGATATGGCGTACGAGATCGGCTCGGCTTCTCATGCATCAGGTACATTCTGAGACGGTTTGGCATCGCCGACCGCGGAGCATTGGACAATCGCCTTAACCCGTGGCGAAAAGGAATCACTATGAGAATTGCAATAGTCTGGCTCTTTCTTGGAGCCCTATCGAGCGTGGCGTTTGGGGCGAGCATACCGCTTCCTACGATCACTCATTACGAAATGAAGATGCGCATCATGCCGGATGAAGAACGGATCAGTTGCGCCTGCCGCTTGATCATCACAAACACAACCCAAAAGCCACACACGAGGATCGATCTGCTACTCAATCGAGGATTCGCGGTCACGGAGGATCGGTTCTTTGTGGACAACGAAACCAACGAGTATCGTGAAAAAGCAATGGGCATGGATTGGTACGGAGGCATTCAAGTCAATCGTATCACGTTTCGCCTTCCACAACCACTTGAACCGGGCGAATCCACGACGATTCAAATGAATTATTATGGCCCCCTCTTGGATTACACCAGCGCATTGACCTATCTTCGCGATTCGGTAAACGAATCCTACACGCTGCTCCGCGAAGAAACGTTTGCCTATCCCATGCTCACGTCGTTTGCGATCGAAGATGCGTGGGGCGAAAAACCACCGTTCACTTTCGACGTTGAGATCACTGTTCCAACGGGGCATGTTGTGGCCGGTTCCGGGGAGCGAATCAAGGGTGTGCATAATGAAGAGTCAGCCACTTTTCGATTTCGAAGTGAAAGCCCTACGACACGAATGGCATTTGCGATGGCGCGTTTCAACGTTACGTCGAACGAAGAGAACGGACTCACCGTTTATGCCTTGCCCGAGCACAAGGAATTCGTGCAAAAAACGCTGGACATAATGAGTTCAGCGGTCGAATTCTACACAGAGTTGTTTGGTGCCCCGAGCCGCAAGCATGGGTTAACCGCGATCGACATTCCTAAGGGTTGGGGATCGCAGGTGGGCGATGCTTATTTCCTTCAGCCGTTATCGCGTTTCGCAGAGACGACGGATATACGATCGGCCTATCGCCACATCGCCCGCGCCTGGACCGTCGAGGCACACCCCGATGTGCAAGCGAGCCGTTGGTTTGACGTATCCTTTGCGACGTACTTTGGGGCACTCGCCATGCGCAAGATCGAAGGTGCGGACGCTTTTACTGATTTTCTTGCGCAAAGTGCACGCGCGTTTGTGCAGCGGGTTGAGGGCAGCGAAGACATTGGCCGAACTCCGATTGCCAAGTACAACACACCGCGTTTTGCGCGTAATTCCAGGACGAAAGGCGTATTGGCACTTTATGTATTGCACGAGTTGGTCGGCGATCGCACCTTTCGGAAAATCGTCTCGACGCTCATCGCTGAACACTCTATTGCGCCGGCAGGTTTTGAGGATTTTCAGCGCATCTCGGAACGCATCTCCGGTTTGGATCTGAAGAAGTATTTCGCGGAATGGATCTATGGCACCGAATCTTCTGATCTGCTCGTACAACAAATGAAATGGGACGAGATCGTTGCTCGATATCGATAGTGCGCGGACGCGTGCCCGATCGCTCCGGTCAATCAAAGACAACGGTCTTGTTTCGGCTGACGAGAATCTTATCTTCCACGTGCTGTCTAACGGCCGTCGCCAATACCACGCGTTCGAGATCGCGCCCCTTGCGAATCAGATCGCCGATTGTATCACGATGATCGACATGCGCTGTTGCTTGTGCAATAATGGGGCCTTGGTCGAGCTGGTCAGTTACATAATGACTCGTTGCCCCAATAATCTTCACCCCGCGCTCAAACGCCTGATGGTAGGGCTTAGGCCCGGTGAAGGCGGGTAAAAAGCTGTGATGAATGTTGATCAGGCGATCCCGAAAGCGAATGACAAACCCGGGCGTCAGAACCTGCATGTATCGGGCGAGCACGACGAAATCGATATCGTGCGCGTCCAAGAGGTGTATGAGTTCCTCCTCTTGTTTGTTGCGCGTCGCCTGCGTTACAGGCAGGCAATGGAACGGTATACCGCATGTGTCCGCGTGCTCGTGTAGGTCTGGATGATTACCGGCCACGAAGGGGATGTCTACGCTTAGCTCGCCTGTCTTCCAGCGCCAGAGCAAGTCGCTGAGGCAGTGGCTTTCCTTACTGACCAGAATGACCATACGTTTGGTTTGATTACCCCAGTGGATGCGCCAGCGCATATCAAAAGGATCGGCGACGCTCGCCCAGGCCGTGGCAAACGTATCCCTCCCCAGCGCGAACCCGTCCAAATCAATTTCGACCCGCATGAAGAATTCGGCATGTTGTGGATCGGTGTGTTGATCGGCTTCGAGTATGTTGCCGCCGTACTGGGCTATGAAGCCGGCAACGGCCGCGATGATGCCCCTCTGGTCGGGGGAAGAAATTAGCAATCGGGCCGTATTTGTCGCCATGGGAACTCACATGATTCTTAGAGGGTATTCAAGAGGCTCTTTCCGGCCGCGACCGTAAAAAACCGGTCCGACCAAGTGACCGAAAAACCGTTCCGTTACGGTTGCGGCTCGGTAATAAGCGTCTTCCCAATCACGCCGTTAGGACTATTGTTATCTACGCGCCGCCCAATGTATCATCGGCTAGAGCGGCTCGATCCCCAAACGTAGCTTTCCGGCCTCAATCCTGATGGATCGGAGCCGAAATGGCCTCTCCCCGTTGAACCACACGAACCTGTTCTCGATCCTTAGGCCGCTGGTCAGATCCCCACCGGATTCCGCCGGGAATAGCGGAGAATGCCCGGCACCGATCGCAACAGACTTCGGGTCGGAGGGTCCACGACCGCGAAAGGATTCTGCTGGCAACCAGTTACGCACCCACGTTGGCGAAACCGGTACTATGCCACATCGAACGTCCTCAACGGCTACGACGACAAAGCGACGGTCGCTGGACAAGCTCAACGCTATAGTCAGGTTTATTATGGTCCGCCACCATGATCGGCGATAATGCGCGCCGAGGTAAATTCGGCCATCCTGAAACCCGATAGCTGGATCAGACATTCCCAGCGGAAGTGCTTCGCGTGCCTCGGTCCAGAGCGTCGGCAACACGGATAGCCACTCATTGACCGCTTGCTCGTCGAGCGTCACCTCAAAAGGCAATCTCTCGATCATCTTCACGGTCAGGGTTTCGGTGGTTGAGGCGGCTTCTTTTCGTGCCCGTCGCGCGGCAGCGTCGCTGAGCGAAGCCGGCAAATACCAAGCAGGCTTGTAATGTAAAGCCAGCCAAGTTGCGGAAACGGCGACAAATCCGAACGCCGCGAGCCAGTACGGTCGCCGGATCAACCATGAACAGAATCTCAATCGCAATGCCGTTCTCCAGCCGCGCCGATCCATACGAAACCCAACGCCTCGTCGTTCAACCGTACGCAGCTTAACCGCAAGATTGCAGATCGAATACTCCCTCCCGAAAAACGCGCTCGTGCCGTCGCGGCTTGGGTGCCGGTGCCATTTGGTAAGTCTGATCCTATGCGCTCCGACCCATGGACCTACTTTGAGCCTATCCCGGTTTCAAGTGTGGCACGGGCTTCCAGCCCGTGAAAACACCGGCAAGATGCCGATGCCACGCAATTCCGGGATTGGTTCCAAGCCGTAATTCGATGTCGATTACTCATGAAACAGTGGGCCGATAACATCGCCTTTGAGTGTCACCGTCTTGCACATGGCCACTAGACCGAGAATTGGCCGTGACATCCGCATTGGAATCTGTTAATATCGTTTCCAAGGAAGGGAAGGAATGCGACACGGAAATTACAGAACGCCACAAGTCCAACGATCGCTAAGCGATGATCACCCTCCATACGTGCCCACAATCGACCCTATCGACGTGTTCCGCCAAATGATCATCGATGAGTTGCACGCCGATCGCCTGACGGCGTCGCGGCGGGTCGAGTTGGTGCGTTTCGCCCGACCGCTGGGCCTATCCCCAGCGCGTTCGCGGCAACTCATCGCGGAATGCATCTCCGAAGTATGTCAATCCGATGTTCTGGCCGCGTCTACGTCATCTTCAAACCACGCCGCTCGCCGACTCAAGCCCTACCTATACATGCTGACGGGCACCTTGCTTATCCTCCTCGACGTAGTCATCATTAAGTGGCTGCGATAAGAACGCCCCATGACTGATTCAGAACAACAGGGCAGGCATGAACTAGGCGTTTGTCCGAGTAACGAGAACTGTATCACCCGGACAGACTCCTAGCGCGGTTTATAAACACTGGGGGAGAAAGTGCGGGGGCGAAGGCTAGGTCGTGGAGACGACCTGTGCCCTGAAGGGGGAATATAATCCAGCCCAAGGCAACGCCCTGGGATGTAGAAGAATAGGGCGAGTCAAACCGTGACCTTATCGCCGAGACGGATTGTGCCGGCGCTGAGTACTTGGCCATAGACGCCGCCGCGGGCGTTGGGTTTGAGTGCGTCACGGAGGCCGGTGTGTTGCTGGTCCATTAGAGCGCAGGGTTTGGTTTCGCCGTGGATGATGAGCGTGACTTCGCCGATTCTCAGCTTATTGCCGATGGTGGCCGGTAGATCCATTCCTTCGATCAAGAGATTGGCACGCCGTGTGTGCCATGGAATGTCAGCGCCGAGTTCGCGGCAGACATCCGACCATGCCCCCGCCGATAGCAGCGTCACTTCGCGATTTCCGGGTTTTCGGTTTTCGCTGCTTAGCCCGCGGTGCAGAAGAATCCGGCATTCGGATACTTCCTGCATGGGTTCGCTATCCGTATGTCGCCAAGCGATGCCTTTGATGATTCCGATCGAGTCGGACATGGGTGTTCCTTGGTCGACTTTCCGTGCGGGCGAGTGCCGCGTTTTCAAAGACCGTATCCAAGTGCCTATTTTACCGCGCCGCGACAGTACGAGAGCGCGTCGAAATATCTGTAGAAAACCACTCCTTACGGTCGCGGCTCGGAAAATACAACACCATTGTCGAATACGCATCAATCATGCTGCGGCGGATTCCCCTTGGGAGGCGATGAGGATGATCCCGATCAGGACCAAACTAACGCCGGCCGCTTGCCCCCACGTCAGTCGCTCGGCCAGCGCGGGGTGAAGCCTCGCTACGATCGCTATCAGTGCGTATCCACCGCCCACCATGATCGGATAAGCAATGCTGATTTTGAGTGTCTTGCTTTGTAATGCGTACATGTACAGGGCCGCGTTGAGCCCGAAGCAGGTCAACCCAATGACGAGCGGCAGGCTGGTCAAAACCGTTTTGATTCCCACGGCGATTCCGTCTCTTAGAACGCCGCCCGACGCGGCCACCGTGTTCATGCCCGCTTTCATAAGCAGATTGGCGGTTGCGTTCAGGATCAAGGCTGCGGTCAGGGCGAGAACGTATTGCATCAGCGATTCCTCTTAGAACGTAACATTGAAGCCTGAATCAACCCAATCACGGGGTCCCAAAGGGTCTCACGGGTTGCTTGCCCGCGCGTTTTGTTTTCGCTCCAAGTAGCACGGGCAGCAAGCTGCTTGGTACGCCCGATTTCTCAAATTTCTTCTTGGATTCTCCATTCACTCACCGCACTTCGCACGAGCCAATCTTACGGCGAACATTAGGAATACCAGGGCTTTCGGCGTGGGACAAGTACGAAAGCAAGCTGAGCGGGATTGAAGGACCAAGGCTCTTATTTCCGTTTCGAAAGATGATTTCAATTTCGACAGACGTCGCGACCATGGGCGAACATCATCGTTGTCCAGCCAAGACTTGCGGTAGTTGTATCGCAGCTTGACGCTTCGTCCCGTCTCACCTACGATTCGGCTGGCGTTACGGACGGGCACCCCGACACGAAGATGAAGCACGCCTTGACTTGCTCAGTATTGTCGAGGGCAGCGTCTTGGGAGGTTCTGCAAACTAGTAACATGGTTGACTCCAGAATCAGGCGGGCTGTCAGACTTTTTCTCCATCCCCGTTCGCCGGCGGCATGCTATCGTAATCCGTATCCCCTGTTCAGTGCGCTGGTGTCACGTTCCTTGAACCTGATGTTGCGTGTACGGAACCGTTTGTTCCCAAGCCATGCCGTCGTCTGTCCCGTATGTAGATGGTCCGGTTCTAAGTTCGGCTACTCTTCTGCGGCGTCGGTTAATGCCTTTCATGCCAATGACATTTGTCTCGATTGTGGCGCTAATCGCCGTACGAGACGTATGCTCGAAGTGGTCACGGATGTGTTCGATCTGAATCGCACTGCGGTAGTCGTGGATGTAGGAGCGGCTTCGGCCACGCGAAAGTTTTTCCATCATCGAGAACAGGCACAATACTTGACGGTCGATTTATATAAGGAAAGCGACATCAGGAGTTCGATTACGGATATTGACCTGGGCGAGGGTACAGCGGATGTCGTGATGTGTTGCCACGTTTTGGAGCACATTATTGAAGATCAACGCGGCATCGCCGAGTTGCACCGCATCCTCAAACCGAAAGGGCTTGCCATCCTGATGGTTCCTCAAAAGGCGGGTTTGGCCCAGACGCAACGTATTCCGGACGTCACACTCGATGGCTTCGGGCATGTCTGGGACTATGGCGATGATTTTCCGAATCGCGTTGAAGAGGTCGGTTTCGTTCTGCTCTCGTCGCGGGCGATCGAAGGGCGCGATCCTATCCACGTCTTTCAAAAAAAATCGGACTGTGCCTAGCTCATGCGCCGATTTACTGTGGATTTGAAGGGGCATTACGTGTTGATCTTTCTGGTGGTGGAGCTCGGCCCTTTCTAGTTTGGGAGCAAACAGCTAACCCAAGAATCTATGATTTGAAGACATGATGAAGCAAGTATCCCCTCAAACCGGCGATGTCATGCCGCTCGTGTCCGTGGTCATTCCGACCTGCAACCGGC
>Ga0214472_10007621_pt1 | contig 11317 bp, 12 predicted proteins | sample RVTome_6_FD_207662 | JGI IMG/M metagenome (GOLD analysis project Ga0214472, IMG submission 207662) | Soil microbial communities from uranium-contaminated site in the Upper Colorado River Basin, Wyoming, United States - RVT140D175 | ecosystem: Environmental > Terrestrial > Soil > Contaminated >...
GGGTGGTAACATGCCCAGAGAGACCGACTTGTGCGTATGCGGCTTTGAAGCTGTTGTGCGCCTGTTGACGGGTGAGCCGTTTGCCTCGCTGTGACACAAACAGCGGGGCGCGTTTGGCCAGCGACTCTTTCGCCTCGCGTTTCCAGGACAGATAGCTCAGAAGCGCTTTGCGTGCCCCTTGTGGTAACTTCAACGCCGTGCCTTGGCTCTTGCCCTTTTGCGTCTGGCGTCGTAGATACAGCACCTCGACCACCTTGCCGTTTTGAAACACGTCCCCGACGTTGAGGTGAAGCGCTTCGGTAATCCGTGTGCCGACGTTGACGCAGGTGAGAAACAGCGTCCGGTTTCTGATGGCGTAGTGACCAGAAAAGGCCACACACACCGCTTGGATTTCAAGGGGCGTCAACGCCCGTGCACCTTTCACCCGTTTGACCCTTTCTGCAGTTCGGTCACAGGTTGCCCCGGAGGGAGTCATCGTCTTGCATGGCGGCTATCATAACAGAAGTCGCTTTGTTGCACAACGAAAAAGCGTTCGGGCGGCAATGGGTGCGAAACGGCCTCGCATGGTCTGCGGTTTCAAATGCGACACGGTGTCGCATTTGGTTTCGTGGGGGATGCCGTCGGCCCGCTCATGGCAGACGGTGAGCGGTTTTTACAGAAAGCCCTTTACTCCCCCATCTGCACCACAATCCGCTTGTCACCCACCCACAGTTCATTACTTTGATGTCCGATACCCTCCGGGGGGAGAGTACCCAGACCCCCTCCGGCCGCAACTCTGCAACACTCGTTTAGCCCCAGCCGGAAAGAAACTCCATCTGATTTTTCATTTCCTCGGCTGACCGGGCGGCAATCAATCTTAAAAGCCGACGCAGCAGATCTCCTACTGAATAGCGTTGCTGAGGTGCCAGAATTATTCCGCCATGAGACTTGCCTTGCGTGACATATTCGTTATGAAGGCGCGCAAAATCCGCGACATTGAAACTGCAGAGCGCTCGTCCCTGGGAAGTGGCATAGTCGAGATGATCCATATCGCTGCGTTCAATCATGTCTTCTTCCAGCGCTGTGGCGACATCAACCCGGCGTGCCCGAAGGGCATGTACCAGCGAACGACTCATCGAATCTTCATCCAGATAGAGACGAATAGCCGTCACGGCACCCTCCGGGACTGTTCCTGCTTAAGCCTTTCTACTTCAGCGACTTCCATCTCCATATCCGCCTCAATTTCGTCCGGATTGGCGTGATAATAAGCTAAAGCGGCATGCACTTGAGCCAGCGTCAGATGTCCAAACTCATCGACAATCTCTTCTGGGCTTAATCCGAGTTTATACCAACTTATGATACGCTGAACGGTGACGCCGGTACCGGCGATGCGCGGTCTTCCGCCACGTATGTTCGGTGAACGCGCGATAAAAGCGCCAATGTCGGTTGCTGGTTTTCTGGTTCGAGATCTTTCCGAAGACATTATATCCTCCATCCCCGATTTTGGGTGCAATTCCGGGGCTGACAGTCCCTTATCAACCGTCTTTTCGAGTGGATTGCTGGCTCTATTAGACCGCCGTTTCTTCGGTAATTTTACGCCCCTCGCTACTGTTTCACTGTTTCTGCCGTGCTGTCCTAGTCTGCCGCCATCTCAGCAGATTGGTGAGTGTTCGTCAGCATGTGCCGAACCATCTCCAACATGGTCTCGACGTTGTTCGTCATGTACTCGGTCAAAAATCGTTTCGCCGCTTCTTCGCGGCCAGCGTCGATGAGTGCTTTTCCCTCTCTTGCCGTTTGATAGGCACTGGCGAAAAGCCGGTTTTGAAAATCGCTCCATCTGGCTTGAATCGCTGAGATTGGCGCTATCGCACCACAACGACCTCGGACGCTCAACTGACGGAAAAGCCACCACGGGCTGTCAGCCGATTGCGCTTGGCCGCCAACCCCCAACACCGGCGGCAAATCGCCTTCGATGAACAAGGGCAGGAACACGCCAAGGCAGGGAGAATAGAGACTGCACCAGTAAACGGGCAAACGCGAGCCGTCAGCGCACAGATGAGCCACGAGGCTTGCCGCCGTGTTGCCGCCGGTTCCATCGTCCTCGTGATGCACGCAGATGCTCGTTCCCTTCGAGATTTTGGTTTGGAACGGTTCTTCGGGGTGGCTGCCATCGGAATGATCGCCAAGGAGCGCTATCATGGTTTGCGCGTCAATGCTCCCGGCACGCTGGCGTAACACCGCGCATGACCGCTTCCGTCGCATCGCGCCACTGCCGACAGAACGGTCGGCTTGACGACTGTAGGCGTGAGCGAAGTTGAATCGCGCCGCTTCGGGACTGGTCCAACCGTGTGTCCCTGCCTGCTCAACCGCCGTCGGGGAGAGCCAATCCCAATCATCCTCAAGCGAATACACATTGCTGATGCCCGCTGCCTCTTTGACCTGTTTGACAGCCCACTCATGTCCGGCGGTTTCGAGGATATACGCCTCGTGCGGGTCAGCGATGATATAGCCATTGTCGTAAGTGCGGACGCCTTGAGCATTGCTGAACTTACCCTGACCGTATTTCGTGATAAGACCTGTCAGCACTTCGACAGCTTCTGCGGCGGTCTTGGCACGCTCCAAACCGAGCCGAATTAACTCCATGCCGATGAGTTTCGGTGCGTCAAACTCGTATTTAGAGGCCAAGCCTTCGTTTCCGATAACGACCTGATGTTCGTTAAATCCGTGTTCGTCGCCCCAACACCAGTATGGCGTGGAGCCGACGTGGCGATACGTTCTGGCAACTTGGGGGATTTTCACGAACTGACATTCGGCCAGCGAACCCTCGGCGTGGTCGGTTTGTGGGCGAAGTACCAACGGCTGGCATTCAGTCGCGGGTCGATCGCTGTTCTTGGCAAAAATGACCTGTTGATCGGTGGTTGTGTTGGGCAGAGCAACCATTGTGTCGCAACTTTTGGGCATGTGCGTTCCTCCGAAGTGTCCGTTTGTGGTTTCAGTTCAAGGCGGCAACAAGCCGTTTTTTTGGACCAAATCCTATCGAGCAGGCGAATGCTCCGCCACCGGCTCAAATGAAATCACCGGACGCACACCGATGGCCTTTGCATACTTATACAGCGTATCAATCGATGGAGAAACCTTCCCGCCCTCCAGACGGGCAATCACCGATTGTGTCGTTCCCATACGCTCGGCGATTTCTTGCTGCGTCAACCCCGCCTGAGCACGGGCAGAAACGATCCGCCGAATCAGTGCATAGCGCTCCGACAGCGCATCATACTCCGCTCGCACCTTCGGGTTCTTCAACGCCTCTCTTTTTACGTCTTCAAATGCTATTGTCATAGTAATCCTGACTCCCTTGCTCGTCTGCGAGCTAGGTCAATCGCCCTCTGCGGCGTCTTCTGGCTCTTTTTCACGAATACATGCACCACCACCAGACGCCTACTTGCCGCTGTCACATAAATCGCTCGTGCAATACCTGCCTTGCCTCGAAAACGGATTTCCCACAGTTTGCTCCCAAGTGACCGTATGTGTGGCATACCGACTTCTCTTGGACCAACCTGTGCAATCATCTCAATCAGGTGCAGGTAATGGGCTTGCATATCTTCCGGCAGCGCCAAAAACTCATCAACCACCCGCTGGTTTAAGAATTCAATGTCCCACATGTTATAATTATAGCATATATGCTATAATCGGTCAATCCTGAAAATGAAGGGCGAGGGTTTGAGGAAAACGCCAGAAGCAGTCAAATCCGACCATCATGACTGAAATATGCTGATGGTTTTCGGCCAACGTAGGGTATGAAGGAAACGAGCGCTTTCTTCGCATGACAGTCACTTTGATGCAGGTCAACAGGGTAGGTAGGGCAAGAAATTAGGAAAACGGCATATGGCAAGCGACCGATTCACTCATTACAGGACGGTTTCCATTTGGTAATCAGGTCACGTTCGATTGAAAGACGCCGTGAATTTGACGATTCCTCATGAATATAGATGCAATTTGCTCCCTGCTTTACACGATGGTCTTCAAACCCTATGGATAGGTCAGAGGTCTGTCCAACATAAATAATATCTTCAACATGGGTAAAATCATTACCCGGAAGAACCAAATCATTCTGGTCACGCTGTTCGCGCAACGGTATATCCTCTAACTGTACAAAACAATAAACCGCGCCGATAGCTTCGAAACTGGTGTCTAGCGAATAAACCTTAAAATCGTATGTTGTTCCAGATTTTCCTTCTAGGGTAGTGTTTCCGAGATTCATTTTTTTCCTTTCCTGACTTACTTCTTTGTGGGTAATAACGCGCACGGGCAACACACCTACTCTGCACTATTGTTCCATTTCTGGCAAAAGCCCAACGGAAGAATGCGGTGTTGCGGGGTTCGTTATTACGAATTCAGCCGAAAAATGGAACACTATAGCCAATTCCGTTCAAACAAATACGAATCAAAAGGAGTCTTCAGGCACTAGCAGGGCCAACATCAATGCTGACTCCTACAGCTTAAAAACTAATCCCCGCCTTCAAAGATTTTTCAATAAGGTAGCTAATAAAGGCAGAACAAGCAATCAGCATAAATTTAGCATCTTCCGACTCTGGGCTAGGTTCATCTTTCAAGGAGTGTCGAATTCCACCAGAGTCGCTGGTGTAACTATAGAGGTAGGAAAATGCGCTCTCCAAACTGGAATGCAGGGGTATCATTGCTTTACTGCCTATAGTCCTTAAAGCCTTTCCTAAAGTCGTCTTAGGGTCACCTGCTATTAGCTTACAAATGGCTTCAACAGCACTTATAGACTCCTTCATAGAATTTCTATAATCAGGGTTTTTTCTATCTGAGTATAGCCTCAATGCGTCGTTCAAGTGAATGTAAACAGACTGTAAACCAACTCCGCTAGCCGCTTCCAGTGCTTCTTCCATAGCAGAAACGTCCGTCTGTGAGGTCGTTGGCACAAATTTAGTCCCCACAAGTCGATACGCAGACACCTCCTGTTCTAAAATTTTATTACATTGCTCTACGAAATCTTCAATCAGATTACCCGTATAAGTTGACCCTGAAGGCGGATATTCCTCAATGAGAAATTCGATAAAGTCATAAACCTCGTACCATTGACAATTGAAGAAATGCTCTTTTATTTCGCCATAGTAATCTGTTCCGAAGTTGATGCCCCAGCTTGACGGCATATCGTCAATAAGCTTCCCAAAGTGGTCCAACCATAGCTTTCTCAGGAATTCCTGTATGTCAAGAAAGAATATACGCTGAATATAACTGCTCGAATCGCCCAACTGTTGAGTAAACATCTTCATCTTGTACCAGAAATATTCACACAAGATATTCCACAGGCAATTTCTTAAACTCTTGTCTACTGTATTGATTTGTATAGCTTTCTTCGGTGTTATACCCAGGCTTTGAGAGAAACTCACAATCTTTACCTCCAGACACTCAGATTATTGCCGTTATTACGCAACTACAAAGCAAAGATTCGAGAATGCTAGGAGAACGTGAAGCACTTACACTAATGCAAATTATACACAATTCCGAAACGGAATAAAAGGAATGGACGAAAAGCTAGACTAGCACGGTATTTGGGGAATTCATCAAACAGAATTAGTGATAATGTTCGATTTAGAACGCCCTAAATTGAGACCGGGTCAACTGCAACGATTCCCTCTGCCGCGTAATGCACAAAGTCAGAGGCGTTGAAAGTCAATCAGTATCAGTCCATTGCCACCGAAATTCCCAACTCATTGAGCACTGCCAGCGCCGCTTGCACGTCGGCAGAATCGGGACTGTTCTTAATCGTTCGCTTCAACCGATAAATGGCGTGTTCATTACCCGTTCTTGCCAACTGTAAGGCTTCGGTGAGCCCTTTTCGACCATAACTCATATCACGCGGCACCGTTGGATTCTCAAATGGCTTCCAGTAATACTTCAAGTCGTCGAATTTCCAGTGCGGGTAAATATCCTCCCATCGAAGCTGGCTTGGGCCATGTGGCTCAAGCATATGCTCTGAAATCAGGTCGCCGATGCGGTGATACCGATTGTCGAGTGAAAGGCGCAAGCGCTCTTCGGTCTCGTTGGGTAGCGCTTTGTGAATCATCAACGCCTGAAAAAAGAGCGTATCGCCGACCTCGTAATCGGTCGTATGCCACGCCCCGTCGAGTTCCTCGTGTGCCTCGACATCTACAGCGAGGCCACCGGCGCCTAACGAAAAATGGTGGTCGAGGACGCGCTTGACCTTGTGTGAACCAGCCAAAACAGCCAACCCACCCAATTCGATGGGGCAATCCCCAACCGGAGCCCAACACGTTAACGTCTCAAAGCTCCCTTGGAAATGCACAAAATCCTGATGGATGGGGGTCGTGTGGTCCGTATATTTCGGGAACCAGATTCGGGCGACCAGGTGGGGGTGAGGCATAATCGGCCCGCCCATAATCTTCTCCACCATGTCGGTGACTTCGGGCCAATGGGCGGAGCGGTGGAAGGATTCCAGTTTGTAGACTTCGCCATAGCCGGCACTATATTCGTTATCTCCTTCCGTGCATTGGGTCGTGATGTCGGCGATGCCGTCCATGGGGTCGGTTCCGGCAACGAGCCAACCCACCCTTTGGATGGTGGTCATCATCTCCCGTCGCAGGTCGAGAAGTTTGTCGGAATTTTGGAGCCGCTTAAAAAAGAGGTATCCTTCATCGGCGATACGACGGCGTAATTCAGCCGCGTCGTCGATGGCATCATTGGAGACACGTAGCTCCTTGAGGTTGTCAGACATGTAATGCTCCTTTCGCCTCGCCGCTCACCAAGAATCCGCGGCTCAGGTCATGAAATTTGCTTTCAGCCGTCAGTGCATCTGGGGCTGCTGTGTTTGGACTGCACATCTGCCAAATAGCGATGAGCTGTGAGCTATGAGCGGTGAGCCAGAAAAAGACAACGACCCCGAAGCTCTCCGGTCTTTTCGGGGATTGGCTCATGGCTCATAGCGAGCGTAGCGAGCGGTCTCATAGCTCACTGCTGCTTCTTTGCACATCGTCTTTAGAGGTTTAATCCGGCGTAGGCGTATCTGGACCCACGTCCACCACACCGATGTCTTGCCCCTGCTTGTGACGCCAAGCGTCTGCTAACATCTGCTTGCCGTCATATTCGGCGACAAATCCTAACTTGTCGATGGTATGTTGGACATCATATTCGTAGAATTCAGCAAACGGGAACCGAACTGAAGCGTATCCAAGTCCGCTCACCGCTGCCAAATGCGGCACTGCCTCATCAAAACGAAAGGGTTGACTCATGATGATAAACGCCTCCCCGATGGCGGTTTCTTGCTCCAGTGCTAGGACACATGCCGTTACCACGTCCCGTACATCGCCGAGGTGCCGTTTGAATGCGGGACCCTCCGGACACAGCGGGACAACCAGACGTTTTCCGCTTTCATAATGGGCACGCAATTCGCTAAGGCACTTGACGATCTCTTGTGAGCTGCCTCGTTGCTCAAGGTCTGCGATATGACTCTCAATCAAAGGACTGATCTGGCGGACCCGTTCACCGAGGAATTCCCGTCCGCAAAAGGTATAGGGAATGTTAAGCGTTACGGTGGGGAGGCCGTATTGCTGGTGGTAGCTGGCGACCATGGATTCACCGGCCACTTTGGAGACGGCGTACATTCCTTTCGGGCGAGTGAAAATGTCGTCCGCTCGAATGCGATGGGGCATAAAACCGGTATGCGGATAAAGCACATCGGAACTCCCATAGACAAAACGCTGAAGGTTAGGGTTCAGCGTGCGTGCCGCTTCGAGGAGCGTGAGCGTTGGTGCAAGATTGATGTCGAGATGCTCAAAGTTCGTCGGGCCTCGCAATTTGACGCCCAGATGGATGATGGCGTCTACCCCTTTTACCGTCTGGGTCAAGCCTTCTCGGTCCCGAAGGTCAACGGCAACGATTTCGACATCGAAGCGAGCCAGCTTTTGCAGCCGGTCGCTGTTTGGGCGGATCACACAACGGACATCATCTCCGCGCTCGGCGAGGCGTTTGACAACATTGGCACCAATTCGTCCGGTCGCCCCAGTCACTAGAACTTTCACAGTCGATTCCTCCCTCCGTTTTAGCTATGAGCGATGAGCTATGAGCGATGAGCCAGAGGCAAGTGATAGGACATAGTTTTTAGCTTTCCGCTGGACGCTAAAAGACTTATGCGGGCAAGGGGGAAAGCCAAAAAACACATCAGACCAGTTGCTTCTGGCTCATTGCTCACGGCTCACGGCTCATCGCTCATATATCGGACGACCCCACCTCAACGCGATTCCCCTCCGAAAGCAACGCTGCCTCATACACCTGCATCAGTCCCAGCGCGAACTCGAGCGACCCTTTCTCCGCCGGTTTGCCCAAGAGCACGCAATCGCAGAAATATCGCATTTCCTCATAGAACCCTTGTGTGAATAGCGCTTTGTTCTCTAGCGTCGCAAAGCTGTTCTGCGCTTCCCAGACGATCGCGCCGCTGTCAAACCCTTCGGCGACGAAGCGGGTCGTGCCGCGATAATCATGCCTCATCCCCCGTTGAAACGTGACGCGGAGGCAGTTATCGATGGTCAGATGGCAGCCATCGCCGAAGAAGGTGTAATGTTCGTTGGGCTGACCGCGTGCGCTCCCGTCGGCGAGGTGGAAGTTGCCAATCGCCCCCGATTCGTATTCGAGCACGCACACCCCTCCACCGTGCTGCCCCCGATGCACGGTTACCCCCAACACCTTCCCGCCAACGGCAAGCAGCACTGAGAGGGGGTGACAGCCGTTTTGGAGCCAGTTGGTATGGAGGCGTTCGCTCAAGACCTGTCGGCCATTGGGGGGAATGGTCATCGGATAGACGCCGAGTATCGTCCGTAACGGACCGTAACCGTCGGTCTTAAACACCTCGATGGCTTTCTGTGTGGCAGGCATAAACGCCTTCTTGAAACCGACGACCACAACACGGTCTTGTCGATGACGAATCATCTGTTCGACCTCGCTGGCCCTCATGCCGGGCGGTTTCTCCAACCAAACGTGGAGTCCCGCATCAAGTGCCTCGCACGTCAATTGGGGGTGGAGGCGGGGCGGGGCACAGAGAAAAACGGCGTCGAGGTCCTCGTTGGCGTACATCTCTGCCGTCTTTGAGTAACACGCCGCAACGCCGTATTGCGCGGCGGTGAGTTGGGCCTTCTCAACGTCAATGTCGCACAACGCCTGCAACGTCACGGGAAGAAAGGTCATCGTCGGCAGGACGTTTCGGTAAGCGTGCGAGCCAATGCCAACCACGCCGACCGAAAGTTTCCTCTCAAATTCTCTCTGATAGCTCATTGGGGTCATCTCCGGTATTTTGACAGTCAGCCGAAAGTCTAGCATTCGCTAGGGGTATCAAAGCCGCGGTTCAGAATCCATCGGATAACTGTGTCGTATGTGCTCCCTGAAATCGAGGCGATGAGCGTTTGTTTGAAAGGCTTCTCTCAGCACTCCCACCTAGCCGTAATCTTGGACATTATATCATGTGCCTCTCGTTATTGGTATGTGATTTGTTCAGTTGGCTCATCTGAGTCACTCGAACCCTCTCACCCAGTAACAAAAGCCTGCATTCTTGAGGGTGACCGGCTTTGGGGCAAGTTCCCAAGACTGTGGCTGCATGTCTTCACCCGAAAGAAAAACGCCGGTGGGGATTCCACTGGCGTTGGGTTTGAAATTAGAAGTTGAACTTAGAATCGGGTTCCGCTCTCTGGGAGTGACTCAGACAACGGTTGTAATACTCACACGTCTGACAGCCGTAAAGCGTCTCTCGGTTCTTGAAAAACACTTGGGCTTGGATAGCCCGTGCGATTTGGGTCGCCATCTCAATGAGGTGGCGATACTCCGTTTCACAGCGGGTGGTTTTGAGCACTTCTATCTTTGGCGTCTTGGTCTTGACCAGAGACACCAGATAGAGGCGCTTTGGCGGACAATCGTAGATATACAAGTGCGCCAGAGCGTAGGCGGTCAGTTGAATGGAGGCGTCCGCTTCGCCCTGACTAGCGGTTCGGGACGCCGTTTTGAACTCATAGACACTCGCATCGGCTATCAGGTCGATTTTGCCGGTTAAGGAGTGGTTGGGCGTGCCGTACCCGCTTTGCGGTTCAATCAGCGGCACATCGAAAAGTAGCTCCACGTCCTGCGTCGTGGTTGGGACAAGTTGCCGAAACTCGGCGGCGTAGGCGTCACACAACGCATACGCCTTGTCGAACAACTCGCCTTCGGCCTCAATCCCACGAATCGGCTGATTCTGCTGCTGACACAGTTGCTTCTGGGCGTGCCAGTATCTGGCAAACTCCGTCTGCATCCCCTGCCCACCGATGGCATTCTTGCTTCGGTGGTAGGCGGCAATCGCATAGTGCAACGCCTGACCGAACAGCAGATGCACGCTGAGAAACTCCGGCTCCGCCTCGTCGAGGTAACGGAAGCGGAACTTCTGAGGGCATTGGAGGTATGCCCGCAGTCGAGAAACGCTGATCTGCACAGTGGCCTCCTGACTCGACTAGAACGGGATCTCTTCTTCAGATTGAGACTGCGATGGACTTCCAGTTGGCCGCGCTTCGCTCGCCACAGGCTCTTTCAGGCGTTTGAGGGTGTTAATCAGCGTACTGGCTTGCGTCTTGTTCAGCGTCATGATGTCCTTGGTCTTGAACAACTCATACGCGGTGTCGCACAGTCGCTCCGGCCCGAGCCCCATCTCGGTGCGCAGTTTCTTGAGCAACTTGAGTTGAGCTTCGGTAATCGTGCCGGTGGTGCGAGCGGTCGTCCGCGGCGGAGGCTGCCCGTTGCCAGAGACCGCTTCCTCATCATCGCCCTCAGCAAGGTAGATGCCGATGCCGAACATGGACGCGGCTTTCTTGAACGCCGCGGTGATTGCCGCTTTTGTGTCATCGCCAAGCGAAATGACTTTGCCCTCCTTATTGCGGGAGATGCGCTTGCCGCCAGCCTGCATCTTCGTGATACCTTCGGCGGTGACTCTTACAAGTGCGATGATCTCGTCTTCCTGAAACTCAAGCTGGGTCACCTCGCACGACCATTGATAATCAAACGTCGTGTTCATCCGTCTCACGTAAGCGGGATAACTGATGTAGGTGAGAAGTTTTCCGTAGCTGCCGGGTCGGTGATGCAAATCTTTGTCTTCAAAGGGTTGCTCGATCAATTCCGTATTCATCAGGTTCCTCCAGTTCATCTGTGAGATAGATCGTCTCCATCTCGGCCAATTCGGTTCTAAGAATCTCATTAACAAGCTGGGTCATCAGGCGGGCGGTCGGTATCCCGCGACGGGATGCCGACCGCCGCCCAGGGTTTCCCAACCGCAGTTTCAGTCGGT
>Ga0214472_10007622_pt1 | contig 11317 bp, 10 predicted proteins | sample RVTome_6_FD_207662 | JGI IMG/M metagenome (GOLD analysis project Ga0214472, IMG submission 207662) | Soil microbial communities from uranium-contaminated site in the Upper Colorado River Basin, Wyoming, United States - RVT140D175 | ecosystem: Environmental > Terrestrial > Soil > Contaminated >...
TTACTTTTACGCTTGACTAAGAAAGATTCTTGCCCCGTTGGGGCAACCTTTCTTTCCTCCCCGGCCTGAACGCCGGGGCTTCCAGAAAGGATTCCTGGTGAATCCAGACATTCAAGCCACCGATATCGCTGTACATGCAGGCGGCAATTGGCGACAACTCAAGACGCCCACCTTGCAGCCCTTCTTCCCAGCGCTCTAGCACTGTCGGCATGGTACCGACTTGGTATTGATAGATCCGCATCTCATAAATATTGCCGAGTTTCTGCCCGCCACCGAGCTTCGGCGAAAATGGCGCCGGGATAAAAATCTCCGATTCCATATTGAGCAGCAGGTCGCCGCCCTTAGGCGGCCAGTCGGGTTCTTGTGAAGCTTTGGCACGAATTTCCGTACGCTGTTGAAGGTCCTCATAAGGCCAGATGTGCACCACTTGATTCAGCGGTCCAATTTCCGTATGCCAAAGCCCGGCCAATTCGGAGTGCTTCGTGCGGCTTGGCAGCCCGGCGGCAAAATTCGCTTCCCATTGGGCCACGGAACCGGGTTTTAACGTATAAGTCCTCATTTCATAGATCATGCTCATCTCCTACTTGATGCCTAATGCACGCGCCCTACGCGATCGCTACAGAGTTCCCCGGTGAACCGGTACCGCCTTTTATGGGCAATGGATTAAAGGACCAGGCGAACTCATAAACTTGGTCTTTGGCCAAATCTTCGAGATTCTGATTCTCAATGATATGAATGCCGTTCATCGGGATCCAAATCACGTGACATTCAAACGGCCGACTCGGATTCTCACCCGGCACCGCTTCCACCGGCCACGTGTCCCCACCCACGCAGGCAATTTTGCGCTCGGCCAGCCACTTGGCTACCGTGGCACCGGGGCCCGGGCAACCTTTGTTGTACTGGTCGTTGTCTTTCATCCACAGTTTGATATGACCCGTGCGGAAAAATACCGCATCCCCCTCTTTGGGTTCGTCAATGCCCTGCTTCCGCATGGTTTGAATCACATCGTCCATGCTGATCACATAGCCAATCGGCAACCGTTCACCGCCTTTGAGGGAGAGCACATCGAGTAAGATACCGCGGGTGAAAAACGGTTTGACATTCTCCACACCGAGCATTTTGAGTCCGTAGGCACCACCTACTTGCTCCTGGGTAAAACCGTTGTAATAACGAATGGTATTGCCGACTTTCGCGCTAATATGGCCGAGACCGTCAAACTTCGACCCCACCTGACCGATTTCGCCACTGAACATCTCATCGTTATACATGAGCTCTTGTTCACCAAACGGTCCTCCAGTTGGCCCGCCCGGTATGGTGATCGACACGTGACGTGCACCAGACACTGGTACACCCGCCTCAAGGATCATGCCCATGCGGTAAATATTGCCTTTCTGAATGAGACTCGCCGCTTCCAAGACTTTTGCCGGCGTAATCCGATTGGATGCCCCTGCTTGGTCTTCCGGCCCCCACTCTGATGGCCACCACTTACCCATGACGTTTTGGGCCTCTTGTGCTTCGGCCTCATCTGAGGCGCCGACGCCGCCACCCGCCGCCATACCTGCCGCCATACCTGCCACAAAACCCGACTTGACGAAATCACGACGCGAGACACCACTTTCTTCTTGCTCTGTTCCGGTGTCATCCAAATCTACGTCATGCTGGCAGTGTTCATGATGTTGTTGTGTGAAATAGCGCCGTAACCATTCAGATTGCATGAGCATTCCCCTGTGGTATGTGCCTGGACAAGACTCGATCTACAGCGTCCATGAGAACATTCTATAGTGGCAGCCATGCCCACATACTTACATCGTCAAACAGTAAATTCATCCACCTTGCATCGGGGATACGATAAGCGTGCAATGCTTCTCTCAAAATGACCGCCCTTTGTCAAGTTTTTTGTTTGCGACCAGGTGGTCTTGCCAGGTCGTCTAGGGTCTACCATCGGGCACGGCCCTATGGTACTGTCTGACAGATACGCCCGATCACTCACGTCAGCCCGAGAAGGAATTTGAATTCATGCACCCGGTCGAAATTCTCGTGATGCAGCCGGTGTCGGACGACGAGATGGCCCGAATAGCGGGGGTTGACGCACGGCTGCATCTGGTCGATGCCCGTCGTGTCTTCGAATGTGAATATACTGCAACGTGGCCCGAGTGGGCTGTCCAGCGATATATGAGCGGCCGTCCCCAGCGCCAGACGACGCGCGAGGAACGGGACCACATGCTCGCCAACGCCGAGATCATTCTCGGCGGTTGGCCGTTTCCCTTCGACTTGTGTGCTCGGGCCACGAACCTCAAGTGGTTACACCAACGCCAAGCCGGGGCGAGCAACCTGCGTCTAGGCGATCTATGGGGCAGTGGCGTCCTGGTCACCACGTCGCGAGGTTATGGCAATACACTGCCCATGGCGGAGTACGTTTTGGCGAGTTTTTTCCATTTCGCCCGCGGTCTGCATTTCGCCTATCGCGACCAGCGCGCCCATCAATTCCATCATCAAAGCTACCACCCCGTGCTGCTTGAGGGCAAAACCGTGTGTGTGGTCGGCGCCGGTGGCATTGGCCGTGACGTCGGTAAGGTTTGCGCCCGGGCCGGCATGCGCGTCGTCGGCACGCGGCGTCAGGCACAATCCGGTGGGCCTCTACCCGAAGGTTTTGAACGGCTCGATGGGCCTGAGGCGCTTTACGACCTGTTGAGCGAAAGCGATTTCGTTGCGGTCTGTTGTCAGTGGACCCCTGAAACGACGCACTTGATCGGCACAGAAGCGTTTGCCGCCATGCGTCCGGGAACGATTCTAGCCAATATCGCACGCGGTGAAATCATGGATGAGGTGGCACTTCTAAAAACGCTGCAGGCCGGCAAGCTTCGCGGCGTTGCCCTCGATGTCTATGAAGGCGAGTTCGAACGCGCCCCAAACCCGCGCCTTTGGGATGATGAGCGCGTCCTCATGACGCCGCATGTGTCCGGCGGCACAGACGTGCACAGGCATCAGATAGTCGAACTGTTCTGCCACAATCTGCGTGCCTATCTCGATGGCAAACCTTTATCGAATGTGGTCGATTGGGAACGAGGTTATTAAACGCCAAAACACATGGAGGCAAACGTTTTGAAATTCGGTCTTTTTACGAGTACGACAGGCATTACTTGGGAACAAATTTGCGATTTGTGGCGGCATATCGAGGACACCGGTTGGGATGCAGCGTGTGTCACGGACCATTTCATGCCGAATGTCCCCGATCCAGTGACCGAGACGTTGGAGTGCTGGACCGCGCTATCGGGTCTGGCTCTGGTGACGAGTCGGATGCGCATTGGGACGTTGGTCTCGGGTAATACCTACCGGCACCCTGCCGTCTTGGCCAAAATGGCTGCGACGGTCGACATCATAGCCGGTGGTCGCCTGATCTGCGGCCTCGGTGGCGCTTGGCAACGCAATGAGCACACCGCCTACGGCATCCCTTTTTATACGGTTGGAGAACGGCTTAAGCGCTTGGATGAGGCATGTCAGGTCCTCCTCAACCTCTGGCATGAGCACAAAATGACATTTCAGGGAACGTACTATCAGTTGGAGGAAGCCCCGCTGTACCCAAAGTCCATCCAAAAGCCCCATCCCGAACTGCTGATTGGCGGAGGTGGCGAGAAAAAGACTCTCCGGATCGTGGCCAAATATGCGGATCACTGGAACGTTTGGGGAGGCCCGGAGACCTTGCGTCACAAAGGTAGTATTTTGGAAGCGCACTGTAGCGCAATCGGGCGTGATGCCGCACAAATCACCCGCTCGGCCAACATGCCAATGCTGATTACCGACGATGACGAAGCAAAAGCAAGGCTAGCGGTGGGTCTAATGCGGCGCTTTGGTCGCAGCGAAGCTGAAGCCCAAGATACCATCTTGGCCGGGAGCGTGGCGGAAATTCAGGACAAGATCGGACGGCTCCAAGAAGCAGGTGTGGATCAGCTCTTTCTCCCCACCTTCCTGCCATCGTGGAGCCTGGATCAACTCGATCAATTCATCACGGACGTGGCTCCCGCCTTCCGGTAGAAGCCCGCCTTCCGTTGACTTATTTAGCGTTGGCTGCCCTCATGGCATAGGCCTTGGGGACAATCTCAGCTTTCAGTTTGTCGGCGATCAGATCTTCGTCAAGGCCGGCCACCACCCCAGGATAACCGGCGCGGCCAATCATGGCCGGCAGTTTGCCACTGGTAAATTGATCCAATGTCCATTCCAGGGGATCGGGAACGGCCACGGTATCCCAATAGAGCCGAATATCTTGATTTCTTGGGCCGTAGTGGTAATGCGGCCCAACCTCAAAACAATCGAAGGCCAAAAGTTCGATCTCTTGGCCCGCCACATCGCTCAGGACGTGGATGGCGAGACCGCGATCGTTTTGCAGATGACGAAATTCCAAGCCGAACTTCAAGTTACCGGCCTCAATCACCACTTCACCACGATTGTGGGTCACCGTGCGACGCTGCGAGACGGCCATGTAGCGGGCCGTTTCTTTCACCTGATCCAATTTTTCAGTGACGACAGCGCAGTCGAGCTTGCTGGCAATATCGCCATAGCCCGAGCATTCCAACATGTCCGGAAGTCGGTTTTTTAAGGTTTTCACCGTCCAATTAATCGGATTGCCCGCCGTCGTCTTGTCCATCTTGTACTTGATGTTTTTGCCATTGGGATCGTAGTGATAATGCGGTTCATGGTCAAAGCAGTCAAACCGCAGCAACTCTTTTGCCTCGCCCTCCACTTCGCCCACCACTTGTAGACTAACACCCTGATCGGCCATCCCTGGCCGGTATTGCAAGGCAAAACAAACCGCACCCGCTTCGATCTTGGCATCTCCAATTTTCATAGTCGCGCTCCTTTACATTGCGCAGTGGTCAATGTCTCTACGTCAAGTGTGCATGAGGTCGTATCGTCGTATCATAGGATCATACACCAAATGACGATGAAACGTCGCGCAAAAAATTTAAAATATAGCGTTCAAAGGCCTATAGACAATGTGAGGGCATCACCCACGCGGCTCCTCCCACCGGTGACCCCATCACACCGCCTTTGCTGGCCCGGCGGGTTCAGGGCGTCAACCCGGTCAGTTTCCCAAAAAGCGGTAGCCGTATGTGGCAAAACATGTTACGGTGAGCAGAATTGAGACCAGCAACCTAGATCTCGCAACATTTCGCACGAGAGGAATCACCATGGCCAAGATCAAACATATCGCGATCGCCACTCAGGATGCGGACAAAACCGCGAAATTCTACATTGATGTGTTCGGCATGGAAGAAATCGCGAAGCTCGATAGCCCCACGGCCTCGGGCTATTATCTCAGTGACGGCGACATTAACTTAGCGATTTTGAACTTTAAGATGGAAGATGTGGCTGGCGCCGAATACGGCCTGGACTACAGCGGCATTCACCATATTGGCTTTCAAGTTGAAAGCCTGGAAGAGATTGCCGACCGGCTCGCAACCGCCAACGCGAAACCGCGTGACGATATCAATAAGGCGCTGGGCGTCGGGATGGACCGCCGGGGACACGGCAATGTCGAGGTGAAATACGCGGCGCCGGATGGCGTCATTCTCGACGTGTCGGAAACCGGCTGGGTCGGCACCTCGCCCATGAACAAGTAAAGTAATCGTCACATCTCTTGATTTACGGCGTCGCGGCTGCCGACTCAGCCTTGCGCGCCATCACCACATAGACCGGATCCGTATGCCCCAACCCTTGCGGTGTCCGGTCTTGGGCCTCAATCGCCGTAAAGTCGCCGGCCTGCTTAAAATACGCCGCGATTAGTTCGGCGTGTTGCCGGTCGTCGAGGCCACGCCAAATAGCCACGGCTTTGGTGGGAAACATACGGTTGGAAAAAATCACCGCAAACAGCCCCCTGGGCTTTAAAATGCGATTGACCTCACGGAACACTGCAACCGGCTGTGTCATGTACTGAATCGACACGGTCACCACCACCGCATCAAATGCCCCATCTTCAAACGGTAATCGGGGATTAGCGTTGAGATCGTGTATGATAAAATCGTCTAAATCCGGATTCTCGGACATTTCTTCCGCGTTCATCCCCAACCCTACGAGCTGCTGCTTAGACATATCGGGAGGCCAATGGGAGCGCCAACTGCTCATAAGATCCAAGAAGACGCCATCGGTAGGTAAGGTATCGCGAAAAAACTGCTTCACGGCCGCAATCGCGTTGTCATCAATATGCACCACCTTGCGTGCCATATCGTAAAAATCAGGATCTGGGTCTTCATCCAGCCGTGCGAAATGCTCGGGCAGAAAAAGGGATTCTCCCATCGTATCTATACCCTCTTACATCAATACCAGTTGGTTTTATCGACGATGTTACGCAGCTCCCGCCCCTCGTTGAATCGCACACAGTTCTCAATCAGGAGCTCCGTGCGGCGATCTTGGAGATAGGGGCCAACTCCCGCGACGTGAGGCGTGAGCAACACCCCGGGCAGGGTCCACAACGGGTGGTCAGCGGGCAGTGGCTCCACTTGAAACACATCCAGCCCTGCCCCGGCGATTTCGCCGGACCGGATCGCCTCGACCAGCTCATCGAGTCCCACACAGCCACCACGGCCGATGTTGATTAGATAGGCGCTCCGCTTCATCAAACGAAATTCCCGCGCCGCCATCATCTTCTCTGTCTGAGGCGTTTGCGGCACAGTCATAATGACAAAATCCGCCTCGGGCAGTAAGTCGTGCAGGGACTCCGGCCGATGCAGCGACTTCAGGCTCGGTGGTGCTTCCGAGCGCCGGGGATCGAGACCCAAAACGGTCATGCCAAACGCGGCACAAAGACGCGCGGCCTCGCCGCCAATTCCCCCGACCCCGATAATAAGCACGGTGGCTTCGGGCAAGTACACAATGCTGTCTAGATCGCGGTGTTGCTCCCACTGGCGATTCATCTGTTGCGGCATATATCGATGGAACCCACGGGCAAAGGCCAAGAGAAACGCCATGATATGGGCGCCGATGTGATCGTTATAAATTTCCCGCTGATTGGTCACCACGACATCGCTTTCAATCAACTCCTGATAGTAATAGCCAACCGGCGGCGCGGCGGCCGGTGCTTGTAGCCAACGCAGGCGCTCGGCGCGGCTCAGGAGTTCGGGACTCAGCGTGCCGTAGGCTGCATCCGCATCTGCAATGGCCGCCATGGCATCATCGGCCTTATCGAACATCAACACCTCGCAGTCCGGCACTGCGGCCCGAATTTTCTCGGGCCAATCGGGCTGCGTATTTGGCGGCACCATCACCATCTTAAAACCCATCGTTTAGCTCCCCAATACCCCAGCAATCACTTTAAAACCCATCGTTTAGCTCCCCAATACCCCAGCAATCACTTTAAAACCCATCGTTTAGCTCCCCAATACCCCAGCAATCACTTTAAAACCCATCGTTTAGCTCCCCAATACTCCGACAACCACGTCCTGACGCAGGCGGTCGATGTGCGCGTCACCGTATCCGAGTTCTCTCAAAATCTCGCTCGTGTGTTCACCAAGCTGTGGTGCCGGCGCCCCAACTTCGCCGGGCGTCGCAGACAACTTCACCGGAATACCCACGACCTTAATCGGCCCTGCCACGGGGTGATGCTGCTCGGCCACAATGCCATTGTGGTGCACCTGAGGGTCGGCAAAAAGCTCGGCGTAATCATATACGGGAGCACACAAAACGTCGAACTGCCCGAGGTAGGCGAGCCAATCCTCACGCGTACGGGTTAAAAACATTTTTTGTAACACTGCGATGAGTTCGTCGCGGTTATCCATGCGCGCCTCTCGCGTGGCAAAGCGGGGATCATGTTCCAGATGAGCGAATTCCTCTGCTTGACACAACCTCGGCCACCAGGCATCGGAGTGGGCATTGACCACCATGTCTTTATCCTGAGTATGGAACACGCTGTAGGGTGGCGGCAATAACCAGTGCCCACTGCCGCTTTTGGGCGGCACCTCGCCCGAGTTCAGATACACCGTCGCATCCATGGCCTGCAAATTGATCATCGAGTCCAGTAGATTGACTTCCACTTCCTGGCCCATGCCATGGCGATCACGGGCACAAAGCGCAGTCATAATGCTGTAAGCTGCCGTGAGGGCACCGGTCATATCGGCCAGATACGTCCCCACGGTGGTGGGTGGGCCACCTTCCCAACCGGTCATGGCCACGATGCCGGACATGGCTTGAATCAACAGATCTTGGCCAGGCCAATCCACCAGGGGTCCGCTCTGACCATAGCCGGATAAAGAACAATAGATAAGACACGGATGCAACTCTAGCAGGCGCTTGGCACCTAGCCCCATACGACCCATGATACCGGGACGGAAGTTGTGTAGCAGCACATCGCTCTGCCGGGCCAGCTTGAACGCGATCTCCTGCGCCTCGGGCTGGCGCATATCCATCGCCAAGCTGCGTTTATTGCGGTTGCGGGCCAAGAACGACGGACTGATACCCCCGGCCACCTGTACGTTGCCGGCACCACGGGCCGGATCGCCCCTGAGGGGCTCCAACTTGATCACATCCGCCCCCATGTCCGCTAGCATCTGGGCACAAAACGGACCAAAGATGAAACGGGACATATCGAGGATGCGCACCCCATCTAGAGGTTTGGGTTTGCGACCGGGTTGTTGGGCGCGTTGGGCTTTGAGCTCGCCCAACTGAACCTCGAGTTGGGTGATCTGCTGATCGAGATCACGTGCTTGTGCCGCGTCCATTCTGCTCTCCTCTCTGCCTCAGTAGCCGACGGCGTAAGCTTCACCTCGCGGATCCGCACCGCCTTGTAAAACATGAGTGGTAGGATGGCGACAAATGACCCCGTAGAGACACGACCCCTCCCACCAATCCGGCAGCGCTTCGAATTTGTGACCGCGCTGTCTGAGCCCCTCGCAAGCCTCTGCACCCACCCGGCCCTCTGCCCGCATGACGCCTGGAAAATAGGCGTAGGGATACGATGAGTTGGGGAAATTGTAGGTATAGGCCCGGGGTGCCTCCACCGCTTCTTGGGGATCCAAGCCGAATTCGATGAGGCTGAGAAACACTTGTAGCGTACCCTGCGGAATGTGATCGCCGCCATAGCCGCCCAGGACCATAAACGGCTGACCATGGCGCAGAACAAGGGCCGGGGCCGGGGTGAGCCTGGGGCGTTTATGAGGCGCGAGAGCGGCCACGTGACCGGGTTGCACTTTCGACTGCGAACCCCTGAGTGAAATGGCCATGCCGACCCCCGGGATGATGGGGCCTGATTTGGCGCCTTCACTCGGCGTGCAGGAAAACATATTGCCATCTTTGTCAATGACGCCAAAATACGAGGTCCCGGCACTTGCTTGATCCGACAAACTCGCTCCTGCCGTTGCTACCGGCAAGGCGGTGCCGTTGAGTACCGCCTTGCCGGATCGGGGATCGCCTGGCGGCGGCATGTCGGTCCAGGCGCGTTGCGGATCGATCAACTGACGACGCTCACGCAAATAGGCATCAGACAACAAGGCATCGAGCGGCACATCGACAAATTCCGGATCCGCCATGTACTGTTCTCGATCGGCGAGGGCGAGATTAAGGGCCTGAATCACCGTGTGTAAATACTCGGCGGAGTTGTGCCCCATACCTTTTAAGTCAAAACCATCTAGCAGTTTTAAGGCCTGTGGAAACACCGGTCCCTGTCCCCAAGGCCCGGTACCATAAACATCGTAACCCTTATAATTCACATGCACCGGCGGGTCACAGCGAACATGGTACGCCGCCAGATCTTCCATCGTCATCAAACCGCCGAGTTCCTGGTTATAGGCCACGATTTTCTCAGCTAGCGGGCCTTCATAAATGAAATCCCGCGCGGCCTGTAACCCTTCGAAGCGGCCTGAGGCGCGATGCGTGTGTTCCTCACCCACGATGTCCCACAAGGTTGCGGCCAGGTCTTGTTGATAAAACAAATCGCCGACCTCCGGGGCCCGGCCATTGGGCATGAACACCGCCTCATTGCCGGGAAATCGCGTGTACGCCTCGGGTGCGTTTTTAATCGCCGAAACCAAAAATCGATAGGCCGGAAAACCATTTTCCGCCAACGCAATGGCCGGGCCTGCCACTTCTGCAAAACTCATCGTGCCATAGCGCGCCAGAGCAGTAATCCAGGCGTCTGCCGCCCCAGGGGTGAGGGATCGCAAGATGCCACTGGGCATTTCGCCATTGTGGTGCTGTTGAAAGTACTCGACCGATGCCGCTTTGGGCCACCATCCTAGGCCATCGATGGTCACGACCTCCTTGCGGTCCGCGCGGTAGAGCACGGTGGGGGCCACGCCGAGAAAGTTGCACTCGTGTGCATGGACGACATTGAGCGCCATGCCGACCGCCACGCCGGCATCGATGGCAGTGCCGCCGCGCTGCAGAATGTCCAAGCCAATCATGGAGGCGCTCGGATGGCTGGAGACCACAGCGCCATTCGTTCCCTGAATCAATGGCCGCAAGCTACTCAAGGTCGTCCCTGGTACCGGCATGATACAATCCTCCCTATTCATCTATCTGGCTGCCTGTGTCATCTAGCGTGCTCATCGTATGTCACATGAGGCTGATCATGGCCTTGAACGCCAACTCAGTCAAGTCCATTTCGATGGCGGCCGTGCATCCTGTGCTTGACCCGCTCCTCCCGCCTTCGTACACTGCACACCGGAAAACATAACAAGTACCGACCCATCCCATGCCAAGGAGGTGTGAGAGGCACGTCGTTGCTTTTACCCAAACCGGAGGACCCGAAGTCCTCCAAGTCATGGATGTGGCGGCCCCTAACGTCGGCCCTGGTCAGGTCCGAATTCGCATCACGGTGAGTGCTGTGGAAGCACTGCGGGGCAAGAGAGTTGAATGTCGCAGATGAGATGAAAGGAGAGAACCATGCAGGGAGAGCCAACTTCCCGCCGCGTTGAAGACCCGGGTATACGAGCGCTCTTTACAGAGGCGTCGCGCTTTCAAGCCTGGCTGGATGTGGAGGCGGCACTGGCACAAGCGCAAGCCGAATTGGGGGTCATCCCCCAGGCCGCGGCGGATGAAATTACCCGCAAAGCCAAGCTAGAACTCTTGGATATCAATGCGATTCACGAGGGGCTCGCGGTCACTGGCCATCCGATCGTGCCTCTGGTGTGGGAATTGGATCGGGTTTGTGAAGGGGATGCCGGCGGTTATGCGCACTGGGGGGCAACCACCCAGAATATCACGCAAACCGGCGATATTTTGTTGCTGCGCAAAGCCCACGACATTTTTTTAGGCCAGTTGGCCACTTTGCTGCGTATTTTTGCCGACTTGGCGGAAAAGAGTAAAGAGATGCTGTTACCCGGTCGCACCC
>Ga0214472_10007623_pt1 | contig 11316 bp, 9 predicted proteins | sample RVTome_6_FD_207662 | JGI IMG/M metagenome (GOLD analysis project Ga0214472, IMG submission 207662) | Soil microbial communities from uranium-contaminated site in the Upper Colorado River Basin, Wyoming, United States - RVT140D175 | ecosystem: Environmental > Terrestrial > Soil > Contaminated >...
GGACGGTATCTGCCCGAATATCGGGCGGTTCGGGCGCAGGCGGGGAGTTTTGTCGACCTTTGCCTCGACCCCGAACGCGCGGCGGAGGTGAGCCTGCAGCCGGTCGAGCGCTTTGGTCTCGATGCGGCGATCGTGTTTGCCGACATTCTCCTGGTTGCCGGGGCGCTGGGTCAGCAGCTTCGCTTCGATGAGGGGCAAGGGCCGGTTCTGACGCCGGCGCTTGGCGGACTCGGCCTGGACGGTCTTGATCGAGAGCCCGCGCGCGATTTTCTCTCGCCGGTCGGCGAAACCGTGGCCCTGGTGCGAGAGCGGCTGGATCGGCGAGTCGGACTCATCGGGTTTTGCGGCGGTGCATGGACGGTCGCGACCTACATGGCGGCTGGAGGGGTGTCGGGCGATCATATGGCGGCGCGGTCGTGGGCCTATCGCGACCCGGACGGGTTTCAGGAGCTGATCGATCGGATCGTCGATGTATCGGTCGGTTACCTGGTGGGGCAGTTGCGTGCCGGCGCGGATGCGGTGAAGATATTCGATTCGTGGGCGGGGGTGTTGCCGGATGGACAGTTTGCGCGCTGGGTGATCGAACCGACCAGGCGGATGGTCGAGAACGTGCGGGCGGCGGTGCCGGGGGCGAAGGTCATCGGGTTTGCGCGTGGGGCCGGGTTGCGACATCTTGATTATGCGATGCAGGCGGGGCTCGATGCGCTGGCGGTCGACGAGGCGGTGCCGCTCGGCTTCGCTGCTGGCACCCTGCAACCGAGGCTGCCGGTTCAGGGCAATCTCGATCCGGCCGCGCTGCTGGCCGGCGGGCCCCAGCTCGAGGTCGCCGCCCGGGAGATCGTCACGGCGCTGGGCGGGCGGCCGTTCGTGTTCAATCTGGGTCACGGCATCCACAAGGACACCCCGCCCGAGCACGTCGCGCGGCTGGTGGATGTTGTCCGGGGCGCCGCCGACCCGATCGGCCGAGGAAGCGGATGATGGAATTTCTGGCTGACGCCTATCCGTGGATCAAGGCGTTGCACATCATCTCGGTGATCGCGTGGATGGCGGCCATGCTGTATCTGCCGCGGCTGTTCGTCTATCACGCCGGCGTCGACGGGTCGGGGCCGGAATCGGCGGTGTTCAAGGTCATGGAACGCCGGCTCGCGCGCGCCATCATGACGCCGGCGATGATCGCGACCTGGGTATTCGGACTTGCGCTGGTGGCGACGCCCGGCATCGTCGACTGGGGCCAGGATATCTGGTTCCACGGCAAATTCGCGCTGGTCATCGCGCTGACGGCGCTCCATGGTTATCTGATTTCCTGCATGCGTGCCTTTGCCACGGGCGGGAACCGCCGGTCCGGGCGATTTTACCGGGTGATCAACGAGGTGCCGGCGGCCATCATGGTTGCGGTGGTGATCCTGGTGATTGTCCGCCCGCTGTGAAACTCCTTCCGCTCGCAGGCGTCGTCTGCTATAGTCCAAGTTGAATCGTCACAAAGATGCCGGACGGATGATGGCGATACCTCGCGCCCGTCCCCGCAAGCCGTCATAAAAATCCCCGAGAGCCGGTCCGGTGCGGATGACCGCATCCGCGTTGTCTTTCACCTGAGAGTGGACTTTCATGTCAACCACAGACCTTGCCCCGCCAGTCGAAGACGATCGCAAGAGGACGTCAGCCGGGCAGATCAAGCTTCAGGAACTCAAGGACAAGTCGCCACCCGAGCTGCTCTCGTTCGCCGAAGAGCAGGAAATCGACAACGCCAGCACCCTGCGCAAGCAGGAGCTGATGTTCGCGATTCTCAAACGGCTGGCCGAGCGCGACATCACGATCGTCGGCGAGGGCGTGGTCGAGGTGCTGCAGGACGGGTTCGGCTTCCTGCGCTCGCCCGATGCCAACTATCTGCCGGGGCCCGACGACATCTATGTCAGCCCGAGCCAGATCCGGCGGTTTTCGCTGCGCACCGGCGATACCGTCGAAGGCGAGATCAGGGGACCCAAGGAGGGCGAGCGCTACTTCGCCCTGCTCAAGGTCAACTCGATCAACTTCGAGAATCCGGAGGCCGCGCGCCACAAGATCCATTTCGACAACCTGACGCCGCTCTATCCCGACCAGCGGCTCAACATGGAAGTCAACGATCCGACGCTGAAGGACAAGAGCGCACGCGTGATCGATATCGTCGCGCCGCTCGGCAAGGGCCAGCGCGGGCTGATCGTGGCACCGCCGAGAACCGGCAAGACGGTGCTGTTGCAGAACATCGCCCATTCGATCACCGCCAACCATCCCGAGTGCTATCTGATCGTGCTGCTGATCGACGAGCGGCCCGAGGAAGTGACCGACATGCAGCGGTCGGTGCACGGCGAGGTCGTCTCCTCGACCTTCGATGAGCCGGCGGTGCGCCATGTCCAGGTCGCGGAGATGGTGATCGAGAAGGCCAAGCGGCTGGTCGAGCACGGCCGCGATGTGGTGATCCTGCTGGATTCGATCACCCGCCTCGGACGCGCCTACAACACGGTCGTTCCCTCCTCGGGAAAGGTGCTGACCGGCGGCGTCGACGCCAATGCGCTGCAACGGCCGAAGCGGTTCTTCGGCGCGGCGCGCAACATCGAGGAAGGCGGGTCGCTCACCATCATCTCGACGGCGCTGATCGACACCGGCAGCCGGATGGACGAGGTCATCTTCGAGGAGTTCAAGGGCACCGGCAACTCGGAGATCATTCTCGACCGCAAGGTGGCCGACAAGCGGGTGTTCCCGGCCATGGACATTCTGCGGTCCGGCACCCGCAAGGAAGAGCTGCTGGTTCCGCCGCCGATCCTGAAAAAGATGTTCGTGCTGAGGCGGATCCTCAATCCGATGGGCACGGTCGACGCGATCGAGTTCCTGCTCGACAAGCTCGGTCAGACCAAGACCAACGACGAGTTCTTCGAGTCGATGAATACCTGAAGCGGGCGCGCAGGCGGTTCAGCCGGCAGGCGCGAACCGGCGCCGGGCGCGGGCACGGGCGGTTTCGGCCTGGTCCTCGCGCGAGCGGGGCGCGGCTGTGGTGCGAAGCGAGCCGACAAGCTCGCGGGCCACTTTGGCGATGTCGTCCACCGCGCGCTCGAAGGCCCGTTCATTGACCTTCGAGGGCTTGCGAAATCCCGACAGCTTGCGCACGAACTGCAGCGCCGATGCGCGGATTTCGTCGTCGCCGGCGGGCGGGTCGAGGTTGTAGAGGGGGCGGATGTTCCTGCACATGGGTCTTGCCTCGGCTCACGGAACGAGGATGGTGGCGCCGGTGGTCTTGCGGGCCTGAAGCGCGCGATGGGCCTCGGCGGCATCGGCGAGCGCAAAGCGCTGGTTGAGCTCGACCCTGACGGCGCCCGATGAGACGACCGCGAACAGCTCCGCGGCCGCGGCGTCGAGCTCCTCGGTGGTCGAAACATAGTCGAACAGCGTCGGCCGGGTGACGAACAGCGAGCCCTTGCGCGACAGCTCGAGCAGGTTCAAGGGCTCGGCTGGGCCGGACGCATTGCCGAAATTGACCAGCATGCCGCGCCGGGCAAGACAATCGAGCGAGCCCGGAACCGTCGCCTTGCCGACGGAATCGTAAACAACCGGCACGCCGGCGCCGCCGGTGATCTCGCGCACCCGGGCGACGAAATCCTCCGTGGTGTAGTCGACGGTGTGGGCGCAGCCATGCGCCCGGGCGAGCTCGGCCTTGGCCGGCGAGCCGACCGTGCCGATGACGGTGGCGCCGAGGTGCCTCGCCCAGGCGCAGGCGATGGTGCCGACGCCGCCGGCGGCGGCATGGAACAGGATGGTCTGACCGGCCTCGACCCGGAACACCCGGCGCAGGAGGAAATGGGCGGTCATGCCCTTCAGCATGGCGCCGGCCGCCGTCGCATCGTCGATGGCGTCGGGCAGGCGCACCGCGCGGGCCTGGGGAACGTTGCCGGCCTCGGCATAGGCGCCAAGGGGCCCGGTGCAATAGCCCGCGCGGTCGCCGACCGTGAACCGGGTGACGCCCTCGCCCACCGCCTCGACCGTGCCGGCGGCCTCGAGCCCGAGGCCGGTGGGGAGCTTCAGCGGGTAGAGCCCGCTGCGCTGATAGGTGTCGATGAAGTTGACGCCGATCGCGCCATGGCGAATGCGAATCTCACCGGGCCCGGGAGCCGCGAGTTCGTGTTCGACCAGGCGCAGGGCTTCGGGGCCGCCGGTGTGTTCGATGCGGATGGCTTTCACGGGCAGGTCTCCCCTCGAGGGTGGCTCGCGGGCGCAAGGTGCACCACCGGCAGGCGCTCGGCAAGTGCGGTCAGACGCCGCGGCGGGTCTCGATCTCGCGCGCCAGGTCGGCGGGGTCGGTGAGTGGCAGGGAGCAGGTCTGGCGGGCGCAGACAATGGCCGAAGCGCCCCTGGGCGGCGCCTCGGGGCGCTCGAGACCCGGTGGCAGGTCGCCGGCCGCGGGGGCGCGAAACCGGACGGCGCAGGGGGCGGCGGCGCGCCAGGCGGCGGACCACAAATCGTCGGCGCTCGCGGCCGTGCCGGTGATGACGATCTGCAGCGGCCATGCGGCGGTCTCGGCGGCGGCGAGAAGGCGGGCATGGCTGAACGCATTGGCGCGCGCGTGGCCGGCGAAGGCGGTGAGAATTCGCGCCGCCGCCGCCGCATGGGCTTCATCGCCGGTGAGAAGGTGGAGGCGCAGGCGGTTCTCGGCAATCACGGCATTGGCGGCGGGCGTTGCCTCGTCGCTCGCCGACAGCGGCCTGACGATCAGGTCGCCGGCGCCGGAGGGGCTCATGAAATAGCCGCCCGATTCGGAGGCGAAACCGTGATCGAGGACCGTTGTCCATGCGAGCGCGCGGTCGAGGAACGCTCGCTCCGCGGCCACTTCGTAAAGCGTGACCGCGGCCGATGCCATGTTGGCATAGTCGCCGGCAAGACCGTGCACGCTGCGCCTGCCGGCGCGCGCGGCATGGAACAGACACTCGCCATCGGCCATCGATTCGGCGACGAAACGAAAGGCCTCGCGGGCAAGCGCGAGCCAGTCCGGGCGGGCGAACACGGCGCCGGCGCGGGCGAGGGCGCTGATCATGAGGCCGTTCCAGTCGGCCAGGATCTTGTCGTCGCGGCCGGGGCGGACACGGGCGTCGCGGGCGGCGAGCAGGGCCGCGCGCAGGGGGGCCATGCGGGCGTCACCGGAATCGGAATATGGTTCTGCCGTGAGCCGGTTGAGGATGGTCCTTCCTTCCCAGTTGCCGGTCGGAGCGACATCGTAGGCGGCGGCGAAGGCGCGGGAGTCCTCGGGCCCGAGGAGGGCCTCGATCTCGCCCGCGCTCCAGACATAAAAGCGCCCCTCCTCGCCCTCGGAATCGGCATCGAGGCTGGAGGCGAAACCGCCGCCGTCGAGGCGCATCTCGCGCTCGGCCCAGGCGATGGTCTCGGCGATGCGGGCGGCGAACAGCGGTCTCCGCGTCGCCTGCCAGGCCGCGGTCAGAAGCTCGATGAGCTGGGCATTGTCGTAGAGCATCTTCTCGAAATGCGGCACCAGCCACCTCGCGTCGACCGCGTAGCGGGCAAAGCCGCCGCCGAGATGGTCGTAGATGCCGCCCTCGCAGATTCGCTCGAGGGCGAACACCACCGCCTCGACGCTTCGGGTCTCGCGGCACCTGAGGCCGGCGCGGAGAATGAGCGAGAACACCCCGCAATTGGGGAATTTGGGGGCGCCGCCGAGACCGCCATGAACCATGTCCATCACGCCCATGAGCGCACCCGCGGCGCGGTCGGCATCGGCGAGGCCGAGGGGCTCGCCCGGGGCCGGCTCGGACAGGCCGGCGAGGCGCCGGCCGAGGGCCGAAACATTGTTCTCGACGACGGGCCGGTCATCGGCATAGATGCGGGCGATCTCCCTCAGCACCGCCGGAAAGGACGGCCGGCCCCAGCGCGGCTCGGGCGGAAAGTAGGTACCGCCCCAGAACGGCGCGCCGTCGGGGGTGAGGAACATGGTCATCGGCCAGCCGCCCTGCTCGCCCAGCATGTGGAGGGCGGCCATGTAGATCGCGTCGATGTCGGGGCGCTCCTCGCGGTCGACCTTGACGCAGACGAAGTGGTCGTTCATGAGCCGGGCGATTTCGACGTTCTCGAAACTCTCGTGGGCCATGACATGGCACCAGTGACAGGCGGCATAGCCGACCGACAGCAGGATCGGACAGTCGCGGGCGCGGGCCTCGGCGAGCGCGTCCTCTCCCCAGGGCTGCCAGTGGACCGGGTTGGCCTGATGCTGGAGGAGATAGGGGCTGGTCGATCGGGCGAGAAGGTTTCCGGGCATGGGACCGCTGGGGGCTGGTTCGCTCCGAGCCTAGCGGGTCCGGGGCGATGAGGGAAATCGCGACCGCGGGAACGGTGTTCGCGCTGTCGAGCGCGCCCGGCAGGGCGGGGATCGCGGTGGTGCGGATTTCGGGCCCCGGCGCCGGTCGGGCACTCGCGGCGCTCGGCGGCAGGGTGGGCCGGCCACGCAGGGCCTTGCGGGCGCGGCTCGCCGATCCCGGCACCGGGGCCGCGCTCGACGATGCGCTGACGCTTTGGTTTCCGGGACCTGCGAGCGCCACCGGCGAAGATGTGGCCGAGCTGCATCTGCATGGCGGGCCGGCGGTGGTGACGGCGGTGCTGGGCGCGCTCGGCCGGCTCGACGGGCTGGTCCCGGCGGGACCCGGCGAATTCACCCGGCGGGCATTCCACAACGGCAAGCTCGATCTCACCGGGGTCGAGGGACTCGCCGACCTGATCGCGGCCGAGACCGAGACCCAGCGGGTTCAGGCGCTGCGCCAGCTGGAGGGCGGGCTCGGCGCGCTCTATGACGGCTGGCGCACGGAGCTGATCGGCTGCCTCGGGCATGCGGAGGCGGGGGTCGATTTCACCGACGAGGAGGTGCCGGACGACATTGTCATCAAGGCGCGCGGCGAGATCGAGGCGCTGAGGTGCAAGATCGCCGCCCATCTCGACGACGGCCGGCGCGGCGAGCGGCTGCGCGGCGGGTTCGCGGTGGTGATCGCGGGCCCGCCCAATTCGGGCAAGTCGAGCCTCCTCAATGCCCTCGCCCGCCGCGACGCGGCGATCGTGACCGACGAGCCGGGGACGACGCGCGATGTCATCGATGTCGCGCTCGATCTTGAAGGGTATCCGGTTCTCGTCAGCGATACGGCCGGCCTGCGGGCGCAGGCGGGAGCGATCGAGGCCGAGGGAATCAGGCGCGCCGAGGAGCGCATGGCGGGCGCCGATCTCGTCTTGTGGCTGCGCGATGCGAGCCTCGCCGACCCGCCGCCGGCGCCGGCGGGAGTTGCCGCGCCGGTGCTCGAGGTCTGGAGCAAGTCCGACCTCGGTGCCGCCCCGGAGGGCGGGATGGCCGTCTCGGTGGTGACCGGGGCCGGCCTGGCGCGGCTGGTCGGCGCCATCGCCGATAAGGCGGCGGCGGGGCTTGCGCCGTCGCAGAGCCCGCTGCTGACCAGAAGCCGCCACCGGCAGGCGCTCGAGACGGCGCAGGCCGCGCTCGCCCGCGCGCTCGCGGCGGGCCCGGCCGAAATCGAGATCGTGGCGGAGGAGCTGCGCGCCGCCGCCCATGCGCTCGGCCGGGTCACGGGCCGGGTGGATGTGGAAGACGTGCTGGGAGCGATTTTCGCGGAGTTCTGCATCGGCAAGTGAACCGGTGACTGTTTCACGTGAAACATTCGTTTCACTGGCGATATGAACGCAGTTGGGTTTTGACCTGATTCCGGGATCGGGGTAGAACCCAAACGATGCGGCGCACCGACAAGATCACCCCGGGGACCGGCGAGTGCGCCGATGTCATCGTCATCGGCGCCGGCCATGCCGGCTGCGAGGCGGCGGCGGCGGCGGCGCGTCTCGGCGCCCGTGTGATTGTCCTCACCCACCGGTGCGACACCATCGGCGCGATGTCCTGCAACCCGGCGATCGGCGGGCTCGGAAAGGGCCACCTGGTGCGCGAGATCGACGCCCTCGACGGCCTCATGGGCCGGGTGGCGGACGCGGCGGGAATCCAGTTCAGACTGCTCAACCGGCGCAAGGGGCCGGCGGTGCGCGGGCCGCGGGCCCAGGCCGACAGGAGGCTCTATGCGGCGGCGATGCGACAGGCGCTCGCCGAGACGGACGGGCTGCGCATCGTCGAGGGCGGATGCGCCGACCTCACGATCTCGAACCGGCGGGTCACGGGCATCGTCGCCGCGGATGGCCGCAGGTTCGGCGCCGGCGCGGTGGTGCTCACCACCGGAACGTTTCTGAACGGATTGATTCACATCGGTAACGATCGCACCCCGGCGGGCCGGGTCGGCGAGGCGCCGGCGCTGCATCTGTCCGAGCGGCTCGATGTGGCGGGGTTTCGTCTCGGCCGGCTCAAGACCGGCACCCCGCCGCGTCTCGACGGGCGCACGATCGACTGGCACCGGCTCGACGAGCAGCCGGGCGACGAGCAGCCGGTCCCGTTCTCGTTCCTGACGCGGGAAATCACGACGGAGCAGGTGAGCTGCCACATCACCCGCACCGTGGCCGGGACCCACGCCATCATCCGCGCCAATCTCGCCGACGCGCCGGTCTTTTCCGGGCAGATTTCCGGCAGGGGCCCGCGCTACTGCCCGTCGATCGAGGACAAGGTGGTGCGGTTCGCCGACCGCGACAGCCACCAGATCTTCCTCGAGCCCGAAGGCCGGGACGACCACACGGTCTATCCGAACGGAATTTCGACCTCGCTGGCGCGCCATGTGCAGGCGGCGTTCGTCGCGACCATTCCGGGGCTCGAGCGCGCCGTCATGCTGCGGCCGGGCTATGCGATCGAGTACGATTATGTCGATCCGCGCGAGCTGATGGCGACGCTCGAGACCAAGCGGATCGCCGGGCTCTATCTCGCCGGCCAGATCAACGGCACCACCGGCTACGAGGAGGCGGCGGCGCAGGGGCTGTTGGCCGGGATCAACGCCGCGCTCGCGGCCGGCGGAGCGGGCGGCTTCGTCGTCGATCGCGCGGAAGGCTATCTCGGGGTCATGATCGATGATCTCGTGACCCGCGGGGTCACCGAGCCCTATCGGATGTTCACCTCGCGGGCCGAGTACCGGCTGTCGCTCAGGGCCGACAACGCCGACCAGCGGCTGACCGGACGCGGCGTCGCGCTCGGCTGCGTCGGGGCTCTCCGCGCCCGCGCATTCGCCGCCAAGAGCGCGAAACTCGCGGTGGCGCGGGCGCTCGCGCGCACGCTTTCGCTCACGCCCGCCGAGGCGCTCCGGCACGGGCTCAGGCTCAACCAGGACGGAGTGCGGCGGACCGCCCATGAGCTCCTCGCCCATCCCGGGATCGACGTTCCGCGCCTCGCCGCGATCTGGCCGGAGTTCGGGGCGCTCGCCCCGGAGGTCGCCGAGCAGCTCGAGGCCGATGCGCTCTATGCCGGCTATCTCGAGCGCCAGCAGGCCGACGTCGTCGCCTTCAGGCGCGACGAGGCCCTGCGGCTCCCGGCCGGGCTCGACTACGGCCGTGTGGCCGGGCTTTCGACCGAGGCACGCGAGAAGCTGGCGGCGGCGCGGCCCATGTCGCTCGGACAGGCGGCCCGGCTCGAAGGCATGACTCCGGCCGCGCTGGTGGCGCTCCTTGCCCATGTCAAGAATGCCGACCTCGGCGCCCGCGCCTGACCCGGCCGCTCCGGCGTCGGCGCCGCGGCCGGCCGTCGCCGCGTGGGACCGCGAACGGGTGGCACGGCAGTTTGCTGTTTCACGTGAAACAATCGACCGGCTGGGGACCTACGTCGATCTGCTGACCACCTGGCAGGGGCGGTTCAATCTCGTCGGGCGCTCGACGCTCGGCGACGTCTGGGGCCGGCACATCGCCGACTCGCTCCAGCTCGCGGAGCTCGCGCCGCAAGACGCGCGGGTCTGGGTCGACCTCGGAACCGGCGCCGGCCTGCCGGGGCTGGTGCTGGCGATCGCGCTCGCGGACCGCGACGGCTTTTGCCTGCACCTCGTCGAAGCGAACGCGAGGAAATGCGCGTTTCTCAGGACCGCCGCGGCCCGGGTCGGGGCGCCGGTGACGGTGCATGAAATGAGGATCGAGGCGCTGGCCGGCGACCCGAACCGCCCCAGAGCCGATGTGGTGACGGCACGGGCGCTGGCGCCGCTCGGCCGGCTCATGCGCCTCGCACGCCCTTTCATGTGGAAAAGGACGGTGCTTTTGCTGCCAAAGGGACAAGATGTTGAGAGTGAATTGACGCAAGCGTCCATATCTTCGACACTCAAGGTCGATCGTAGGCCCAGCGTGGTGGACCCGGCGGCGACCATCCTGCTGATCGAGGAGGCCCGGTGATGACAGGCGATAGCGAGAGCGCGCGCATTCACGGCGGCGCCGCACCACGGGTGCTGGCGCTCGCCAACCAGAAGGGCGGCGTCGGCAAGACCACGACCGCGATCAATCTCGGCACCGCGCTCGCGGCAGTCGGCGAGCGGGTGCTGGTGGTCGATCTCGACCCGCAGGGCAACGCCTCGACCGGCCTCGGCATCGAGCGCGACGACCGCGAGGTCTCGACCCATGACGTGCTGACCGGCGGCGCGACCCTGATCCAGGCGGTGGTGCCGACGGCGGTGCCCCGCCTTTGCGTGGCGCCGTCGACGCTCGACCTTCTCGGCGCCGAGGCCCGGCTCGCGACCGACAAGCGCCGCGCCTTCAAGCTCAGGGACGCGATCACGGCGATGAGCGAGGCGGCGCTCGCCGGCGCCGATGCGGGGTTCGGCTATGTGCTGGTCGACTGCCCGCCCTCGCTCAACCTGCTCACCATCAACGCGATGACCGCGGCCGACGCGGTTCTGGTGCCGCTGCAGTGCGAGTTCTTCGCGCTCGAGGGCCTCGGCCAGCTGCTGCAGACCGTCGAGCAGGTGCGCGCGAGCCTCAATCCGCGCCTCGCCATCCATGGCGTGATCCTGACCATGTTCGACCAGCGCAACAACCTGTCCGGACAGGTGGCCGACGATGTCAGGGCCTATCTCGGCGACAAGGTCTACGAGACCGTGATTCCGCGCAATGTGCGCGTCTCCGAGGCGCCGTCATACGGCAAGCCGGTTCTGCTCTACGACTATCATTGCAGCGGTTCCCAAGCCTACATCAAGCTCGCCTCGGAAGTCATCCGCCGCGAGCGGCGCGAGGTCGCGGCATGACCGCCGAGGCCAAGCCGGCGCATCCCGCCGACGCCAGGCGCAACCGGCTGGGGCGCGGGCTCGCGGCGCTGATCGGCGATGCGGTCGCCGAGGAAGGTCTCTATGAGCAGCCGGCCGCCCGGGGCGAGGCCAGGAACACGCTGGCGATCGAGAA
>Ga0214472_10007624_pt1 | contig 11314 bp, 11 predicted proteins | sample RVTome_6_FD_207662 | JGI IMG/M metagenome (GOLD analysis project Ga0214472, IMG submission 207662) | Soil microbial communities from uranium-contaminated site in the Upper Colorado River Basin, Wyoming, United States - RVT140D175 | ecosystem: Environmental > Terrestrial > Soil > Contaminated >...
CGTCGGGACGCTCCGTCGCATCGCCCAGTTCTTCCGCGACGAGTCGTGCGGGCAGTGCGTCCCGTGCCGCGTTGGCACCGTGCGCCAGGAGGAGCTCCTGGCCCGCCTCGTCGCCGGCCGCCCGCATGGGAGCGCCGCCGACGAGCTGGCGCTCTTGCGCGAGATCGGCCAGGCCATGCGCGACGCGTCGATCTGCGGTCTCGGCCAGACCGCGAGCTCGGCGATCGAGTCGGCTGTGCGCCGGCCGGAGCTGGTGTCGGTATGAGCGTCGATCCCATCCTGTTCAACCCGCCGGCCCGGCCGACCCGACCACCCGCTCCGCCGCCGGCCGAGGCGCCGCCCGCGGTCGAGCTCACGTTGGACGGGACGGCCGTGTCGGTGCCCGCCGGGTCGACGATCCTCGACACGTGCAGGGCACAGGGCATCGACACGCCGACGCTCTGCTACGCCGACAACCTCAGCCCGGTCAACGTGTGCCGGGTGTGCGTCGTCGAGGTCACCGGGTCGCGCGTGCTCGTGCCGGCCTGCTCACGTCGGGTCGAGGCCGGGATGGACGTCCAGACCGATTCCGAGCGCGTCCGACACAGCCGCAAGATGGTCCTCGAGTTCCTCGGCTCGTCGGTCGCCGTCTCGCTCGCCGGACCGGCGCAGCCGGACGGTTCGATCGGCGCGTGGATGGAACGCTATGGAGCGGATCCCTCGCGCTACGGCCCGCCTGCTCCGCCGGCCGCCGCCGGTGAGCGGGACGCGCATGTCTCGGGCCACCATCACGCGCCGTCGGGCGAAGAGGCCGCGCATGCCGCGACCGTCGCCCAGCCGGTCACGGTCGACAACGACCTCTACGTCCGGGACTACTCGCGGTGCATCCTCTGCTACAAGTGCGTCGAGGCGTGCGGCGAGGACGCCCAGAACACGTTCGCGATCGCCGTCGCCGGCCGCGGCTTCGACGCCCGGATCTCGACCGAACAGGCCGTGCCGCTGCCGGAGTCGGCGTGCGTCTACTGCGGCAACTGCATCGGTGTCTGCCCGACCGGCGCGCTCATGTTCCGCTCGGAATACGAGATGCGCGAGGCGGGCACGTGGGACGAGAGCGCCCAGACGGTGACCGAGACGATCTGCCCGTACTGCGGCGTCGGCTGTGCCGTCGACCTCCACGTCCAGGACAACACGATCGTGAAGGTCACCTCGCCGCTCGATTCGTCGGTCACCGACGGCCACCTGTGCATCAAGGGCCGGTTCGGGTTCCAATTCGTCCAGAACCGTGCGGAGTGATCGACCGCCGACCTCCCCCGACACCGCCAGGCCGGGTCGGATCATCCTCATCAACGGGACCTCGAGCTCCGGCAAGACGTCGCTCGTTCGGGCTCTCCAGGACCTGCTCCCCGACCCGTGGCTCGAGATCGGGATCGACCGGTTCGTCTTCGCGCTCCCGCGGCGCTACCTGAACCAACCGCACTGGTCGGAGGTCTTCCGCTACGTCCGACCGGACGGGTCGACCGAGGGGCCGTTCACGATCGAGACCGGGCCACTCGGGCAGCGGCTCGTGAGCGGAATGCACCGAACGGCGGCCGCCCTCGCCGCGGTCGGGGTCGACGTCGTCGTCGATCACGTCCTGCTCGAACGGGCGTGGCTCGACGAGTGCCGTCGCCTGTGGGCATCGTTCCCCGTCCTGTTCGTCGGCGTGCGCTGTCCGCTCGACGTGGTGCTTCGCCGTGAACGCGAGCGACGGGATCGGACGATCGGGCAGGCGGCCGCGCAGATCGACGTGGTCCACCGCTGGGGCGGCTACGACCTCGAGGTGGACACGTCCCGATCCTCTCCGGACGAGGCGGCAGCCGCCGTCGGCGCGGCGATCGCGGCCGGGTTCCCGGACGTCGGGTTCGGTCGCCTCGAAGCCTGAAGCCGGGTCCGCTCAGGCGCCGAGGAGGTCGCGTAGATCGATCCGCCCGTCGTGGCTGTAGACGTTGAAGCCGTCGCCGCGGAGAAACCCGACAAGGGTCACGCCGAGCCGGTCCGCGGCGGCAATCGCAAGGTCCGTCGGGGCCGACACGGCGCAGACAACCGGGATTCCCGCGACCGCCGCCTTCTGAACGATCTCGAAACTGACCCGGCCGCTGACCATGAGGACCCGGTCGTGGAGCGGGAGGGCACCGGCGAGGACCTGCGACCCGACCAGCTTGTCGAGCGCGTTGTGCCGGCCGACGTCCTCGCGGATCGCGACGAGCCGACCGTCAGGTGCGAACAGGCCGGCCGCATGGACGCCCCCCGTCGCCGCGAAGTCGACCTGGTTGGCACGCAGGGCGTCCGGCAGGGCGAGGATCACCGAGCGCGCCACGACGGGTTCGTCCGGGGGAAGCGGGTCACAGCGAACGGCGACCTCGTCGAGCGACGCCTTGCCGCAGATCCCGCAGCTGGCGGTCGCCACGAAGTGACGCTCCGGGACACGGCTCGCGTCGAACGGCTGCGACAGGCGAACGGTCACCTCGTCGTCCGGCTGGCTCGTCCGGGCCGGGTCGCCGAACGTCACCCGGACGACCTCGGCTCCGGCGATGAGGCCCTCGGTGCGCAGAAAGCCGACGGCGAGCTCCGCCTCGTGGCCGGGCGTGCGCATTGTCACCGCGACCGACACCGGTTCCTGGCCGGGCCCGGCGGCGCGGATCTCCATCGGGTCCTCGCCGGCCACGACGTCAGCGCGGACCTCGAGCTCCGTCCCGCGCACCGCGATGACCCGGGCGGAGGCGAGGCGGCGGGCCGGCAGATGGGCGGGATCGCTGACGGTCATCGTCGGGCGAGTCTATCGCGGCCGGGGTGTCGACCGGGTCTCCGCCCGACCGGCGGCCCGGCCCGGACTACGACCCGGGCAGGCCGCCGCTGACCGTGATGTTCCCCTTTGACAGCACCCCAAATGCGCCGTATCCGGTGCCCGTGACGATCCGGAACGTGTCGGCGCCCGCCTTCCCGAGATCCTCGACCTCGATGAAGAAGGTGACCCCCGGCACGCCGTCGACGGTTGCTCGCCCGGTCGCCGTCGCCCGTTGCCCCACGATCGTCAACGTGTCGATCGCGGTCGCGTCGACCCGGGATCCGGACGTCCGGTCGCGGAAGTGGACGCTGCCGGTCGGCGCCGGAGCGCCGAGAACGTAGGCGACCTCGAACCCGAACTGGGCCTGGCCGCCGACGGCCGTTCCGCGCAGGATCGTGAATTCGGCGAGCTCACCGACCAACTGGCCGCCACCGCCGGCCGAGCCAGGCGTGTTGGTCGGCCGCACGGTGCAGGCGATGCCGTCGCAGTTCGAGAACGCGTAGACGTCGAGGCCGCGGGCCATGTCGCCGGCATAGACGAAGCCCTTGTGCTCCTTGGCGGACCACGTATCGGCGCCGGGCATGACGTTCCAGCCGAGCGTGTTGCCCCACGTCGCGCGCGGATCCTCGGCGATGCCGTCGGCCGCGCTCGACGGCCCTCCGAAGTCGAGGTGCCAGACGCCGGCACCGTAGTGTGCGGTGACGAGCTGGCGACCGGGCAGGGACGAGACGCCGTCGAAGCCGGAGGCGATCGGGCCGGGACCGGCCGAGCCGTTGCCGCCGTTGCGGAAGACGTGGATCGTGCAGCCCCGCTCCGTTCGGCCGATCGCCGTCAGCGCCGGGGCGAGCACGTCGATCGCGAGCGTCGGGTTCGGGTAGACCCACGTACCGAGCTTGCGCGGTGCGCCGAGATCGTCGAGCGACCAGAAGTGGGCGCCACCGATCTTGCCGGTCGGGCTCTGGTTGCAGCCGGTCTCGGTCACCCCGCCGCCCGCCTCGTCGGTCACGACGATGATTCGGCCGTCGGACGACGTGTCGGCCTGGTGGGACAGCTGGATGATCTGCCCGTCCGCTCCCTGCTCCGGCGTGGCCGCGTTCGGGATCGCGGCGAGGACGGTCGGTTCCCGGCCGTCGAGGACGCCGGTCACGTCGACGACCCTCGTGGAGTCGAGGCCGGCGGAGTAGAGGGTCGCTCCGTCGCGCGAGAACGACACGTCATGTGCGTCGTCGACGACCGCGTCGGGCACGAAGCGCGCGAGCCGCGGCGTCCCATCGCGGATGTCGACGACCTCGAGGCCGACGAACGAGGTGTTCACCGAGATCCACTCGCCCGACGGATGGATCGTCACCGTATGCGCGCCTGCCGAGCCCTGACTCGACAGGTAGCAGTCGAGGAGGTTCGTGTCGAACGTGGCGGTCTCCGGGTCGTAGTCGAGACGGACGATGTCGATGCCGGCACGGGTGACGCCGGTCGTCCCGCTGCCCTTGTCCCGCAGGCAGCCCGAGGTCGCGCCGCTAACGCCGAGCGAGTCGAAGCCGAGCACGAGCAGGTCGCCGCGGATCGACACGTCGTTCTGGTAGCCGGGGTCGGTGTATGCGCCGGCCGCGGTCGGGTGAGCCGGATCCGTGATGTCGAAGATGCGCGTGCCGCCACCCATCGTGCCGACGAAGGCGTAGTCGTGGACGGTCCCGTCGGCTGCGGTCCTCGACTGGAACTCGATGTCGGTTCCGACGAAGCCGCAGACGTTGGCGAGGTGGGCGAGGTTCTTCGCGCTGCGTGGCACGAGTCCCGGCGTCGAGACGGCCTCACACGGCAGGGCAGCGCCGCGAACCGGGTCGAGCGGTTCTTCGTCCGCGGACGAGCTGGGGACGGCATCACCTGCCCGGCCAACAGGATTGCAAGGACGACGACGACCGGTCGAACGAACCCGGCGAGACGACGTGGCGACATGCGGACCGCTCCTCCCAGCGCGTTTGTCCGCGTTGTAGCACCGCGATTCGTTCGCGCGATGCCAGCGACGGGCGTCCGCGTTGCAGCCTCGTTACAGGTGCGCCAACCGGCACCGCGGTCGTGGCACTATCGAGTCCATGCGTGACCCGGTGCTCAGCACGGACGCGAGGGCCTTCCTGGTCCATGCCCGCCGGGCGATCCTCGCGACGGTCAGCCCGAGCGGGGCGCCTCGCCTCGTGCCGGTCTGTTTCGTCGTCGCGGCGGGGGACGACCGCCTCGGCCGACCCATCCTCTACTCCCCGATCGACGAGAAACCGAAGGCGAGCCCGGATCCGCATGCCCTCAGCCGCGTCCAGGATCTGCTCGTGCTCCCGGACGTGAGCCTGCTCGTCGACCGCTGGGACGAGGACTGGACTCGGCTGGCGTGGGTGCGCCTCTACGGTCGCGGAAGCCTGCTCGAACCGCAGCCGCACGAGCGAGAGGAGCACGCGACGGCGGTCACCCTGCTTCGGGCCAAGTACCCGCAGTACGCGTCGCACCGCCTCGAGGGGCGGCCGATCATCCGGATCGTCGTCGACCGATTCCGCAGCTGGGGCGCCGTCGGCTGAGCGATGAGCTGCGGGCCCGCGGGTGCCCCGCGGCGCCGCAGGATCCGTGGCGGGTCGCGGGATCCGCGGGAGTGGTCACCGGGCGGTGCAGCGAACGGCGGGGCCCGAACGGCCGGGCCTGAACGGCCGGGCCTGAACGGCCGGGCCCGAACGGCGGGGCCCGACAGATCGATGTCGGGCTTGGCGCGAACGCGACGGCTATCGTCCCCATTCGTACCGGAGCTGTTTGCGGGTCCCGGTCGCGCCGATGTCCCACCATGCGGCAGCCTTGTGGCGTACGGCAACGGCCCCATTCATGTCGCGGAGAGGAGCCGATTGACAAGGAGTGGCGCTTCGAAACCGGCCGCTCGCTTATCTACCCGGCCACGCTGGACGCATGAATGGAGTCGATTGGCCAACGGTCAAGGGGCCGGCGGGCGCCGGCGCGCGGCGCCTGAAGCCCTCAGGACCAGCCCTTGACGCTGCGGCACGAATGGCGGCGATCAGCGAGCGCGGCCCGCGGCGCGCCGCCGAACCGCATTACGCCTCGCGGTCGAGGAACAGCGCACCGGCGAGCGGTCGCAAGCAATGCGTCGTGCTCATCGCCTGGTGGTAGCCGCCGCCGTTGAGCAGCGCGACGATGTCGCCCTCCTCGACCGGCATCATCGGGTAGTCCTCGGCGAAGACGTCACCCGCCTCGTTGATGTGACCGGCCACGGTCACGGTCCAGGCACGCGGGGCCGCCGCGTCCCGGCAGAGCACGAGTTCCTGCGCATAGCGATAGATGAAGTACGCGTTGTTCACGTTCCAGCCCAGGTCGAGGCCGACGAACACCACGCCCCCGCGTTGCTCGACGGTCACCACCTCACCGACCAGGATCGCCGCGTCCTTGGTCAGGTAGTCGCCCGGCTCGCAGGCGACGACGACGTCGAGCGGGCCGAGATGGCGGGCCAGCACGGCCGCCCAGGCGTCGAGGTCCACCGGCGGCTCCGCGTCGCGAGCCGGGCGGCCCAGCCCGCCGCCGACGTTCACCTCGCGAACGGGGTGGCCGGCATCGATCAGCCGCCGCGCCGTCGCCGCGACGCGGGTGATCGTGCGCTCGACGTCGGCCAGTCGGTCGCCAAGCCAGCCCGACCCGGCGTGCACGTGAACGGTGTCGACGACGAGGCCGTGACGAGCGGCCGCGGCGAGCGCGTCGTCGAGCCGGTCGTCCCCGATTCCGAACTTGGTCGGGCGCTCTCCGCTGTACTCGAGCCCGGCGTGGTACCCCACCCCGGAGCCCGGGTTGACCCGAAGGCCGATCCGCGTTCCCGCCGCGCGCCGCCCGTAGCGCTCGACCTGGCTGACCGCGTCGAGGTTGACGTGCACACCGTGCTCGAGGAGCACGTCGAGGTCCCGCTCCGACACGTTCGTCCCGGTGAAGCTGATCTCGGCTGCCCGCCAGCCATGGGCGAGCGCGTGGAGCACCTCGCCCGGCGAGCACGCGTCGATGCCGACCGAGTCCGGAGCGCCGGGCGCAGCGAGGCCCCGGAGAACCCCGAGGACCTCCGGCTCGCGGTTGGCCTTGAGCGCAAACCGAACGGCATGGCGGAGACCGGCCCGGGCGAGGGCGCCCTGCAGGTCGCGCGCCGCCTCCGCGACGCGGGTCCGGTCGTACACGAAGAGCGGCGTCCCATGTCGCCGAGCGAGCGCCTCCGCGTCGCGTCCGGCGATCGACAGCCGTCCGTCGACGGTCTCTAGCCCCGGCCGGACCCACCATGGGTCGGCGGGCGTCACACGCGGACGCGCGCCCGCCCCGATCCCGGTACCCAGCGGTCCGGCCCGGGTTCGACATCGACCCCGAGCGACTCGAGCAGACGGCGCGCCGCGGCGCCTACCTCATCGACCGCGGTATCGAACGCCTCCGAATTTCGGGCCGACGGGGCGCGGAAGCCGCTCACCTTGCGCACGAACTGGCGAGCTGCGGCCTCGATCTCGCCGGTCGTGGCGGCCGTCTCGGCGCGCCGGAGGGTCTTGATGCTGCGACACATGGACGCAGGGTAGCGGGTATCGCAGGTACCGTATCCGCGTGACCGCGTCCACCCCGACCCGCCGTCGGCCCGGTCTCCGCTGGTGGGCCGTTCGGCTCGCCGCCGGCGTCGTCATCGGCCTCGCCGTCGCGCTCGTCGTCGACATCGTGCGACTCGGCGGGCCGGAACGCTGGTTCGCCGCCCATCGGCTGCCGCCGCCGTACGTGCCGATCGGCCGGACGATCGTCGTGGACGGCGCGGAGACCTACCTCGACTGTCGCGGGGCCGGGTCGCCGACGGTCATCCTCGAGTCAGGGCTCGGCACCGGGGCGGCGGGCTGGGGCTTCGTGCTCGACGACGCCGCGGCCCTCACCCGGACGTGCACATGGGACCGCCCCGGGATCGGCAACAGCGCCGCGATCGGGCGGCACGACGCGGCGGACGCGGCGGCGCGCCTGCGGTCGACGCTCGACGTGGCCGGCGAGCGGGGCCCGTTCGTCGTCGTCGGCCATTCGCTGGGCGGCGTCTACGCGCGGATCTTTGCGGCCGACCATGCCGCGGACGTCGTCGGCGTCGTGCTCGTCGACCCGTACCTTCCGGACGTCCACCCGGTCGACCACGTCGACATCCCGGCCGACCTGCGCGCGGCATGGCTCGCAGGCCTCGACGAGACGAACCGGCTCATCGAGGCGACCGAGAACCTCGATTGGGCGGCGACGGCGACGGAGCTGGCCGAGGCGAACCTGGGCGACCTGCCGACCGAGCTGCTGTTCGTGGAGCAGCGCTTCCGCTGGGAGGACGCGTACGACCCGTACGAGGCCGCCCTCATCGCGGCCTGGGAGCCGCTCGTCCTCGCCCTGTCGACGGACGCCCGCCTGACGATCGCGGTGAACTCGACCCACATGATCCAGTGGGACAAGCCGGACCTCGTGGTCGCGGCGGTCCGGCGCCTCGTCGAGGAGGCTCGGGACCGATGATCCGCCGTCTGCCGGTCCGGGATCGGAGGCCGACGGGCATCGGACATTCCTGCCAGGCATGGAATCCGGATCGACGGCGTCCGACGGCGCTCCGTCCGGTCCTCCTCAGTCCTGTAGGTAATCGGAACGGCGCGGACGCGCCTCGAAGCACCCGGCAGACGCGCGTCGGGCCGAATTCGACTACTCGCAGGAATGCCGCACTCGTCTGCGTTTACGCGATCCAGCGATCGATAGGGCGCCGCGCTACGCTCAGTGCTGCATGGACCGCTGGCAGACGATCATCGAGCCGTTCCGGATCCATTCGGTCGAACCGATCCGGCTGACCACCGTCGAGGAGCGGGGGGCCGCCCTCGAGGTCGCGGGCTGGAACCTGTTCAACCTCCACGCCGACGACGTCCTGATTGACCTGTTGACCGACTCGGGGACCGGCGCGATGTCGCGCGACCAGTGGGCCGGCATCCAGCACGGCGACGAGTCGTACGCCGGCTCGCCATCGTGGTTCGCCTTCCGCGACGCCGTTACGAACCTCTTCCCGTTCCGCCATGTGATCCCCACTCACCAGGGTCGGGCGGCCGAGAAGATCCTGTTCAGTGTCCTCGGCGGCCCCGGGAAGGTGATCCCGAACAACACCCACTTCGACACGACCCGGGCAAACGTCGAGTTCACCGGCGCGGAGGCGGTCGATCTCGTCATTGCCGAAGGCCGGATCCCGTCGGCGGAGCACCCGTTCAAGGGCAACATGGACGTCGACGCGCTCGAGCGGCTCCTCGCCGAGCGTGCCGCGGACGTTCCGGTCGTGTTCGTGACGATCACGAACAACTCCGGCGGCGGCCAGCCGGTCTCGCTGCGCAACCTCCGCGCCGTGCGCGCGGCATGCGATCGCCATGGCGTCCCGCTCTTCCTCGACGCGTGCCGGTTCGCCGAGAACGCCTGGTTCATCCACGAGCGCGAGGAGGGCCAGGGCGAGCGGCCGATCCCCGACATCGTCCGCGAGATCGCCTCGCTCGCCGACGGCATGACGATGTCCGCCAAGAAGGATGGGCTCGCGAACATTGGCGGCTGGCTCGCCCTTGACGATGACGCGTTGGCCGAGCAGTGCCGGAACCTGCTCATCCTCACGGAGGGCTTCCCCACCTACGGGGGCCTCGCCGGGCGCGACCTCGAGGCGATCGCCCAGGGGCTGCGGGAGGTCGTCGACGAGGACTACCTGCGCTACCGCGTCCGCTCGACCGCGTACCTCGGCGAGGCCCTCGACCGGGCGGGCGTGCCGGTCGTCAAGCCGTTCGGCGGTCACGCCGTCTACCTCGATGCCCGCGCGCTCCTGCCGCACATCCCGCCGCTCGAGTATCCGGGCCAGGCGCTCGCGATCGCCCTCTATCGGGAGGGCGGCATTCGCGGCTGCGAGATCGGGACGGTCATGTTCGGCCGCCACCCGGACGGGACGGAGGAGCCGGCGGCGATGGACCTCGTCCGGCTCGCGATCCCGCGCCGGACGTATACCCAGAGCCACGTCGACTACGTCATCGAGGTCGTGAGCTGGGTGGCCGCTCGGGCGGCCGAGTTGCGTGGCGTCCGGATCGTCGACCAGCCGCCTGCCCTCCGCCACTTCACGGCGCGGTTCGTGCCGCTCTCCGCCTGATGCGGCGACCGATCTGACGATGAGCATCCCGACCGCCGAGGCCGTCATCACGGCCCTCGGCCTCCGCCCACACCCTGAAGGCGGCTGGTTCGCCGAGACGTGGCGCGCTGCCTCGTGCAACGGCGAGCGCGCCGCTGTGAGCACGATCCTCTACCTCCTCGCGGCGGGCGAACGGTCGCACTGGCACCGGGTCGACGCCGCGGAGATCTGGCAGTGGTCGGCGGGCGCGCCGCTCGAATTGCGGATCGCCCAGCCCACCGGACGCGCCGTCGTCGAGACGATCCGGCTCGGGGGCGACGTCGGCGGCGGCGATCGGCCGCAGGCGGTCGTCCCGCCGGGCGCCTGGCAGTCGGCCGCGCCGCTCGGCGCGTGGAGCCTCGTCGGCTGCATCGTCGCGCCGGCCTTCGAATACGCGGGCTTCGAGCTCGCCCCGGCGGGCTGGGAACCGGCCGACCGCGGGTCAGGGCCGCACGAAGCCGATCAGCCCCACTTCCAGTAGATCGGCCCCGTCCAGCAGTGGCCCAGGGCCGTGCAGGCCGCGCCGGACAGGTCCCAGGTCCGGCCCGGCACGTACGGGCCGCGGTCGATGACGGGGACGACGATCTCCGCGCCGTTGTACGGATTGCGGAAGCGGACCATCGTGCCGCATGGGAGCGAGCGGTGGGCCACCCCCATGATCGTCGTCGTGTATGCGAGGCCGCACGCGGTTCGCTTGCCATAGAACCCCGGGCCGTAGAAGCTGATCTCCGGGTCGTAGCGCCACGCGTTGATGAAGATGACCCGCGCGCGGGCCTCCGGCTGGTCGATCGGTGCGCGGTCCGGCAGGGCCGGCACGTCGAGCGGCTCGACGAGCACCGCGGACGCGTCGATCCGGCCGTCGGATCGGTACGCGGGGTCAAGCGGCGGGATCGTCACCACCGTCGCCCGGGACAGGGACGCCACGTCGACCTCGCGGAAGAGCGCGGCGTCGACCGACTCAGCGATGCCCGGTACGCTGGAACCGACCGATCCGGGGACGGCGACCATGGCGAGGGCGGCGATGACCGCCGCACCCGCGACGACTCTCGGAAGTCGCACGTCTCGGTGGAATCTACCAGCGCAGCCGGGCGCGCGTGACCCGAACGGTTCGCGGTTCGTGACAGCAGCGTGACAGACTGGCCGAACCGATGCCGAGCCGCGTGATCCCGCTCACCGTCCCGCTCGACCTCCGACTCACGATCGGGCTGCACGCCCGTGGACCGGGCGATCCGGCGATGCGCGTCGGCCGGACGAGTGCCGTGCGGGCCACGCGGACCCCGGACGGACCGGCGTCCGTGGCCATCGAGATCGGCGGCGGCGCGGTGCGCGCC
>Ga0214472_10007625_pt1 | contig 11314 bp, 11 predicted proteins | sample RVTome_6_FD_207662 | JGI IMG/M metagenome (GOLD analysis project Ga0214472, IMG submission 207662) | Soil microbial communities from uranium-contaminated site in the Upper Colorado River Basin, Wyoming, United States - RVT140D175 | ecosystem: Environmental > Terrestrial > Soil > Contaminated >...
TCGCCGAAGATCATGCGCAACTGGCGCTGGATCCAGGATTGGACACGCACGAGGTGCTCGGACTGCGCGAGGCCCGTTGGGAGAAAACCCTGAGGGCGGGGCTGCGGCGGCACCGTAAGAGCGAAAGTGACGCGCTGCGTGCCTCGAAGGGAGCCGGGTGGAAGATCGAGATCGCAGTGCGGCTGCGCACCGAATGCCTCACTCCGAACGCCTGGCTCGCTCGGCGCCTGCACATGGGGCACCCGCGAGCGGTCAGCTTTTATGTCGACCGCTGGCTGCGCCCACAAACTTGAATTATGAGGCCTTCTCCGTCTCGACTTTCCGCTCGAACTGCCGTGGCGTCGCGGCGCAACTCGCGACGAGAGGGCGGCTGGTTTGTCGCCCGGGCCGCACCGGCCTGGAGGACCGGCCGGCAACGGCACCGCTGGGTAATCCATCCAGCGGGCGGATAAGGGCGGCCCCCAAGGCATCAACCGGATCGGATACGGTTTTGACAAAGCACGCACCGGGGGATGCCGTTTGGCACTCGTTGTCCTTCGCGCTCTCCCTGTGTGCTCGTCCGATCGCATGGTAAATCGTTGCATCGCTTTCCGCGTGTTTCTTCTCACGCTACTGGGAGGCGTTGCCCCGCATGATGGCTTTCCGGTCGACGAATCCGCCGAAGCCGTAACCACCGCTCCGCCGGGATTGACAGCCCCGGTTTCGAACGTGCCGGCCGCCCCCCGCGAAGGCCTCTCCCTTGCGAAGGCCATCCAGCTCACGCTCCTCAACAACCGGACACTCGAAAAGGCCGGGCTCGACCGGGAGACCCAGCGCTTCGACCTGCACGTCTCCGAGGATGAGTTCGTTCCCAATCTGCACCTTTCGTCGTCCGTCCTCTACAACCCCGTCACCAGGTCCGCGCACGCCTCAACGAGATCAGCGCGCAGATCGGCTACCTGAACGCGATCTCGAACCTCGACCAGACGCTGGGCACCACGCTCGACACGTGGGGCATCCGCGTGGAAGAGCTCGACCGCGCCACCCCGGACGCCGGCACGGGCGCGCCATCCTCCCCCCAACCAGCGCCCGCCCCCCCGCCGTCATCCCCATGACCGTCCCCTCAGAGCACCTGGACAGCGGCAAGGAAACGGATCTGCGGCAGGTTCTCCTGCAGATCACCGCACGCATGAGCGAGTTTCTCGGCGTCGAGCGCAGCAGCATTTTTCTTCACGACGAGGATACCGACGAACTGTGGACACCGGCCGCCCAGGGACTCGAGGGCGGGGAGGAGATCCGCATCACAAACGGACAGGGGATCGCCGGCGCCGTGATGAAGTCGGGGGAGGCGATGCGGATCGACGATCCTTACAACGATCCGCGCTTCTACCCCGAAATTGACCGCAGGTCGGGCTTCCGCACCCGCAACCTCTTCTGCCGCCCCATTTGCAACGCCTCCGGCCGCCGCATCGGCGTGATCCAGCTTCTCAACAAGGCACGAGGTCCGCTGTCCACCCGCGACGAGCAGCTGCTCGATGCGCTCTGTGCGCAGGCAGCCATCGCGATCGAGAACGCGCAACTCTACGACAGACTCAAGCGCGTCAACGCATCCGAACGCGCGCTCCACGCCGAATTGCAGGGCAAACACTCCGAACTCCAGGTCGCCTTCATCGAGATCGAGAACGCCACGATGCAGCGCGAAATGCTCGAGCGCCGCATGCGGTCGGTCCGGTAGGCGGCGGGGGCGGCGGTGATCCTTCTCTTCGGGACGCTCGGCTTCCTCGCCTGGCGGACCGCCTCCCCCGCCGGGAAACCCCTGGACAAGCCCCGCGAGGACCTCGCCGCCAGCTCCGATCCTGCAATCTGGCATACGGTGGTCACGCAGCCAGTCAGTTCGGGCATCACCCTCCTCGGGAACATCGAGCCGCTCGAGATCGTCCACCTCACCAGTCCGTTCCGCGGACGCATCGCGCAACGGTATTTTGAATACGGCGAACTCGTGAACCAGGGCCAGCTTCTCGCCAGGATCGACACGACCGAGCTTCAGGTGGAGCTGCGCAACGCCAGCATCGCCGCGATCAAGGCGCGCCACGAATTGTCCCGCCTCGAAAGGTGGAGCAGCAGCCCGGAGGTGGCCCGCGCGGAGCGCGCCCTCCTCAAGGCAAGGCTCAGCTTCGAGGCCAATGAGCGCAACCTCAGGGAACTTGAGCAGCTCTCCAGTCTCGGGATCATCGCCATGTCCACGCTCGAGAGCGCGCGCCAGCAGTTCACGACGCAGGAGGCCGATTACCGTTCCGCCAAGGAGGATCTCGCCAACATCCTGCAGAGTGCCACCGAGGAACGCATCACGATCGCGCGCTACGACGTGGAGAACACCGCCCTCCGCGTGAAGGAGCTGCAGGACAAGCTGGCCCAGGCGGAGATCTACGCCCCGTTTTCCGGCTTTGTCATTCTGCCAAACTCCCGGCCGATCCCGAATCGCAATCGCGACAACAACGGCTTCTTCGAGGCCGGCACGACGATCAACCAGGGCGAGGTGCTCGTCTCGCTCGGGAACATGGAGGCGGTCGCGGTCCGCACGCGCGCCGACGAGGTCGACGTAGCCAACATCCGCTACGGGCAACCCGTGGAGATCTCGGGCGATGCCTTTCCCGACGTGATTCTGCAGGGCGAGGTTTCCTACCTTTCCTCCCAGGCGATCCTGACCAACAACCGGCCCTACTTCGAGGTCGGCGTCAAAACCCGCCCGCTCGCCGACGACCAGCGAAAGTCTGTCCGCCTCGGGATGACCGCCCGCCTCCGCGTGCTCATCCAGAAATCCGATGCTGCCGTGGTCGTCCCCGTCAGCTCCGTCTTCACCGACCGGGAGGGGACCTACGTCTGGTGCAGATCCGGGCCGGTTGGCGGCCAGCCACCACAGGTCCGCAAGGCGCCCGTGCGCTGCGGCGTAACGACGCGCGATGCTGTCGAGGTCCTCGAAGGCCTGCAACCCGGGGAAACCGTTCTCCGCAATGCGAGATCCTGGCGTCAATAGCGCATCCCGCATCCCCCATTTCGCATCCCGCCCCCGCCGTCCCCATGTCACCGCTGCTCACCCTCGACAATGTCGGTCGCGACTTCCAGGTCGGCAGGGAAATCATCCGCGTGATCGACGGCCTGTCGCTCGAACTGCTGCCCGGCGACTCCCTCGCGGTGACCGGTCCGTCCGGCTCCGGCAAGAGCGTGCTGCTCAATCTGATCGGACTTCTGGATACACCGAACCGCGGGGCCGTCCTGCTTGCGGGCCGGAACACCGCGGTACTCGTCGACGATGAGCGCACCTACCTCCGCAACCGCAGGATCGGCTTCGTCTTCCAACACCCGCGCATGATCGGCCGTCTCTCCCTGGTGGACAACGTCGCCCTGCCGCTGCGCTATCGTGGAATCGACGCGCGAACCGCGGACCGCGAGGCGCGCGGCCAGCTTGAGCGCGTTGGCTTGCTCGAGCGTGCCGATCATCCGCCGCGCGATCTCTCGGGCGGCCAGCTGCAACTCGCCGGGCTGGCGCGCGCGCTCGTGGGTAAGCCCGACCTCATCCTCGCCGACGAGCCGGCCACCTCGCTGGACGCTGACTCGGCCGGTCGCGTCTCCACGCTGCTCCAGGAACTGAACCGCTCGGCGGAGGTGACACTCGTGCTCGCCACTCACGATGCCGCGCAAGCCTCGAAACTGGCCCGGCAGCTTCGACTTCAAACCGCGCTGCCGGTGCTTTCCCACGCCACCCGCATGGATCCTTCACCGGAAAAAGATCCAGTGCGCATCGCATGAAGCGTCAGCGGCACTTCGAACTTGCCCGCATTTTCAGTGGCCAGGCCCTGCTGTCGATGACGGGGCTCGCGCTCGGCATTGCGGCGGTTTTTTCGATCCAGACGTTGACGCTCTCGGTCAGCCGGGCGACTGCCTCGGCCTTCGCCAGCGAGCGCGGGGATGTGCTCAGCGTCGAGTTCACACGGCGCGCCACGTCGTCGGACGTGCGCACGCCGTCGATGGTATCCGTGGAACTGGTTCAGCAGGTTCGGGCGTGGGTGCCGCTGGTGTCACGAATCTCGTCCTACGCCGAGCAGCGCACATCCGCGATCCTCGAGGGCCGCAGCTACAACGTCCGCGCCGTCGGCCTCGACCCATCCTTCTTTGACATCTTTGCCATCAATGCCGCCTCGGGCCGCACCTTTTCCGCCCTCGACGATGCGCAGCCCGTGATCCTGCTCGGGAGCGGGCAGGCCCGCGCACTCGCCGGCGCGGAACCGGTGGGCTCCCTCCCCGGCAGGGAGATCCAGATCGCGGACACGGTGTTTTCCGTGGTCGGCGTGCTCGAGCCCTTTGATCCGGGCGCGACGAGCCCGTTCGCGTTGAACGACGCGATCATCCTGCCGGCCGGCATGCACCAGCGCCGGATCGCCGCGAGCGGCGTCGCCCGCGCGATCGTGGCGGTCGAGGCTCCGGAGCATGCGGCCGGGGTCATCGACGGCGTTGTCCGCTACTTCGAGCGGAACGCCGGGGGTGCCGGCCTCACTTTTGCCAGCGCACGCGAAACCCGCGAGGAACTCGCAAAGCAGTTGCGGGCCATCACCCTGCTGCTCGCGATCATCGGCGCGGTTGCTTTTCTCCTCGGCAGCTCCGGCGTGGTGAATCTTTCCCTGGGGAACCTCGAGGCCCGGAGGATCGAGGTCGGCCTGCGCCGCGCGCTCGGCGCGACGAGACGCCAGATCCGCGCCTGGTTCACCTGTGAGGCCCTGGCGGTCTGCGGCGTTGGCAGCCTGGCCGGACTGGCAACCGGCATCGCGGTGACGACGGCGGTGGCGCGTATCCAGAAATGGGATGTCGTCGTAAGTCCGGCAGCCATTCTCCTCCCCGTGGCCGCGGCAATGGCGATCGGCTTCCTCGCCGGAACAATCGCCGGCGCGAACGCCTCCCGGCTCGACCCCGCCCTCGCCCTGCGCCAGCATCAGTGACGAAAACCTGATCGGATGTTTCGCCCACGAATCGTGCTCCTTCGCATGATTCAGTGGGCAAAGCTTCCACCCATCCGCGCCATCCGCAATGCACCTCGATCGATCAGTCACGGAGACCGGCGCGTCGCCCTCAATTCAAAGACCGGCTCGCGCGAGCCGCTCCATCAGGCCCGGCTTGCGGCTGTGCGTGGCGCGAAGGTCGATCAACGCGGTCGAAAAGTTTCTTTCGTCCGATCGCGCCGCGAGATCGCGGAGATCCACCAGCAGACCAACGGCCTGATCGTAGTTCTTTGGCAGCTTCGAGGCGATGAGGTCATTGATCTTCCGCCAGAGCTGAGTCTCCCTTCCCGCGAGCGAATCGAGATGCCGTTCGCGTGCGGTGGCGAGTTCGCGTTCGCGCCGGACGCGTTCGGCCGCCTCCCTGGCGGCAGTCGACCGCTCTCGATCGGCACGACGCGAGGCGGCGGCCTCCAGGAGCGCGCACGCGGTCCTTGGGGCCGGCCTCTCAGCGCCCGCTTCCGCATGCTGTCCCGTCGCATGGTCGCGCAGGAAGCGCTGCATGAGTTCGGCCGGCAGGACGAGTTCGGACTGAAGGACGAAGCGGGCAAGCCATTGGTCCTTCTCGCGCGGGGATTGCCTCGCGAGCCATGCGACGAGTTCCGCCTCATCCGGCGGTTTGACCGGACTCAAGGTGCTCACCACGGCCGCAACGTCGACAAGGTCGGTGTCGACACGCAGGAATTCCACAAGGTTCTCCAGGGCAGCGCCCAGGCGACCAAGGCCGGGCGGCACGGGCGGTTCGAGCGCTTCGGCGGCATCGTCACTGAACTGGATGGAAAGCAACCATCCGAGGTAGAGCGCGCGTTGATCGCCCCGCATCAATTGATCGCGGATCGGAAGCAGCGGCGTCAGCCGGCCCGAACCCTCTTCCCATTCCGGCTCATCGTCCTCTGCGGAGGAGAAAGTGAGCACGACGTGATCCCCCGCGCGCTGCAACTTCATCGATTCGCCATCGCAGTAGGGCTTGACCGCATCTGGATCAAGCAAGCGGGCCGGCAGGCGAAACTTCAAGGTGTGCGTGCCCCAATTTGCGACGTAGAGAAACGCGTCGTAATAGCGGGCCATCCATTGGCCTTCGTCGCCCTTAAAGTCGCCCCAGTTGTATTCGTTGATGAAGCTGGTCGAGGTAATGCGGGCGCGGGAGGAGCACGCACGGACAGCGGCGAGTTCCTCGGCGCGTAGTGGCCGGTCGATGGCTTGGAATTCGTAGTACTGGTATTCGCTCATGATTGTGAGTCTGATTCTGGCGGCGGGTGCATTCATCGTTGAGCCAGCCGGCAGGCAAGTCGAGTTCCTTGGTAACACGAGAGACGAGACGACGCGCAGGCGCATCGCGGGATCCATCGCGGAATTCCAGCGTGGCGAATCATCCGAGGCGCGGTCCTATCTCGCGAAGTCCGCGTGCTTCAGCGGACGGACCGGCGACCCGACGTTCCATGCTGCCTCCGTCCTGTTTGTGCGGGAGGAGAACGGACACTCGGACCTGCTCGGCCGCTTCATGGAAGAGGCCGGCATTCCCCGCATCGAGGGCTCCTGGGGCGACCACATATTCCGCTGGTTGCGCAGCATGGGCGACATCGGCTGGGCAAGCCGGGTGCTCATCATTGCCGAGTTGATCGCGCAGGAATACTACCCATGCCTGCGCGCGTGCACCCGGCACCCGGCGCTCGTGCGGATCTGCGACAAGATCATCCACGATGAGGAGGCGCACATCCGCTTTCAGATCGAGCGCATCGTCCGTGTCGAGGCCGCCGTCGGTCGCTTCGGCACGTGGCTGCGTGACTGGCTCCAGATCGTGCTCATGTGCGGGGCCGCGGTGATGGTCTACGCCGGACACCGTCACGTCCTCGGATCGCGGTTGAACGCATGGACGTTTCCCGTCCGCTCGCTCGCGCGCCTGCGCCTAGCCCTCCAAGCCATGGCCGTGCTCCGCGACGGCCGGGCGACGTTGCACCCCGACGGAGTCGTGCGACTCTCGCTGGAGCGGTGAAGTCGCGCGGCAACGTCGTCGAAGACGCGGATGCCACGCCCTGCCCTGATGGAGTTGCATGCCCGACGCAATCCTGGCCGGGACTTTTGCGACGCCCTCTCAGGCCATGTAGACGCCGCCGTTGATGTCCAGCGTCGCGCCGGTGATGAACCCATCGAACTCGCCCGCGAGAAACACGACCGCGCGCGCCACGTCCTCGGGCGTGCCCGCGCGGCCGAGCGGAATGCCCGCGGCGGTGGCGCGCTTCGAGTCCTCGGTGGTGTGCGTGTCGTGGAAGCTGGTCCCGAGAATCAACCCGGGCGTGACGGCGTTGGCGCGGATGCCCTGGGGACCAAGCTCCGCGGCGAGCGCGCGCGTGAACGTGAGGACGGCGCCCTTGGCCGTCGAATACACGAGCGATCCCCCGTGCCTGCCCTTGCGTCCCGCGAGGGAGGAGAGGTTGATGATGCTCGCTCCCCCTCGATCCTGCGCGGACCGGGCGAGATGCGCCACGGCCGCGCGGGTCACGCGGCGCGCGCTCCCGAGGTTGAGTGACATCACCTCGGCCCAGAATTCGTCGTCGGCCTCCTCCAGGATGCGGCGGCCAACGATCGAGCCGGCATTGGTCGATGGGAGGTTGGCAGGCAACGACAGCGGCGTTCCCGCGCCAGCGAGATCGTCCGGGTCCTTGAGCTGCCCGCGCTCTCGTAAACGAAAGTCGGGAATTTCCCGCGCCGTCGTTCATCGCACATCGTTGGTGGCATTGACGGGCAGCATCCGCCGTCACCATACACGCACCTTCTGCCTGCGACTTTCGCCTTTTTACTGATGTTGGATTTGCTCGAGTCATTTCAAGGGACCACAACCACGGTCTTGACCATGATTGCCTTCCGTCCTTGTCGAGGCAGGGCGGCAGTCGGTATGTACCGCGAACCGCCGGCTCTGTTGGCTCCCGGCAGTTTTCCGGCTGCCGATACGACTGGATTTTGTGAGGTGCCTCATGGATAGGGAGGAAGCGCGATTCATCCTCGGAGCCGGGCAGGCCTCCGGTTCCGATGCCGACCGCCCGGAAATGCGCGAGGCCCTGGAATTCGCGAAGCTGGACCCCGAGACGGGTGCATGGCTGGCCCGCGAGCGCAGTTCCGATGCCGCCATTTCCCGGAAGCTGCGGGAACTCGAACCACCTCCCGGCTTGCGGGCGCGGCTGCTTGCTGGCGGGCGCGCCAGTCGGAGCACAACCAGGCGCAGGCATGTTCGGTGGTGGTTCGCCATCGCCGCGTCCCTGTTTATCGTCGCGGGCGTCACCTGGTGGGCGCAACTGCCCGGCCTGCCGCAGCCACCTCCCCCCGTAAACGGCAAACCATCCCTGATCGCATGGCAGCAGAAGTGCATCGGCATTTTCGGCCTTTTTTTCGGCCTCGATGTCGTCGACGAATCATACCCGAGGATCGAGTCCCATCTCGTGAGCTGCCGGGCCCCCGTCGTGGGCGAGCTTCCCTTCAATAATGAGGCGATCGAAAAGGCGATCGGTTGCAAGGTGCTCGACTGGAACGGCTCGACTGTTTCGCTGGCCTGCTTTCAGTCCGAAGGCGGCGAGATTGTGCATCTCTTCGTGATGCCGCGGGGAGCCGTCGACGAAAGCCTCGTGAAGGCCGGCATTTACCGTGCCCAGGTCGGAGACTTCGCAACCGTGAGCTGGCTGCAGCGCGACCTGGTCGTGATGGTCGCCGCGCAGATGCCGGCCGCTGAACTCGAAGGCGTGCTCTCCCTCAACATCCGGAAGACGGCACTCATCGAGGTCCATACGGAACGCAGCGAAGCCTGAAGCCGCGGTACGTCCGGCGCGGCGGCCATGCTTATTTCGCCAGCAACAGCGGCTCGATCCCGCCCCCGAGATCGAAGCCCGACCCGACCGCCGCGACCACGCACGTCCGGCGGTCGAGCCCGGCGAGTTCGCGGACGCGATAGGTCGCCTCGATGCCGGTGCAGTGTGCCGCGAGGAAGTGCCGGACGCCACACTCGCGCAATTTCGACGACGTCCACGCCAGCGACTCCTCGGCGGCATTGAAGAGATGAAACCCTCCGACCGCGGCGACAACCGGCACCGCCCGCACCACGGCTCGTGCATACTCGAGCGTGTTCACAATCCCGGCATGCCCGCAACCACTGAGCACGACGAGCCCTCGAACCGTGTCGAAGACGAGCGAGGCGTCCTCGGGCACGTTGTCCTCGATCCACCTGCCTTCCTCATTTTTCACCCGGCCATCGCCGCTCCAATTGCGCTCGGGATGTCGGCGGGGAACCGGTCCCGTGAACCAGACGCCGGGGGCGAGTTCGACCAGCCCCGCATGCTCGACAAACCTGCCGCCCGTCGCCTCGAAGGCCGCGCGAATGCTGATCATGGGATTCCCATCCTGCGCCACGTTATCCGCACGACCGCGGCTCCAGAAAATGCCGGATGACACATGCACGCGCGACAAGGCCGATGGGTTCTTCGCCGAGCATGCGCGCCGCAGCGCCAGCAACCCGCCGGCATGATCGCCATGGTGGTGCGAGAGGATGACATCCTCGACATCGCTCAAATCCAATCCCAGCTCCTTTGCGTTGCGCAGGACCGTCTCGGGGCGCAGGCCGGTGTCGAAAAGGAAACGCCGGCCATCGACATCGACCAGGGCGGAAAAACCCCACTCCCCGATGCCCTTGAAGAGCGGATCCCCGGCGAGCATCGTCGATAGCAAACGGATTTGCAGCGACTTGACTGGCGGTTCGCGACCCTCCGGCGAGATCGAGGCCGCCGCCGCCGCCACCGTGCACGCGGAAAGTGGGACCGTCGCAACGACGGCAAGCGCAAGCCAACGCAGGTGAAGTCCGTATCGTGTGATGAGCTGCATCAGGGGCACGTGCCAGTCAATCCGGGCCGCGGACCGTGGCAAGAGCCCTCCGCGGCGAGGGCGCGGTTCGCATCGAATGATATGCGCAGGGCAACATTCCGGGAATTTCCACCCGGCTCCGCGCATCGCATGAGGAACCCCTGTCGGGGCGGCATTTGCGCACCTAACGAATCCCATCCAACTGCCTTTCATCCGAACCCCATGGCCCGGACCGACGAAGCTGCCGCGGACGAGTTCGACCAACTTGTCGACGCCCACTACAAACCGCTGTTTCGCTTCGCCATGAGCCTGTCGGGCAGCGAGGCGCGCGCGGCGGACCTGGTCCAGCAAACCTTCTACACCTGGGCGGCCAAGGGACATCAGCTTCGCGATCGATCACGGGCGAAGTCGTGGCTGTTCACCACGCTGCACCGCGAGTTTCTCCAGACGCTCCGGCGCGAGTCTCGAATGGTCCTGCTCGCCGACGTCGACGACGAACTTGCCGGGCCCAGTGAGCCGGCGCCGGAACCGGAGGTCATCGAAGGGATCGAAACGGGGGAAATCTATGCGGCACTCGCCGAAGTGCCCGAGGTGTTCCGGGTCCCCCTGACCCTGTTCTACCTCGAGGAATTCACCTACGCGGGCATCGCCGAGGTTCTCGAAGTCCCGATCGGCACCGTGATGTCGCGGCTCTCCCGTGGAAAGGAAAAGCTTCGCAAGCGCCTCAAGCAGCGGAGCATCGGCGCGGACGGCCGGCTACTGCCATTCACACCCGGTGAAAAAGGGGTGCAACATGGAGAGTGAGGAGATCCTCTCACTTCCTGCCGCGTGGTCCGGTCGATGAAACGCTCATCCGCCACGGCGCGCACAGGTCACAGGTTGGCGACTACGCCACCGTTACCTGGCTGCGCGGCGATCGCGTCGTCATGGTTGCCTCGGCGCTGCCGGCCGACCGGCTGGATGCCCTGCTGGCACTCTCGGCGGACGGCGTCGCCGACGCGATGGCCGCCGCGCCGGGCCCGGGACTCGCCGCGGGTGTCATCGCGCCGCGAGCGTAGGATAAAGGACTCGAGACTCCACGACTGAGGTGTCAGTCCCCGAATGGCTGTTGCATTGGCTCGATCAAGAGCGCGGTCGGGGCGCCCGCGACCACCTTGCTGGTTCGACGTCACTTTTGAGGTGGATGCCGGCCCCCGGACGGCGTTTTCTGCAATCCAGTCAACACGTGCGCGAGTGGAGCAACCCGGCCCGGTGGCTCGCGACCACCTGAGCTTGCGCTGGAAGCGCTGTTCGCTGCGTTCGAAGAGCGTGCGTATCCAGGAACCGGACTCGCCTCCGGTCAACCGGAGTTTCCGCACCACCCAAAAAAGCCGGAATATCACGCATGGCCGTTCATCGAACGATTGCACGTGCATGCATCGCCGTTCCTCACGAGAGGCGCGGTT
>Ga0214472_10007626_pt1 | contig 11314 bp, 5 predicted proteins | sample RVTome_6_FD_207662 | JGI IMG/M metagenome (GOLD analysis project Ga0214472, IMG submission 207662) | Soil microbial communities from uranium-contaminated site in the Upper Colorado River Basin, Wyoming, United States - RVT140D175 | ecosystem: Environmental > Terrestrial > Soil > Contaminated >...
GGGCTCGATCGTGATCGTGCCCACGAAACAGAAGGGCCCCGCAAATTCTGGTGGCGACGGGCAGTCTACCGACGGCGACGGGAATCGGATCCATTCCGCGTGTACCTCGTCCCCGATCCGCCACCCTGCCAGTATGCGGCCGTCCAACTGGGCCTTCCCCAGGGAGGCACCGCCGCGGACGAGCGAGGTGAAGGACCGATCCGGGTCGCCGGCCTGGACTCCATAGATCACCTCGAGGTTGCTCAGGCTTGGTATGTCAGGATTGGTTCTCGTCACGTTCACGAAAACCTCACCGACGAAGGCGCCCTCGACATCGCCTCCGGTGAAGCCCTTCATGAAGGTGGGGTTGGGTCCCGCAGTGAGCACCCATTTCGTGAAGGTGACTTCGACGCGCCCCTGGGGGTCCCCCTCGTCTCCGCTTGCCCCGACCGCTGAGATCTGGAGGACGAGCATGATGGCGCTCATGAACAAAGCGACCCGGCTCGGAATTCGAAGCGTCTCCATATATGGCTCCTTTGTTTGAAGATGTGAAACGGCTGCGGCGTACCTACGCACGTGTGGCTCCTTCTGCGCGATAATGCGCAGAGCCCGGCAAGGAAGTCTGTTGGTACTCCTAGGAAACTCCTGGTTCCTTCGGAAGGCGCGTGCGCATCCGCTTCGGTGATTGCACGCTCGACACCGATTCGCGCGAGCTGCTCCGCGACGGTCAGCCTGTCCATGTGACCGGTAAGGCGTTCCGCGTGCTCGAGATGCTCGTCGAGACCCATCCCAAGGCCCTGTCGAAAGACGAGCTGCAGCACGGCGTCTGGCCGGATGTCTTCGTGTCCGAGGCCAACCTGGCGAATTTGGTGACCGAGTTGCGGAGGGCGCTCGGCGACGACGCGCGCCATCCGAGGCTCATCCGGACCGTGTACGGTTTTGGCTACGCCTTCTGCGGCGAGGTGGCCGCGACGGGGCGAGCGCCTGCCGCCGGGCGTTCCGGCGTCAGTCGGTTCCGGCTCCTATGGGGTCAAAAAGAGATCCCGCTGGCCCAGGGGGAGAACATCCTCGGGCGCGGTCCCGAGTCTCTGGAATGGATCGATCGCGAGTCCGTCTCGCGCCGCCACGCGCGTATCGTGGTCGCGGGTGATACGGCGACAATCGAGGACCTCGGCAGCAAGAATGGGACATACCTGTGCGGCCGGCCGGTGGAGGGCACGGCGCCGCTGGCGGATGGCGACGAGATCCGGCTGGGTATGGTCCCCCTGAGGCTCAAGGTGCTCGCCGCGCCGGCCTCGACCGCGACGAAATCGAGGGCACGCAGGTGAAGCCGCTCGCCTGACAGCCGAGAGCGGGGCGGCGCCTTGCCGTCCGTAGGCCCCGGCCCTGGGGGCGTACAATCTGGCGACACTCCCTTTAAGGCAATGGCGCTTTCCGTCCGTTCGCGTCTGGGTCCGTACGAGATCCAGGCTCTGCTGGGGGCCGGAGCCATGGGCGAGGTGTACCGTGCCCGCGACGTCCGGCTGCGTCGGAGCGTTGCCATCAAGGTCCTGCCTTCGGAGGTCGTGGAAGACCCGGAGCGGCTGGAGCGCTTCGGGGAGGAGGCCCGCGCGGCGGGTTCCCTCAGCCATCCCAACGTTCTGACGGTCTTCGACGTCGGGGTCGAGGACGGTGTTCCCTACATGGTGACGGAGCTTCTGGAGGGAGCGACGCTGGGAACGCTTCTGGGCGGCAGTGGTCTGCCTTTTCGACGTGCGGCGGACTACGGGCTGCAGATTGCGAGGGGACTGGCTGCGGCACATGCCAAGGGGATCGTGCACCGGGACCTGAAGCCCCAGAACCTTTTCGTGACGACGGACGGGCGCGTCAAGATCCTGGACTTCGGTTTGGCCCAGGCGAGCGTGGAAGTGAGGGCGGAGGAAAAGACGGCGTCGGCGGCCTGGGACGCTGGCCTACACCTCTCCGGAACGATGGGCTACATGTCCCCGGAACAGACGAAGGGCCAGCGAGCGGACCACAGGTCGGACCTTTTCGCGTTCGGATGCGTGCTGTACGAGATGCTCTCGGGCCGAAGGGCCTTCGGGAGGGAGACGGCGGCGGAGACCCTGGCTGCGATCCTGAAGGAGGAGCCCGAGGAGATCGAGGGCGGAGAGCGGGCGGTCCCCTCGGGTCTGGTGCATGTGGTCCGACGGTGTCTGGAGAAGGGCCCGGAGCGACGCTTCCAATCGGCGCAGGACCTCGCGTTTGCGCTGGAGACGCTTTCGGGAGCGGGGACGACGCCGGGTGTCGGCGAGGGAGGAGTGGCGCTGCGGGCGCTCGTCTCCCTGGCCGTGGAAGGGAGCGGCGAGGAAGCGATGTCGCTATCCCGGCAGCTTCTGCCGGGCCACGGCGGGCGTGAGGCGGGAGGACTGTGCCTGTTCGAGCGTCCAATCGATGCGGTGCGATTCGCCTTGGCGTGCCAGGAGGGCCTGGCGGGGTCTGAGGCTCGCGCCCGGATCGGGGTCCATCTCGGTGAGGTCGTCCTGCGTGGGGACGAGAAGCCGGTCGAGGTCGACGGGGCGTCACGGGAGACGGCGTCGTGTCTCACGCGTCTGGCCGAAGGCGGACAGACGTTGCTGACACGCGGTGCGTTCGACCTGGCCCGTCGGGCCTGGGTGGGTGTGGACAAGGATCGTCCTCCGCGTTGGCTGGCCCACGGGACGTACGCGTTTCCTGACCTCGAGGAAGGGATCGACGTCTTCGAGGTCGGTATCGAAGGTCGGTCTCCACTGCGGGCTCCTACCGGAGGAAACGACGCCCGGCGGGTCACTTCCGAGCGAACGACGCTCGGGTGGCGGCCGGCTGCGGGTGAGGACGTGCCGCGGCGAGCGAAATGGGAGCTTGTCGAAAGGTTGGGAGGCGGCGGTTTCGGCGAGGTGTGGCTTTCGGAGCATCGGAAGACCGGAGAGAGGAGGGCGTTCAAGTTCTGCTTCGAGGCGGAGCGGCTGCGGGGGCTGAAGCGGGAGGTCACGCTGTTCCGACTCCTGAAGGAGACGCTGGGGGAACGGGACGACATTGCGCGCGTGTTCGACTGGAACTTCGACGAGGCGCCCTACTTCATCGAATCGGAGTACACGGAAGGGGGGAGTCTATCGACCTGGGCGAAGGCGCAGGGTGGGATCCAGGCGGTCCCGCTGGCGACCCGGCTGGAGCTGATGGCGCAGGTGTCGGAAGCGTTGGCGGCGGCGCATTCGGTGGGTGTGCTGCACAAGGACGTCAAGCCCCAGAACGTGTTGATCGCGGAGTCGGGAGGAAAGCCCCGGGCGAGGCTCGCGGACTTCGGGATCGGGCTCGTGCGGGACGCGAGCGTCCTCGACGGTCGTGGTTTCACGGTGACGGGGTTCACGGAGCTTCGCTCCACGGCATCGAGCGGGAGCGGGACGCGGCTGTACATGGCGCCGGAGCTATTGGAAGGCAAGCCGCCGACGACGCTGGCGGACGTGTACGCGCTGGGAGTGATGCTGTACCAGGTCGTCGTCGGGGATCTGGAGCGTGCGCTGGCGCCGGGGTGGGAGAGGGACGTCGAGGACGAGCTGCTCCGGGAAGACATTGCTTCGTGCGCGGAGGGCAGGCCGGAGCGGCGGCTGGGGAACGCGCTGCGTCTGGCGGAGCGGCTGAGAGGGCTGGAGGAGCGGAGGGCGGAGCGAGAGAACGAGAGAAAGCAGAAGGAAGAGTCGGAGTCGGTTCGGCGGGCTCTGGAGACGGCGCGGGGGCGGCGGCGGGTGGCCGTGGGGGTGGCGGTGGTGACGGCCGCGGTGCTCGCGGTGGTGTCGGTGCTGGCGGTCCGTGCGGAGCGGGCCCGCCGCAGCGCGGACCGCGCACGGGCCGATGCCGAGGACCTCGTCAACTACATGCTCGGGGATCTCCAGACGAAGCTGCAAGCGGTGGGCCGGCTCGACCCGCTGGAGGGGGCCGTCGAGAAAGCACGCGCCTACTACGAGGGAGTGCCCAGGGAGGAGGTCACCAAGGAAGGCGAAACCCGACGGGCGATAGCGCTGCGCCAGATCTCGAACACGAGCTTCCTCCTGGGAGACGCCCGCGGCGCGATCCCACCCTGCGAGGAATCCCAGGCGATCCTGAAAGCGCTCCTGACGCGGCATCCGGGCGAGCTGGCCCTGGAGACCGAGCTGGGGGGCACCTACTTAGTCTGTGCCCGGCCGCGGCGTGCCCTTGGAGACTGGGAGATGTACCGCAGCGACGTGTGGGCCGGCCTGGCCATCATGAAAGAAGTCGCGTCCAGGGATCCGGAGAACCGGGAAGCGTTGCTCGTGCTGGCGCGGCTCCACAGGCATGCTGTCGGCGAGCAGGCCTATGCCAGCTACGCCAAGGCGAACGAACAGGCGTCCATAGAGAGCTCCCGTGCGTATCACTCGATCGCGAAGCGGCTCGCCGCCAGGTTCCCTCGGGATCCGGAGGTGCTTCGAGAGCTCGCCGGGAGTTACGAGGCTCTCGGCTGGCTGCACATGTACCTTGACGACGACATCGGCGATGAGGCCCTTGAGGACGCGCGGGGCGCGGTCGATGCGGCCGCGACCGCCGTGTCCATCGACCCGGGAGACGCGCAGAACGAAGAGCCGCTCGCGCGGGCGTATTCGGGCAACGGCAACTGCAAGGGTGGTCTGGGAGACGTGCTCGAAGCCCGCGGCGACCTTGCGGGCGCCTTGGAAAGTTACCAGGCCGGCCTCGGCGTTCTGCGGAAGCTGATCGAGCGGGATCCCGCCAATGCGCAGTGGCGCAGGCTCATGGGGTGGGCTCACGCCCGCAGCGGCAATGCCCTTCTGCGGCTAGGCCGGCTCGAGGAGGCCGAGGAATCGTCGAAAGCGGCGCTCGCGCTGCTGGTCCCCGTCCAGGAGCGAAGTCAAACCTGGGAGGACAACCGCCTGACGCTCGCCTACGCGCGGATGCTGGAGGGCCGACTGCGTGCGGCTCGAGGTGACAGGAGCAGGGCCCGAGCCGCCTGGGAGGCCGCCGCCGCGCTCGTATCTCCTTCGGCGGTGGGCACGGATCGCCTGATGCCGCGGTGGCCGTACGTCACGAGCCTCCTGCTCCTCGATCGCACCGAGGAGGCGCGTCCCGTCATCGAGAAGCTGGCGAAGGGGGGAGGGACGGAGCCGGAGGTCCGGGGCCTGATGCGGGAGAAGGGCATGGCGCTGCCCGCCCGTTAGGAGGCCGTGTGAAGCGAGCGGCCGTAGCACTCTTGGTTGGCCTGCTGGTTCTGGCCCTGCCGCCGGCAGCGCCCGCCCAGGCTCGCCTCACGGGAGCCGACATCCTCGGCACGGCCAAGGACGAGTCGGGGGCCGCACTGACCGGCGCCTCCATCATCGTGACGAGCCTGGAAACGGGCATCGTGCGCAAGGCCGTCACGGACGCGCGCGGGCACTGCTGGATCGCAGCGCTTCCGCCCGCCCACTACAGCATCGCCGCGCGGCTCACGGGCTTTCGGCCGCAGGTCCACGACGACGTGCCCCTGTCCCTGGGGCAGCAGGCCGAGATCAACTTCACGCTGCGTGTCTCCCGCGGCAGCGCGGAGGTGATCGTGGCCAGCGATGCCCCCGCGCTGGAGGTCGGCAAGACCGCGGTGGCCTCGGTCCTGGGTCGGCCGCAGATCGACAGCCTGCCGATCAACGGCCGCGACTTCCTCAGCTTCGCGTTGCTCACGCCGGGTGTGGTCACCGACCGTAGCCCCTTTCAGGGCGTGACCGCCGGGTCGGGGCTTTCCTTCGTGGGGCAAAGGGCCCGCTCCAACAACATCATGGTGGACGGCTTCGACAACAACGAGGTCTTCTGGAGCGCGGTCGCGGCCAGCTACAGTCAGGAGGCGGTGCAGGAGTTCCAGGTCCTGACCAGCGCCTATTCGGCCGAGCTCGGCAGCGCCTCGGGAGGCGTCGTCAACATCGTCACCAGGAGAGGGACGAACGCGTTCCACGGCAATGCCTTCCTCTACTTCCGCGACGAGAGCCTGAACGCGCGGGACCACTTCGAGAAGCTCGACGTCTTCGGCAACCCTGTCGGCGTCCCCAAGGCCCCCTTCGGCCAGAAGCAGTGGGGGGCCACCCTGGGCGGTCCCCTCAAGAAGGAGAGGACGTTCTTCTTCCTGTCGTTCGAGAGGCTCGACGTCCAGGCCAACAACTTCGTGACGATCGATCCTGCGGCCGCCACCGTCTTGCGCGACCTCGGGTTTCTGGTCGAGCTGGGCGCTGTCCCCTACGAGGTCGCCACGACGCAGCTCCTCGCCAAGCTGGACCACCAGTGGAGCCCGACCCGGAGCCTCACCCTCCGCGGTCAGTTCTCGGACCGGACGAACGGGAGCTACGAGCCGTTCGGGGGCCTCGTCGCCAGGAGCGCCGGTGGCGCCCTGGAGCGCAAGGACTGGACGCTCTCCGCGTCGGAGACCGACGTGTTCGGGTCGAGTTGGGTGAACGAGGCGCGGCTGCAGCTTGCCCGCGGCGACGAGGCCATCCGCTCGCTGGACCCCAGTTGCGGGGGTCCGTGCGATGACGCCTTCCAGGGCGGCCCCTCACTCCTGGTGCGGGGCGTGGCGATGGTGGGGCGCAACCTCGGGCTCCCGGACTCCCGCAAGGTGAGCCGGGTCGAAGTGGGCGACACGCTGAGCCGGAGCCTCGGCAGCCACCTGGTCAAGGCCGGCGCCGACTTCATCCGCTACTTCGGCATCGAGCGACAGGTCCCCGTGGACTTCGGAGGACGCTTCGTGTTTTCCGCGTTACCGGCGATTCCGGACCTGGTGCCGCGTCCGCTCTCGGCTCTGGAGGCGCTGGAGCAGGGACTGCCCTTCATCTATGCGCAGGGCTACGGGAGCTACCGCTCCGGCGGCAGCTTCAGCAACCTCTCCTTGTTCATGCAGGACGAATGGCGCGTTCGGCCTCGCCTCACGCTGAAACTCGGGGTTCGCTACCAGAAGGAGTTCTTCCCCGCGCTCCGTCACTCGGTGTCGAACGTCGGCGGGACCGTCTTCAGCTACGACGTGCCCGCGGACGACAACAACCTCGCCCCCCGGATCGCCCTCGCCTTCGATCCGAATGGCGATCGCCGGACGTCTCTGCGCGCTGCCTACGGGATCTTCTTCGACGACCAGCGCATCGGTCTCCGGAACTACACGAGGCTCGCCGACGGCTCGCCGAACGCCTACAGGCAGCTCTTCCTCGCCTTCCCCGCGGCCGGCGTGGCGTGGCGCGCGCCGGACCATCGGCTCCAGGAGCCGACGACGCCCTACGCGAGCAACGTCTACGCGATGGCCCCAGGGCTGCAGACGCCCTACGCCCATCACGCTTCCATCGGCCTGGACCACGCGATCGGCAAGGACATCGCGGTCTCGGCCAGCCTGGTCTACGTGCGGGGGAAGCACCTGCTGGGCACGCTCGACTACAACCCGCGAGTTCCTTCGCTCGGCACTGGACGGCGCCCGAACGACGTCGGCGGGCAGCCCGGGACATCAGCGTCTGTCTTCCAGGTCACCGACTTCGGCGAGACCTGGTATCGGGGGCTGCTCGTCTCGGTGGGCAGGCGCTTCGAGGGAAATTCGCAGCTCCTCGTCTCGTACACGCTGTCGAGAGCGGAAGACATCACGGCCGACCAGATCGGGCTGCTCGGGGTGCGGACGGACGACGATGGCCGGGGCCGGAACCCCGACGATCCGGCCGGTCTGCCCCTCGGCTTCGATCTCCTGCGCGAGAAAGGCACCGCGCCCGGGGATCAGCGCCACCGTCTTATCGTCAGCGGGCTCTGCCGCCTGCCCTGGGACCTCCAGCTTTCCGGCACCTTCACGCTCGCTTCAGGGCGTCCGTTCACCGCATTCGCCGGGGCCGACTTGAACGGCGACGGGGCTTCCACCGACCGCGCCCGCCGGGAGCGCACCGATCCTACGACGGCCGTGGCGCGCAACACGGAGACGATGCCGATGCAGGCCAACGTGGATGCGCGGCTGAGCAAGCGGTTCAAGCTGCCCCGAGGCCTCGCCATCGAGGCCATCGCGGAGGCCTTCAACCTCTTCGACCGGACGAACTACACCGAGGTCAACAACATCTTCGGCTCCGGGCCGTTTCCGGACAGCCCGGCGCGGGACGCACAGGGCCGCGTGACCTACGGCCTGTTCAACAAGGCCCAGCCTGCTCGGCAAGTGCAGCTCGCGGCGAAGCTGAGCTTCTAGCGAACGCGGCCCCGGTCACCGCAGCCGTCGATGGGCAGGGTTGACGCGCGGGACGCGACTTTGGTACTGTGCGCGGCGATCGCGGCGGCCGTAACTTCGTCGCGCCTCTCGCATTCTCGGATCAGGGAGGACAGAAGGTGGCCAGGCTGCAAGGCTTGATGTTCGCGCTCGCCACCACGGCCCTGGTGGCCGGGGCGACGTTCTACTTCTTCAGGCCGTGGATGCCGCCGCTCATGTCGGACCGGGTGGCCATCGACCACTCGATCTTCCTGTCCCTGGTGGTCACCGGCCTCGTCTTCATCGCCACCAACCTCATGCTGGCCTGGTTCGCGTACCGCTACCAGGACCGGGAGGGCGCCCGCGCGGCCTACTGGCACCACAACACCCGCCTGGAATGGACCTGGACGCTGGTGACCGCCGCCATCATGGTGGGCTTCATGGTCCACGCCCTCGACCTGTGGGCCAAGATCAACAGCGAGGCCCCCGCGGACGCGATGGTGGTGGAGATCACGGGACAGCAGTTCGCCTGGAACGTCCGCTACCCGGGGCAGGACGGCCTCTTCGGGAGGACCGACGCGAAGCTGGCGTCCCAGGAGAACCCCATCGGCCTCGACAAGGCCGACCCCGCGGCCGCCGACGACATGATGCTCTTGAACCAGCTCTACCTCGCCCAGGACCGGCCCGTGCGCGTGCGGCTGCGCTCGCTGGACGTGATCCACAGCTTCTTCCTCCCCAACTTCCGCGTGAAGCAGGACGCGGTGCCGGGGATGACCATCGATACGTGGTTCGTGCCCAAGCAGGCCGGGGACTTCGACATCGCCTGCGCCGAGCACTGCGGCCTGGGGCACTACCGGATGCGGGGGCAGGTGCACGTCGTCGCCCAGGACGCGTTCGAGACGTCCCTCAAGGCGGCCCTGGAATAGGAGGGTAAGGAATGGCCCACGCCGGTGAGGCTCACGCCGCGGAGGCGCACGCCCACGCGCCCCAGGCCTTCATCTGGCGCTACGTCTTCAGCAAGGACCACAAGGTCATCGGCATCCAGTACTACGTCACCGCCATGGCCATGGCCCTCATCGCCGGCCTGCTGGCCATGCTGATCCGCGTGCAGCTCGCCTGGCCCGAGGTGGACTGGGGCTTCGTGGGCCGCATCCTGCCCATGGGCTTCCAGGGAGGCGCCGGGCAGCCGTACGTGATGAACCCCGAGTTCTACGCGATGCTCTTCACGATGCACGGGACCATCATGGTCTTCTTCGTGATGTCCACCGCGCCCGTGAGCGGCTTCGGGAACATCCTGATCCCCCTCCAGATCGGGGCGCGCGACATGGCCTTCCCGTTCCTGAACGCCCTGTCCTACTGGACGTTCCTGCCCGGCTGCGTGGTCATCCTCTCCTCGTTCTTCGTCTCCGCCGGGGCCGCGGCCGCGGGCTGGACCTCCTACCCGCCGCTTTCGGCCTTGCAGGGCGCGATCCCCGGCTCGGGGATGGGCCAGACGTTGTGGATCGTGGGCATGGTTTTGTTCATCGCGTCCTTCACCATGGGCGGCCTCAACTTCCTGACCACCATCCTGAACCTGCGCACCAAGGGCCTCTCCCTCATGCGGCTGCCCCTGACCATGTGGTCGATGATGCTGGTGGCGATCCTGGGGCTCCTGGCCTTCCCCGCGCTCGTGGCCGGCTGCCTGATGCTGCTCTTCGACCGGCACTTCGGGACGAGCTTCTTCCTGCCCGCGGGAATGGTGCTGTCCAGCCAGCCGCTCCTGACGCCGGAGGGCGGGCCGCTGCACCAGGGCGGGTCGCCGCTCCTGTGGCAGCACCTCTTCTGGTTCCTGGGCCACCCCGAGGTCTACATCCTGATGCTCCCGGCCCTGGGCTTCACGTCGGACCTCATCTCGGTCTTCTGCCGCAAGCCGATCTTCGGCTACCGCACCATGGTGGGCGCGATGGGGGCCATCGCCTTCCTGAGCTTCGTCGTGTGGGGCCACCACATGTTCGTCAGCGGGATGAACCCCTACCTGGGGATGGCCTTCGCGGTGGGCACCATCCTCATCGCGGTCCCCTCGGCGGTGAAGGTCTTCAACTGGCTCTCCACCCTCTACAAGTCGCGGATCCAGTACACGACGCCGATGCTGTGGGCGCTGGGCGTCGTCTCGCTCTTCATCAGCGGCGGGCTCTCGGGGGTCTGGCTGGCGCAGGCGGGGCCGGACATCCACCTGCACGACACCATGTTCGTGGCCGCGCACTTCCACCTGATCATGGCGGGGGCGGCGCTGTTCGGGGTCTTCGGGGCCACCGCCATGTGGTTCCCCAAGATGTTCGGCCGGATGATGAGCGAGCGGCTCGGGAAGATCCACTTCTGGCTGACGTTCGTCACGTACTACGGCACCTTCTTCCCCATGCACTACATCGGCCTGGCCGGCCACATGCGGCGGATCTACGATCCGTACCAGTACCCGTTCCTGAAGCACCTCCAGGGCATCAACGAGCTCATGACCGTGAGCGCGCTCGTCCTCGGGGCCGCCCAGGTCGTCTTCTTCGTGAACTTCTTCTGGAGCGCGTTCAAGGGCCCGAAGGCCACGGAGAACCCCTGGCACGCCAACGGCCTGGAGTGGACGACTCCTTCCCCGCCGCCGCACGGGAACTGGCCGGGCGCGATCCCGGAGGTCCACCGCTGGCCCTACGAGTACAGCCCGCCCGGAGCGGCCAGCGACCACGTCATGCAGCACGAGCCCGCCGCGGCGGCGGCCCCGGGGCACTGAGGGATGTCCACCGGCGTCCTCCAGCAGAAGCCGGGGACGGGAGGGACGCTCGGCCGCGGACCGGCCGGCATCACGCCCGGGGACGGCGGCTCGGGCGACGGCGCGCCCGGGATCATCGGCGACACCGCGCGCTTCGGCCTCTGGGCGTTCCTGGGAACGATCAGCATGCTGTTCATCGGGTTCACGAGCGCGTACCTCATCCGCCGGGCGTCCGTGGACTGGCGGCCGCTCTCGCCGCCGTGGATCTTGTGGGCGAACACCGCCGCGCTCCTCGCCAGCAGCGTCACCCTGGAGGCGGCGCGGAAGCGGCTGCGCGAATGGGACGTGCGCGGCCTCTTCCCCTGGGTGGCGGCGACGGGCGCCCTGGGCGTCCTCTT
>Ga0214472_10007627_pt1 | contig 11314 bp, 12 predicted proteins | sample RVTome_6_FD_207662 | JGI IMG/M metagenome (GOLD analysis project Ga0214472, IMG submission 207662) | Soil microbial communities from uranium-contaminated site in the Upper Colorado River Basin, Wyoming, United States - RVT140D175 | ecosystem: Environmental > Terrestrial > Soil > Contaminated >...
ATTGCCGGCGAAGGTAAGCCAATCGGCCGACGGTTCGTCGTCTGGCCAGGTAGCGGCCGCTTCCAGCCGCGCCGTCAACGCCGCGGCATAATCTACTTCGCGCCCGGCGAATCGGCCGCTTGCATCGGGATGCAACCGTTGGAAGTGATTCAGTTCCGCGCGGGCCCGGTCATGCGCGCCTTCCAGGATCGAAACCCACACCAGCCGCGCGCGGATTGCAGCCAGGTCCAGGTCCGTATCGGGATACGACACGCGCACGGCTCCCGTCTCGTCCGATTCACTGGGCGGCACAATGCGTTCCCAGTAGAACCGCGCGCCGTTGTAGTCACCCGCCTCCAACGCCATCTCAGCCAGGGCCGCGGCCGCATCGTCGCCGGAGGTGCTCAAGAACATCTGCTCGACAACACGGCGCAGCAGCACCTCGTCGCGCGAGGCGACACCGTCTGCGAGCCATTTTTCCGCCTGCGGGTCGACTCGCCGCCGGTAGAGTTCCAGCGCCGCCGGCGGCAGGCCGGACAGTCGCCAATGGCAGTAATCGCGGACGCTCGTGTAGCCGGACATCGCCGGCCGCTGGTAAAGTTGTATGACGTGGTCACCGTAACGGTCCATGACGTACAACAGCGTCTCGACGGCCTCTTCCCACTGCTCGACCGTCAGGTACTGGGTGACGCGTTCCAGATGCGCCTCGGCCGCCCCGTCCGGAGTATCGAACGTCACGGCCTCGGCCAAACGAAACTGACTTGTCCGGCCGAATTGAGCATGGCTCGTCAAAGTGGCCAGCGCCCCGCCGGCCACGGCGAGCAGCAAAGTCAACGCCGGTGCTCGCCACGCGACTCGGCATGATCCGGCCATGCGCACCACCGTCAGTAGGAGTGCCAACGAATAAACGGTGCTGCTTAAGAGACCGCTCGCCGCCGGCTGTGGGCGCCCCAATCGGCCACGGACACCGAAGTCCCGGCCCGGAGCTGCCTGTTCACTGTGCCACCTAGTTTAGTATAGGGAAGGTCCGGAAATGGGAAAAGAAGAGATGCGACGGCCCCGGCGGCGGTGGGCGGGGCGCCCTGCGTGCGGGGCAAGGCCCACGAGAGGTTTCGGTGCTTTCAGGGATAAAACGGCAGTTATTTATTTGACGGCATACCCTTCGACAATCCGGCCGATGGAAAACATGCAGACGGCCGCCGCGAGCAGCAACAGCATCTGAAACGGACGTTCCCAAAAATCAAACATCCCGGCCAGCGAACAGAAGATCAACAGCGGCGGCAGCACCAGACCGATCTGCTGTAGGGTCCGCCCAAAAGTTCGCATTTTACGCCGTGGCCAAGAAAAATGTGGTCAGCAGGGGTGTGGCACGCCCAGAATGGGCGTGGACCGCCCGATATCCAAACACGCCCATTCTGGGCGTGAAGACCCAGCCACGGTCACCTTTCATGGCCGAGCTACCACGGGCTGTTTGATTACCAGAAGGCGCCTTAGGGTTGTGAAATGTCCTTGGAATGCGGCGGAAGACTCTTCTTCATGGCAGCCGACCGCGCCCGCCGAACCAGCAGGTACAGATAGCCGGAAAACGAGCCGAGCACGGCGAAGGGCATCGACATCATGAACAGGATGCTCCAGAAATAGCCGCGCACCACGTCACCGCCCGACTCATCGCTGTCCAGAGCGTTCTTGCAGGTCGGGCAGCCCGAGGCGACCGAAGCGGCCAACAGGAGCAGGATCGCCAGGACCAGCGCCGCGATCAGCCAGCGGATCGTATGATGTCGAATTGTCGAGGTGCTCATAATTGGGACCTCACTGGGCCAGATGCGGCAGCCGAAACCGCCGCGCAATCCATCTCCACTGTATTATAGATCGTCAACCCGCCGGCGGGTAGAGCACGTACAGCATCAGATAAATGACCACCCCGGTGACCGAAACGTACAGCCAAATGGGGAACGTCCAGCGGGCGATCCGCCGGTGCGCGGCCCGCTGGTCACGCAGTCCCCGGTAAATCGTCACCACGGCCAATGGCGGCACGGTCATCGCCAGGAAGACGTGGGAAATGAGAATCGCGTAATAGACGTACGAAACCGGCGGCCCGGCCGTGAACTTCACGTGCAGCACGCTCAGGTGGTACACGATGTAACTGGTCAGGAAAGCCACCGACGTGCCGAACGCCGTCAACATCACCGCCTTGTGGGCTCGTTCCCGCCGGCGCTTGATCAGCACCCAGCCGGTCAGCAGCAGCACCGTGGCCAGCGAATTCAGCGCCGCGTTGAGGGTGGGCAGATCCTCGATCGTCATGAACGATCCGTTCCGGCCGCCGCCGCACGCTGGGCAACCTCATCGCCGGCTAACAACTCATCCAGTTTTCGCTCAAGCGCGACCATATCCGCGTCTTGGGTGGCGCGGTAGGTCCCCAGCATCTTGCCGTCGCGGTCGATCAAGAACATGCGGTCGGTGTGCGTCTTGGTGGCGATCGCCGTCTTGAATACGTCGCGGGCGATGCGGTGGATCAGCGCCTTGTCGCCGGTCAGGAACAACCAACGCTCGGCGTCGGCCTTGAAATGGTCCGCGTAGGTGGTCAATGCCGCGGGCGTGTCGGTTTCGGGGTCGCAGGTGATGCTGACGAACGTGAGCTCACGCTCGGCCCATTTTTCGTGCAGTTCGGCGATCCGCCGGTTAAGCGTCAGGCATTCACCAGGGCAGGAGGTGAAAAAGAAACTGGCGATCCACACGCGGCCCTGCATGTCGGCCGAGTCGAATTCTCGCCCGGTGCGTTCCGTCAGCGTGAATTCCTCCAGCGGTGGCCCGTCCTGGATTACCAACTGATACGCTTCGCCGTCGCCGCCGGCTGACGCCGCGGCTTGCGAAGCCTGTTGCCATTTCCACCATGTCCAGCCGCCGTAAGCTGCCACGGCGACCAGCAGCAGAGAACACCAAATCTTGACGGCCAAACTGTTCATAATAAATCTCCTGTGGTCCGCCGGCCGGCAATCTTCCAGCAGGCGGCGAAAGTAATCATGGAAAACAACAACGTAACCGCCCAACAGACGGACATCGAGGGCAACCCCGGCGGCAGCGCGGCGTCCGACTGGCCCCAATACAACAATCGCCTCACGCCGGCCACGCCGTAGGTGAGCGGATTGAGCCGCATCAGCCAGGCGAGCCAGGCCGAATCGGCCGGAAAAAACGCGCCGGACAACAGCCACATCGGCATCAAAAACACGCTCATCACCGCGTGAAAACCCTGCGTGGAATCCATCCGCCACGCTAACAGGAATCCTAGCGCTGTTAGCGCGAATGACAACACGAATACGAACATGACGATCGATCCCAGTTGCAACGCGCCGAATCTTAATCCCAAAGGCAGTGCCAGCAGCAGAAACAAAAGGCCCTGCGCAAGCGCGATCAGCGTGCCCCCCAGCAGCTTGCCGACGACCATCGCCCAGCGCGGCGCCGGCGCCACCAGGACCGACTGCAGGAACCCCTCGCGGCGGTCTTCGATGATCGAGATCGTGGCGAAGATCGACGTGAATAACAGAATCAACACCAGCGTGCCGGGGAAGAAATATTCGAGGTAGTTCTGCCCACCCGCGGACAATTGGAACGAACCGTGCAGCCCCGCGCCGAACAACAACCAAAACAACAGCGGCTGCCCGATGGCGCCCAAGACCCGATTGCGCTGCCGCACAAAGCGCACCCATTCCCGCGCGGCCAACGTCCAGACCACCAGCGCCGGCCGCACTCGCACGGACATCGGGTGGGCGGCGGATTGAGTTGAGCGTTCCAATAGTTAATCTCTCACGGGATTATTCACCACGGAGGCACGAAGTAAGTGGGCAGTAGGCAGAGGGCAGTAGGCAGTTTCTCGCGCGAGCGCTTCACTGCCCTCTGCCCTCCGCCTACTGCCCTCTTCTTTTCTCCGTGGTGCATTTCATCATCAATTATCGCGGGCCTCACGAAAGCCGTGGCCGGTGCGGGCGATGAACACGTCCTCCAACGTCGGACGGCCCACGGTGATTGAGCGAATGCGGCCCGGAAAGGCGTCGCAGAGCCGGCTGATCAAGCGGTGTCCTTCGGGCTGTTCCAGCCGCACCGAGCCGTCGACCACCTTCGCGTGACCGTCGAACCGCGCGTTGACGGCCTCGGACAATGTGGCCGGATCGTCGGTTTCGATGGTAATCGCATCGCCGCCCACCTCGGACCGCAGGTTCGCGGGCGAATCCAGTGCGACCAGCGAGCCTTGGTTGAGAATCCCCAGGCGGTCGGCCTTGTCGGCCTCTTCCAGCAGATGCGTGGTCAACGCGACCGTCACCCCGTCTTGTTCACGAATCTCGCGCAGGTATTCCCACAGATCGCTGCGGGCCGCCGGGTCCAGTCCCGTGCTCGGCTCGTCCATCAGCAACAACCGCGGGCGGTGCAACATGCCTTTGGCCAATTCCGCCCGGCGGCGCAACCCGCCCGAGAGCGTCTCGACCAGATCCTTCGCGCGGTCGGTCAAGTGCAGACGGGCGAGCATTTCCTGCATCCGGTCTTCCAGCAGGCGCCCGGTCAGGCCGTACAGGCGCCCTTGATGACGGAGGTTTTCCTTCACGGTCAGTTTTCTGTCCAAGCTGGCGGCTTGAAACACGACGCCGATTTCCGCCCGCACCGCGGTGACCTCCCGCGTCACGTCATGTCCCAACAGCCGAATGCTGCCCTGTTCGAGCGGAATCAACGTCGACAGCAGCCGAAACAGCGTCGTCTTGCCCCCGCCGTTGGGACCCAGAAAGCAAAAAATCTCCCGCTGGTGCACGTGGAACGAAACATCGTCCAGCGCGCGGCGCGCGCCGTAGTGATGCGACACATTCTCGACTTCGACGGCGATTTCGGGACGCATGGAACGATCGCTGACGACTGAAACAATCCGAATTTCAACTTGCGCACGCCGCGCAAAGAAAGGGCTCACGCAGAGCCGCAGAGACGCAGAGGAGAGTGGGCAGTTGTCGGTAAGCTGGTCCTCGCCGACGCGTCGCGTAAGATCGAAGGTCGTTGGCGTACCGCGACCGCGCTTCTCTGCGGCTCTGCGTCTCCGCGTGAGCTTTTCTGTACTCAGTTAGTGGCCCGCGTCGGCAGGCACGTTGTGACCGTCTACAGCCGCGGTGCTCGGTTCGGCCATGTAACGGCGGCGCTCCTCGGATACCGAACGGTCGCGCAGCCCGATGTCGGGCACCAGGGCCAGCATCAGGAACACCGCCATGATGGCCGGCGGGATGGTCAACACGTACTTCCAGTTGGCCTCGTATTTCACGTGCATAAAAAACAGAATCACCAGCATCGCCTTGGTGCAGGAGACGGCCATCATGAACGCCCGTCCGATGCCCGGCTCTTCGCGCCAAGGCCACAGATCGGAATAGGTGAAGAACGACATCCCGGTCAATACGCATAAAGCGATAAACACGTAGATGTACTTCATCAGGCCGTGGTCTTCGCCGTGGCCAGGGTCGTGTTCAGACATGCATTTTTTCTCCAGCGCTCGTCAAAACAAGTAGAGCAGCGGAAACAGAAAGATCCACACCAGATCGACAAAGTGCCAGTAAAGGCCCATGTTCTCGATGAATCCGGCCTTGGCCGGTCCCAACTGCATCGGCAGCATCAGCACGAAGACCACGAGTCCAGCCGCCACGTGCAGGGCGTGAAAACCGGTCAGCAGAAAATACGTGCTGGCCCACATGTTGCCGCCGGGAATGACGATCGGCAGTTTCAACCAGGGCTGTTCGTCGTTCAGCCCATGATGCGTCTCACCGTCGTGCGCGCCGGGCGGCGGCATGATGTCGTTGGCCAGCAGCGCCAGTTCAGCCGGCTGGGTGGTGGCCGCGCGGTCCAGCAACTCGGCGGTCAGCAGGAAACGCTGTTGCTCTTCTTCGCTGCGCGCCGCGTCGCCTTTTTCAGCCAAGGGCGCGCGGACCGCAAGCAACCGCTCGCGCACGGCGGAGCCGAAATACAAATCGGCCTTTTCGTGAATCCGGCTGCGCGGCGTCATCGGATAGATGCCGTGCGAAAACTTGGAGTTATACTCCCACGCCTTGACGCCCAAAAACACCAGGCCCAACAGCAGCGTCGCCAACAGAAACAGCTTCGCCGCGCCGGGCTGATTCGACTTGGCCTTTTCCAACGACAGCACGATGGTGACGCTGGAGCAGATCAGCACGAAGGTGTTGAACGCGCCGATCGGTTCCACCAAGTGCACGTCGTGCGTGGCGGGCCAGACGGGAGCGCCGAAACGGATCACGATATAGACGCCGATCAAGGCGGCGAAAAACATGATCTCCGTGGAGAGGAACAGCCAAATGATCAGCTTGCCGTTGGGAATCGGCAGTGCCGGCTGGTACTCCAGTTGCAGGTGTCCGGAATGTGCTTCGTCGGTCATGGTGAGACGGATTCCTCAGGACTCGATTGGCGACATCTAAATCAGCGGGACCAGGATCAACAACCCCAGCACGGCCGGCAGGTAAATCAACGACGCTTTTAACAGCCGCCGCGCAGAGCGCTGGTCCAGCTTCCACAGAAACACTCCGGCGCAGCACAACTGGCCCAGACCGATCAACAAAACGCCGCACGCATACAGCGGTCCGGCGAAACTGACAGCCGCCGGAATCAACGTGACCGGCACCAGCGCCGATGCCGCACAGACCGCTTGCCGGCCCGCGCGGCGGCCCGTGGGATCGACCACCGAGAGCATCCTCATGCCGGCGCGGCCGTAATCACGGCGATACATCCAGGCGATGGCCATGAAATGCGGGAACTGCCAGAGGAAAACAATCATAAACAGCGTGGCGGCCTCGATGCCGAACCGCCCGCCGACGGCCGCCCAGCCCATCAGCACCGGCAACGCGCCGGAGATCGCGCCGATGAACGTATTGAGCGGGTGACGCAGTTTCAGCGGCGTGTAAATCCAGACGTAGACGACCCAGGTGAGCAATCCCAGCGCGGCGGTCAACAGATTGACCGAAAGCGCCAAGTAGGCGACGCCGATCACGGAGATGAACCAGCCGAAACCGGCGGCTTCGCCCGCGCTGATGCGGCCGCTGGGAATCGGCCTGCCCGCCGTTCGCTGCATGAGGGCGTCCAGGTCTCGCTCCAAGTATTGGTTGAGCGCTCCGGCGCCGGCCGCGACCAGCGCCGTGCCCAGCGCCGCGTGCAACAGCACCGCCAAACGCACGTCCGCGGCCGGGGCCATCATGGCGGCCACGATCAGCGTGGCCAGTTCCAGCAGCAAGATCTTCGGGCGTGTCAGCTCCAGAAAATCGCGACAGCGCGCGACGCCTTGGGTGCGCACGCCGTCCAGCGCCAATGTGGACGTGCTCATACGGCCACCTCCGTCAAGCGGCCAGTGACGTCGACGTGGCGCGGCTCTGCACGGAGTAGTCGCAGGGAGCGCAGCGTGGCAACCACCGCTACGGCCAAGATCAACGAGCCGACCGCGACGTGGGCGGTGGTCACCAGCACCTGCGGCAGGCCTTCCTGCAAGACGACGTAGTCGGCCGTCCACTGCGTATCGCCCAGCCAACTGGGCCACGAGTAATTGACGACCCAGGTGGCGCAGCCCAGCACGATTTGGACCGTCAACAACGCCGCCAACGCGATCGCCGGCGTGCGCAACGCCCGTTCTTGGCGATGTTCGCGCCAGACCCGGACCGCCAGGGCCAGCACGTGCGCGGCCAGCACGGCGGCCATCAGCAGATGTAACAAGACCGCGCCGCGGAACGCCCCGGCCGAGGCGTCCACGGGCATATGACGAATTTGCGCCCCCAGCACCAACTGCACGTACGCCAGCAGGCAGGTCAGGGCCGACAACGATTGCAAACGCAGGGCGCCGGTATGCGTAACCGCTTTTTCCGCCTGCCGCCAGCGGCGCGAACTGAACACGGCCAAGGCCACCGTCAGTGCAAAAAACGCCGGCCCGAAACAGCCGTGGACCATTGCCAGTTGCCGGTCGTCGCTGATGACGCGCATCCCGCCCAACGCTCCTTGAACGCAAACCGCCAACAGCGCTGCCGCCCCCAACACCTTCATCCACCGCCGGTCGTCGCGCAGCCAAATCGCCAGACACAGGGCGATCGAGATCATCCCGACCGCCGCGCCCAGCAGCCGGTGCAAGTGTTCGTAAAACAAGTCCCACGGTCCCGACATCCATCTCTGCCACGAGTAAAGGAGCATGTTGTCGCCGTACGTGTTCGGCCAGTCCGGCACCGCCATGCCCGCCTCGGTCGTAGTGACCGTCCCGCCGATCCAAATCAACGGAAACGTCGCGCACACCAACACCACCGCCAGCCTGTGAGGCCAGGGGCTGAAGGAGGGCGATGGTGGAGCGGATGGCGAATTCAAGGGGAAAAAACTCACCACGGAGGCACGGAGGACACTGAGAACGACACGAAGGAGAGGTTTATACGACCCTTCGGAGGATTCCTTGTTTGAGGACCGGCACGTTGAAGTTGATTAAAAGTCCGACGGGTACGCGCGCCAAACGGAGGTATGTCAGTAGCTGGGCTTCGTGGATTTCAGTTAATTGCTGGACTGACTTCACCTCGACGATTACCGCTTTTTGCACGACGACATCCATCCTATATCCGCAATCCAGATGCGCATTTTTATATGTCACGGGCAGCACAACCTGTCTCTGGAATTCGATTCCTCGCAAACGCAACTCATGGCACAGGCATTCTTCGTAAGCAGATTCCAGCAGCCCCGGCCCGAGGTTTTTATGCACTTCAATCGCAGCGCCAATTATTCTTTCCGTCAATTCCGCTTGAATCAGCACTACGCTCAACTGTTAATATGTCTTAATATGGCTTAGGTAATCCTCTGTATTCATTCTCCGTGTACTCCGTGCCTCCGTGGTGAAATCCATTCAAGTGCCTAACACTTTTACTCTGCCACTTCTTCTTCCTCCGGCGGGGGTTGCCATTGGGGAAAATAGTCGCTGTCGGATTCCGGCGAGCCGAATTCGTACGGGCCGCGGTAGACGACCGGTTGGAAGTCGAAGTTGCCGTGGCCCGGCGGGCTGGGGGCCATCCATTCCAGGCTGTTGGCGCCCCAGGGGTTGCGGCCGCAACGCCGTCCGGCGGCGATGCTGACAATGAAATTGGCCACAAAGATCAACTGCGACGCGCCCATCGCCAGCGCGCAGATGCTCATGAACTGGTTCATGGACATCAAGTGAGCGAACGTCTCGTAATGGTACGGATCGGCCAGACGCCGCGGAAAGCCGCCCGCGCCCAGGATGTGCATGGTGAAGAAGGTGCCATTGAGAAACACGAACGTGAGGAAAAAGTGGACCTTGCCCCAGAACTCGTTCATCATCCGCCCGAACATCTTGGGGAACCAGAAGTAAATGCCGCCGAAGATGGCCATCGCCGAACCGGCGAACAGCACGTAGTGAATGTGGCCCACGATGAAGTAGGTGTCGTGAATAAAAATGTCCACCGGCGTGGCCGCCATAAAAATGCCCGTCAAGCCGCCGATGATGAACATCGACACGAACGACAGCGCAAACAGCATCGGCGTGGTGAACTGAATGCGGCCTCCCCAGACGGTGCCCAACCAGTTGAAGACCTTGATGGCGCTGGGCAGCGCGATCATCATCGTCGACACCATGAACGTCATGCCCAGTGCGGGATTCATCCCCGACATGAACATGTGGTGTCCCCACACGATGAACCCCAGCCCGGCGATCCCGGCGATCGAATAGACCATCGGCTTGTAGCCGAACAGCGGTTTGCGGGAGAACGTGCTGATGATGTCCGACACCATGCCCATCGCCGGCAAGATCATGATGTACACGGCCGGATGGGAATAGAACCAAAACAGATGCTGCCACAACAGCGGCTGTCCGCCGCCGGAGCCGGCAATCTGGTTGTTGACGATCAGGCCTTCGGGAATGAAAAAGCTGGTTCCCACCGTGCGGTCCAAGGTCTGCATAAAGATGGCGGCCGTCAGCACGGGCAGGGCGAAGGCTTGCAGGATGGCGGTGATGAACATGGCCCAGATGGTCATCGGCAAACGGAACATCGTCATGCCCGGGGCGCGCATCTGGATGATGGTGGTCATGTAATTGACCGAACCCATCATCGAAGAGACGCCCACACACGCCAGGCCCAACAACCAAAACGTTTGGGCAACTTCACTGCCCGGCGCGGCGCTGGCCACCGACGCCAGCGGCGGATATGCGGTCCACCCGGCGGCCGGCCCTCCGCCGTAAAAGAAACTGGCCGTCATCAATACGAACGCCGGCCACATGACCCAGTAGCTCATCATGTTCAGCGTGGGGAACGCCATGTCGTCGGCGCCGATCATCAGCGGGATCAAAAAATTACCGAACGCTCCGGCCAGGATCGGAATGATCACGAAAAAGATCATGATCGAAGCGTGCATCGTGACCAGCATCGTGTAGAACTCGGGCGAAATCTGCCCGCCCTCTGCGGAAAACAACATCCGCCCCACCACCGGCATATCCGACCAGGGCCAGGCCAACTGCCAGCGCACCGCCAGCGCCAGCAGCCCGCCGACAATCAGCCATAACAGCGTGGAGAACAGGAACTGGACGCCGATGATCTTGTGGTCTTTGGAAAACACGTACGTTCCCAGGAATCCCAGGGAATCGCCGTGCCCGCCGGCATGGTCCGCCTCGTGGGCGTGGGTTCCGGCAGTGGTGCTGCTCATTGGGTGGCCTCTTGTTGTGTTTTCAAATCCGCCAGGAATTGCTCGTAGCTGGATTGACTTTCGACGATCAGCCGCCCCTTCATCTTGTAGTGTCCCCAGCCGCACAACTCCGCGCAGACCAGGTCGAACTCTCCCGTTTCCGTGGCGGTAAACCAGACCGGAATCTTCATGCCCGGCACGGCGTCTTGCTTGACCCGCAGATTGGGCAGGAAAAAGTCGTGCAGCACGTCCTGGCTTTTCAAGTGGACCAGCACGTCGGCGTTGACCGGCACGTGCAGCACGTTCACGTCGTGCAAGTCGTCGGGCGTGTCGAACTGGCCGTCGGCGCCCGGATAGCGGATGCGCCATTCGAACTGCCGGCCGGTCACTTCGGACACCGCGTCCGGCTGCTCTGGATGGCGCATCTTGACGTCGGCCCAGGCGTTCATTTGATAGATGGCGATGAACAACAGCGTGGCGGCCGGCAGCACGGTCCAGATCACTTCCAGATTGTGACTGCCGTGGCTGAATTTGGCCGGCGCGCAGTTCCTGTGACCGTCGTACCGCCAGAGAAACCAGAACAGGACCAATTCTGTGGCCACGAACACCGCGCCGGTCAGATACAGACAGAACATGAACAGGTGGTCAATCTGGT